>Ga0209698_10008951_pt1 | contig 10292 bp, 9 predicted proteins | sample LitLauG_LLR_2012_FD_187203 | JGI IMG/M metagenome (GOLD analysis project Ga0209698, IMG submission 187203) | Freshwater sediment microbial communities from Pennsylvania, USA - Little Laurel Run_MetaG_LLR_2012 (SPAdes) (version 2) | ecosystem: Environmental > Aquatic > Freshwater > Creek >... | reverse complement strand
CTCCCTACCGGCTCAACGGCGCACCGATGCCGCCGGCCGGGCGCCCGCCCCGCCTCGGGGAGCACGGCGGGCGCGTGCCGGACCGAAGCGGTGCCGGGGCACCCCACCAATCCGGCGAGCCGGCCGGGGCCGCGCTGCCCTTCAGCGGGGTGCGGGTCCTCGACCTGACGTGCTGGTGGGCCGGCCCTGCGGTCACCCAGCTCTTCGCGGCCCTCGGCGCCGACGTCATCCACGTCGAATCGATCCAGAGGGTCGACGGCATGCGGCCAGCTGGCACGATCCCCTTCGCCGGCAGGGACCGCTGGTGGGAGTACAGCAGCTTCTTCCTCGACATCAACGTCAACAAGCGGGGTCTCACCCTGAACCTCGACGACCCGACGGGCCTCGTGTTGGCCAAGCGCCTCGTCGCGTGGGCCGATCTCGTGGTGGAGAACTACACCCCCCGGGTCATGGACAACTTCGGGCTCGGGTGGGACACGATCCACCAGATCAACCCCCGCGCCGTGATGGTGCGGATGCCGGCCTTCGGGCTCGACGGGCCCTGGCGGGACCGGGTCGGCTTCGCCCAGACGATGGAGGAGATGTCGGGGATGGCCTGGGTCACGGGCTTCACCGACGGCCCTCCGGTGCTCCCGCGCGGGCCGTGCGACCCACTCGGCGGCATGCACGCCGCCTTCGCGGCCCAGGTCGGCCTGGCCGAGCGCGACCGCAGCGGAGAGGGGGTCCTGGTAGAGGCCGCACTCATCGACAGCGCCCTCAACCTGGCGGCAGAGCAGGTCGTCGAGCACTCCGCGACGGGGCGGCTGCTGGCGCGAAACGGCAACCGTTCACCCGGCGCGGCACCCCAGGGCGTGTACGCGTGTGCCGGCGTCGAGCAGTGGCTGGCCCTCTCGGTCGCCGACGACGCCCAGTGGCGGGGTCTGCGGGCCGCGCTGGGAGAGCCCGCGTGGGCCACCGAGGGTCACCTCGACCACCACGACGGGCGGCACCAGGCCGCCGACGACGTCGATCGCGAGCTCTCGGCCTGGGCGGCGGGCAGGGCGCTCGACGATGCGGTCGAGGCGCTCATCGCCCGCGGGGTGCCCGCCGCCGCGGTCGTCGACTACCGGTCCGTGTCCTCCCATCCCCAGATGGCCGCCCGGGGGTTCTTCGAGTCCTGCACGCACCCCGTCGTGGGCGAACACCGGATGTTCGGCCTGCCGCTGCGCTACGCCGGCGTCGAACGCTGGATCCGGACCCCCGCCCCGACCCTCGGCCAGCACAACGTCGAGATCCTGCGCGACATCCTCGGGCTCGACGATGCCGAGATCGCCCAACTGGTCGACAGCGCGGTGATCGGGGACCGACCGCTCGGCCTCTGAACCCGGCCGTGCACCCTGGGCGCTCAGGCGCCGTGCAGGATCCCGTAGATCAAGAACCAGTGGCAGGTGCTCGCGGCGATGACCATGAGGTGCCACACCTCGTGGTAGCCGAACACCTTGGGGAACGGGTCGGGCCAGCGCGACGCCAGCGTCACCGCACCCAGGGTGTACACGAGGCCGCCCGCCGCCATCAGCAGGGCGGGACCGGCCCCGCGATGGAGGACCGCGGGGAACACGATGCACGCCAGCCAACCCAGCGCCAGGTACAGCGCGAAGCCGACCAGCCGGCGCTGGGCGATGCCGAAGACCGCCAGCAGGAACCCGGCCGCGGCGGCCACCCACACGCCGACGAGCAAGCTGGTTCCGAGCGCGCCACGCACCGCGAACAGGCAGAGCGGGGTGTAGGTGGCGGCGATCATGACGAAGATCGTCCCGTGGTCGGCGCGCTTGAGGCGCTCGCGCGCGACCGCGCTCCACCGGGGTCGGTGGTAGGAGCCGCTCACGCCGTAGAGGGCGCACACCCCGAGCCCGTAGACGATGCCGGCCGCGCGGGCCTCGGCACCATGCACCGAGAAGGCGAGGATCACCAACGCGGGCACGGCGACGACGAAGGCCCCACGGTGGAGCCAGCCGCGCATCAGCGGACGTACCACCGTCGCCGTCATCTCGGCCGACCCTATCGGTCGGTCCGCGGCGAGTGGCCGCGGGCCTCGGGCGTCCAGCGCAAGACTGCGCCAATGGACATCGGCGTCGTGCTGCGCAACTTCGGTGGCTTCCCCGAGACCGGGCGCGGTCCGCGCGCCTGCGTCGACCTCGCCATCGAGGCCGACCGCCTCGGGTTCCCCGCGGTGTGGGTCACCGACCACGTCGTGCTGCCCGAGCACCGACGGGCGGCCTACCCGCACAACGCCTCCGGGAGCTTCCCGTACCGGTGGGATGAGGACATCTACGACCCCCTTGCCCTGATGGCTGCGCTCGCGACCGCCACGCACACCGTCGAGATCGGCGTCGCCGTGCTGGTGATCCCCTATCGGCACCCGCTGGTCGTGGCGAAGTCGCTCTCCACCATCGACCAACTGGCCGGTGGGCGGGTCATCCTCGGCGCGGGCGTCGGCTGGCTCTTCGACGAGTTCGAAGCCCTCGGGCTCCCCGAGGAGGTGTTCGCCCACCGGGGCGGGGTCACCGAGGACCACCTCCGAGCCATGAAGGCGGCGTGGACGGCCGACGGCGCCGCCAGCTACGAGGGTCGGCACGTGCGCTTCTCTGGCGTCGGGACCTACCCCCGCCCCGCACGCCGGCCCTCGATCCCAGTGTGGATCGGTGGCAAGGGCGACCAGGCGCTGCGCCGCGCGGCCCGCATCGGCGACGGCTACCTGGCGATCGCCTCGGGCCCCGTCCTGCTCGCCGCGGAGGTGAACCGCCTGCGCGGCCTCGCCGAGGCACAGGCAAGGGACCCCGACGAGCTGGCGGTCGCCCTGATCGACGGCATCGTCGTCACCGAGCAGCCCCTCGGTCGCGACCGCGCCGTGCTGTCGGGCAACGCCGAGCAGATCCTCACCGACCTCGCCGCGTTCGCGGCGGCAGGTCTCCACCATCTGGTGGCCGGCACCCGCCGTCGGGGGGAGAGCTCCCTGGCGGCCACCGTCGAGGTCCTCGAGCAACTGAGCTCCGAGGTGCTCCCCGACGCGCGCGCCCTTTGATCCGCGGCGCCTGGCGCGGCGGCCGGCCGCTCAGGCGATCGTGGCGAGGGCGGCGCCCACCTGATCGGCGAGCGCGACGGCCGCCACCCGCTCGTCCCAGGGCACGCGCCGTCCCGGCGTCGGGCCGAGGACGAAGCGACCGAGGGGCCGGCCCTGACCCTGCACGTACAGGTCGATCTCCCGGCCCGGCAAACCCATCCTGGAACCCCACCGCAGGCCGCCGAGCACGACCTCACCGTTGCGCTCCAGCCGGGCCCGCGGGGTCTCGGGCAACGAGGTCAGGAACCGGCACGACTGCAGGCCGAGGAGGTCCTGCAGCTCGTTGCGCACGACGACGATCACGTCCTCGGGTGCGGCACCCGCCGCGACGAGCTCGGCCACCGCGTGGATGCGCGCCACGTGCAAGCTCGCCTCGTCGGCGTCACGGCGGTGGCGGCGGGTGCGCGTCGACAGCTCGCCGACGATCAGACCGACCACGAGCAGCACCAGCGCCGTGACCAGCTCGTGGCGGTTGGCGATGGCGAGCGACCCATAGGGTCGGGTGTCGAAGAGGTCAAAGGACACAAACGCCGAGATCGGCGCCAAGATGCCGGCGCTGCGCCGTCCCGCCAACGCCGCGACGGCGACGACGACGGCGACGAGCACCAGGGCGGCGTTCGTATGGTCGACCGGGTCGCGGAAGGGGATCAGTGCCGCCGCGGTCACGAGCGGCGCGATGACCGCGACCGCTGCCGTCACCCACGACCGAACCTCGTATGCCACCGGTCCCAGTGTCGCGCAGCTCCCGCGATCCTGGGTGGCGTCGCGCTTCGACAGGTCGACCTGCAGATCGCCGATCTCGAGCACACCGCCAGCCGGTTGCGCGGCCACGTCCTCCCACCGCGCCACCCGGAGCGGCGCCCAACCGGAGGATCTTCAGATCATCCTCATGGGTCCCCAGCTTGGTGAACGAGCTCCCGAACACTCACGCGCGGAAGGGCATACCGTCCCCCCACGCCCAGCTGACCGATGTCTTGCTGGTTCGTCAGCCATCGATTTCACGCACATCCGCGGGAACTCAATTGTGTGAATGCGCTCGGTCAAGACCGGAGATGCCCGGTTCAATCGAGGATCGAGCGCGACACCATCGGGGGCGGCCCGCCGACCAGCAGGTCCTTGACGAGCCCCTCCGACGCCGAGGTCACCAAGGCGATCACCTCGTCGCTCGGATGCAGGACGGTGTCCCCCCTCGGCACCACGACACGGCCGTCGCGGACGATGGCCACGATCGTCGCGTCGCGGGGCACCTCGAGCGCCGACAGGTTCGCGCCGTTGGCCGGCGAGTCCTCCGCCAACGTCACCTCGACCAGGTGGGCCTCCCCCTGGGCGAACTGGAGCAGCCGCACGAGCGAGCCCACCGAGACGGCCTCCTCGACCAGGGCGGTGAGCAGGTGCGGGGTCGACACGGACACGTCGACCCCCCAGGTCTCGTTGAACAGCCATCGGTTCTTCGGGTGGTTGACCCGCGCCACGACACGGGGGACAGCGAACTCCTGCTTGGCCAGCAGCGAGATCACGAGGTTGTCCTCGTCGTCACCCGTTGCGGCGACGACCACGTCGACGTCGGCCAGGCCGGCGCGCTGCAGTGTGCTGACCTCGCACGCGTCGCCCTCCAACCACTCCACGTCGATGGTCGGGCGCAGCCGCGCCACGAGGTCCGGGTTTTTCTCGATGATCAGCACGTCGTGGCCGGCGGCATGCAGATCCTCACCGATCGAGGTCCCGACGTTGCCCGCTCCGGCGATGGCGACCTTCACAGCTGTCCTCCTGACTCGAGCCGACGCTGCAGCTCCTCGACGGCACTCGCGCGGACGGCGAAGGTGACCACGTCGCCCTCCTGACCCACCAGCTCAGGGGTGGCCAGGCGGGCCCGGCCCGAGCGGGTGACCACCACCGGCGTGTGCTCCTCGCCGCCGATGAGGCCGCCGATGTGGCGCCCCACCCACTGATCGGGCAGCGCACGCTCGACGAGGCGGATCTCGCCCGTCGGGTCGGTCCACTCGACGACCTCGTTGTCGGGGAAGAGCCGGCGCGCGACCTGATCCGTGGTCCAGGTGACGGTCGCCACCGTGGGGATGCCCAGGCGCTGGTAGATCACCGCTCGACGGGGGTCGTAGATCCGGGCGACCACGTTGGGGATCTGAAAGGTCTCACGGGCGATCCGGGCCGTCAGGATGTTGGTGTTGTCGCCGCTGGTGACCGCGGCCAGCGCACCTGCGGTGTCGACGCCCGCCTGCGCCAGGTGGTCCCGATCGAACCCGAAGCCCACCACGCGGGTGCCGGGCCAATCGTCGGGGAGCCGGCTGAAGGCCCGACGGTTCTTGTCGATGATGGCCACTCCGTGACCCTGGCCGCTGAGGCGCATGGCCAGCTCCGATCCGACTCTCCCACAGCCGACGACGATGACATGCATCCCAAAACCCTTGCACACTGGCTTTCGTCGCGCCTAAAGAACGTGTGAAACTGGAACCACTTATGCAAACGGAAGACGAACTGAGGCTGGCGCCGCCCTCACCCGCCGGCCCAAAGCCCCTCCCCGCGTCGGTCGACGTCCCCGAGAGCCTCTCGTACCGGATCAAGACGCGCGTGCTCGGGCCGCCCCTGTCCAACGAACGCCTCGCCCACGAGCGCCTCGGGATCCCGACCGCGCTGGCCGTGTTCTCCTCCGACTGCATCTCGTCGTCGGCCTACGCGACCGAGCAGATCCTCACCCGGCTGATCCCGGTCATCGGGATCCTGGCCTTCAGCCTGGTGGTCCCCATCACCATCGTGCTCCTCGTCGTGCTCGCCTTCTTGATCCTCTCCTACCGCGAGACCATCAAGGAGTACCCGACGGCCGGCGGCGCCTACATGGTGACCCGGGACAACTTCGGCCTCCTGCCCGCCCAGGTCGCCGGTGTGGCGCTGCTCACCGACTACGTCCTCACCGTGGCCGTCTCCACCGCCGCGGGCACCGACGCGCTGACCTCGGCCGCGTCCTCGCTGCGTCCCTACCACGTCCTCATCGCGCTCGCCTTCGTCGCCATCCTCGCCCTCGGCAACCTCAAGGGCGTGAAAGAATCCGGTAAGATCTTCGCCGCTCCGACCTACTTCTTCATCGGGATGATGGGCCTTTTGATCGTCATGGGCATCGTCAAGTGGGTCGGCGGGACCCTGCACCCCCAGGACCTCAGCCACCTCAAGGGGACGGTGAGCCTCGGCCACAAGGGCGTGGAGAGCGCTTTCCTCTACGGTGCCGGCCTGTTCGTGGTCCTCAAGGCGTTCGCCTCGGGCGGCGCCGCCGTCACCGGGGTCGAGGCCATCTCCAACGGCGTGACCGCCTTCCGCCGGCCCGAGTGGCTGAACGCCCGCCGCACGCTGATCATCATGGGCGCCACCCTCGGGGTCCTGTTCCTCGGGCTGTCGGTGCTGTCGACCAGGACCCATCCCATCCCTTACGTCACCGGCTCGCCGACGGTCATCTCCCAGGTGGGCAAGGGCGTCTTCGGTGGAGGCGTCAGCGGCAAGGGGCTCTTCTACCTGCTGCAGGCCGGCACGATGCTGATCCTGGTCCTCGCGGCCAACACCAGCTTCGCGGACTTCCCCCGCCTGGCCAGCTTTCACGCCGGTGACAATTTCATGCCCAAGCAGCTCACCAAGCGGGGTCACCGCCTGGTGTTCTCCAACGGCATCATCTCCCTCGCCATCGCCGCCGCCATCCTGCTGCTGGCGACCGACGCCCAGGTCGACCGGCTGATCCCGCTCTACGCCATCGGCGTGTTCACCAGCTTCACCATGAGCCAGTCGGGCATGGCCAAGCACCACCTCACCCGCAAGGAGCCCGGGTGGCGCAAGGGCATCTTCGTCAACGGGATGGGCGCCGTCCTCTCACTCGTCGTCGACATCATCATCCTCATCACCAAGTTCACCGGCGGTGCCTGGGTCGTGGTGGTGATGGTCCCGATCATGGTGTACGGCCTCACCCGGCTCAACAAGCAGTACGAGGCCGAGGCGCACGAGCTCGCCGAAGACGCTCCCCGGGCCGCGGAGAAACCGATCCTGCGCCGCCACGTGGTGTTCGTGCTCGTCGAGACGCTCGACGTCGCCTCGGCCCGGGCCATCCAGTACGCCCGCACGATGACCCCCGACGAGCTGCGGGCCGTGCACTTCGTCGTGGACCACGAGCACGCGGACCGCCTCTCGGAGGAGTGGCGCAGACTCGGGTTGTCGCGCCTGCCGCTCGAGATGATCGACGTCCCGGACCGGCGGATCACCCGCGCCGCGGTCGAGCTGTGCGCCGAGACGCTCATCGACAGCGACACCGAGGTCAGCCTGCTGCTGCCTCGGCGGGTGTACACGCGGGCGTGGCACCGCCTCCTGCACGACCACACCGCGGACGCCATCGCCGCCGCGGTCGCCGGCCTGCCCCACGCCAACGTGACCTTCGTGCCCTACCACCTCGGCGAGTCGAGCCGTCAGCGCCGGCTCGAAGCGATGATGGCGCAGGCCACCGGCACCGGGGACAAGAAGGCGGCGAAGCGCGCCGCCAAGTCGGCACCGGTCGGCGTCCTCGAGCCGATCGTGCGCCCCGAGGAGGTCCCCGAAGGCGTCACGCCGATCGCAGACGTCACCTACCGCCAGCGCGCCCGGGTGGCCGGCAGGGTCCGCTCGCAGCGGGTGCAACCCTGGGCGGGGGTCGCCACCTTGGAGTGCGCGCTCGTGGACAACACCGGCGGCATCGCCATGGTGTTCCTCGGTCGCAAGCACGTCGCCGGCCTGGCGCCGGGCGTGCGGGTGGTGGCCGAGGGGATGGTCGGCGACCACGGCGGACGCCTCGCCATCCTCAACCCGGACTACCGGATCCTGCCCAACCCCGACGAGGAGCACGAGGCGCCTCCCTCGCACCACTGAGCCGTCGCCGTCGCGACCGGCCTCCGTGCCGGCTCAGCCCTCGGCGGGCCAGCCCGGCACGAGGCCGAGCTTGCGACACACGGCCTGGGCGTGGACGATCCTGCCCCGGAAGCGGTTGGCGTCGGCTTGGTCGGCGAGCCAGGCGATCACCGCGCCGGCCACCTCGGGCGGGTCACCCTTGAAGTGCCGGGCGTAGGTGTCGACATGTCCCAAGGCGGCCGAGCGCTCCGTGACCGTGTACCCCGGCTCCAGGGTGAACGCCCGGATCCCCCGCTCGGCGAACTCGACGTCCACGACGACCGCCATCTGGTGGAAGGCCGCCTTGGACGCGCAGTACGCCAAGCTCCAGCCGCCCTCGCCCGCCGCAGCCGGTGGCGGGACCAGCGCCGAGCCCGAACCCATGTTGATGATCGTGCCACCGCCCCGGGCCAGCAGGACCGGCAACGCCAGCTGGGTCAGCAGCAGCTGGTTGAGGTAGTTGGCCTCCACGATCTGCGCCGCCAGGTCGAGATCGATGTCGAGGACCTTGGCCTCGGTCCCCGGTCCCGAGTACGGCGCGTTGTTGACCAGGACGTCGATGCCACCCCAGGCGTCCATCACGGCGTCGAAGCCGGCGCGGATGCTGGCCCGGTCGGTGATGTCCATCGGCAGGGGCAGCGCCCTGCGTCCCTTGTCCTCGATCTCCGCCGCGGTCTTGTCGAGGCTCCCCGGGATGGTCACGTCGCCGACGCGGCCGTCGCCCTCGTGCACCGTCCGGCCGGTGACGGCCACGTCGTAGCCGCGATCGGCGAGGGCGAGTGCGCCGCAGCGGCCGATCCCCCGGCTGGCCCCGGTCACGAGTGCGATGCGATCCCCCATGCGGCGAAGGCTACCCGGCGCGGGATCGGCGAGCGCCGAGCGGGTCACGGCGCGCGCCGACAGAGCAACACCGCCATCCGCGCCCCCGGGTGGGGTCGGCTCGGGGCGGCGCGGGCCGACCGGCGGGCGCGCCCCGGGGCGGGCGGCCGTCGTACACTTCGGCCCATGCATGGCTGGCACGTCTTCTGGGAGGTGTTCTTCCTGCTGCTCATCTGGGTGCCGGTCACGATCATGTGGATCGTCGCCCTGATGGACATCTTCTCCCGGCGCGATCTGAACGGCGTGGGCAAGGCGGCGTGGACCTTGGTCATCATCGTGTTCCCCCTGATCGGCCTGCTCGTGTACCTGCTGGCCCGGCCCTTCGCCGAGCCGACCGAGGCGGTCAAGTACCGGGCCGTGCCCAACCCGGCGGCGCAACGCAACGCCTACCCGCCACCGCCCGGGCGCCCCACGGGCGATCACGCGCTGGTCGACCAACTCGACCGGGCCGCCGCGCTGCACACCGCGGGCAAGCTGTCCGACGACGAGTACCAGGCCCTCAAGGACCGCCTCCTCGGCACGGGGGCGCCGCGCAGCTGATGGCGGAGCCCTACCCCCCGGCCCGACACATCATGCGGGACCTGCGGATCGTGACCGACCGGCCGGCGCCCGAGCACGCGATCTCCGTCGCCCCCGTCGACGACCACGTCCGGGACGCGTCCGGGGGCGCCTGCCTCGGGTTCCTCGTCGCCCTGGTGGACACCTGTGGCGCGCTCGTCGCCCTCCCGGCCGCGGAGCCGGACTGGATGGCGACGTCATCGCTGTCGTACCAGGCGATCGCGCCCCTGCGAAGCGGCCCAGCCATCGCCGAGGCCCACCTGCTCCGGCGGGGGTCCAAGACCATCGTGTGCGCCGTCGAGGTCTTCGACGGGGACGGGAGCGAGGCGCCGGGAAGCCGTCGGCCCGTCGGCTCCGGGTTGCTCAACTTCGGTCGCATCCCCCGGCGGGCCTCCGAGTCGGTGATCGATACGTCCGCGGGCTTCCAACGCCACGTCACCATGGCCCTGCCCGACTCCGGCCTGACCGCCCCCCTCCTCGAGCGCGTCGGCATACGCGTGCGGGACGCGGCAGCTGGCGACGTCGAGCTCCACAAGTCCGACTACGTCCGCAACAGCTTCGGGACCATCAACGGCGGCGTGCTCGGCATGGTGGCCCAGGCGGCGGCCGAGGCCGCCGTCGCGGCGAGCACGGAGGGACCCACCTTCGTCGCGGCCGACATCCAGCTGCACTACCTGGCCCAGGTCGGTGCGGGCCCCCTGCGCACGTCGACCCGGGTCCTGCGACGGGTCGGGGAGCATGCCGTCTGCCACGTCCACGCGTTCGATGCCGGCAACGCGGACCTCGCCGTCACCTTCGCCCAGGTCACCCTCCTGGCCTGGTGAAGAGGTGATCGCCGCTGGTCAGG
>Ga0209698_10008949_pt1 | contig 10293 bp, 10 predicted proteins | sample LitLauG_LLR_2012_FD_187203 | JGI IMG/M metagenome (GOLD analysis project Ga0209698, IMG submission 187203) | Freshwater sediment microbial communities from Pennsylvania, USA - Little Laurel Run_MetaG_LLR_2012 (SPAdes) (version 2) | ecosystem: Environmental > Aquatic > Freshwater > Creek >... | reverse complement strand
GCATCGCCAATCGCCTTCGCCACTTCGCCATACGTACGCGTCTCGCCCCGCGGAATCGTCTGCAAATAACGCCACACTCTAAGCTGAAACACGCTCGCCTTCACATCAATCGGCAAGTCAAGCGCGGCCGGTTCGCCTTGCAAATAATCCGTCAGTGCCTTCATCCATTTGCCCAGCTCTTCTTTACGTGCAACACTCTCCGTAATCTTCGCGTGCGGATATTCCGTCTTTAATTCCTTCATCAACTCATCCACGTTGTCGCCGAACTGCACAAAACACAACCCTCTGTCCGTCGCCGCCGCTAGCAATAAGCCAAGCGGAGTTTTCGCGTACACATACGAAATCCCCACATCTTTACCGCCCTCGCGATACTGCACTGGCGTCATCCCTAAATTCTTATCCACGTTTTCATAAACGCGGCTACTCGACCCAAACCCCGCCCCATACACAGCCTCGGTGACGGTCCCACCTTTCCGCAGCTTAGTCTTCAGCGCGGATACACGGCAAGAATCCAGTAACTGCTTCGGCGTAATGCCCAGCACCGCCTTAAACGTTCGGTGCAAATGGAACGGGCTCCAGCCTGCGAGGTCCGCCAGTGTCTCCAACGTGACCGCATCGCCACTCTCGCAATGTTCTTGGATATACGCACACACTTCGCGTACTTTGGTCACGCTACCTTCATCGGCTCGCCCCGCCAGCGGATGGCACCGCTTACACGGGCGCAACCCGTCACGCTCGGCATCTCCGGGCGTCTCATAAAAACGTACGTTCTTTCGCAGCGGCTGCTTCGCGGGACAGCTCGGCCGGCAATACACGCCTGTCGTGACTACTCCAAAATAGAATTGCCCATCTCTTTCCGCATTGCGTGCCGTCAAGGCATCCCAGCATCTTTCGTCGCTCAACATCATGTTTTGATCCTAGTCTGCTTTCGTCCGAGCCGCTATCCGCTTCTTGCCCTTCAATGTTCCGATATCATCTTTCTGTATGTCAGCGCCCCACATCACCCGCCGAACCGCTTGTTCCCTCCTCGCCTCTGCCACCCTCGCCCAGGCATCACCCAAGCCGCAGCCGCACCACAACATGTTCGTCTCCCTAAACAGCGTGCTCATCGGCGGACGCGTGCCTTGGCCCGATTTCGCGCGCCTCGCCGCCAAAGTCGGTTTCCCCGGCACCGACGTCGACCTCGACGCCGCCATGAAGCTCGGCATCAACGCCACCAAAGATCTCCTCGCCGAATTGAACCTCCGTCCCGCGTATCTCAACTTCCCAGTTGAATTCCGCAAAGACGACGCCACTTTTCAAGCTGGCATGCCCAAGCTCCGCGACGCGGCCGTTTTCGCCGCAGGCATCGGCTGCCCGCGCATGATGACTTGGCTCATGTCCTCAAGCCCAATTCCCAAAGCCGAACTTCGCAAGACCTACCTTGAACGTTTCACAGAGGCCGCGCACACGCTGTCCGACGCCAATGTTCGTCTCGGCCTCGAATTCCTAGGCCCGCTCCACATCCGCAAACAGTTCCCCAACGAGTTCATTTGGAAGATGCCGGAGATGCTCGAATTCGCCATCGAGTGCGGACCCAACGTCGGCCTCACTCTCGACGCCTGGCACTGGCACCACTCCGGCGGCACCGTCGACGACATCATCCGTGCCGGCCACAACCGCATCGTTACCGTTCACTTTGATGACGCGCCGAACCTTCCGGCCGATCAAATTCGCGATAACGAACGTTTGTTGCCCGGCGAAGGCGTGATCAATCTGACGGGCTTCTTGCAGGCGCTCCAGAAAATCGGTTACCAAGACGCCCTCAGCGTCGAAGTTTTCGGCCGCGGCCTCAAAAATTTCACCCCCGAAGTCGCCGCCAATATGGGCCTCGACGCGTCACTCGCTGTCTTCAAAAAAGCCGGTGTCAAACAAGGCGGCCGCTGACCCTCAGCGCTCAAGACAACAGACGAATAAGCAGATCGGCCACTCCGAGACGCTTGGCTTGAGCATTGAGGTATTCACGGTCAAGCCGGCCGCTTTGCACAACAACCAAGTTTGAAAGATCGTTCCATTGCCTCTCAGAAACGTCGCCGCCCTCCCGATACCAAAGGAGCTTGGCGAGCAAAATGTCCTCGGGAGAAATTACATTCACCTCAATCACTTCTCCGCCAAGCAATGCAGTTGCCTCCCGACGCCTATGGGCCAATTGCAACAGCCGCCTCCCGTAGGCTACTCATGCTCCGCAGGATCCCAATTGTAAGCCCGGATCATCAACTCTCGAGGAACTCGACCAGCCACCGCGCGCAGAAAAACCTCGCGCTCATCCGCCTCCGGGTAACGTAACCTTATCCCCGCCTTGACTGTTTCAAACAATCCTTCGCTTAGGTCGAAAACGTCAACCAGCTTTTGCCCGATCGGCCGTTTTCGCTGGATTTCGTGGAAAACCGCCAACGCTGCGGCAGATGTGTCGCGGACAAAATCAACGTCGGCGTGGGGCTGCTCAGGCATGGCTAATGGCCGAAGCATAACACGCCAGCATTTCGTTTAGTTCCTTCCACTTCAAACCATCCGTCTCGCCCAATCACCACAAATTTTCGAGGTTAGCCGTGAGGTGACGGAGCGGTCTGTTGCCCTTACAGAAGTTTTTTCAACAGGCGGCAATCACCCCTTGTTCATTCCAAACCACCGACAGAGCTAGCCTCTATTCTGTCGAATACGCTACATGCATACTTTGACTATGCGGATGCGCGAACAAACCAGCGGAGTCACAGACTGAAAGCCAATCAGCGTTTACCACCGACCTGGCTCATGGGCCTCTCTAACGGCCCGGTAGGCCTGATGAGCGGCATTGCCTTCTTCGTCATGCCGCAGTTGTTAGCGGCAGGGCATGTTTCGGAAGCGACTATCGCCGCCATCACGGCCGCTGCTATGTCTTCCAACTTCTGGCCAGTTGTCTTCGGCCCCATGCTGGATGTCTGGCTAAGCCGCCGCTTCTACGCGACCATGTTCGCCGCATTTGCAGCAATTCTCGTTGTGATCGCAGTCTTGAATCTGCATCACCCTGTCGTACTCACCGCGGCATTGGTCATCGGTGTAGCCGCCGCCATGCTTTGCACCACGGCCCTATGCGGTTGGCTGTCGACAGTCTGCCCGCAAGAAGAGAAAGCCCAACTGAGCGCCTGGGTCAACATTGCGGTCATCTCAGGCGCCGGCGTTACCTCCGTTCTCGGAGGCGAGTTGATTCGCCATCTAGCACCGACGCTCGCGGCGTCTCTCTTGGCAGCACTCGTTTTTCTGCCAACCGCCGTCTTTCCGTTCATCCCTTGCAATCCGCCCGACCGGCGATTGGCAAGCGAAACCTTCGGTCAATTTACCCGCGACGTGCTCGCGTTACTGCGCCGCCGCGAAGTGCTGGTTGCACTACTGATCCTCGTTTCGCCTTGTAGTTCCTTCGCATTGACCAATCTGTTCGGTGGCCTGGGCGCAGATTTCCACGCGTCGGCGCGCATGGTGAGTATCGCCGGCGGCGTCTGCGCCTTTTTTCCCGGGCTCTTAGGTTGTCTTCTCTTTCCGATCATCGCCAAATGGCGATCACTCGTTCTCCTCTATATGCTGGACGGCATTTGCGGTAGCTTGTTCACCTTGGGCTTGATCTTACTTCCGCACACGCCTACAACATTCGCCTTCGGCCTGGCCGGCGAATACTTCTTCCAGGCCATCGCGTTTTCTATTCAAGTAGGCATCATGTTTGAAGCAATCGGCGAAGACAACCCACTCGCCGCCACCGCTTTCACTGTTTTATCTGCAGCCACCTATATCCCAATAACATACATGATGGTTTTCGATGGCAAGGGCTACGCAAGAGCAGGAATCGCTGGCAGTCTGGGAACGGACGCGGCCATCAGCATCACGTCTTGCCTACTGATCGGTTTCCTGCTTTACAGACTAACGGCAAAGTCATTGCCCACCTGGCCACGCTCGGAAGGAACACTCTAGTACCGGACGGCCGTCATATCGCGAAGATCGCTCACTATAAGCAAACGGGCAAGTAGATGCGCCACTCCGAGACGCTTCCCTTGAACATTAAGACACTCTCGATCAAGACGACCACTTTGTACCCTTCCGATGGTGTGCACAGCTGCTCTTATCCCTCTTGAGGATTGGTACCATCATGAAAGGGCGTAGCGCTACGGCATCGAATACATGAAATACAGTATTGTAGTTCCATTTCACAACGAACAGGAAAGCGTCACCGAGCTCTACCATCGGATCATCGATTCGATGGACACGTGCTCCGACGATTTCGAGCTGATTTTTGTAGATGACGGAAGCCACGATGCCACCTTCTCGCTGCTAAGTGAAGTAGCGGATGTCGACAGCCGGGTAACAGTTGTCCGCCTCCAAAGAAACTATGGCAAGACAGAGGCTCTGGTAGCTGGTTTCGACCAGGCAGAAGGCGATTACATCATTGCGATGGATGGCGACCTCCAGCACAACCCTAAGGACATTCCAGCGTTTATTCGGAAACTGGAAGAAGGCTACGACGTCGTTTGTGGACGCCGGATGGAGCGTCCCGGTGATAACGTGCTCTTGAAGCGAGTACCGTCTCGTATTGGCAATTGGCTGATGGCGAAGCTCACGGGAGTTCCACTCCACGATTTTGTCGGTGGATTCAAGGCTTATAGGACGAAGTTGGTCCGTGAGATTCCCCTTTATGGAGAACTGCAACGCTTTATTCCAGCGTTGGCGGCCACCTACGGAGCGCGAATTTGCGAAATTCCCATCCATATTGACGAGCGGAAACACGGAAAATCTCACTACGGTTTTGGTCGAGCCGTGCCTTTCATGTTCGATGTGATGACCATCCCATTCCTCCTGCGATACATCTCAAAACCGATGCATTTCTTCGGTGGCATCGGCCTGGGCGGAGTGGCGGTCAGCATGGTGTTGGCCCTCGGGCTCGTCGTCGAATTGTTGCGGGGCGCCAACGTTCTGCAAAACCACGGACCCCTGATGTTCTTCACGGCAGTTCTGTTTTTGTCCGGAGTATTCCTTGTTTGCTTCGGGCTTTTAGGAGAGATGCTTGTTCGACAGCACCATCAGCGGTCCGAGGCGTTGAGGGATTCAGAAGTCCTGCGATTAACCCGTCGAGCAGCCAGTCGGGATTCTTAGATGTGCGGAATCGCGGGATTCACACACAAGAACTGGCGCGTTGATTCCGAGCGTATCCGACTTTCCACCTCGAGTCTGGTACATCGCGGACCGGACCAGCAGGGCACTTTTCATTCAAGCGAAGTTTCACTCGGCGCGGTTCGTTTGCGGGTCATCGATCTAGCAGGTGGAGACCAGCCCATCACCAGCGCTGACGGCGATGTCACAATCGTCTTTAACGGCGAGATTTACAATCACGCCGAATTGCGCGAAACGCTCAGCGCGCTCGGGCATTCGTTCCGTTCAAGCTCTGACACCGAGGTGCTGCTCGAAGCGTTCCGCGAATGGGATCTCGCATGTTTTGAGCGTTTGCGGGGAATGTTTGGCGTCGCGCTCTGGTCTGAATCAAAACGTCGTTTAGTACTGGCGCGAGATCGCCTAGGCATTAAGCCGCTTTACTACTACAGGTTGGGTTCCAACTTACTTTTCGGTTCCGAGCTGAAAGCGGTGCTCGCTCATCCCGAGGTGCCCCGCAAACTCAATCTCACAGGCCTGGGCCACTACCTTTCCTTTAACTACGTTCCTTGCCCACACACACTAGTGGAAGGGGTAGACAAATTGCCCCCAGGCCATTGGATGGAGTGGGTGGACGGCCGGATGAACACCGGCAGCTTTTGGCAACTCCGAATTGAACCGCAAAGCCAGTGGACGTTGGAATCTGCCAAAGAAGCCTTGGACGCGCATCTGCGCGCAGCGGTCAAAGAGCATCTCATTTCCGACGTTCCGCTGGGGGTTTGGGCGAGCGGCGGCTTAGACTCCTCTACGTTGCTGCACTATGCGTCTGAGCTCTCCGCATCGAAGCTAAAGACTTTTTCCGTTTCCTTTCGTGGTCACAGCTTTGACGAGTCTCGTTTCTTCCGCGAGGTAGCTGGCATTTACGGAACCGATCACTGTGAGTTGGACGTCAACCCGACATTGGACCTAGCCGGTGCAATCGAGAGTGCCGCCTATTACTCCGACGAGCCGACCGCGGACGCAGGCGCGGTTCCTCTATGGTTCCTGTCAAAGGCGACCAAAGAAAAGGTAACAGTCGTGCTGAGCGGCGAAGGGGCGGACGAGATGTTTGGCGGATACCTCACCTATCGTGCCGACCGCATAGCTCAATGGTTGAGATTGATACCGGCGCCTCTCCGCAAGATCGCCGTCGATGGTCTCGGGCTTTGGCCGGTTTCGAACGACAAGATTGGTCTGGAATATAAGGTAAAGCGCCTGATCGCCGGATCGTTGCTTTCTGCCGACGAGGCGCATAGCTACTGGAACGGCACGTTCTCAAACGCCGAAAAATCGTCGATTTATCGACCCGCTTTAGCACCCAGTCAACTCTACGAAATTGGACAAGGGTCGGCGCTGCAGGGCCTCGACCGCTATCTCTGGTTCGATCAACAGTACTTCCTTACGGACAACATCCTGATGAAATGCGATCGCATGAGTATGGCGCACGCGCTGGAATTGCGACCTGCATTCTTGGACCACCGCATTGCAGAGTTTGCCGCGTCTTTACCTCATTCGCTCAAGATCCGAGGGACCAGCCAGAAGTACGTCTTGCGAGAGCTCATGAACGGGAAACTGCCTGACAGCATTCTGCGGCGTAAGAAAGAAGGGTTTGATATTCCAGTCCAGGCATGGCTGCGCGGACCGCTTCGCGAGTTACTGCGCGACACTCTGAGCCGCGATGCAGTTGCCCAATCCCAGGTTTTTTCCCCGGATGGCGTCGAGCAACTTGTTAATGCGCATCTTTCGCGGAAGCGCAATGTCGGCTATCACCTTTGGGGCCTGATGACCCTGTTCTTATGGATGAAGCGCTGGAATATTTCTGCTGTCGGGGATCACGTGAGAGAGGCGGAATTGATCGCTTGAAGAAATTTTTTGCCGCGGCAATCGGGTCGCGGGCGGAATTACTTGTTCTCGTAATTGCTACGTTAGTTTTTCTGGGCACCATCATTAGTCCCCCGTCTCTCATGGACGACGTGGACGCCTTTCAGGCCCAAATGGCTGCCAATATGTATCATTCCGGCGACTGGGTCACTTTCCGGATTGATGGTATTCGCTACTTTGACAAAGCCCCTTTGAAGTATTGGTTGACGGTTCCGCTGTACGCCGTATTTGGCGTTCACGATTGGGTTGCTCGAATTCCAACAGCGCTGTCGGCAATTCTCTTGGTCTGGGCGGTCATGCGCTTCGGCCGATGGGCCATCAGCGAAAAGGCTGGCGTCTATGCGGGAATCGTTCTGTCTACCTGCATTGGGCTGTTTCTGTTCACGAGAATCATCATTCCCGATGTGACTCTAACGCTCTCAATCGCAGTGTCGCTATTTGCCTTTAGCCGCTGCCAGGAAGAGGATGAGCCCAACCCACGTAAGTGGGCTTACGTCATGTCCGCGGCTCTCGCTTGTGGCGTCCTTCTGAAGGGCCTTATTGGCCTTGCCCTTCCCGTTCTGGCCATTTTCGCCTACCTGTTGATATCGCGCCGCTGCTTCAGAGTCGAAACATGGAAGCGGCTTTATCCACTAACTGGCCTCCTTTTATTTCTCGCCATTGCTTTGCCGTGGCACGTGCTCGCGACGATCCGGAATCCGCCGTATTTCGACTTCACTATGCATGGTGGGCCCGGAGACTACCGAGGCTTCTTTTGGTTCTATTTCATCAACGAGCAGGTGCTACGTTTTCTGAACCTGCGTTATCCACGCGACTACGACACCGTTCCGCGGTTTCTCTTTTGGTCTTTGCACATGATTTGGCTATTTCCTTGGAGTGTCTACATACCTCGCGTGACCCGGCTCAGTTTCCGCCCTGTTGACCGCGCCGGACGAGCAGCGTTACTGGCCCTTTGTTGGATCAGTTCTGTACTCCTGTTTTTTTCGTTTTCGACCACCCAGGAGTATTATTCGTTGCCGCTTTATCCGGCTGCCGCTTTGCTGCTCGGCGCGGCAATGGCGTTTCGCAGCAACTCTGGCCGCTTGGAGACGAGGATTGTTGCTGCCATCGCTGCGGCGGCTTTCACGGCGATTGCCACAATCCTCGTTCTCACCAAAGGCCTTCCCACACCGGGAGATATTTCCTCTGCGCTGTCGCACAATCCGGGCGCGTACAAATTGTCAATGGGACACATGCTGGACCTGACGCTCTCCTCATTTGCCTATCTACGGCTCCCGCTGGTTATTGCTGGGATCGCTTGCTTGATCGGAGCAATCGGAGCGTGGCAGTTCCGGGGTGAACGAGCTTTTCTAGCCATCGCCGCCATGATGGTTGTCTTCTTCCACGCAGCACGCCTTGCCCTCGTGGTCTTTGATCCTTATATGTCCTCCCGACCCTTAGCCGATGCACTTAACCGCCTGCCGAAAGGCGAACTGATTGTCGAAGGGGACTACAACACCGTCTCGTCAATCTTTTTCTATCACGAGGTCAATCCACTGATATTGAATGGCCGCTTTTTCGTTTTAGAATATGGATCGTACGCGCCAGACGCACCAAAAGCATTTATCGGCGACGGCGATCTCAAGCAGCTTTGGGCAGGAAGTACGCGCTACTATCTGGTCACCAAGCAACGTTCCGAAGAGCGAATAAGGAGCGTTGCGCACGGCCTGCCGCTGTTCGAAATCTTCGCATCCGGGGGAAAGGTCATACTCTCGAATCAGCCTGTTTCAGGCTCCTAGGGGTTGAACTGGGCCGGTCTTGCTAGTTCCTATAAATCCGTTGAGGAGTCACAGAATTTTTCTCTCTACCTAATGTGGAACCCAGGACTTGGACAGAATTCGATTCCAATTCCGCTGGCCGTGGTCACCTGGAACTGGGATGGCTGCGCTGGCCTCAACAATAGCGGAGTGTTTTCAACCGGTTGCTCATACATCGGCACTTCCGTTACTCAAACTACTTCCTTCCAGACTTGGGCGACCACGGTCCAGAATGGGCAATTGGGGAATTGTGGCTACGTTAACGGTAGTCTAACCCCGACCAGTTCATCACCTGCAGACAATGCCAGTCCAAGGAGTTCGCGAAAATGATTAGTAACAGTCTATCTAAATCGGTTGTATCGCTCATGCTTCTTGTCTCTACTGGGCCGCAGGCTGGCTCAATCACTCTAAGTCTAGCGAAGCCAGCCACTGACAAGCCAAGTGCAATCGTCGTGAGCATTTCCATTCAAAACGATTCCCCAAAACCTCTGAGCCTGACGAAAAGGGGTGCACTTCTCGATTTTTCAATTAGGCTCACCAATGTGACGAATGGACTAGCCGTTCCATTAACGGAGGAGGGTCACGACCTTCGCTATGGAACACCTGGTGGATTTCGCATTATGAGTGCTCAAGGTTTCGACCTGCCACCCGGCCGAGCCATTACGGCAGTCCTAGAACTGAGTCGCTACTTTCAAATAAAGCCAAAGGGGAAATACAGGCTTCAAGTCATCCGAGACTTAGGTAGCCCTCCGTCTAAAGTAGCTTCGAACGTTCTGGTGATAGAGCCCGATTGACGGTCCAGCACCTGCTCGACATCGTCGGCGTCAGTCCGCAGGGAGAACAGTAAAGACAACGAACGAACGGCATAGGGAGGGGAGGGTACGGCACCAAAGCCGAACCCTCCGACCATCCTCGGATCACCTGAACTCCCATTTCCGCCAGTCCCAGACAGAAATGAAAACCTCAGTCACGACTTTACCCCGCAAAGTTAAATATTTTATCTCCATCCCTTTCAACCCTTTACAGACCAATATCCCCATTCACTCGTCGTACGAGGCACGTTTTTTCATTTCCCCATGCTAACTTCAATCAGGTCCGCAAAGGAGTTTCTCCTCCTTTCGCGGGCCATTTTTATTGACAAATTGAAAAAAGAAAGAAAGCAGGATCACCACCATGAACCGTTCTCAACGCCGCGCCGCCGAGCGCATCGCTCAAAAAACCTCTGCTGCCGCCGCCCATCAGTCCACATCTAGCAACACCAACCCCATATCCGACGCCCAACTCGCCGCTAACCGTGCAAATGCCCAGTCCTCCACCGGCCCAAAATCCGAAACCGGCCGCGCCCACTCCGCTCTCAACTCCCTTAAAACCGGGCCTCACCGGTCGCACCGTCCTCCTCCCCTTAGATGACGCCGCCATCTACCAACAC
>Ga0209698_10008948_pt1 | contig 10295 bp, 16 predicted proteins | sample LitLauG_LLR_2012_FD_187203 | JGI IMG/M metagenome (GOLD analysis project Ga0209698, IMG submission 187203) | Freshwater sediment microbial communities from Pennsylvania, USA - Little Laurel Run_MetaG_LLR_2012 (SPAdes) (version 2) | ecosystem: Environmental > Aquatic > Freshwater > Creek >... | reverse complement strand
CTTCCCGCCCGCTCTGGAGCACGACGCCGGTGACAGCGGGCGCGCCGACCAAACCCTTGATGCCGTCTCCGAGGATGACTTTCAGCCCCTTGCGCTGGACGTGAGCGTGCACCAACTCCGCGACGTCCGCGTCGAACGGCGGCAGCACCTGAGGAAGCATCTCGACAACGGTGACGTCGAGCCCTCGGCCCAGCAGCGCCTCGGCCGTCTCCATACCGATGAAGCCCGCACCCACCACGACAGCGCGCTTAGGAGCGTACTGGGAAATCCAAGCCTTCACCCCTTCGGCATCCGGGACCGTCTTGACGGTGAAGACGTTGGCGGCGGGAAGGCCCGGCAGGTCCGGGACGATGGCCGCCGCGCCGGGGCTCAAGACGAGCTTGTCGTAGGGCATCTGAAAGACGGTGCCATCCGACAGGCTGCGGACCTCGACGCGCTTCTGTGCGCGGTCAATGCGCAACGCTTCGTGTCGGACCAGGACGCGGATGCGAAACCGCTTCCAGAGACTCTCCGGTGTCTGCAGCAGAAGGTCCGCCCGTTCCGGGATGGTGTCGCCAATGAAGTAGGGCAGCCCGCAATTCGCGAAGGAGACGTAAGGCCCCCGCTCGAGGACGGTAATCTCCGCGTGCTCGTCCGTACGACGCGCTTTGGCCGCGGCACTGGCGCCCCCGGCGACGCCTCCGATGACGACAATCTTGCGTGGTGCCGTGCTCATGAGCGTCTCCTCAGCCCCGCGCCATGAGGAGGCCAACGGCGGCTCCATAGAGCGTGCTGATGTAGGGGTTCGACGTGATGGGACAGGTGCCCGTGCGGCACCCGATGAAGCGCTGGTACACAAAACCAACCAGGGCGCCGCCCAACACGCCCAGCCCGATTCGAAGCATTGCGTTCCTCCTCATGACGAAACGTGGGAGCCAGCCGTGGCAGGAAAGGATTCGCATTTGCGGTGTGAATCCTTTCTGAGGCGTTCGGCTCTACCCGGCTACAAGGAGGCAACAATGTGCCAACGCGTTTCGTGTTCTAAGTGTGGAAAGCCGACCTGGTCGGGCTGTGGACGTCACATCGAGAGCGCCCTTCAGGGCGTCCCGACTGCGGACCGGTGCAAATGCCGACAGACCGGCGCAAGCGATGCGGCCCCCACTCATCGAAAGCTGTTTGGCATCTTCTAGACCCGAGGCCTCTTGGCCTGCGCAGTCCAACTAGGGTACAGCCCTGAGACAGTGTTCGGGAGCAGGCGCTTCGCGCCTCTGCTCCCGTCCCATCCTTCGTTGCGTGCCTACGTTGCGCCGCGCATAGTCCTCGCGTGAGTTCTGAAGAGGCGAAGCAAGACTTGAAGCTGCTCGCAGCGGCCAAGGCAGGAGATGCCGCCGCCCTAGAGAAGCTCCTCGCCAGCCAGCAGCAGCGCATCTATCGCTTCAGCGTGAAGATGTGCCGTAACCCCGACGAAGCCGGCGATGTCTTGCAGGACACGCTCTTGGCCGCGGCCCGGACGGTGCGTGGCTTTCGCGGCGCGTCGTCGCTGTCCACGTGGCTCTACACCATCGCGCGGAGCTACTGCGTCAAGAAGCGGCGCCGCTCCAAGTTCGCGCCAGCGCTGGAGGAGTCACTGGACGCGGCCCCGAGCAGCTCGGCGAACGCAGTGGCGGATGACGGCGCCACGCCCGAGGACGCGGCGAGTTCGCGCGAGGTGAGCGGCGCAGTCGCGGAGGCGGTGCGGCGACTGGAGCCTAAGTACCGCGAAGTGCTGGTGCTTCGAGACATGGAAGGCTTGACGGCCCCCGAGGTCGCCAAGGTCCTCGGCATTCGCGTGGAAGCCGTGAAGAGCCGTCTTCACCGCGCCCGGGCTTCGCTCCGAGAGGTGCTGGCCCCCGCGATGGGGATTCCCGAAGCATCGAGCCCGACGCCGACGTGCCCGGATGTGGTGACGCTCTTCTCCAAGTACCTGGAGGATGACATCGACGCGAAGCTCTGCGCCCGCATGCAGGAGCACGTCGCTCACTGCGTCCATTGCCAAGGTGCCTGCGACAGCCTCCAGGAGGTCTTGTCGGTTTGTCGCGCGACCCCGACCGTTCGGGTGCCGCCCGACGTCCAGGCCTCCGTCCGCGGCGCCTTGAGCCAATTTCTGGAACGACACGTTTCGACGGGAGCCCGAGCCGCGAGCCGTCCGGCGCGCTAAGAAGCGGCCAGCGCGCGGACCAGCCGCTGGTCTGCCTCGCGTGCGACCGCCTCGACTTCGGCATTCCTCACGATTCCGAGCATCGCGAGCGGTTTGACGATCTGGACCACGCTCGCTCCGTTGTCGCCTTCGAAAACGGTGACATTGCACGGCAACAGGAGCCCGACGGCCAGGTCCGCCATCAGTGCGCGGTGTGCCAGCTGCGGATTGCAGGCGCCCAGGATGACGTACCGACGAAAGTCCTTGTCGAGCTTCTTCTTGAGTGTCGCAGCGACGTCAATGGTGGTGAGGACACCGAAGCCTTCCTTCTTGAGCGCCTCGGTGACGCGTTCGATGGCGGCGGGAAAGGCGACGCCTTCTAGCGTCCGCGTGTACCCGTAATCCGTGGCGTAGCTCATGGTGTGCTCCGATTCAGGGGGACCAACTCGACATCACACCGAGGTTATGGACCTCGTAGCCGGCCGCCACAAGGTGCGACGCTGCGACAGTCGAACGGTTGCCGGAGTGGCAGTACACGACCACGGGCTTGTTCTTGGGGATGGAGCCGAGGCTGGCCTCGAGTTCGCCCAAGGGCACGTTCCGGGCGCCGTCGATGTGGCCGTCGGCGTATTCCTGTGGCGTCCGAACGTCGATGAGGGAGGCCCCGGATGCGACCAGGCGTTTCGCCTCTTCGCCCGTTATACGTCCTTGGGCGTGTGCGCCCGCCTGCGTGCACGCTGCCAAGAGGGCTACCAGTCCGAGTGCTACCACTGTCGTGCGCATGTGCGTGGGAGCCATCTCGCCACGAAAGGGTTCAAAGGAGAACCCTTCCTCACGCATCCGGCTCTGAGAAGCAGCGAATAGTCAGGCCCGGTGGATGTTGAACAGCGGACCCAAGGACGGTCCTCCCATGAGCAATGAAATCGAGGCGAAGCAGGACGTGGACGGCATCTGGTCGCGGCGGTCGCTTTTGGGCTTGGGAGGGTGGGCCCTCATCCTCGGTACGTTTCAGGCGGCCGGCGCGGCGCTCGTGGCTTTGCTCTTCCCTCGCGTCCTGTTTGAGCCCCCGTCGGCATTCAAGGCCGGTCACCCGTCGTCCTATCTGGTGGGGACTGTGTCGGACCGTTGGATTGCCGACTACCGGGTGTGGGTTGTCCGGGAGCAGACCGGCCTCTACGCGCTCATTGCCATCTGCACCCACTTGGGGTGCACCCCGCGCTGGCTGGAAGCGGAGAACAAGTTCAAATGCCCCTGTCACGGCTCTGGCTACCACCGCGACGGCGTGAACTTCGAAGGACCCGCGCCCCGCCCATTGGAGCGGTGCAAGATTGTCCGCGGCGACGACGGCCAGCTCCTCATCGACAAGTCCGTCAAATTCCGAGGCGAACTCGGCCAATGGGGCATGCCGGGCTCGTTCTTCAAGTACGCCGCAACTTCCAACGCCTGAATCCTTTTTCGCCCGGCGGGCTCGAACACGACGTATGCCGCTCCGCGATTACCGCTGCCGACGCTGCCAGCACACCTTCGAACTCTTGGTCCGGCCCTCCGAGGATGAGGACGCGCTGACCTGCCCCGCATGCAGCGCCAAGGCGCCGGAGCGACTGTTGTCGCTGCCTGCGGCACGCGGCACCGGGAAGGAAGGAGGCGGGTGTCGCCCCGCTCCGAGCGGCTTTGGTTGAAGCATCTAGAACCACTGCGGACGCGTGCCGTTCGCCCATCCACAAGTAGGAGGACTTCGATGAGATTCATCGCAGGGCAGCAGGCGCGGGAACTCAAAGCGTTCCTGCGCCGGTCACTGAAGGGGCCGGTCGCGATGCACCTTTGGGTGAGGCAGCGCTTCAGCCCCTCGCAGCAGGTGCTCGAGGAGCTGACTCGCCTCTCCCCGCGGATGTCTCTCGAAATTTCAACCGTTGGACCCGACGAAGAAGCCGCCCATCCCCAGTTGCCGGAGCTGACGGTCGAGGGCAGCGGGCGGGGCACTCTGCGTTTCGTGGGTCCCTTCAGCGGCCCCGAGCTGAAGATCCTCTTGCAGGAGCTCTCGGAAGTGTCGGCAGGTTGGAGCAGCCTGCCGCCGTTCGCCCGCCGGGCCCTGCGCCGTCTGGGGCGCAAAGTGCACCTTCGCGTGTTCGTCGGTGCGGGGTGTCCATTCTGTCCCGCGGCGGCGCGTCTCGCTCACCAGATGGCCCTCGAGAGCGAAGCCGTCACAGCAGACGTCGTCGACGTGGCCTCGTTTCCTGCGCTCGCTTCGCAGTTCGGGGTGCGGGTGGTCCCGACCACCATCATCAACGATGAGGTGTCTCTGCCTGGTGTCCAGACGGCCGCGCAGCTGCTCTTGGTGTTCCGAATCCTCGGAATGCGGATGGGTTCCCACCCAAGGAAGGGATGGCGTCATGTGGCTGAGCCTCGGGTGACTCCATGAGCGCGCACGTCACGCCGGTAGGGGAGGTCGTCTTTCACGTCCCTGCGACGTTGGACCTGGATGCGGCCCAGCATTTGGAGGGCCAGTTCGCTGCGGTGTCCCCTGACGTGCCGGTCCAGCTCGACTTTGGGGCCGTCAAGGTGTGTCACGGGTTCGTCTTCGCTGTCCTGTTGTCCAAGGTGGCCTCGCTGCGGCGCCTGGCTCCCGTTCATCTGGTGCATTTGAATCCTCAACAGCGGAAGCTCGTCGCCCACTTAAACTTGGGATCCGCGTTCAACGCAGGGGAGGAGGAGCCATGCCGGCCGACGGGCGACGCGCCTGGATAGCGCCGCCACAACGTGTGCCGTGGTTCCTGCGTCCGGCCCTCTGGATTGCCCGACGCATGACGGGGAAGAATCCGCTTCCTGGCAGGCTGCTGGCCCATTTCCCAAAGGGTGCTGTCGGCGCCGGGTTGTTCGAGGCGTTGGCGGCGGGCTCGAAAGACCTGGACCCGCGCGTGCTCGCAGCCGCGCGCATCGTGGCCAGTGCCGCGACCGGATGCCCATTCTGCCTAGACATGAACGCCGCCACCTGGCGCCGCGCCGGGCTATCCGAGGGGGAATTGGACGCGCTGGTGAGGCGAGACACCGCGGCGTGGACCGGCTTGGGGCTGCGAGAAGCGCTCGCCGCTCGTTATGCCCTGGCGCTCTCCCAAACCCCGGTCGTCGTGGATGACGCCCTGATGGGCGAGGTGCTCGAAGCCTTCAACCCGCGGGAACTCGTCGTCCTCGCCAGCACCATCGCCCAGGTGAACTACTGGTCCCGCTTCAACCAGGGGCTCGGTGTGCCCTCCGCGGGCTTCTTCGACGATACGGGCTGCGCGGTGTGCCTGCCTTCGACACCCGCGGTGGACGCGGGACCACGCGCCGCCGGCCATTCGGGTTAGGGTCAGCGTCATGTGGAATGAACGCTACTCCGCTCCCGGCTTCGCCTACGGCACCGAGCCAAATGAGTTTCTTGTCGAGCAAGCTGCGCACATTCCGCGAGGGCGGATTCTCGAGCTCGCCGCGGGCGAGGGCCGAAACGGCGTCTGGCTGGCGCAGCAGGGCTACGAGGTTCTTTGCGTGGACGGCTCAGAGGTCGGACTGAAGAAGGCCGCGCAGCTCGCCGGGGAGCGCGGCGTACACATCCAAACGGTCACGGCGGATTTGGCGGCGTATGCGATCGAGCGCGAAGCGTTCGACGGCATCGTATCCATTTGGTGCCATCTTCCGGTTGCGTTGAGACAGTCCGTACACGCAGGTTGCGTGCAGGGCCTCAAGCCCGGCGGTGTCCTGGTGCTGGAGGCTTACACCCCGGCACAAGTCGCCCTTGGCACGGGTGGGCCCAATGACCCGAGGCTTTGCATGACGCTCGCCGCGTTACGCGAAGAGCTGGAAGGCCTCCGCTTCGAAGTCGCTCTCGAACGAGAACGAGAGGTCCGCGAGGGCCAGCACCACCAGGGACGCAGCGCCGTGGTGCAGTTGGTCGCGCGCAAGCCAAAGCACTGAGGCGGGGCGCTACCGCCGGTGGCTCAGCGCGATGATGCGCAGCATCTTGAGGTTGATGACGACGAAGCGCACGAACTGCCACGGCAGAAACGTGCGGAAGAAGCGCGTCACCCATGTGGGCCTCGTCACGGCTATCCAGTGCTCGTCTTTGCCGCGTGGGAGAACGGCGGTGGTTTGAGTGCTCATGGGCTACTCCGGGATGAGCGACCAGAAGGGCCGCAAGCGCGCTTTGTGCAGGAACATGTGGTGCAGAAGAATCTTGATCCAATGCCCCGCCAGGCCGATTTCGCCGAAGGTGTGGTTCAAGTCGCGGCCGTACTCCGGATACTTCTCGAAGTCCGGAACGATGGGGAAGACGGTGATGGACGCGGCCGTTCCCGTCAACAGGTTGGCCCCAGCCGAGGCGACACAAGCGGCCCCCATCTCCGACATCGACGCGGTGTGCGTGGGGCCAGGGGCCCCGTGAATCATGTCGACGACGGAGCGAGCGACGGCCTTCCCAATCGTAGCTGACGGCATGCCGGTTCGCGGCGGCGCGGGCGTGATGGAGGTGCCCTTCGGGCTCTGGCGGGGGACTGACACCGGGTGCGGGGGCGCGAATGCGATGCCGGCTGCGAAGAGGTTCTTGAACTCGGTTTGATAGGTGCGCGGCCAATCGCTCGCCCGCCACTGCTCGTACGGCTTGGCGGTGTAGTCGGCGTCGACCTTCATGAAACCGCTCGGCGCGAACAGGCGCGAGCTGATGTCCGTCCCTTGCTTATCGAACGCCTTGAGCGCGGCACCCCGAAAGGGGGGCAGAAGCATGGCCATGTCGAATGGCAATTCCTTCTCTTCGCCGGCCAAGGTTTCGATGAATGCCCGCCCCGGCTCGATTTTAGCCACGTGCGCCCGACTCACCCAGTCGATGCCTCGCTCGGCGAAGAGCGATTCGGTGAAAATCTTGCTGGGCGTGACGTACCCGCCCTGGCGCAGGTGAAGACCGCCCATGCCGAAGTCGCCCAGCTCGTACTCATTGGTGAGGTACGTGACGTCGGCCATGTCGCGCACGCCGCGATGTCGCAACTCGAACTCGAGGTTGACGATGTACTCGAATGCCGCGCCCTGACACGTGCTGGTGCCGTGCCCGACGCCGACGAGAAACCGTTGCCGCTCGCCTTTGCGCATCCGCTCGACCTTCTCGTCCAGGACCTTCGAAATGGCCGAGGCGTGGTCCGCCGTGCAGACCGAGACGGTGTTCTGGCCCGGTCCCAAGCCTGGCGTGGATTCGAACGCCAACTTCGGGCCGGTGGCATTGATGAGGTAGTCGTAAGGGAGTTGCTCGGTCTGCCCCTTCTTCTCGCCGGCCGTGTATTCGATGTCGACGAGGGATGCGGCGGAGGCCGGCGAGCCTTCAGGATGTAAGGCAACCGCTTTGGCCTGTCGGTAGTCGATGCCGGCCCGTGCGTAGACTGGCGGCAGGGGGAAGAGGACTTGCTCTTCCCGCAGCAGGCCAACGCCGACCCAGATGTTGGAGGGAATCCAGTTGTAGTCGGACTTGGGCGACACCACGACGACGTCGTGCTCCTTCGGGAGCCACTTGCGCAGGAAGGATGCGGCCGTGTGGCCGGCAATCCCCGAACCCAAGACCACGACTCGCTTGCCCATGACTGCTCCCGTTCGTTGCTGCTGCCAGGTCGTCATCCTCGAGCAGCGCTCGAGGCCCGAGCGTTGGAGTCAAACGCCTACTGAAAGGGTTCAGAACGCCTGTCGATTCGAGCGGGCGCTATCGCCGGCTGCCTCCGCCAGGAACTCTTTGTCCAGGAAGTCCCGATGGTAGTGAAGGGCGCGGTAGCCCACGATTCGTTCGACGACGTGTCCCTTGCGAAAGTAGAGGACAGTGGGCGTCCCGGAGACGCGAAGCTTGCGCATCGTTTTGGGCGCCCGGGCGGCATTCACTTCCGCCACCTTGAGCCGGCCGTGGTATCGCCGAGACAGCTCCATCACGACAGGCTCCAGCAGCTTGCACGGGCCGCACCCGTCGCTCCAGACGTCGAGCAGTACGGGCAGGTCGCTCTGAAGGACTTCCCGCTTGTAGTTCCCGTCATCGACGCTGTGCACCTCGGCAGGCGCGCTCGATTCCAATCCCAACAGGTTCGTCAGCCAGCCCATGTGTTCACCTCTCGATGCCGCCTGCCGTCAGGCATGAACTTGCGCCGACGGCGCTTTGGTCACGCCGCAGGACAGATTCGCAGGCACCGCCACGTCCATCAGCTTGGGCCTGGGAAGGTTCAGACCATTCATCAGCGCGACGTACTCCTCCTCGCCGTGGACCTGGAGACGTGGATTGAACGCCCGCTCCTCGCCGATGGTTGACACCGTCCATCCCTTGTAGTCGTGCGCGGGGTACACCAGTGTCTCGGGGGCTAGTTTGAGCAAGTTGTTGAAGATGCTGTCGTATTGGGCGTGCGCGTCTCCGTTCTGGAAGTCCGTTCGGCCCGTGCTGCGAATCATCAGCGTATCCCCGGTAAAGACACGGTCATTCATCAGGAAACTGTAGGAGTCATCCGTGTGCCCGGGCGTGTGCATGGCCAGGACCTCGAGGTTGCCGACCTGGATGAGTTCGCCGTCGCGCGCCTTGCGAGACACGCACTCGGCCTTGGTTTCTGCTCCGAGCAGTGTGGCGCAGCCCGTCGCCGTGCGGAGGTCGCCCAGGCCCGTGATGTGGTCCGCGTGGACGTGCGTGTCCAGGGACATCACGAGCTGGAGACGGAGTTCGCGAATCAGTTGAAGGTATTTCCCAACCTCTTCCTTCACGGGGTCGATGAGCAGCGCCTCGCCGCCCGGCTTGTCCGCGAGGAGGTAGGTGTACGTGCTGGACTCGCGTTCAAACAATTGTCTGAAGACCATGGTGGTGTTCCTCCGTTGACTCAGAGCCAATCGCCGGTCTCAAGGGTTCTTGAATCCCTTTCGGGGCTGCGGGCTCTCAAGGCAGCAGGAGGCCAACCATGGCGACGGTACAGGTGACTGAGGCGAATTTCGACGCAACCGTGAAGAAGGGAATTGTCCTGCTGGACTTCTGGGCGTCGTGGTGTGCGCCATGCCGGATGTTCGCGCCGTTGTTCGAGGCCGCATCCGAGCGTCACCCCGACGTCGTATTCGGCAAGGTCGACACCGAAGCCCAGCCAGGGCTCGCGTCGGCATTCGCGGTTCGCGCTATTCCGACCCTCATGGTGCTGCGCGACGGCATTCTCTTGGCCGCGCAGCCCGGCGCCATCCCGGGTCAGGCGCTCGATGACCTCGTCGCCAAAGTTCGCGCCATCCACATGGAGGAGGTCCGGCGAGAACTGAAGGCTCAGCAGACGAAGGGGGCGCGCAAGACGGGGTAGTTGAGTTCTCCGGCGTTGCCGGCGCATCGCTCATTTGGGCATTGCGAGCGAGGCCAGGAGCCTGCGAATTGCGTCGGCATCCCCACGCCTGTCAGTAGGCTTCTCCCGCCGGAGCCGGTCCAGAACGGCGGAGAAGTCTGTCCCGAATCGTGCGCATTGCGTACAGCCTCGCAGGTGCTCTTCGAGTTGAGCCCGGATGGACGGCTCCAAGACTCCATCGACGTAGGCGCTCAGGTGCTGGAGCACCTCCCCGCACGAAACGCCGCCGATGACTTGCTCAACGGCCATGACGCTCTCCTTGTTTGATGGCTGCGGCCAGCTCCAGCCTCGCGCGGTGGAGGCGGCTCTTCATCGCTGGCAACGACAAACCGAGGACGGCGGCGACCTCCTCGCCCGGCAGCCCTTCGATGTCACGAAGGGCCAGGATGCCGCGCTCCTCCACGCCGAGACGGGCGAAGCCCTTCTCGATGGCATCGTGGGTCTCCAATTGTTGAGCAAAGGACGCCCGAGCCTCCTCGGTAGAACCCCAGCCGGCAGCTTCGGCCAATTCCTGGAGTGACTGCGTGCTCGCCAGATTGGCTTTGCGACGGCTCCGGGCTGCTTCGTTGCGAGCGATGACCAACAGCCACGTTCGTGCCGAACTCTCGCCTCGAAAGTGCGTCGCACTGGCCATGGCCGACAGAAACGCAGCCTGGGTCACGTCCTCCGCCGCGGCTCGCGAATCGGTGATGGAGCGTGCGTACCGCAGGACGGTGGCGTAGTTGTCGGTAGCCAAGCGTTCGCGCGCCGCAGAATCACCGCGCGCGACCGCCTGCACGAGGCTTAGG
>Ga0209698_10008944_pt1 | contig 10299 bp, 15 predicted proteins | sample LitLauG_LLR_2012_FD_187203 | JGI IMG/M metagenome (GOLD analysis project Ga0209698, IMG submission 187203) | Freshwater sediment microbial communities from Pennsylvania, USA - Little Laurel Run_MetaG_LLR_2012 (SPAdes) (version 2) | ecosystem: Environmental > Aquatic > Freshwater > Creek >... | reverse complement strand
TCCGTAATGTGAAGCGTCAGCAAGAGGATCGAGAGCAGAGACGCGATGGTTAACATCACGTTTTGTTTCATTGGATATTCTCCTTGTTAGATTTGTGTGTGGCTCAGTGAGGCACATGACGCGCGGCGGTGTTGACGAGGGAAGGTACAAACCCCAAGACACTGACGATGATGGCGCAGATGGCCATCCCAATGTAGAACCAGCGATCTGGAGTCTGCGCACCACTCGGGCTGTTGCCACTGGAGCGCCCTGGTCTTGCATGCGCGGAGGATACCACTTCTTAGCCTAGGTGAATGAGTGCCCTGCTCGTCAGCGAAGTTTCAACACGGCGGGATTATTGGCGAAATACCGCCGTTACACCAACCAAAATCCAATCTTCGTGGCGACGCATATTTGTTGAGCGCTCGTACCATATAGGGCCGTTTCTGATCGGATGGTCGGCAACTCGGAAATTGGAAACAAGATTCGTAGCTGGTGAAAAATCGCGATTACACTCATTGACCACGCTCTCGGACCTGGGTGCGCTCGTTAACCCCTCCTCCTGCCCACAAAAGCGGCTACTAAACCAGGACGGAGACGCTGGGCCTATGTCCCCACGCGATGAAGTTTTTCCTATGTTTAGGCTTCCGTCCTGGCGGGTGGCCATTCTGTGCATGGGTCCCGTCTCCCGGAGCTGGGAATTTAAAATTTGAACCTTGTTCTCACCGGTTCCATGGAGCAATCACTGGGGCGAAGGACATACCATGCCAGTCAGTGCAGCCATGGGAAATACCATTCGTCTTCAAGAGCCGCTTGGTGGGTTCCTGAGCGCTAATCCGCCCCAAGGCAAGAGAGCCTTTCTCCCGCTCGATGCGATCTTTGGCGCAGAACAGTGGCTCTATGATGCTTCGGAGTCGGAACCGACCTGCACTGCGAACCGCGTTGGGCAAGAGCTTACGCTTCTCGTAGAATCGGATCGCGTCCACGGTTAGGGAAGTGCGTTTCGCGACCTCGCCGATCTGCATCACAGTGCTCTCAGTTTGGTGATTGGTCGCCATGACAGAATCATACAATCTGGAGTGCAGTCCAGAGTCAAGTGAAATGGGGGCGCATGGCGAGCATCCCGCTTTCTAAGCTGGTCGATAAACTACAGCAATACTATGGCGCTCCTGCGCCACCACCCTCGACTGACCCACTGGAGCTAGTCATCTGGGAAAACATCGCGTATCTGGCGAGCGACAAGCGTCGTGCCGAAGCATTCTCCACGCTAAAGGAAACGATTGGAACACGTCCCGAACAGATTCTCGCCGCCAAGCACTCCGCTCTAACCGCTATCGGCAAAGCTGGCATACTCCCCGACGTGAGTGCGGAAAAGCTTCTTTCGATTGCCAAAATTGTGTTTGAGGAGTTCGACAGCGACCTGCGTTCTGCTCTCAAGAAGCCATTGCCCCAAGCGAAGAAAGCTTTAAAGAGATTTCCCAGCATCGGCGATCCGGGCGCGGAAAAGATACTCTTGCTTACTCGTTCCTATCCGGTGATGGCACTCGATTCGAATGGCTTGCGAGTGCTGTGTCGAGTGGGCTTCGCCGAGGAGCAGAAAAATTACCCAGCGACATACCGTTTGGTTCTGGATGCGATACATGCGCAACTCCCCAGAGACTACGATTCGCTGATCCGGGCACATCAGTTGCTCCGACAGCACGGTCAAGAACTGTGCAAGCGGTCAAAGCCGCGCTGTACCGAATGTCCAGTCAGAGATAGCTGCAACTACCGTCAGAAGGCTTGATTAGCGGTTTACCAAGGGTGCGAGGTGTACCCGGTGAGGACAGCAAATGGAGTATTTGATCGGCTTGATACTGGCTTTGGCTGTGGCTGGTTTTGCGGCGGCTATTGGCTTTGACCGCGAGCGTACCTTTTATCCAACCGTGCTGATCGTCATCGCCTCCTACTATGTATTGTTCGCTGCGATGGGAGCATCTAGGCGCACACTGATCATTGAAATCGTTATTGCAGGCGCCTTTTTGTTGGTTGCCGTTCTCGGCTTCAGAAGAAACTTCTGGTTAGTAGTCGCTGCCCTTATTGGGCACGGCATGTTCGACTTCGTCCATCACTTTTTCATCGACAATCCCGGCGTGCCGCACTGGTGGTCGGGTTTTTGCTTGGCATTCGATGCGCTTCTCGGTGTGTTCTTGGCGGTGCGCCTGATAAGACACCCTGAACGAGTGTCTTTCGAGGGAAGGTAAAGGAACAAAACTATCGTTGGAGTGGACTCAGGGTTGAACGTCTTTGTTCGAAGTCTCTTTCGCAATCCAGAGAAAATGAACGCCCACGTAGGTTCCAATCGCTTCCGTGATGAGCAATAGATACGCGGTCAGGACAAGGGTGGTGCCCCATCCACCGGAGGGCTGCGAATGGATGTGATCGGGGCTGGCGACCAGAAAATGATGATAGAAACCGAATAGCAGCGATCCAAACATCGAAGGCGACAAGAGAATGAGTCCGATTCGTTTCTTCGTTGTCCAGACGAGCGTCATTGCGAGCAAAGGACTGACCAGCACGACCACGGTCACGAAGATCGAAGCTGGTGGATCGAGTCCAACGCGCAATTCACGGTGCGCAAGACCGTGAGCAATGTTGACCAGCAGGTGGGCAACAACGATGGCGGTCACGTACTTAGCGGATCGGTTCACACGGTTTGAAAGGCTTTGCTGGGTTGTCGGCTTAAATATTCGCAGGTTGAGGCGCACTGTGCCAAGCTTTTAGCTATCAGTGCACGCTCTCCAGTGGCCCCTCTACGATAATCACGAGGTGTGGAAGGTTCATCATGCCATTACCTACTACTAACGAGAAGCGCACTTCCGTACGAGGCCTTGGCGAGATTGCGCTCCGCGTCAGCAATCTCGACGCGATGCAGAAATTCTATGACGAAGTCATCGGCTTGCCGCTAATGGCCCGAGTTCCGAACTGCGCGTTCTTCAAGATTGCGGACGGATACGGCGGTCACACTCAAGTGCTTGCTTTATTCGACCGCTCACAGAACCCCGGCTATCGCGGGACCGACGCATCAACCTCCACCATCGACCACATCGCATTCGAGATATCTCTCGCTGACTTCGCAGACGAACTGAAGAGACTGGAGTCGTTGGGGCTTCAAGTCGAGACCGCTGAGCACGCATGGGTGCACTGGCGCTCTCTCTATGTGACCGATCCCGAAGGCAATCAGGTAGAGCTAGTCGCCTACGACGGCAGCGTGTAAGGAGCATGACCAAGTCTTGGGCAAAGAGTCAAAGAGTCGCGTTTCCTGCGTTCTGAAATGGAGCGGGTCACCGGCTTACATGAGAATGGAGTTCAGGAATTCCTTGGTACCATCCGGGCCAGTCATTCGTGAGTGCTCCCATCTTCGGTTCGGCAGTCAGTTGGAACGTCAAGAATGGGGCAGCACTCTCGCTCTGCCATTATCAGGTCTTGCCACCAGCGCCAGCCATCTCCTGTGGGAAAGGGCACCGAACTCGACCGGTGAAAGGACTTCACCCACGGCCAGGACGGCTTCGCGAAGAATCGCCAAGTAAAGGAACGGCAGCAGCGCCATGAGCTCAGTATTTTCATGCAACGCGCCCCAACGGGCGAGTAGCTTATCGGTCCACATCCCAGTGCATGGAGCATGGTTCGACTCGCGCTAGAGGCCTTGGCACGAAACTAGCCCAACTAAAGTGATTTGAGGTATTCGCTCAAGTCGCGTTTTTCTTGGTCAGTCAGTCGCAATTTGAAAAACTCATCGTAGTGCTCGATCACATCCGGCAAAGTTGCAAAGCGGCCGTCATGATAGAAGCCGCCCTTCTGATGGCTCCAAAGACCTGCCAGAGGGGCGGTGCGGTACATGTGCGTCGGTGATCGATCGGCCTGCCACGAATCCACTCCGATCTCACTGGGAGCGTGGAGATTGTTTCCCGGCTCAGTGAAGAGCGGCTGGACGTGGCAGCTAGCGCAGTTCGCCTTGCCGTTGAAGATTGCCTTTCCACGCGCGGCTGCTTCTCCCACAAAACTACCCTCCTGGGGCTTCGGTGCCGGGATGGCGAGCTGATAGAAGTGAAGAGCGGCCAGCTTCGATGTGACCAGGTCAGGCTTTCCACGAGTGTTGCCAGAGCCACTCTTCGCAGCGACAGGATACTGCTCTGCATTGTTAAACCGAGCGTCGAAGAATGCACCTGAGCCGTGCATTTCGGTCGCAGCAACGTATGCATTCCAGTACGTGACAGAGCCAAACCCCGTCCACGTATGGAGGTTGACGCCGGCAAGTCCAAATGCTGGAGGAATCAGTGTGCAAGCTCGCATGCCGTCTGGCCGGAAGGCCTTCCCGTCCTTGTCTAGTTCAGCATCAAAGCAGCCGGGACCCCAGCTGCTGAGCACCTTTTTCACCGTGGCGGCGTCGACGCCGAGGAGATCGGTAAAGGGCTTGAGATTCGGAGCGAGCGAAACGATTGCGCCGACGTTCAGATCCCTGTTGGCCCAGCCATCCAGGCGCTTCCCGATGCCAGGTGCCAACGAGTTATCCACGGTGGAATGACAGAATGCGCACTGGAGACCCATTGATTGCAGGCTGCCTTTCTTATCGAAGATGCCCGTTAGACCGACGACCGAGTTCAACTTGAGTAGGGCGAGGGTCGTTGCAGGATCGTCGAGATTCACTTTACCCTCTTTGAGTTGTTGCTTCAGTGAATCGGGCAGAGCGTCGGAATCAACCTTGAGGCCGACTGATAGCGCAGTCTTCGGACTCACTCCGCCTCCGACACCGCCGTTTTTCTCACCTGCAATTGCCTTGTGGAGTTGCAGAGCGTCACCCCAAAAAGCCTCACTGCCAAAAGTGTCGAAGCGAAATGTCTGTTGCCCTTCCTTCATCATTCGTTCCGAGTTGTTACGAACCACAGCGTCGAATCCCGAGGGCGTTGCTCCCTTTTTCTCAGTTTGGGCTGAGCTCCTTGTGCTCCAATCAGGCGATATGAGCCGACAGCCAACCCAGTGAAAAGGACGAGACCGACCACGATGTTTAGGCTTTTCATGAAATAGCCTCAAATTGAATTGCCCAGCGTCGCTTATTCTCGCGAGGCGGGAAGGGACACAGGGGCGTTTGAGCAATATCACCTAGGGACGCCGGTGTCAGTTACGCGGGTAACAGTATTCAATATTGAACAACGAAAGACCGCGTATCGACCCGCCTCAATCGCTGTAATCCTGAAGAGCCTTCAAATTGAGAACCAGATAACCCCGGTGGGAGTAATCCACCATTCCCCGATTGCGGAGGAAGTTCATGGCGGTTGAAACTCTTTCCCTTCTTGCCACCACCATCTGCGAGATCTCTTCTTGAGTTAGATAGGCCGACAGTTCCGTCTTTTGCCCTGCGCTGTGCCCCAGCTGAGCCCCAAGTCTCAGAAGCACTCGAACCAGACGATGCACGGTGTCACGAAAAGCCAACGTATTCAGTTGATCGTATGCGTCGGACAGAGACTCGTAGCATATCTGCACGAGTTCCTGCAGGAGATCTCGGTTGTTCTGCACGATGTCGAGAACCTCGTCCAGAGGCACCGCGATGACCTCGGTCCGCTCAAGCGCTACCGCGCGGTCCTGACGCTGCAGTCCGGAAGCACAAAGCTCCCCCACAATATCGCCCGCTTTGCGGATATCGTAGATGAGTTCGTGGCCATCTGCCGTGATGCTCCCGACCTTCACAAACCCCTTCTGAAGGAAGAAAAACGTCCGTTTTTCATTGCCCGCGTCGCAGATTACCTGATCTTTTTCGAAGGTCGTCACGCCGCGATTCTGCAAGATGACATCCCAGAGCTTTCCTCGAAAACTCCTCGCCAATGCTGAGGAGAGAGGTCCGTTACGAGTTCCCGAGTCAGCGGTTGAATGCACTTGGTCCAAGCTCCATAAGGGTTCGCGAAGGCCTAGTCCTCTGAATGCGAACGGCAAACACGCATAGATCCGGCTTAAGCTTGGCCCGCAGAAGAGCACGGTAGCCAAGGTGCCGATTTCCAAGCTAGAACTCGCTGTGTCTTGTGCGAATGAGCGCAAGAAACTCGTCGCGGGTCTCTTTCTCACGGAAAGCACCCAGCATGGAGGACGTTATTGTTGAGGAGTGCTGCTTCTCGACCCCGCGCATCATCATGCACAGATGTCTTGCTTCGATGACTACTCCCACGCCTTGCGGTTTGATAGCACTCTCGATCGCTTCAGCAATCTGTGTTGTGAGACGCTCCTGCACCTGCAATCGACGGGCGAATACATCTACCAGGCGGGGCACCTTGCTCAGCCCAATCACTTTTCCTTGCGGAATATAGGCGACGTGGACCTTGCCGAAAAACGGCAGAAGGTGATGTTCGCAGAGACTGAACATCTCAATATCCTTGACGATCACCATCTCGTCGTAAGCCACGTCGAACATCGCGCCCAGCAGAGTTTCCTCTGGGTTTTCCTGGTAGCCTTTGGTTAGATACTGCATCGAACGCTCCATGCGCGCCGGAGTATCCTGTAGGCCATCACGCTCGGGGTCCTCGCCGATACGGACCAGCATTTCCCGCATCAGTTCCTGCAGGCTGGTACCGGCTAACGACTGGGGTTCAAGTATGGTTTGCATCTCTTCTCACAATCCAAAACGCTAGATTCTAGATATCGGTGACGGTCATTGCGAGTGTCACCGCAGACTATGTGTGCTCACCTCAGGCGGCAACCGGCCCTTTTGCGCTGTGTTCGTAGGGCACGCTACTTTGTAGCGCAGCTGTGCGGACCTCAGTCATGCGCGCCAGCACAAACGCCGCCAAAGCCATCTCTACATCTCGCACCGCGACATCAAAGAACATTCCGGTCGAGACGAGGTTGATGGCGATAAGTACCAGCCATGCTGAAGCCACATACGCGCCTAGCCTCGTCCACTTGGTCAGAATGACTAGTCCCACAATCATTTCAATGATGCCGACGATGTGCATGAAGGTCTGTCCGCTGAACGGCAGTGTTTTCAGGGCCAGCGGACTGATGTATCCGGTCCAGTTGGTTAAAAGGTTGAAGTATTTATCCAGGCCTGCCAGGAACGGCCCGACACCAAGCCCGATCCGCAGTGCCCACCAAGCCTGGTCCAATCGTGAATCAAATCCCTTGTGCATGTTTACTCCCTTCACGAGAATAGAGTTGGCAGGGGCAAATCGGTTACACCCTCAACGGCTCCATTTCTCTTCGGGAATTGCGTGGTTTGATCTGTAACCTTTATTGCCGTCGTGACTCCATCAGATGGAGGGTTTGTATGGACAGCCCAACGGAAGTGGCCACGTCGCAAGAGCCCTTGAGTGACGAAGAAGTTGTAACCCGAGTGTTGGCGGGCGAGACGGGGATGTTTGAAATCATCATGCGCCGTCACAACCAGCTCCTCTACCGCGTGGCTCGGGCGATTCTGCGCAATGATGGCGAAGCTGAGGATGTAATGCAGGACGCCTACGTGCGTGCATACGAACATCTGGGCCAGTTTGCCGGGAGGGCGAAGTTTTCCACTTGGCTGACACGCATCGCGGTGCACGAGGCTTTAGCGCGACAACATCGCGGAAACCGATATCAGGAGTTGGAACCAATGTCAGAACGGGAGGGAGACCCCATGGATAGGTTTGCCTCTTTGGCGCCGGATCCGGAACAGCAAGCGTCAAACTCGGAGGTTCGCAGGTTGCTGGAAGAAGCGGTCGAAAAGCTGCCGGACGCTTACCGGACCATTTTCATACTGCGCGACATAGAAGAGATGAGCACGACCGATGCCGCGGATGTCCTCGAAATCACCGAGGACAATGTCAAGGTGCGTCTCCATCGAGCTCGGGCGTTGTTGCGCAAGAGTCTTTACGCGCGTGCTGGCATGGAAAGAAAAGAAGCATTCAATTTTCATGCCGTGCGGTGTGATCGAGTTGTGAAGAATGTGTTTGAAAGAATTCAGAACCAAGTCCCGAAAACGGGGACCTCTGCAGCGAAGACTCAGTGAAAGTCTGCTTTCGATAGAGATCTATCAACGGACTGTGCAATGTTGACCAGTTTTGCCGCAACATATCGTCGATCATCGTCTTCTCGGGCCTCCCGAGGCTTGAGAGATGGGTTGCGCCTGCTGTAGTTGAGCTCAGTAGTCCTACGTAATCACGACGACGATTCAGAACACAGGCGAAAGGTATTCATTATGGCTACGGATATCAGCATTTGCCATCCCGGCGAGGGCATTGAGGCATTGAATCGGTTGCCCGGGTTAGCGGAACCTCTATTACAAATCGACATGAAACGAGAGCTGCAGCAACTCCGGCAAGAAGACTCCTGGCAGCGGGAGACGGGGCGAAGCTCCAAAACGCTCGCGAAATATCCAGATTTGCGAATCGTTCTGATTCTGATGAAGGGCGGCACACGAATGCGCCAGCACAGAGCAGAGGGAAGGGTCTCCATTCAACTGTTGGAAGGGCAGATCTGTATTCATTTAGCCGATCGAAAGGTTAATATGTCGGCCGGTCATTTGTTGGTTCTGGACTGTGGTGTACTCCACGACGTCGAAACACTGGAAGAGAGCGCCTTGTTGCTGACTATCTCTTGGCGAAGGGAGAAGAGTGATGCGTCGGAGTCGCTTTCACCCACTCAGCGGCATTTAGACGAAGAGGCTTTGTCGCGAATGGATGATGAAGGTGGTGCCCCTGACGCTGTGGTGAGCCCGTCCGGTGCGGGGAAAAAAGGCCGGTCCTAGCATTCTAGTAAGAGGGTTGCTGTACGAGTTGTTTGTTGTGGCCTTGTCTTTGGCGACGGCAACGATTGCGGTGCGGACCTGGTCGCTGTAACCGGACACGCTTCACACACTCTGTAAGGAGGTAGCCATGGCTACCGAAGCGGTTTTAATGGCGGATCAGAAGTCCAAGTTGATACGTCGGGAAGAAGTTGCGGAAGGGACGATAGCCTTTCACTTCGAGAAGCCGTCCGGGTTCGCCTTCAAAGCAGGGCAGTCCGCTGATGTGACACTCATCGACCCGCCGGATACAGATGCCGAGGGAAACACGCGCACCTTTTCCATCGCGAGCCCTCCCTTCGAAAATGAGTTGGTGTTCACCACTCGGATGCGTGATACCGCTTTCAAACGCTCACTGAAGAACGTGCCACTGGCCACGGAAGTGAAGATAGGTTCAGCCGCAGGGTCTTTCACCCTGCATAAGAATCCAGCAAAGCCAGCCGTGTTCTTGGCCGGTGGAATCGGAATCACTCCTTTTCTCAGCATGGTGCGCCAAGCCGATCATGACCGCCTTCCCCACAAGTTGTACCTCTTCTATTCCAATCGGCGGCCCGAAGATGCAGCTTTCCTGAACACTCTGCAGACCTTGGAGACAAACCCCAATTTCCATTTGATCTGCACTATGACTGAGATGTCGAAATCCAAGAAAGAATGGAAAGGCGAGACGGTTCTGATAGACAAGGAGATGCTGTCCAAGCATTTGGCGGCCCTGCAGGGACCCATCTACTACATTGCCGGACCTCCCCCTATGGTGGCGGCCATGCGGCAGACGCTGGTGAGCGCGGGGATCGACGAGGACGACATTCGGGCAGAAGAGTTCGCCGGCTACTGAGACATCGAGGCAGCAAGCTGCCGTGGTCAACTCTGCCTTGAGACGTAGCTGGTGACTGTCTCGCTTAGCGCGCGGAGAACAACTATGAACTCACTTAAACAACTTCAAGACCGTGGGCAATCCATCTGGCTGGATTATATTCGTCGTGATCTGCTGACGAGCGGTGAGTTCCAGCGACTGGTGGAAGAAGATGGGGTGCATGGTGTCACCAGCAATCCCACCATCTTCGACAAAGCAATTGCAGCGGAGACCACCTACGATGATGCACTGCGCTCGCTGCTATCGGCGGATCCTGACCGCGACGCCCAGACGCTGTTCGAAAGTCTCGAAATCCAGGATCTCCAGATGGCGGCGGACATCTTGCGGCCAGTTTACGATCAAACTGAGGCTGCCGATGGCTTTGTCAGTATTGAAGTCTCCCCTCGGCTGGCTTATGACACGGCGGCAAGCATCGCGGAAGCCCAGCGTTTGTGGAAGGCCGTCAGCCGGCCCAATCTGATGGTGAAGATCCCCTCCACCGTGCAGGGCGTTCAGGCGGTCGAGGTCTTGATAGCCGAGGGAATCAACATCAATATCACGTTGATGTTTTCGCTTGCCCACTACGACGCGGTGGCTCAGGCCTATCTGCGCGGACTGAAGCGGAATGCGAAGCCACACCAAGTCTCGTCGGTAGCCTCTTTCTTTGTCAGCCGCGTGGATACCGAAG
>Ga0209698_10008943_pt1 | contig 10300 bp, 8 predicted proteins | sample LitLauG_LLR_2012_FD_187203 | JGI IMG/M metagenome (GOLD analysis project Ga0209698, IMG submission 187203) | Freshwater sediment microbial communities from Pennsylvania, USA - Little Laurel Run_MetaG_LLR_2012 (SPAdes) (version 2) | ecosystem: Environmental > Aquatic > Freshwater > Creek >... | reverse complement strand
GTCGCCACGTCCACCTGGAACAGCCCGCTACTTTCCAGGATTTGCTTGAGCACCGGGGTGGTGTGCTGGAAATCGTGGTTGTTTTGGCCGTCGACGATTAGGGCGCGAATCGGCGGGGCGGCTGGCGCTATCTGCGCCAACCATAGCGCCGCACCCCAAAGCACGGTTGTTGCGGTTTTCATGCCCGAATTGTAGCGCAATCCATCGGTACCGCACGCTTTAGCTTGCGCAGGCTAAAGCACGCCGTACCCACCAGGGAACTTTTTGGGCGCCGGCAGTGTCTACTCCTTTGCAAGGCAGGTGTTTTCCTGTTAGCTTGAAGTCAGGCTAAATTGTGAGGCTGCCGGTGGCCACTTCAATCTTTGAATTGAACCCGGAACGGACTGCGGCGATCGCCGAACAGGAAGATCTCCGCCTGGTGGATTCCCTCCGCGACGGTAACGAATGCGCGTACGAGCAACTGCTCCTACGCTTCCAGCAACCGGTGTACGCACTGGCGTTGCGGCTGCTCGACGATCCATCCGAGGCCTTTGACGTGGTCCAGGAGGTCTTTCTCAAGGTCTTCCGCAACATCGGAAGCTTTCGCGGCCAGAGTACTCTCAAGACGTGGATCTACAGGATCACGGTAAATGAGGCCCACAACGCCCGCAGGTGGTTCTTCCGGCATCGTCGGCGGGAAGTGGAACTGGACACCGATCCTGAAGCGACGCGCAATTGGAAGGAGACCATACCCGACAGCAGCCGCTCGCCCTTTGACGTAGCCTCCGACCGGGAGCAGCACGTCATGATTGAAGCGGCGCTCGATAGAATCAATCCCATTTTCCGCGAAGCCGTGGTGTTGAGGGACATCGTGGATTTGAGCTACGAGGAAATCGCGGAAGTAATTGGCGTTTCCCTTGGGACTGTGAAGTCCCGCATCCTTCGCGGCCGTGAGGCCCTGAAGGAAGAACTGGCGGGAAGCCTGAAATCCAGGCCGGCCCTGCAATTAGTGCCCAAAACGGCAGAGTAATGTTATGAGTTGTGAGAATGTGCAAGAACGGATCTCTTTACTGCTTGACCGGAAGCTTCCGGACGGGGAGCGGGAGAAAGTGTTGGCGCACACCCGCTGGTGCCGCGAATGCTGCACGCACCTCGAAACGTTAGAGGGAATGCGCGCGGCGCTCCTTGCCATGACCCCGCCCCCGGTCCCTCAATCCTTGTCCGACCGCTTGCGGGTGCTGGCCTCCCACGAACGCAGCCGCCAGATCGCCCGCTTGAATTTCGCCGCCCGCCTGCAGAGTTGGTCGGAATGGATCCGGCTGGCGTTCGATAACCTGATGCGTCCCGTTGCCCTGCCGTTCACTGGCGGCATTGTGTCGGCGCTGCTGGTGTTCAGCCTGCTGGTTCCCAACTTGAGTTTTCCGCACAACTACGGCGATGAAACATACACGATCGACTTCACTTTCCCGGATGGCGCCGTGGTGGGAGCTACTGGCGATGTCGATATTGACCCGCGAATCGAGCCGGTCGGCGCGGCCCTCCTGCCCGGGGAACGCGCCATCGATCTCGTGATCGACGATCAAGGTAAGGTCAGAGGAGGCGTGGTGGCGCACGGCGATTTGACGCCGGACATGATCAACGTCATCCTGCTCTCGCGCTTCACCCCCGCAACGTATTGGGGCCAGCCCACCTGGGGGCCGATCCGGGTTGTCTTTCCGCGTCATCACCGCGGCGTTCGGAGCTAGCGCCGCGAGGCGCTTCAAAAAGGGTTGCCGCCAAAGCTCGGCCAGCATTTCTTAATTAAAGGTTCCATCCTCGAGCGCATCGCCGCGGCCGTGTGCCCCGATCACGAAGACCTCGTCATCGAAATCGGCCCCGGCAAAGGCGCGCTCACCGAGAAACTCCTGAAGCGGGCCGCCCGCGTGGTGGCCATCGAGGTGGATCACGAACTGGTGGATCGCCTCCGCCGTAAATTCGCCGGCGAACCGCGCCTGGAAATCGTTCACGCCAACGTTCTCCAGACCGACCTCGCCCATTGGGGCCGCGCCCCCATCGCCGGCAACCTCCCCTACTACATCGCCTCGCCCATTATCGAGAAAACCGTGCGGCTCCGCGTGCCGCGCGCCGCCTTCCTGATTCAGAAGGAAGTCGCAGAACGTTTGGTGGCCCGCCCGGGCGATCGCGAATACGGCTACCTCACCGTCGAAACCACCCTTTTCGCCGAGGTCCGCCTGCTGTTCGAAGTGAAGCCCAGTGCTTTCCTCCCGCCGCCCAAAGTCGATTCCGCCGTGGTCTTATTGCAGCCGCGCGACCACGATCTCGGCCTCACCAGCCACGACGCTTTTCTTCGATTCGTCGGCGAGTGTTTCCGCCAGAAGCGCAAAATGCTCCGCAACAACCTGGCGCCCCTCTACGGCAAAGAACTTATCGACGCCTGGCCGGAAGCCACCCTCCGCGCCGAGAAGCTGTCCCTCGAACAGTTCGCGGATTTGTACCGCCGCCTCGGCCACCAATAAGTCGGCGGTAGCGCATGCTACCGGGTTCAGAACTGCAGCTTCGCGCCCACCTGAATGTTCCGGTTGCCCGAGGCGCCAGTGATATTGCCGAACGACGACGTGTTGATGGTCGCCGACGGGTTACCGAAGTTCGTATGGTTGAACAGAGCGAACGTCTCGAAGCGGAACTGGAACTTGAGGCGCTCCTTGATCGGGAAGTTCTTGAACACGGAGAGGTTGACGGTCTCGGAGCCCGGGCCATGGAGCAGGTTGCGGCCCTCATTCCCATAGGCGTAATTGGTTGGCGTGATGGGGTATAAATCCGCCACCGTGTAAGCCGTCGCGTCGATGCATCCGACCAGATGCCCGCGCCCGCAGGTGTCGCTCGGCGCGTGAAGCAGGTCCGGCCGGTAGGTGCCGCTGGATGCGGTGTTGGCGGTGTCGGTTGAAGTGGTGACGTTGAACGGCAGGCCCGTTTGCAGCGTGACGATGCCGTTGGCCTGCCACTTGGCGAACGCGCCTTTCAACAGCGGGTTAGAGACGGCGAAGAAGGGGATGTCGTAGACGAAGGTAGCGAGAAAGCGGTGACGGATGTCCCAGTTGGAGTTGCCGTAATCGGCTTTCCACCAATAGGGATTCATGGGCGTACCTCCGCCATTGGAGTCGGTGGTGACATCCAGCGTATGCGACCAGGTGTAGCTAGCCATCAACTGCAATCCGCGCGCCATCCGCTGGTGGAAAATAGCGCTCATGCTTTCGTAATTGGCGATCTCGTCGGTGTTGATCGTGCGGATGGGTCCAAACAACGGATTCGGCCGGCGCGTATTGACGGACCCCGGCCCCGGCAGCGGGGTGTTGTTATAAAAGCTGCGATCCAGGTGGTAGGAATGCGAGCCCAGATACTGCACTTCGAAACCGGCGCCCCTCCACAACTGGCGCTCCAGGCCGGCGCTCCATTGATTCATGCGAGCCGAGGGCTGGTGCCAGGGATCGGTCACGATCAGGCCGGCGGCGGGCCCCGCCGGACAGACCCCCGGAGAACCCAGCGGGTTGGACAAGGTGGGCGGCGTGAGTCCGGTAGACCAGGTGCAGTTCAGAATGGTGGTGTAAGGCGGGTTGGTGTTCAGGAACGTATAGCTGTTGGTCTGGTTCGGGTTGTAATAGATGCCTCCACCGGCCCGGAACACCGTCTTCTCGTTGAAGCGATAGGCGAAGCCGAGGCGGGGCGCCCAATCGTTGTGATTGGGGGCGATAAAACGGTAGCCGGGTGTGCCCCCAACCAAGGCGGTCTGGTTCGGATTCAGTTCGGTAGCGTTGCCGTTTATGGTATACGGCACCGTGGGTAGCTCATAGCGGAGACCGTAATTGAGCGTGAGTTTGCGCGAGACCTGCCATTTGTCGGCCACGAAGAAGCCATCGCGCCATTCGGCGACCCGTCCGCGGACTTCCGGTCCCGGCGTGCTGAAGGACTGGGGCAATCCAAGCACAAAATCGGCAGGCGCATAGCCGGTCAGCAGACCGTTAAAGCTAAACGAGCCGCGTGCGCTGTTGACGGCTGCGCGGCCGGTTGCCAGCCTGCGGAATTCCATCCCGGCCATGATGTTGTGCGCGCCGTGGCTCCAACTGATTTGTTCGGAGAGTTGAGTGGTGCTGTCATTCTGGTACCAGTTGGTTCCGCTTTCGCTTAATCCGTTGAAGCCCGTGATATTGAAGTCCGGAATGCCGGGGTTGTTGTACGTGGAGTCGCCAGTGAAGCCCGGGATCCCCAGGTCTGTGCCGGCGGTTTTCTGGTTATTGCTGGAGAACGGGTTGACGGTCGCGGTGTTTAAGAAATTCCGGCCCACCCGGAAATCGTTCACCAGGGTTGGCGTCAGGGTATGAGTGTAGCCGACCGTATAATTGGTCACCGTCGTAGGCGTTGTCGACCCGTTGACCGGGATCGCGCTCCCGCCAAACACGTTCCAACTCTGCTCGTGGGCACGCGCGTACAAGCGGATTTTTTCGCCGATGTTTTGATCGATGCGGTCATTGGTCTGGTTGTAGCTTTGGGTGGTCGGCACCGGAACCGAGAAATTGCTGGCCAGGCCGGGCAGGTTGGTGGCCGGATAGTACTGCTGCAACTTGGCGATAATCGGGGACAGGCGGGCTGCCGGGATCATGTTGCCGGGGAACGGCGTCTTGCCGTTCAGCGGATCCGTGATAACGCCACCGGTAATATTCGAGGCCGGCACCGACGAGAAATTGCCCGTGAAAAAAACGGCCGGCATTTCGGTCGATAGCGACGTCGACTGCTGCACCAGACGAAAGCCTTCGTAGGATGCCATGAAGAAGGTCTTGTCCTTGCCGTTGTAGACCTTCGGAATGTAAACCGGCCCGTCGAACTCCACGCCGAACTGGTTCTGGCGCAAGGGCGGCTTGGCGGCTGTCGGGTTGGCAGGGGTGGGCAATGTGAAGAAGGCCCGGGCGTCCAGCACTTGGTTGCGGAGGAATTCCACCAGAGCGCCATGCACCTGGTTGGTCCCGGACTTGGTGACCACGTTGATGTGAACGCCCATATAAGCGCCATACTGGGCCGAGTAGGTGCCGGTCTGTACCTCCACCTCCTGCACCGTTTCGACCATGGGCCGGGTGTTGGTGACGGTGATGAGATTGTTCATGATGCTGATGCCATCGAGCGACAGGCTGTTGGAGATCTCGCGCGTCCCCGCACCCACAAAATCCTCGCCCGGCGGCACGCCGGTGAAGGACGTCTTGCTCCCCTGGAGCACGCCAGGCGTGGTAACGGCCAGTTGCATCGCGTCGCGGCCACTGAGCGGCAGCTCCGCGACGCTGCGCGTGCTGATGATCTCGGAAACCGCGGCGTCGTCGGTTTTGATAGCCGCGGCAGCGCCCTCAACCGTGACCGACTGCGATATGGTGCCCACGGCCAACGTGAAGTTGGTGCGCACCGTCTGGTTAATATCGACGACAATGCCAGTTGTCGTGATCTTCTGAAACCCGGGCGACTCGGCGGTCACGTTGTAGGTGCCCACGCGGACGAACTCCAGCGAGTAGTAGCCCTGGGCGTTCGTCGCGCCCGTGTAGGTGTCCGCGGTGCCGGTTTCCACTGCGGTCACCTTGGCGTTCGGGATCACTTTCCCGCTCGAATCCGAGACGGTCCCGACCAACGACGTTGTGGTCGCGAGCTGTGCGTACAGACTGGCGGTGAGAAGTGGAATCAGGAAAACCGTAGCGTAAAGCTTCTTCATGGTGAGACCCCCTAGGACGAAGGATGTGAATAGAATACAACAAAAAGACCGGCCATTGAAGACGAAACCCGGCCTTGGTGTGCCGGAAGTTGGGGGCCGCCGGCCGCTTGGCGCCTCCGGACGGGCCAGGCCTACCGCATTGTCTCCCCAAGGTGTTTAGGACAAATTGCCCTAACCTTTTTTAATGAACAGAGCGCCAACTTTTTGGTTGACACCACACGGCAGTGAGGGGTATGGTGAAAACGGATGGAGTTGGTTTGCGGTACGGGCCACTCCACCCGGATTTGCATGGATCCTCGGTAGGCGAGGCGTCCGCGCGGCAAACAAGCCACTGCCCTCCGGCGTCGAAAGATGTTCGTCAGGGTTGACCAGGGATTCCCGGGTTAAGGGTTTCTCTAACGTGGCTGAGGTCTTCGGATCTCTCACGGCGCGCGGTGCTGAAGCTTTGACCAGTGGGGGAATCCGTCAGGTATCGTTCTGCGATAGTTGGCCATTTCTTCCGCCTGGTGGGAATGGTCTTTTTTGTTCCCTCCTGAGCTTCGCTCGTCTCCAGAAAGGTATATGTTACCGAACGACGATCAACCTCCTAGTACGGGAGACTCGGCGTGGGAGTTCCGGCGGTAACTCGATAGCCTGTCCGCTATCGCTTGGCCCGCCGCCTCTCCCACCTCATTACGGTGGTTTGGCGGAGGGCTAAAGCGAACGCTCCGGGTTCCGGAGCATCCTCGTTTTTCCTTTCGACATCTCCAGCACGACGGCAACTGCCGGCTCTCGGGCGGTTTTTGGCGCCTAGAGCCGTAGCGCTCTCGGTGTATTGCGCCAGGGCATCCAGGAGATGCACATGAACAACAAAGTACTGAACATGCCCGCGTCCGTCATCGATACCCAAATCGTGCCGGTCCGCGGGCGCGTGGTGAAGTCCAAATGGGCTCGCGATCTGCTGACCTTCCTGATGGTCTTCGGTCCCGGACTCATCGTGATGGTGGCGGACAACGACGCGGGCGCGGTGTCCACGTACAGCCAGGCTGGGGCGCAATACGGGACCCATTTGTTGTGGGTAGTTCTGCTCTTATTGCCGGTAACTTATTTCATACAGGAGATGGTGGTGCGGCTGGGCATTGCAACCGGCAAAGGCCATGCCGCGATGATCTACCAGAGGTTCGGGAAATGGTGGGGGCTGTTTTCGCTGGTCGATCTGGAACTGGTGAATTTTCTGACGCTAGTCACGGAGTTCGCCGCTATCAACCTGGCATTGACCAAGATGGGAGTGGATCCGCGCATCGGCGTGCCGGCGGTTGCCGCCGGGCTGGTGGTAATCGTGTTGAGCGGGAGCTATCGCCGCTGGGAGCGCACCGTGGTCTTCCTGTGCCTGCTGGACCTCTCCTGGTTTGCGATCGCTTACTGGACGCGGCCGCCAATCGCGCAGATTGTGCGCGATTCGTTGGTGCCTTCGATGCCGGCCGGCGGGCTGACTGCGAGCCTGATGTTTCTGGTGATCGCCATCGTCGGCACCACGGTGGCTCCCTGGCAACTCTTCTTCCAGCAGAGCTGTATCGCCGATAAGCGCCTGCGATTTGCCGACGTCAAGTGGGCGCGCCTGGACACTTTCCTGGGCGCCTGCATCACGATTACGGTGGCCGGCTGCATGATGATCGCCGGCAATGCGTCGCGAGTGCATGGGTTCACCTTCACCGACCCGGCACAGATGGCGATGGACATCGGCAGCTTCACCAGCGGCTGGATCAAAAACGCCATTCTGCTGATGATGATCAATGCGGCGGTCCTGGGCACTACAGCCATCTCGCTTTCGAGCGCCTGGGCCTACGGCGAGGTTCGGGGCTGGCCGCACAGCCTGCAGCTTCCCGTCCGCAAGGCGCCGGGCTTTTACGTGGCTTACATGCTTTGCGTGGCGGTGGCGGCCGGGCTGGTGCTGATTCCCGGCGCTCCCCTGCAGTTGATCATCCTGGGGGTGCAAGTGCTGGCGGGCGTGATGCTGCCTTCGGCGATCATCTTTCTGCAACTGTTGTTGAACGACAAGGCGCTGTTGGGCGAGTACGCCAACAAGCCCTGGAATAATCTGGTGAACTGGACCATCATCATCGTCCTGTTCGCTTTGTCATTGATTTTGGCCGCGCAAGTTGCGGCCCCAAACCTGTTCCCGGCTGGATAAGGCGGGCGAGAAAAAGGAGAAACGAAAATGGCGACGATGTTCAAACCAATTCCCAACACGATCGACACCGCTCGGTTTCACAACCATTTCGTGGTGATCCACCCGCTGGACGATCTGCCGGAAGAGAAGGTCAACACCGAAGAACTCGGCCCTATGCCCATGACGGCCAGCGTGCGGTTGTCGCTGCTGAGCCTGCGGGCCTACCTGGTATTGATGATGCTTCTGGTCTTTTACCACGTACTGGACCTGGCACGGCATGTAGGGTAAGCCTCAGGGCCTGCCCCACAAAACAAAACAACTTTTTGACAGGGGGACGCTACCCGTGTGCCCGAAGGAGGATAAAGCCATGCTCGTAAACCGCCAACTAATCTTGCTGATCGCCGGGGCTCTGGGAACCTCCCTGCCCGTCATGGCCCAGACCGGCAGTGAAAACGATTCCACCGAGCGGTGGAACATCCACTTCCAGGCGACTTCTATCGGGCAGCACCATGGCTGGTTCTTTTCTCCCTATGAAGGGGACAACAGCCTGCCGGCGCATCCGGAAAGTCGCGTTTCGCTCACGGCCACCATCTTCTTGACCTACCGCGTCAACTCATGGACGGAGTTGGTGATCGATCCTGAAGTCGCCGGCGGCAAGGGATTTGGCGCGGTCACCGGTATCGCCGGTTTCACCAACGGCGAAATCCCGCGGGTAGCTTCGGCCACGCCCACGCTGTATGCCGCTCGCGCCTATCTGAGGAACACCTGGGCGCTGGGCGGCGGAAACGAAATGGTCGAAGGCGGTCCCAACCAACTCGGTGGGCCCGTACCGGTTCGCCGTTTCACGCTGGTCAGCGGCAAGTTCGCGATTACCGACTTCTTCGATAACAACAAGTACAGCCACGATCCCCGCCGCCAGTTCATGAACTGGTCATTGATGTCGAACGGCGCGTGGGATTATCCGGCGGACACCCGCGGATACACCATCGGCGTCATGCAGGAACTGGCGATGCGCAACTGGTCGCTGCGCGCCGCCAACGTGATGGAGCCAACCGAAGCCAATGGACCCACCTTCGATACGCGGCTGGCGAGGAATCGCGGCACGGCGGTCGAATGGGAAGGCCGTTACAAGCCGCTAGGCCACGCCGGCGCGCTCCGCTTACTGGGATTTCTGAACCGCGAACGCGCCGGCACGTTTCGCGACGCGATTCTTCCGAATGGGACCACGGACCTGGCCGCGACTCGCCGGCCCGGCACCGAGAAGTACGGGGTCGGCCTGAATTTCGAACAGGAGATCACCCGCGATATCGGGGGCTTCGCGCGCTACGGCTGGAGCGACGGCAAGACCGAGGCGTGGGCCTTCACGCAGATCGATCGCTCCGTCTCCGGGGGGACCGTAGTGCAGGGAAGACTGTGGCACCGGCCCGCCGACAACATCGCCGTGGCCGCGGTGCGCAACTATCTCTCCGGCGACGACCGCCGGTTCCTGGCGGCAGGGGGCATGGGCTTCATCATCGGCGATGGGCGGCTCCACTACGCGCCGGAGTCGATCATGGAAGCCTACTACTCCTGGCGTGCCGCGAAAGATTGGACCTTCACGTTGGACTACCAGCGCGTGGCCAATCCGGCGTATAACCAGGACCGTGGTCCGGTCTCGGTTGGGACGCTGCGCGTTCACTGGGAGCGGTGACTAGTGGCGATATCACCTTTTAGCAACGCGGAGAACAAATCATGGGCGGCGACGCGTCGCTTGCAGAGAAAGAAAAGGAGCGAGCCTCTCTGCTTGAAGAGGCTGGTGATATCGTGGCGGCGGCGTCCGCCAGAGGAAGGGAACTGACGGCAGACGAGGACTCGCAGGTGCTCGCGCTGATAACTAGTGTGCGAGTCCTCGAAGCGGAGATCGGCCATTTGAAGAGGCACCTGGTGGCCGTGCGAACCCGCTAAGATTGACGGAGCGGGAGAGAATCGACCATGCCGATACTTGAGTTTCTGATCCGTTTGGGGTGCGCGCTCTTGATGGGAGTTTGCGTCGGGTTGGAACGGCAGTGGCGCCAGCGGATGGCGGGCACGCGGACCAACGCATTAGTTGCCGCTGGCGCCGCGGCGTTCGTGATGTGCGGCTACATGGTCCGCGACAACTCCCGCGGCGAAGGGCAGATTGTTTCCTATGTCGTTTCGGGAATCGGTTTCCTCGGCGCGGGCGTAATCTTTAAGGACGCCGGCAGCGTCCGAGGATTGAACACCGCGGCGACCATCTGGTGTTCGGCCGCCATCGGGGCCATCTGCGGCTTGGGCAATCCTCTTCAGGCTCTGATTCTGACCGCTGCCGTGCTGTCGACGAACATCGTCCTTCGACCGCTCGCCTATCGGCTCTATCCGGCCCAAGCCTCCGGAGAAGAACAGGAAGCGACGTACGGATTCGAATTGAT
>Ga0209698_10008941_pt1 | contig 10301 bp, 7 predicted proteins | sample LitLauG_LLR_2012_FD_187203 | JGI IMG/M metagenome (GOLD analysis project Ga0209698, IMG submission 187203) | Freshwater sediment microbial communities from Pennsylvania, USA - Little Laurel Run_MetaG_LLR_2012 (SPAdes) (version 2) | ecosystem: Environmental > Aquatic > Freshwater > Creek >... | reverse complement strand
ACCTACACTTATCCACAGCCGGCGACCATCGTGCCGGCACCCGTTCCCGGGTCAAAATTCGGTCGGCAGGGCGGGTCAAAATTCGATCGGCGCGGACAGGCGGTGGCAATCAGGTTCGTGATGGTCTGGGACTTGCCGGTGCCGGGGGGACCTTCAATTACCAAATTCTTGCCAGCCAACGCGTCGATGAGGGCGCTCAGCTGTGACGTGTCCGCGTCGTAAATCAGCGGCAGAGGTGAGGCCGGATGATTGTCGACGTCGTAGTCCTCTCCGCGCGGAGAAATCGAACCGTCCTCGTTGGGAGCACCTTCGAACACCATGCGTACGATTTCGTGCGCCAGCAGCATCGACTGACCGTCGGCACCCGTCGGCCAGTTCGCGGGGTCCAGCTCCCGCTCGAGCAGCATCTTGGAAAAGGAAAGCAGCGTAAGTGTCATCTGACGCTTGACACTCCATCCGGGCTTGGCGCGAACCAGCGCCTTGATTTGCCGGATGTACGCCTCCGGGCCGGCCTCCTCGTCGAACTCCGGAAGCTCGAACGCGTATTCGCCCTTCAGCTTTTCGCGCAGTGACCGGTTGTCGGTCAGGTCATCGCCCGTGTATTTGACGGCATAGAGGTCCTGGCCGCTCGTCGGGTCGACGCGGTCCTTTTCCAGTGTGACGGGCACGCAGACTAAGGGGGCCAGGAAGACTTTCTCCGAGTCCGGACGCTCGGGGTATTCGAGGAACCCGAACACCAGGAAAAGCATGTTCGCGCCGGTTTCCTCGATGGCCGAACGCGCTTCGCGCGCAAGTTTGCGGCAGTGGCGCGCCAACTCGTCCGGGTAAAAGAGCGCGCGCACAGCCCCTCCCTCGAGCGCCGCGCCCGCGCCCAACTCGTAGGAGGTGGATAGACCGACCTCGTCCGCGTATTGCTTGACGTCGGGTCGGGCCGAGCGGCCGCCCTCGCGCACCCACTTGTTGCGCGGCGGCTCCGGAACCGGTGTTACCGCGACCTTGGAACCGGCGTTCTCCACTAACTGCGTGAAGACGCCGTTGATGTTCGAATCGACAAATTGAAGCGATTTGCCCGGCGCGTGCTTGAAGTTCAACAAGCGGTTTCGCCCGGTCAGGTCCAGGAGGCGCAGCCGCAACTTGGCCAGCGCTTCCAGGATGGGCACGTTGCCCTGAAAGAGGTCGCTCACCGCGTTGGGCACTGCCAGCGTCTCGTCAGCGGGTTCGGTCTGAGACGCGGGCGCTTCCCGAGCAGTCATGGCTGCAACCTCACTCTGTGCCCTTCTTCGTGCGCCTACTGGCCACTGACGCCTTTGTCGTGTCTAGGCCGTGCTTGGCGCAGTAGTCGAAGAGCAACGTCTCCACCATGTTGGTCTGGCTTCGACGTTCTCGAACTGCCGCGCGCTCCAGGAGTTCCTTGAAGCGAGGCGACACGCGAAAGCTCACCGCTACGGTCTTGTCCGAAGTCATCGGGGAGTTGGGTGTATCGAGGAGGATGAAAGGTATTGCAGACCACTATACAGCCGTGGTTATCGGCACGGCAAGGGCGCGCTCGTTTCTCGAGCACGTTCGGTCATGGCGAATAGCGCCATTGCTCCTCGCCATCGTCCCACATGCGGTTCAGCAGGCCGCAGTCCGCCATGAGCGACAACGTAGATTCAAGGCGGTCCGCGGTGACGCCAGGCTGCCAGATGTCGGCGTCCTTCTTCAGCAACGAAACCAGCCCTTCCTCTTCGATCGTTATCCGTAGGCGCGGTTTGCTCTCCGAGGTACGTATCGCAGCAATACCGAAATGCTGGCTCAAGAGGTAGTTCTCGAAGGCGTTTGTAAGGAACTGGGGCGCAGGTAGCCCCCCTTTCCCTTTGACAAAACGTGACCACCAGCGCAAAGAAACGCGTTGGCTGCCGCCTTCATTCAGGAGCTCCGCATATTCTTCCGCTTTCTCCAACTCCTCCGTCACGGCTGCGACCAGGAAAAGAAGCATAACGGCCCGAACTGCCGAGTCATCGCGGTGGTCGGGGATGTCGTTCGCCAGTTCGTTGGTCTGTGCCAGTATGCCGACGCCGTCGTCGTTCAGGCCTATGTCGACGATACTTCCTTCGATTGTCGCGCCTTGCATCGACGTCGCCAGGCACGCGGATACCCAGTCTTGTCGCCCGAGGTCGTAACCCTGAGCAGTAAGGAGGGCGACAAGCGCACCAACCAGTTGTTGGCTTGAAGCATCACCTTGCACCAGGATTCTCATCTCCATCCAAGCAAAGAGCGCTTCGAACGCGAGCCGCTGCGCCTGCCGAATTTGTAAGACCGTCCAAACAGCCTTCGCTCTTGCGACAGGCAATGAACGCCTGCTCTGCGTCGTCGTGCGCATCATTTCCGCGCGTATTTCGTCGGCTCTCAGAGGCCGTCCAATTTCGCTCAGACTCTCCTGGATAAGCGAAATTGCGCCACTTCGGCGTTGAACGCGAGCTGACTCATCTGAAGCGTCGGCTTGATACAAGACGTCTTTGAAAATTGTCGCTTCTCTCGCGGAGCATTCGTCGATCCTCCAAGCGCCGTACAACCGTTGCGCCACTGCTTCTGTCGCGCGTCCAGTCTCTAGGGATTCAAGGGTTTCATACTCCTGAGTTGCTCGCAGCGTTTCATCCAGCGCCTTGGCCAACGCTTCACCGGCTTCAGTCGGTCTGAAAAGTCCTGACTCCACTTGGTGAACAAAGCCAAGTCCGTTTTCGTCCTTAATCGATGGGCCGTAGTTCACCGCGTCGAACCAGGTCACGTTTCGCTTCCACGAGGCAAAATCCAAGGGCACCTCGCCGGCGCCGGCGGGCGGAACCTGGGCGTTTCCTGGCATCCCTGCGCCATTGTCGTCGAGCTGGTGGCCCCAATTGAAAAGAACCTCGACCTTTTCACGGAACTTTGTGAAGTCGCTCGCCTTAATCTCGGTCATGCCCCGTTCGCGCGCTTCGTTCGCGAACGCCCAAACGGTCCACGCCATCATCGAGTAAGGCCGCACGTTCCAGGTGACGTTGTTCACGCCCGGAAGGAACGTGTCCATCAAGTTCAAATTTGCCTGGCGGAGCCCGAGAAAATCCACCCCGCCGTTGTCGTCAACCGGGGGCCGCACGAAAAATGGAGCGTGTGGAAGGTCAATCTTCATGGTTCAAGTACCAGCAAGACCGCATTGCAATGCACGCATTTGTCTATTCTGCGATGGCGAAGACGGGTCAGCGTGTCGGTGTGCAGTGTGTGGTAGCACTTGGGGCATCCCCGCGGCGAACGGTGATTGACCTCGAAATAGCCCTTGCGGCCGTTCGTTGATGGTCTTATCGCTCGGAGCAAGGTCAATTCCTCCGGCGTGAACCATCCATCGGGAACCAAAGGTGGCACACCAGTCTCCACCTCTCTGCAGTAGCTTCGCAAAACCGCCCGAATAGTCCTACTTTCGAGGCAGGCATGGAGGGCAGCAAGCGCACCCTCGCTGTTTCCACCAACCAGGAGCTGTGGGGTCTCATGTTCGAGCCAACTTGCTGCCGCTCGACGTGCGTACTCAGGGTCTACGTCCGCGGCGCAGTACGCCTCCAGCCACTCGTGAATCTGCTGACGTGTCGTGGCCAGGCCGAACCCAACGAATGGTCTTTCCGCACGTTCGTTGGTGTGCAAGGCAAGTGCGGAAGCGACTCCGAAGACCGTTGCGTCTAGTACCGGTCGCACCTCCGCCGTTAAGTTCGCGCGAAGAGCGCAAAGCAGCCACTCCTTCGCGAATTGCTGCGCGGCATCCGGGGACTTGACGCGTCGCAGCCGCATCTCCAGTCCAACGTTGCCCCACACAAAGAGCAGCTGGGCACGCCGAATCACGTCAATCTGCGGGGCGTCAATTGCGTCTCGCAGCTTGTCATCGAACTCGCTCAGTGCATCGTAGATTTCCTTCTCTTGCTGGGCGTCCTCGTCATCCTCTACGGCCGAGCCACCATCGCCGGGTCGATTCGGCCTGCGGAGATTGCTCGTAGTAGACAGCTTTCTTCCCAGGAGCATCCGTACGACCGTTTGAAGAATCTCCCACGTCTGGCTCTCGTGACCCGCTACTGCCGCAAAGTCGTGCAAGGTCAAATCGCGATGGGTATCGTCGGTGCGGAAGAGCTCCGAAATATGGACCGTAGCGTCTGGCTCCGTCTTGTCACCGGACTCCCTCGACGGGCTCCTGCGCATCGGGGGTTGCGCGGCGAGCTGCCCGGAATAGATTGCGATGTAATCTAGAATTGCATGCACATCGTCGTTCGATTCAGAGCGGCTTAGCATCCGGCCCAGTGCCCCAACTGCCACGCGCGCCCGGGACGGCAGCCTCAGCAGTGCTTCGACCGTTATCCAGCCTCGCGCTTCGACGCCATCCTTTAGAAGCCGAATCTGCGCGCAGCTTGATGCATCGAATTCGAAGAGATGTTCAATCTTCCACGCGAACCGGCCATGAGCATCGACCGAGAGGGGTGTCGTTGCTTTGATTTCCTCAGCCCATTCCAGGGACGCATCCCAGACGCCCTCGGCGTTCTTCGTGCCGAGGATGGACCCGCCAACGGTGCCGTTGGTATCCAGTTCCGCGAAGACAGGAAGAAGCGCGGTGGAGTCGTAACTGTCAAAACGGTTCGGTTCGTACCTGGGCCGCTCAGCCTCTTTCCAATTCTCGGTCGTCGGTTTCTCCAGGTAACGCAGTACCGCGACCTCGACGTTGTCCGTCGTTCGCATCGACTGAAACGTTGCATTGACGCTTCCTGTCACCGCCAGCGTCCGTGCTCCTCGCAGTTCCAGCCATTTCGCATGGAGCTTGCGATTGGGCTTTTCGACGTTCGGCGTGACCGCCCTCACACTCGCGTTCCAGGCGCTCGCCTTTTCGAACGGAAAGGAAAACCCATCATCCGGTGAGCCTGGTACGCCGATGCTTATGCGCCTCATGCCGAGTTGCTCGGCGATGTATCGAACCGGTTCGCCATCGTTGTTATGAAACGGCGAAAGGACCAAGAGTTCTCCCCATGCGCCAAGTGGCTTCGCGATGTCGACCACTTGCTGCGCGATGGGTGTGGAAATCGAATGCAAGAGTCTTGTTGCCCCTGAGGCGCCCGCATGCTTGCTGTTCTTCGCCGCACGTGCTTGAAACTCCTGCAGAGCTTCGGTGTTGCCAATGCGCGCGTCAGTTCGCGCAAGTAGCGCGGAGCACATCTGGGCGAAATCACCGAAAGCCGCCGCATCGGTTCCAGAAGCCAAAGCTTCTAGCACCTCGACGTTCTGGCCGTATCCACCGAAGGTCAAGTTGCCGCTGCCCACCATGAGCAGGTCACCTTCGTCACCCCAAAGGTACGAAATCTTCGGGTGAAATATTCCTGGTGAACGTACCTCGACGGGCACAAGGGAGTATTCCTGCCCGACGTGCCTGGCTCGCAGCTCCATTAAGGACGTGCGGTAGCCCTTGGCGTCGACAAGAACGCAGACCTTTTGACAGCCGGTTCGTCGCAGCCTGGGCAACACGTATGTCTCGAAGTACGTGACGCTCAGGACGTAGCTCGTGAACAGTGCCCGCTGCCAGCGCCCGGCGCTGATTAGGTCCAGCGGGGACAGGGAGCGGTCCTTGTCTTCGTCGGCCATTCGATTACCGCCCCAAAAATCGGCTCCTCGGTCTGGCAGTGATTGTGGTCGTTTCTCATGTGCGCCGATTGACATGGGACATGGGTGAAGGCGTGCGTAATTAAGGCCTAGCACGGCCGCACCCTGGCGCAATAGGGCCCAGCGAGACGATTGCGACGAGACCCGAGGCCAGAGCCGCTGAATCACCGGGAAGTCACGAGAGAAGCCCACGGTTGATCGGGTGCTCCGGTTCTCGCTCCAGCACCTGGCACAGGTAACGGTAACGCCCGATGCCGTTTGCCGTTCAGCAGGCAAGTCCCGATCAGGGCTCGAGCGCGTGCAAGATCGCATCGACGAGGACAAGCCGTTTCCATATGGGGCGGCAAACTTAGAGACACCCCTCTAAGTTCTCAGCCGTGTTCCGGCTCAGCGCCCCAAGCCATTGATATCGCACGACTTCCGGGCACTAATCAGCGCTCCGAATGTCAATCTCAAAATCAAGAACGAGCTAAAATTGGTACATGCGTGAGCGTCCGATCGACCACTGGACCTCGGAAGAACGGGAGCGTTTCAAGGAAGCGCTTCAGGCCTTCATACCAGAGCATGCGGGCAAGACGCTGCTGGATCTGGCGAACGAAGCAGATGCGATGGCGGAAGCCGAGTCGAAGGCTTGGTTCGAGGCGCACCCGGAAACCACGCTGGAAAACGTCGCCAAGAGTGCATGACGAACTACGATCCTGAAACCTTCGGGCAGCACTAGCGTGGAAGCCGTTTGCGCGGGAGCATCTTACCGTGGCGCTCGAGGACATCGCCGACGTGCTGGACACCTGTCCGGAGAAGCGATTCGTAGACCGCCTTCTCGCCGATCCGGAAACCCTTCTTGCCGAACATCCGGAAGTGCGAAGCCCCTTCCGCTCTAAGAACAAGTAAGCGACGCCACGATTTTCCAGGTCGAAGAGACGGCCCGGGCCGGCTAGCTTTGGTTCGACGGACACCCCCCCGCGATAGCCTTGCGCCGATCCACGCTCTTCCGCGCGGAGGTGCCTAACTCCCGCCACACATCCCGCTACCGCTCTCGCATCCAGACTGTGGCACGTGCGACGCGACTGACCGCGACGGAGATCGCGATCCCGGACTGCTACATCGGTTGCCGCGGCACGCGCAAGAGCCGGTCGAATTCGGGCCCCAGCGCTACCGTGTCTCAGCGGCCGAGCGTACCTGCGCATCCAGGCGTTCGCTGATTTTCTTGACTTGCTCGACCTGGCTGTAACCGCGCTCGACAAGCGCGACCATGTTGATGAGCATCCACGCGACCCACTGGCTCAGGTTCGCAGCGTCTCGCTTAGACACGTGGCGGTGCGCAGCTCTATGCACTGCTCTCGACCGGAGGTCGTAGAGCTTGACAATGCGCTTCTTGGTTGCTGCATAGTCGGCAAGCGGAACAAAGTTGAAGTCACCGAAAACGAGGACGCATGTCAGACCGACCGACACCGACCGTGCAATGTCCTTCTTCTCAGCCGAGAAGAATGTTTCTACGCAGCTCCAATACTTTACCAACTTCATAACGGGGACGGCTTCACGGTGAGCATCCGAATACCAGTAGACCGCCCTGGTGATGGCCTCCGCAAGCGGCGTGCGTTCCTCTGCTTGGAACAACGCGAATGCCCGGGCGAGCACGCCAGCCTCGTTGAACTGTCGCACCAAGTCAGCATCTATCTTGAAGTTCTGGGATCTCACAAGGTTCATATGCGTCGTCAACGTGCGCTCTCGCTCTGTCCACGATAGCCACACGGCTCTCCCGTACGCTTCCTCGGGCGACATCACGACTCCAATGCGAAAAGCTGTCGCACCGTGCTCGTACATGGAGGCTGCAGAGACCGCCAGCATCCCAACCGTAATCTCCGCCTGCGCCCGAAATTTCTCTTCGGCGACGGTCGCCGTCCCACGGGCCGAACCGATGAGCCACAAACGCGTCTTCGTGATCTCGATGGCTTTGCTTATGTCCGAATTCTCATGTCTCACTCCGGCGGCATCGAGCTGAGACACGGCGGCCGGTACCACTTTCATCGACCCCAGTTCCAGGGCGTCGACTCCTTCGAGTTCAAGGCCAAAGATCGCGACAGCAAACGTCCGCCTGTCGATCTCCGGTGCCAAATGCTCTCTGACGAGGCCAACAAACTCCTGCGCGTCGTTCGGACGCTCACCCTTGGACAGCGCCCTCGCGAGAACGTCTCGACACGCGCCGTATACATCGGAGTAATTCGCCAAGCCATCGAACACGTCGGCATCGTCGATGATCGACACCAGAGTCTGCAGATGTTCAAGCCCCTCGTCCGTCATGAGCAGGACTCGGCTCCGCCCCAATTTCAACTCGCGCGCCAGCACGTTGGGCACTCTGAAGTCGTCGAAAGACCGAGGAACCAGCCAAGCCTTCCGGCTGTAAAAGCAGTTAAGCGCGAGGTCGACTGTTCTCGTTTGCTTTCTGTTCAACTGCGCCATGCTCCAGTGCCCTCCTGCGCTGCCGTCGCACAGCTCCAGCAGGCATGCCGCCAACCGGCTCGCCGCAGCGCGCTCGTTCCAGCGAGATCAGGGCCAACTCGCGGTGCGGACTGCGCCGACGAGGTTCCCAAGAGGTGCGGCCCATCGCCGGCACTCCGATTACGTGGCGCACGCTCTCGCGCTCCGCACAAGAGGATAGCCCCGCGTCCGCGGCGAATTCTTGCTCAGCAGTCCTGTGGAAAGTGCTTACCGAAAGACGAGACGATCTGTAATCCATCGACCTCCCTCACGGCCGGAGCGTCACCCGCGATCCCTTCACCCGGTGCTCGCCGGCCCGGTGTCATTCGTGTCCTTCGGTGGCGGACTTTCAGCTACCGGCGTTTCGTTCTGCACGGGTGCAGAGGCAGAAAAATAGATCCTCGCCGTGTTCCTTGCGAGTTCGGTTGGCGAGCCAGCGTAAGCGTCGTGTCCCAGTTCAGGCGCTCTTCGTTCATAGATGCGCCACGGCTCCAGTTCCCGTTCCGTCAGCAGGATGGCGCGCTGTCGGTATCGATCATTAATCGCTCTGGCGCTTGCGACTTCCTCGTCGGTAAACGGACAAAGCTTCGCTAAAAGCACGAAGCCGTCGAATCGTTTCGACGGCAAGCTGTTCGCAACGGTCTTGAGGTTGCCGATGTCAGTCAGATCAATGGCTCCGCCTTTGGCGTCACGGCCGCGATCCTTGCATTCACCGACAATGACTGCCGTCTTGTCTGGGTACTGCCCGTTCACGAGCCAGACGAAATCGACCTCGCATTTAGGAAGGGCATCGGAGTCAATCGGAACGAGTTCTAACGAAGTTGAGTACAAGTTCGCCTGAAGGCCGTGGCTCATATTCGATTGCAACTGCTGCAGCGTAAGTATGACGGGGATGGCACCCTGTGAATTTTTTTCGCCGCCGAGCACGCCCGATCGGCGATAGTGATAGTCGCCGGCCACAAGTTGCCTCGTCGCATCGAACTGTTCGCCACACATTTCGCACGTCACGCGCTGCTTTAAATTGTCGAGTGCGATCCAGCTATTCATTCTGCAATGTGGGCAGTTCAGCCGCGATCCGATCCGGAACAACCGCTTTGCAACAAGATAGGTAAAAACGTCGCGCGCCTTTAACTTGGTCCCGTGGGGGCGGGCCTCGATGTATAGATCCTCGTAGTCCTTGAAGCTTGCTGAGGGATTGGTGGGGTCCTTGCTTCCGATTTTGTTGATTGCATCCGACGCGGTGAAGGGATCTGCCGGACCGAAAGTCTTCAAAAGCCTTCTGACGCCGGGGATTTTGAACACAGCAGTTCCACGCAGACCATCCATCTGGGCTATAAGCTGGCGCGCAATTAGACCACCAGCGCTGGGCTGCACATTGAAGCCGGCCAGACGGAAGATTTGCGCAAACAGATCCGCCACGGGCAGCGCATACACGAACGCATCCGAATCGGCCGCGTCTACTATCAAGCCGACACGGCCGGGTTCGATTCGAAGCTTGTTGTAATCAAAGTGCATCGTCCGAGCGTAGAACTCGTTTAGCTCAGGTACGTATGGCGGATCCAATGTATGAAGTTCGTCGTCATACAAGCCGCCTATGAAATCCAGTGAGGCGACGAGATGCTGCGTATGGAAAAACGTCTCGCTGTAGTACGGCTTGTCGCTCAGGGAAAAGGCGAACTTCCTCTTGCCATATTCGGAGGAGACAACCCCGAGTTGTGAGGCTTGTCCAAGGATCATCGTGGGCGCCGGTCCATTTAGAGCCTGATCCATGCCGCATATCATGAAGGGGCCAGTACCGAATATTTGGTTCAGCAGCGCAGCGTGCGCATTGATGTCCGCTGGCAAGTTTTTTCTTTGAATCCAGATCGCTATGTTCCGCTCGACTTCGAACTGTCGCCTTGCCAGGGCTGCCTTTGTGATCTTCGTATAAGCAGGAATCACATGTTGGAACCGTCCAACGTGATTCCGATCGATGAAAAAAACTGGTACGTCACTCGCACGTAGGTTCCAAAAGCAAACGAGATCGTCGAAATCGCTGGCATCTCCGAGAAAGAACCCTGGGTAGTTCCAGCGCGCTCGGACGTTGTAGTGGCGCTCTAGTCCGTAGCGTGGGAGGGAAGATACGGTCAGGTATTCGAAGGTGTTTTCAGGTATCGGGGTAGCAGCATCAATCGAGACTTCTG
>Ga0209698_10008940_pt1 | contig 10301 bp, 10 predicted proteins | sample LitLauG_LLR_2012_FD_187203 | JGI IMG/M metagenome (GOLD analysis project Ga0209698, IMG submission 187203) | Freshwater sediment microbial communities from Pennsylvania, USA - Little Laurel Run_MetaG_LLR_2012 (SPAdes) (version 2) | ecosystem: Environmental > Aquatic > Freshwater > Creek >... | reverse complement strand
CGTGGAAGCGCGCGCGTTTCAGTGATGCGCGGCGGTTTGCGGGGCCCGCAAATCGTCCGCGAATTCCGCCACAAACTGATCCATGGTTCTCGGTGTCCGGCCGAGAAGATTGGCCAGCAGATTGTCGACATCCCCGCCCTGCCCTCCGGTGTAGTAGGCCTGGAGATCGAGCAGTGCGGTGACTTGCCAGTCCGGCATGCCCAGCTCGAGCATGGATTGCTTCTGACGCGCCACCGGGATGTCTACATATTGGACTTCGCGGCCGCTGACGCGCGAGATTTTCTCCGCCACTTGGGCATAGGTGAGGGCTTGGGGGCCATTCAGCTCGTAGGTCTTGCCTGCGTAGCTCGGTGAGATCAGCGCCTGCGCCGCCACCGCGGCAATATCGCGGACGTCGATGAAACTGGTCGGGGCGTCCCCCATCGCGGCATAAAACGCTCCCTGGGATCTGATGCTGGGGGCTTGATACGTCACGATATTTTGCATAAAGCTGTTCGGCCGCAGGATCGTATGTTCGAGACCCGATGCCTTGAGTTTGTCCTCCACCTTGCGGTGCCAGCTTGGGAATGACTTCGGATAGTCCGCCGCACCGAGCGCGGAGTTCAGAACCACACGGCGCACGCCGGCTGCCCGGCAGGCATCCAACATGTTGCCTTCCAGTTCCACCAGTTCGCGCACGGGCGAGCACACCAGAAACACAGTGTCCACGCCTTCCAGGGCGCGGAGCAGGCTCGGCCGGTCGGCGAAGTCGGCGATCACCGCCCGAACGTTTTCGGGCGCCTTGGCCGCGTCCTCCGGGGAACGATACATGGCTCTGACGGGTTGGTTGGTCTTGAGAACCTCCGTGAGAACGGTCCCGCCGGCAGTCCCTGAAGCACCGGTAATCAGTATCAAGTTATCCTCCTATGCTCGCTGGCTAGATTGAATTTCTTAAAGATGTCAGGCTTTAGTCCACGCCGTACCCTCGGCCGGCTGTGTGACCGTGGCCCAACGCTCGGCGATCTTGTCACCTTCGAATCGCCACTCGACGAAGCCATGAAACTGCATCTTTTTGCCCGATCCGGCATCGGTCCAGCGCCAGATATTGCGGCACACGACCTTGTCACCTTCGGCAACCATGTCTTCAATCGTCAGATGCAGGTCCGGCATCGACTGATACATCGCAATCATCATTTTTTCGTCGGCATCCACACCCGCGGGTTTCCCACCCGGTCCATCGTGGTCGTAGAAATCGGGCGTCATGTTCCTACGGATCACCGTGGCGTTTCGCTTGTTAACAAAATCCTCAAAGTGATTTCTGACACACTCCTTCATTTGATCCGTGGTCAGCATGGTAGTCATGGTGCGCTCCTAAAGTGCTTTATTTACTGCCTGCGATGCATGACGCGGCTATTTATGCCTCGGTTTCAGCCTGGCTTCGAACAGCATCATGGCAGCCACGACCTCGAACATATCATGGAGCTCGAATTCCAGGAAGTACGCACTATTTTGTAAGCTGGCTTGTGGGCAAGCTATACTTGGGCAAGCAAGCCCAGGAGGTCCCATGAAAGACCATTTCGGATGCCCGGTGCAGGCCACTTCCAACGTTTTGGCGGGGAAGTGGAAGGTTATGATCGTTTGGCACTTGGGGTTCGGCTCCCGACGCTTCGCGGAGATTCGCGATCTTCTGCCGGGGGTCACGGAGAAGGTGCTGGCGGCGCAGCTTCGTGAGTTAGCGCGCGACGGCGTTATTAAACGGCTGGCGGAAGAGACCGTGCCGCCGCGCGTCCATTACATGTTGAGCGATGCGGGCAACGAACTCATTCCGGTCATGGAGGCGATGTGTAGCTGGGGATCGAAACACCTGGGTGTCGTCCCCAACCTGGTTCGCTCTGCTGCCAATTACTCTTAGCGCGCCACCCTGACACTGGCGCGCTCAGTGCGTCATGGCGTAAACCAAATAATTGATGCCGTAGTGATACGCCAGCGTGGTCATCGCTTCTGGATAGAGGGGTGAGTCGGCGTATTCCCAGGCGTCGCCGACATCGGTGTTGTAGTTGACCGCGACCATGACGCGTTCCCGTTCATCGTACATCCCCCGCCAGGCGGGCATGGTGCCGAGCGGCTGGCGCACGACGACCTGGCCGCCCGGTCCGATCCATAGATGGCGGGTTCCCGGGATGAAGGTGCGGTCCTTCTCTCGAATGTCGTAGACCACGTGCATCACCGCATCCGTCTCGGGCATATCGGTGATGGCCTTGTTGGGGAAGAGGCGATCCATGGTGCGGCGGAAGAGTTCCCAGTCCTCGCCCCAGAAGTCGTCGGTTACCAGGAATCCGCCGCGCAGCAGGTATTCCCGTAACCGCGCGATTTCGTCGTCGCGCAGATCCCACCACGCGGTCTGCGTGGCGTAGATCCACGGGTAGTCAAACAGGCGGCTATCGGTAAGGCTCAGGTGGCGCGGGTCTCCGATTTCGACGCGGGTCAGGCGCCCGACCCCCAGCGAAAAGTGGTCGTCGGCGTCGGGCCAGTCCACCATCCACCAGCCCTGCCCGCGCGCGTTGCGCGACGCGAACGCGAAGCCGCGCCGGTATTCGGGCAGATCGTTGTATTCCACGCGGATGAAATGGAATTCGCCGCTCTGCGGGAAGGTTGGCCGGGGACCTTCCTCCTCGACGTCCCGATAGCGGAACCGTTGCGCGCGCGCGGCCACGAGCAGCAGGCCCAAGGCAGCCAGCAACGCGCACGCCCGCGCCACACCCGGGCGCGCGCGAAATCGAAGTGACGAAACCACGAATTTCACGCCATGCATATCGAATCTGAGCGTAGGAAGTGTCCGGCCTTCAGCGCTGTGGAGCGGGTGGGGAAAGGCGCAGCGGCTAAAGCCTTGACCGGCCCCAGCTTTACGGCACGGCTGAAGGCCGTGCCCTGATACGAACCAACCCACACCCCGCTTCGCTCCGCCAAGCATTCGTCATTATTGTACGCCGACGGCGGGACCCGCCCGGCACTCCCGGGCACTCCCGAAAAAGAAAATTGCGCCGGCGCAACATGATGTATAATCTAGTGGGCCATAACCCGAAATTGCTGGAGGTGTTTTCCGTGAGAGCTAAAATTGCCGTTTTGCTGGCCGGTCTCGGTCTGGCGGCCGCCGCCCCGTTGTTCGCGCACCATTCCTTCGCTGCAGAATACGACAGGAACAAGCCGATCACGTTGACTGGAGCCGTGACCAAGGTAGAGTGGATGAACCCACATGCGCGGTTTTATGTGGACGTGAAAGAAGAAGGGGGCAAAGTCACGAATTGGGAATTCGAGCTTGGTAGCCCCAACGGTCTGATGCGGATGGGCTGGACCAGGAGCTCGCTCAAAGAGGGCGACATGGTCACCGTGGAAGGTTCCCGTGCCAAGGACGGCGCCAACTTGGTGAACGCCAGGTCGGTCAAGCTGAGCGACGGCCGCAAGGTGTTCGCCGGCTCGTCCGAGCAGCAGGAACAAGGCAAAGGCGAAGAGCAGAAGTAGGCAGTTTTCTCAGCCGGAGAGTGGCGGACTGCTCAAGGCATCCGCCACTCCTTCGGGTGTCTTGGCCTTTCTCCTCTGTCGATCGATGAGGCAGGGGCCAATCACTTTTGGTGTGTCCTCTCGCCTTGTGCAAACTCCGCGTCACAACTCCAGTCCTGTCCACTCCGGAAGCGCTTGAAGCTCGCGCCAACCTTCCTGCCGGCGTTTAGCATGTGAACGCACCTCCGTCTTGCATTTTGCCCCCGCGCGGCGCATAATCTCTCCATTCGCCGAATTCTTGCGAGATGCTTCCGAGCCCTGTCCGCCCGGCATGGTTCGAGCGAACCCCGTAGGTATCTTCGATCCGATCTAGATAATGGGGGTAGATATGAATTCCCGCACGAAGCGGTCTTCGCTCGATGCATTTGCGCTGTTCCTCATTTTTGCCGCTGTCTGGTTGACCTTCGCCGCGGCGCCGGCCTGGACGCAGAGCGCCGCCACGGGAGTAGTCTCGGGCCTGGTGACCGACCAACAGGGCGCCGCCATACCGGGAGCCACCGTCAAGCTGACCGAACTGTCGACTAATTCGGTCGCCAATGCGACCACCAACGAGGCCGGGCGCTACACCTTACCGACAGTCTCGCCCGGCACGTACGACCTGACGGTGACCAAGGTGGGCTTCTCGCTCACCAGAATGCCCGCGCAGAAAGTTGAAGTTGGCCTGGCGCTCACCATTAACGTCTCACTGCAGGTAGGGCAGACTTCGACCGTGGTGGAGGTCTCCGCCTCCGCGGGCGCCGAGCTACAGGTGATGAACGCCACCGTCGGGTCGACGATTGCCGGCGATGCGCTGCAGTATCTTCCCAATTTGGGCCGCGACGCCTCCGCCCTGGCTACGCTGCAAGTGGGCGTGACGGCTTTCGGCAATACGGCCGGCGCTAACGCGGACCAGAACAGTTTCCAGCTTGACGGCGGCAACAACAGCAGCGACATGGACGGCAACCAGCGCACTTATACCCCGAGTAACGGCTACAGCGGCACCTCATCCGCCGGCGGTTCTCCCTCGGGCGTGATCCCGACCCCGGTCGAGAGCATCGAGGAGTTCAAGGTCGGGACCAGCAACCAGACCGCCGATTTCGCCGGCGCCGCGGGCAGCCAGATCCAGATGGTCACGAAGCGCGGCACCAACACCTTTCATGGCGCGGCCTACGATCACTACTTCGCGGCCAACGTGGGGGCGGCGAATCTGTGGAAGAACAACCACATACCATCCTCGGGCCTGCCTTACACGCCGCTGCCGGCTACCCACCGCAACCGCTTCGGTTTTTCCGGAGGCGGTCCGCTGACACCGAAACTCGGCGGCAGCAAGACCTACTTCTTCGCCAACTACGAGGGCTTCCGCTTCCCGCAGACCACCACCATCGAGAAAGCCGTGCCGTCGTTGCTGCTGCGCAACGGCATCGTGCAGATCCCCAACGCCGCGGGCGTCTACCAGGCTTACAACCTGAATAACGCGGCCGTTACGGTGAATGGGGTTACCTACCAGCCGGCCACCTGCGGCGGCGCCTTCTGCGATCCGCGCGGGCTGGGTTTCAACCCCCTCGTCAAACAAATCTGGAACAGCATGATGCCCATGCCCAACGATCCCCAGTACATCGTGTCCGGCGCGGCCGATGGGGTCAATCAGCAAGGGTATCTCGCCAACATCAAGTTGCCGCAAAGCTCGGATTTCTTTGTCGTCCGGCTGGACCATGACTTCGGCGACAAATGGCGCTTCATGTCCAGCTACCGCTATTACCGCTTTCTCCAGTACGCGACCACGCAGGTGGATATCGGCGGCGTGTTGACGGGCGATCAATTCGGCGTGCCGGCATCGACCGCTCCGCGGCCGGAGAAGCCCTGGTTTTGGGTCGCCGGACTGACCGGCACGATCACGCCGAATCTGACCAACGATTTCCGCGTGAGCTACCTGCGCAACTTCTGGCAGTGGGCCACGGTAGGCGGCCCGCCACAACTTCCCGGCCTGGGCGGCGTCCTGGAGTTGGGAGGTGAATCCGCCGGCACGAACGCCCTGATTCCGTACAACGTCGATTCACAGAACACCCGGCAGCGCTTCTGGGACGGGCAGGATTGGCTTTTCCGCGACGATCTCAGCCTGCTTCATGGCAATCACCTGTTCCAGTTCGGCGGCACGTATCAGCGCAATTTCGACTACCACCAGCGCAACGATAACGGCGTGGGCATCGATACTTCGATCACGTATCAGCTAACCAACGGAACCGGCATCAACTTCACCAGCCAGCCCGCCGGGCTGCCGGCCTCGCAGGTCACCAATTGGAACAACCTATATGCTCAGGTTTTGGGCATCGTGAGCCAGCCGCAGGTGATGTACTCGCGCAGCGGCCAGAGTTTGACTCTGAATCCGCTGGGAACGCCGGGCTTCGATCAAAGCATCATTCCCACGTACAATCTGTACTTCAGCGACACCTGGCACATGAAGCCGACCTTCACTCTGACCTACGGATTGGCCTACACCATCGAGCAGCCGCCCTACGAACTCAATGGCAAGCAGGTCGGGCTGACGGACGCGTCCGGCAAGCCGATCGTCTTGAGCGATTTCCTGGCGCAGAAAAAGGCGGCGGCACTGGCCGGCCAAGCCTACGATCCCACGGTAGGTTTTGCCACCGTCCGCAACATGACCCCCTCCCGCAACAGTCCGTACGACCCCTTTTACGGCGGCTTGAGCCCGCGCGTGGCGGCGGCGTGGAATCCCAACTTCGACAGCGGCCTCCTCGGTAGCGTGTTCGGGCGCGGCAAGACGGTCATCCGGGGCGGCTACAGCCGCATCTACGGGCGCTTGAACGGCGTGGGCCTGGTGCTGGTGCCCCTGCTCGGCACGGGCCTGCTGCAGCCGGTCTCGTGTATCGGCGCCAGCATCACGGGCAAGTGCCTGGGCAACAACGGCGTCGATCCCATGACCGCGTTCCGCATCGGCGCCGACGGCCTGGCGGCGCCTCTGCCTGCCGTCTCGCAAACTCTCCCACAACCTTACCTGCCGGGTGTCAACGGGAACGCGTCGGCGGGCGACGGATCTCAGATCGATCCGAAATTCAAACCGAACCACTCCGACGAATTCAATTTCACGCTGCAGCGCGCGCTGTCGCAGAAAGTTGTCATCGAAGCCGGCTACATCGGCCGGCGCATCCGCGATGAGTTCCAGGAGATCAACATCGACGCCGTGCCTTACATGACCACGCTCGGCGGGCAGAGTTTCGCGAACGCCTATGCCACCCTGTACAACCAGTTGAACTCGGGCGTGGCTACCCCCACGGCGCAACCTTTCTTTGAGGCGGCGCTGGGCGGGCCCAGCTCGGCGTATTGCGCGAAGTTTGCCAGTTGCACCGCCGCCGTGGCGTCCAACCTGAAGTCGTCGATCCTCTCCACGCAGGTATACAACCTGTGGAACAGCCTGAATGCCGCTCCCACTTGGACCCTGGGCCGCACCTTACTCAGCTCCCCGGCGGCGGCCGGCGGCTCGGTTGCCGCGCAGCTCTCCTCGCTGGAATATTTCACCAATTTCGGTTGGGGCAACTATAACGCCGCGTTCTTCTCGTTCACGGCGAAGGACTGGCATGGCGTGACCGCGCGCTCTAATTTCACCTGGAGCCGCGCCTTGGGGACGGGCAGCTTGCAGCAATCCTCCAGCTCCATCACCGTAGTTGACCCATGGAATATGCACGCCTCTTACGGCACGCAGCCATTCGACCTCCGCTTCGTCTATAGCCAGCTTATGGTGTACCAGACGCCCTTTTTCAGAAGCCAGAAAGGCGTTGCCGGCCGCGTACTGGGCGGCTGGTCGATTTCGCCGCTGTTCACCGCCCAGAGCGGCGCGCCCCTACAGGTGAACGTGGGCACGGGAAGCAACTCCGACGCCCAGGCGTTCGGCGAAATCTACGGCAACAACAATCGCGCCTACGAGAACGCGGTCCTGACCGGACCCTACACCGGCGGCAATTCCGCGCACTATAACGTGACCAGCAGCGGACGCGCCGGCACCACCGGGAATCCCTCCACGGGCGGCTCGGGCCTCAACATCTTCGCCGATCCCAACGCCACGTACGCCCTGTTCCGCCGCCCGATCCTGGGCCTCGACACTTCCGGCGGCGGGGCCGGCGTGCTGCGCGGGCTGCCTTCGTGGTCTCTCGATGTGACCCTTTCGAAAGAGATCCGCGCCACCGAACGGCTCGGCGCCACGCTGATTATCCAGGTCACCAACGTTCTGAATCACTTCCAGCCGGCGAATCCGACCCTGAACATCGATAGCCCGCAGACCTGGGGCGTGATTACCAACCAGGCCACCACTGGCAACCTGTCGGGCATTGGCGGCACGGCCGACGGCGTGCCGGCCATCAACCCGCGGCAGATGGAATTCGGGCTGCGCGTCCACTTTTGACAGACACGGCTGGCTTTCCTCGCTTCGGCCCGGCGATCACGCCTTTACGAACGTCGTCAATCCTCTCCGGGTGCGTTCGCGCAGTTGACATTCTCGCAAGGTATCGGCGAGAGGCTCCAGATTCGGAATACCGTAGGGATGGATTTCGTGCTCCGCGGTATCGGAGGTGAACAGGATGAGGCGGCAGTGGCCTACGAGCCTCATGCCGATCGGCTTGAGCAGTCTGAAATGGTCGATACGGAAGAGTTCCAGGCTGTCTTGCCGTTTCCCGAGGACGCCGTACTCAGCCTTGATGCGTTGCGTCGTTATCCGATACGTCAAGCCCAGGCTTTTCAACCAGTAGTACAGGAAAACGATTGCCAGCAGCACAACACCCCCCGCCGCCGCTAACGGTACGTCAAGACCAGCCGCAATCGCGCCGTAAACAGCCGCGGCGGTCAGCGGCACCCAAAGCCACTGCCAGGCCGTGTAGACGATCGCGGGGTGGCCTGTGAACAGATCCTTCTCCACCTCGGCCTCGGCGGCTGCGGCGTGAGCCGTTAAATCCGAATTGCAAAAGCGGCACTTGATCGCCACCGCCTTAATCGTTTCACCGCAGACTGGACAAGGCTTGGTGCCTTCCTCCATGGTTCCCCCTTCAAGGCAAAGAATGTGCGCCGCCGTCCGATGGCCGGCAGACCCGTTATATCGCAAGACAAGCCGCAAACGCCACCCGCCGAGGGCCGCCAGCACCATTCCGGCTATGCGGAAGGGTACGAATGCACGTAGAAGTCTAGCAAAGTGGAGTAGGAGGGTGGGGCAGGCGTTTTCGCCTGCCAATGTTGTGGGGCCGGGGCTTCTACCCCGCCGCCGGACTTGCCGCCCGGCGTTGAACGATTTGATCGCCCGCACCGGGAGCAACCGCCGCTCCTGGGGACGCGGAACCGCGCGACTTACACCTGGAACGAGCTGCCGCAGCCGCAGGTGGACTTGACCTGAGGATTATTGAACTTGAACCCTGCGCCTTCCAGCGTCTCCACGTAATCGACCTCCGCGCCATCCAGATAAATCAGGCTGGCTGGCTCAAATCCACAGTGGACTCCTGCTGACTGGGAAGCCACTCAATTAACTCTCCTTTGATGTCGTTCGCTTTCGATGTGCCACGCCATGGGGCCCCTTGCTTTTCGCCGGTGTCTCAGAGATAATCGCACACGACAAAACTAACCGAGCGAATGAACGACAATCTCATCTTCGTGTCCTATTCGAGCAAGAGCGATCAGGTCGCAACCTTGCTGGTCAATTTTTTGAAGAGTAATTCTCTCAATCCTTATATGGACGTCGATGACGTAAAGGCTGGAGACAACATCGTTGAACGGCTAAGGTCTGCAGTCAAACGGGCGGCGGCAGTCATTCTAGTCCTAGACCAGTACTCAGCCAAATCTGCATGGTGCATCGCTGAAGTCGGCGCGTTCCTCTTTGCCAACAAACCTGTGATCGTATATCCGACCAGTGACTTCGGCCGCACGCTGCCACCATTTCTAGCGGGAATCAGGCAAGCAAGGACACTTTCTGAAGTACTGGATGCTTGCCGAAGTCTACCGTTGGTGGCAGACGACAACCCAACCCTCAATGGCGCTTCCGTCGACTCCCTTTCTCGTAGCGGAGTCGTCAACGCGTTCAGGATTCCCGTGGAGGATCATGAACGTGAAAACCGAGTTCACCGTCTAGTTCAGGACGAATGCCTCACCAAATCTAAACACTTCCGACTTCTCGCCAGTTCTGGATACAATTATCTTCATCCACACGGCAAAGTCTGGAAACTCGGCCTTGGGAGCGCCATCGAAAATGGGAGTGTCAGCCTATATGCTGTCCTGGCCTCGCCATTTTCGGAGTTTGCCTTCGCAAGAGCCGTAGCAAATCATGTTGCCTACGATCAGTGGGAGAACCGGGGCATGCTCAAGCACCTCGAATCACTCTCCGAAAAACAAAATGTTGAGCTCCGTGTTACGCCACATCCTGTCAACTGCTCACTATTCCTTACTAGCGTCGCGATTTTCTATGACCCCTATTTGTGGGGCCGGCCTGGTGAAGCGATACCAACAGAGAATAACTTCTGGGTCATCGAGTTTCAGCGCGCTAGTCTAAGCTCATATGACTGCTACGGACTTTTGGAGCAGCACTTCAGTTTTCTGTGGAATACGGCTACGCCGTTGGGCGTTTTCCTGGGACCAGACAGTCACGCCTATCATCTCGCTGCGCGTGACTTTTCGGCGAGAGTAAATCACGAACTTGATCGTAAGAGAAAAGATGCTAATACCTCCGAATGATCAGATAGAACGGGCACTATTGCCGTTTCGCATTGGTAGGCGATTGATCCTACGAATCTTATTGT
>Ga0209698_10008939_pt1 | contig 10301 bp, 9 predicted proteins | sample LitLauG_LLR_2012_FD_187203 | JGI IMG/M metagenome (GOLD analysis project Ga0209698, IMG submission 187203) | Freshwater sediment microbial communities from Pennsylvania, USA - Little Laurel Run_MetaG_LLR_2012 (SPAdes) (version 2) | ecosystem: Environmental > Aquatic > Freshwater > Creek >... | reverse complement strand
GGCCACGGCTGGACGACCCGGGCCACGGCGGACGACACTGACGGGCATGACCACGTATGACCGTCCCTTCGGCCGCTACTTCGAGGACTTCGAGCCCGGCGACGTCTACCGGCACTGGCCCGGCAAGACGATCACCGAGGCGGACGACCACCTCTTCTGCATGATCACCATGAACCACCACCCGCTGCACACCAACGCGTGGTTCGCCGAGAACGAGTCGGTGCAGAAGAAGAACGTGGTGGTCGGCAACCTGGTGTACTCGTTGACCCTCGGGATGAGCGTGCCCGACGTCAGCGGCGCGGCCATCGCCAACCTCGAGGTCGAGTCGTTGCTGCACCGGGCGCCGACCTTCCACGGCGACACCATCTACGCCGAGACGAAGGTGATCGGCAAGGCCGAGTCGAAGTCACGCGACGACCGGGGTGTCGTCACCGTCGAGACGAAGGCCTTCAACCAGCACGGGGACGAGGTCTGCTTCTTCCGGCGCAAGGTCATGGTGTGGAAGGAGGCGTTCGCCCCGCCCCGCCGCCGCCCCTACGGGGACGACGTCTGGGGGTGACCCCCCGTCCCGCCCGACAGGTGCGGGCGCTCGGGGCGGCGATCGAGACGTGGGGGACGGCGACGGGCACCTCCCGCCGGCCCGACCTGCCGTGGCGCGACACCCGTGACCCGTGGGCGGTGCTGGTGAGCGAGACCCTGGCCCAGCAGACCCAGCTCGCCCGGGTGGTCCCGGCCTACCACCGGTTCCTGGCCGCCTTCCCGACCCCGGCGGCGTGCGCCGCCGCCCCGCTGGGCGACGTGCTCCGGGCCTGGGAGGGCATGGGCTACAACCGGCGGGCCAAGCACCTCCACGCCGCCGCCCGGGCGGTGGTGGCCGACCACGACGGTGCCGTGCCCGACGACCTCGGCGCCCTGCTGGCCCTGCCCGGCATCGGCCCCTACACGGCCCGTGCCGTGCTGGCCTTCGCCTTCGAACGTGACGTGGGCGTGGTCGACACCAATGCCGGCCGGGTCATCGCCCGGGGCGTGGCCGGCCACCCGGTCCGGCCCGCCGAGGCCCAGGACCTGGTGGACGCCATGGTGCCGCCCGGGCGGGGCTGGTCCTTCGGCCAGGCCCTGCTCGACCTGGGGGCCACCGTGTGCACGTCCCGCGATCCCGACTGCGCCGTGTGCCCGGTCCGCCGGCGGTGCCGGTGGGCCGCCGCCGGCCGGCCCGGACCCGACCCGGCCCGTGGCTCGGCCGGGGTGTCGGTCGCCCAGTCCCGGTTCGACGGGTCGGACCGCCAGGGCCGGGGGCGGCTGGTGGCCGCGCTGCGGGCCGGCCCGGTGGCCGCCGGTGCGGTGGCCGGTGCCGCCGGGTGGCCCGACGACCCGGCACGGGCCGAGCGGGTCGCCGCCGGCCTGGTCGCCGAGGGGCTGGTCGTCCGGGACCGGTCGGGCGGACTCCGCCTTCCCTGACCGGCGCGACCCGTCACCCCACGGCACGGGTCTCCTGGGTGCGGCCCGGATCTACCGCTACCTTGGCTGCACGACGACGACGTGCGCAGCACACCGCCGTTGGGCGGATCCGACAGCGGACGAGCGATGGGGGAGCGGGATGCGGAGACGCATGGGCAGGACGACGACGGTGACGGCCGCACTGGCTGTGGGCGCTCTGGCGCTCGCATCGTGCGGGAACTCCTCGTCCTCCACGCCATCTACCGCCGTGCCCTCCTCGCCGACGACGCCTGTCGCCACCGGGACCGGTGCCCCGACGGCCCTGGGCGCGCCCACTTCGGTGCCCGAGCGGGTGGTCACCGTCCCGACACCGCCGGCCCCCGGAACGCCGGCCCAGTACGACCAGGTCCAGGTGCGCGAGTTCGGGTCGCCCGCGGCCTCCCATGTCGTGGTGCTCATGCCGGGCACGTACGGCGGCGCCGGCGACTTCGACCTCGTCGCCCCCTACCTGGTCCAGCACGTCCCCGATCTCCAGGTCTGGTCGGTCATGCGTCGTGAGGGCGCGCTCCAGGACGAGTCGCTCATCCAGTCGACCCTGGCCGGCACGACCACCCTGACCGATGCGTTCGACTACTACCTCGGCTGGCTGACCGACAAGTCGATCACGGTCCACTACCAACCCCTCCAGAACGCCGACTACGCCTTCGCCACGCAGTGGGGCCTGGCCGTGGCGCTCGACGACCTCCACGCCGTCGTGCTCGCCGCCCGGGACGGCGGTGCCCGCACCGTGACGCTCGGCGGGCACTCACTGGGCGGAACGGTCGCCGCCGCGTACGCGACGTGGGATTTCTCCGGCCAACCCGGCTACACCACCATCAACGGGATCATCTGCATCGACGGGTGCGCCGGGTCGGCCAGCGCCTTCGGCAAGCCCGAGACGGTCGCCTCGGCCACGGCGGCCGTGGCGAAGCTCTCGACCAAGGGGCCGTGGGCCGATGCCCTCGGCCTCGGCATCCCCTGGGCCACCGGCGTGTTCAGCCAACTGGGAGGCCTGGCGGCCGTCCAGCAGCCCGACGCATCGGCCACGCTGTTCCAGTCGTTCCCGCTCCTACCGAAGGCACTGGACCCGTCCGGCCCGGTCACGTACCAGGCCCTCTACGGCCATGCCTTCGACTACCGGACCTCGCCGGCGTACCTCAAGCTCGACCAGGTCCACTCGGGCACCGTCGCCACGACCGGGACGCCACGGGCCTGGGTCCCCGACGGGATCACTCCCGTCCAGAACGTGGCCGCCGTCTTCGCCCAGTCGCCCCTGTCGGCGGTGGACTGGTACTACCCGGCCCGCCTGTCGATCGACTCCGGTGCGGCCGCGTCGTTGCGACAGACCCCGGTGGCGGACCAACTCGGGCTCCGGATGTTCCACACCGCGCAGGTGGACGTGCCGCTCTTCGCCTTCCAGACATCCCTCGGTGGGACGCACAACGCCGTGGCCGACGCCGCGCACGCCTTCCAGGCGGAGTCGAAGATCCCGAGCGTGACCGTGGTGAGCCGCACGTCCACCTACAGCCACCTGGACCCGCTGCTGGCCGCCCCGGCCTCCAACGACTTCCTGGCCACGGTGGTGCCGTGGCTGAAGCACGTCAACGGGTAGGCGACCTCTCCGCCCCCGGGGCGGCTGACCGGCGGGGCCGGGTCGTGACTGGTCAGGCCTGCAGGAACCGCAGCACGTGGTCGTTGACCTCGTCCGGCCGTTCGAGGTGGAGGAAGTGGCCGACGCCGTCGAGCACCACGACCTCGGACCCGGGGGACAGGCAGTCAGCCACCGGTCCGATGATCTCGACGCCCATGGCGCCGTCGGCGGTGCCGTGCAGGTAGAGGGTCGGCTGGGGGGCGGTGGTCTCCCCGGCGTCCCGGGCGGCGACGGCCGCCGGGTCCTCGGGGGGTGGGCCGAGCATGGCCCGGTAGTAGCCGATGGCGGCCGACAGGTTGGCCTCGTCGGCCAGTGCCTCCTTGACCCGGGCGACGTCCCACGCCCCGTCGTAGCCCGGCGACCAGTCGGCCCACAGCCGGTCCAGGAACTCGTAGCCATCCGTCGACACGGCGAACTCGGCCAGCGGGGTCTGGAACACGAAGACGTAGAAGCTGCGCTTGAGCTGCTCGTAGGCGAAGAAGCCGAAGCCCATCGCCCGCGGGGGCGGCACGGCCAGGGTCACCAGCTTCGCCCACCGGTCCGGCTCGTGGGCCGCCGCCGGGTACGACAGCAGCGCACCCCAGTCGTGGCCGATCAGCACGGCGTCGTCGCCGGCGCCGAGGGCCTCGTGCAGGCCGCAGGCGTCGAGCGCCAGGGTCCCGGTGTCGTAGGCCCCCGACGCCGGCACCGCGGTGGGTGCGTAGCCCCGCAGGAACGGGGCGACGGCCCGGTAGCCGGCCCCGGCCAGGCGGGGCAGCAGGTGGCGCCAGGTGTGGGCCGTGTCGGGGAACCCGTGGAAGCACAGGGCCAGGGGGCCGTCCTCGGGCCCGGCCGCCAGATAGGCGAATTCCAGTCCGTTGGCGGTCACGGAGCCGGTCGAGGTCCCGTCGGGCAGCAGGTCGTCCATGGGTCCGGACGGTACCCCGTCCGGCGGGGCCCCACCGCGGCTAGCCTCGCTCTCCTGTGCGAATCACGTACTTCGGCGTCCGCGGCTCCTGTCCGACATCGTCCGACCAGCAGTGCCGCTACGGCGGGAACACCTCGTGTGTGCTGGTCGAGGTCGACGGCGAACCTCCCCTGATCCTCGACATGGGGACGGGGCTCCGCGCCCTGGGCCACCACCTGAACGGGCAGCTGGCGGCCGACGGCCGGTCGTTGCGGGGCAACGCGCTGCTCACCCACCTGCACTACGACCACGTGCTCGGCACCCCGTTCTTCCCGCCCATGCGCGACCCGGACGCCCTGCTCGAGATCTACGGCCCCGCCCAGGCGGACGCCTCGTTGCAGGTGACGATGGCCGGCATGGTGCGGCCCCCGTTCTTCCCGATCAACATGTCCGACTTCTCGGGCGAGCTGCGCTACCACGACCTCGGGCCCGACGACGAGTTCTCGCTCGGTGCCGTCAAGGTCCGGGTGCGTACCATCCCGCACATCGGCAACACGCTCGGCTTCCGGGTCGAGGCCGACGGTGTGTCGGTGGCCTACCTGCCCGACCATCAGGCCCCCGTCGACCGCACGACGGTGGCCGAGCCGGTCCTCGACCTGTGCCGCGACGTCGACCTGCTGATCCACGACGCCCAGTACACCGACGACGAGTTCGCCGAGCTGTCCGACTGGGGGCACTCGACGCCGACCTACGCCGTGCTGGTGGCCACCGAGGCCGGTGCCCGCCGACTCCACATGTTCCACCACGACCCGGGGCACACCGACGGCCAGATCGACACCATGCTGGAGGCGGCCCGGGGGATCGCCGGGGCGACGGGCACCGTCCGGGTCGACGCCGCCGAGGAGGGCATGACGTTCGAGCTCGAGGCCCTCTGACCGTGGCGGACCGCCCGGGCGACGGGTCAGCCACCTTCGACGCCGCTGGGTTCAAGGACGCGATGGGCCGCTTCGCCACCGGTGTCACCATCGTGGCCGGCATCGAGGACGGCCTGCCGGTCGGCTTCACCTGCCAGAGCTTCGTGTCCCTGTCGATCGACCCGCCGTACGTGGCCGTGGCCCCGGCCCGGACCTCGACCAGCTGGCCCCGGATCGCCCGGTCGGGCAGCTTCTGCGTCAACGTGCTTCGCGACGACCAGGAGGAGCTGTGCGCCGGGTTCGCCGTGTCGGGCGGCCCCAAGTTCCAGGGCGTGGACTGGCACCCGGCACCGGTGACGGGCTCACCGGTCATCGAGGGGAGCCTCGCCTGGGTCGACTGCCGGGTGGAGCTGGTCCACGACGCCGGCGACCACGAGCTGATCCTCGGACGGGTGCTCGACCTGGGCACCGGCGACGGCTCGCCCCTCCTGTTCTTCCGGAGCCGGTTCGCTACTGTGGCCCACGACCCGCGCCAGGGGCGCACGACCGAGGGGTAGGACGCATGCCGAAGATCATGGAGTCCGACGTGATCCAGGACGTGATCATCGTGGAGCCCGAGGCGCACGGCGACGAGCGCGGCCGGTTCGTGGAGACCTACCGCCGCAGCTGGTTCCCCCTGGGCCGCGAGATGATCCAGGGCAACCGCTCGACCAAGCAGGCCGGTGCGGTGGTGGGCCTGCACTATCACCTCCACCAGTCGGACTACTGGTACGTGCTGGCCGGCACCGCCCGGGTCGTGCTGCACGACCTGCGCCAGGGCTCGCCCACCGACGGCGCCACGCTGTCGCTCGACCTCTCCGGCGACCACGACCGCGGCCTGTTCATCCCGCCGGGTGTGGCCCACGGGTTCGCCTCGCTGACCGACCTCACCCTGTGGTACCTGGTCGACGGCTACTACAACCCCGAGGACGAGCTGGGCGTGGCCTGGGACGACCCGGCCATCGCCGGCGACTGGGGCGTGACCGACCCGGTGCTGTCCGACCGCGACCAGGCCAACCCGCTGCGGTCGGAGATCCCCGCCGGGCGCCAGCCCTACCTGGGCCTGCGTACCTGAGCGGACCCGCCGCGCCGGGCGGCCGGTCTGGGAGACTCGCCCCATGACCGACCAGCCTGCAGCCGTACCGCCCCCGACCCCCTCCGTTCCGCCTTCCGGACGCTCCGGCGCCGTGCTCGGCGCGCCCGGGACCGGGGTGCTGGTCACCGGCGGCGGGTCCGGGATCGGCCGGGCCACGGCCGTGGCCCTCGCCGAGGTGGGCCGCCCGGTCGCCGTGTGGGACCTCGACGGCCCCGGTGCCGAGGAGACCGTCGCCCGCTGCCGGGCCCTCGGGGTCGCCGCCCACGCCGCCGTGGTCGACGTGGCCGACTCGGCGGCCGTGCCGGACCAGGTGGCCGCCGCCGCCTCCGCCCTCGGCTCGCTCGGCGGGTTCGTCCACGCCGCCGGGGTGTCGGGCGCCGCCCTGGTGGACGACGTCGACGACGCCGTCCTCGACGCCACGCTGGCCGTCAACCTGCGGGCCGCCGCTGTCATCAGCCGGTACCTGCTGGAGCCGTTCCGGGCGGCCGGTCCCGGGTCCTCGGCGGTGCTCGTCTCGTCGATCGAGGGGTTCTTCGGCAGTTCGATGCTGACCGCCTACTGCGCGTCGAAGGCCGGGGTCCTGGGCCTGATGCGTTCCCTCGCCCAGCGGTTCGCCACCGAGGGGTTCCGGGTCAACGCGGTCTGCCCCGGCGCGGTGGCCACGCCCATGCTCGAGCCGGCGCTGGCCCTGCCGGGGTTCCGCGAGCACGTCGAGGAGCGGACCCCGCTCGGGCGCATCTCGTCGCCCGAGGAGATCGCCGGGCCGATCCGGTTCCTGCTGTCGTCGGAGGCCTCGTTCATCACCGGCACCCACCTGACGATCGACGGCGGGATGACCGCCGTCACCGCCATCTGACGACCGACGCCTTCCAAGGGCGCGACCAGGGGCGATGCGCCTGCGGGCGGCCGGGGACGACCCGGCGCTGGCGGGGGCGGCCCGCGGCCCCCTCCGGATTCGGAGTTGAATGGTCGCGATGTGGGCCGTGGCGTTCGTCCTCGTGGTGCTGGTGGTGGTGGCCGTGGCCGTCGCGCTCGTCCGCCGTCCCCGGGGCGACGACATCCACTCGGTGCAGGACTACAACCACGCCCTCGGCACCCTGGAGCACCTGTCCGAGCGCATCGGCCCGCCCACCGTGCGGCCCATCGCCCGACAGGTGACGCCGGGCGGGTCCACCGGGCGCACCGTCCCGCCGGTGCCGGTGCGGGGGAGTGACGAGTTCCCCGACCCGGACGCACCCATCGTGTTCGACGACGCCCGTCCGGTCGACCGCTTCCGCCCGGGTGCGGAGGGGCTCCCCTCGGCCCACTCGGACCGGGCCCAGCGCATGGCCCTCGACTCGATGAACCACCGCCGCCGGAGCGGCACCGGCATCACTGTCGTCGTCGTGGTGGTCCTGGTGGTCGGCGCCCTGGCGCTGATCGGCAGCAGCCGGTCGCACCGTGCGGCCCGGTCGGCGTCGTCCACGACGACCACCGGGGGCGGGTCCGCCGCCACCACCTCGACCACCCGGCCGAAGCCCACGCCCACCACCCGGCCGACGCCGACCACGCTGCCGACCCAGTTCGTGGCCACGACCTCGTCCTCGGCCGGCACCTCGGCGACGTACACCGTCCCCAACGCCGGCTACCAGCTCACCCTGACCGGCACCGGGTCGTGCTGGGTCCAGGTCGACTCCTCGTCGGGCTCCACCCTGTGGGCCGGTGCCCTGTCGGCCGGCACCGTGCAGAACGTGCAGGTGACGGGGACCGCCACCGTGCAGTTCGGCACGCCGGCGCTCACCCTCGCCGTCGACACCGTCCCGGTCGTGCTGCCCAGCCCGCTGCACACGCCGTTCGTGGCCACCTTCACCCCTTCGGCCGGCGCGGTGGCAGCCGCGGCCGCGGCGGGCCCGACCACCACGACCACCCCGGCCGGCACGGCGACAACCACGACGGTGTCGGGCGGCTCGTCGGCGACCACCGCCTCCCCCTGAGCCGGCCGGTGGCCCGGCCGCTGCGGCGACCCGGTCAGTCGGGGTAGGGGACCGGCGCCGACCCGCCCAGGCCGAGTGCGTCGAGCACGAAGGCGTAGACGAACGCCTCGTCCTTCCACGCGTCGTAGCGACCGGACGGCCCGCCGTGACCCGCACCGAGCTCGGTCTTCAGCAGGACCCGGTTGTCCGGGTTGGCGGCGCGCAGCTTGGCCACCCACTTGGCCGGCTCCCAGAACCCGACCCGGGGGTCGGACAGTCCGGCGGTGGCCAGGATGTCGGGGTAGCGCACCGGTCGGCCCCCGGCGTCGACCGAGGCCACGTTGTCGTAGGGGGAGTAGGACTTCATGACGGCGTAGATCTCCGGGTCCTCGACCGGGTTGCCCCACTCCTCCCACTCGAGCACCGTCAGCGGCAGGGTCTCGTCGAGCACGGTGGTCAGGCAGTCCACGAACGGCACCTCGGCCACGATCGCCCGGAACAGCCCGGGTGCCAGGTTGGCCACCGCGCCCATCAGCAGCCCGCCGGCGCTCCCGCCCCGGGCGGCCAGGCGGTCGGGAGCCGTCCACCCGCCGTCGACCAGGTGGTGGGCGCAGGCCACGAAGTCGGTGAACGTGTTCGGCTTGGCCGCGAACTTGCCCTCCTCGTACCAGTGGCGGCCGAGCTCGCCGCCCCCGCGCACGTGGGCGATGGCGTAGACGACGCCGCGGTCGAGCAGGCTCAGGCGCAGGCTGGAGAAGGTCGGGTCCATCGACGCCTCGTAGGACCCGTAGCCGTAGAGCAGGCACGGGGCGCCCCCGGCCTCCGGCGACACGCCGGGGTCCGCCACCAGGTCGGGCCGGTACACCAGGGAGATCGGCACCTCGGTGCCGTCCGGGGCGGTGGCCCACCGCCGGATGGTGCGGTAGCGGGCGGGGTCGAAGTCGCCCAGCACCGGCTGGCGCTTGCGCAGCGTGAGGTCCCCGGTCCCCAGGTCGAGGTCGTAGACCGACCGGGGGGTGGTGAGCGACGTGTAGCCGTAGCGCAGGACGGTCGAGTCGTACTCGGGGTTGGCCTCGCCCCACACCGTCGACGGCGACTCGGGCTGGGCGACCGGGGTGGAGACGCCGGTGGCGTGGTCGACGACCCGCATGCGGGTCTCGCCGCCCTCGCGCTCGTACACCGCCAGGTGGCCGGCGAACGGGTCCACCGCGTCGAGCCGGACCCCCTGCCGGGGCCCGATCACCTCGGCCCAGTGCGCGCGCCCCGGGGTGTCGTCGGGCGCGGCCATCAGCCGGAAGTCCTCCGCCCCGTCGTTGGTCACGACGAGGAACCGGGCCGGGCGCCCGGTCGCCGGGTCCCCCCGGTCGTGGTCGACGGAGTACTCGACCCCGTGCCGGCGCGGCTCGACCACACGGAACGTCCCGGTCGGGTCGTCGGCGTCCAGCACCAGGACCTCCGAGGTGATCTTGGAGTCGAGCCCGCACAGCACGTAGCGGTCGTCCTTGGTGCGCCCGACACCGAGGTAGAAGTGCTCGTCGGGCTCCTCGAGCACCAGCACGTCGCCCGCCGGGTCGGCGCCCACCACGTGGCGCCAGAGCTGGTGCGGCCGCATGGCCTCGTCGACCCGCACGTAGAAGAACGTGGCGTCGTCGTTGGCCCAGGCCGACCCGTACGAGGTGTCGTCGATCGTCTCGGGTGACTCGGTGCCGGCGTCGAGGTCCCGGAAGTGCATGGTGTAGCGCTCGCCGCCGGTGGTGTCGGTCGAGTAGGCCAGCCACCGGTGGTCGGGGCTGACGGCGAAGTTCCCGAGGGCGAAGTAGTCGTGCCCCTCGGCCAGCACGTTCTCGTCCAGCAGCACCTGCTCGGCGTCCTCGGGGCCGTCGGCCGGCCGCCGGCAGTGGATGCCGTAGCTGGCCCCTTCCACCGACCGGCTGTAGTAAAGCCACGGGCCCTTGCGGACCGGCACCGACAGGTCGGTCTCCTGGATGCGGGCGACCATCTCGGCGTAGAGCGCCTCCTGGAGCGGGACGGTGTGGGCCGTGGCCGCCGCCGTCCAGGCGTTCTCCGCCTCGAGGTGGGCCAGCACGGCCGGGTCGTCCTTGTCCCGCAGCCAGTACCAGTCGTCGGTCCGCACGTCCCCGTGGGCCTCGAGCCGCACCGGGCGGCGCTCGGCCACGGAGGCCGGGCCGGCCGGCGGGCGGGTGGGTACGGTCGGGTCAGCAGCCATGGGGACACCTTGCCACGCGGCCCGCCCGGGGGAGACCCGGCGGCCCGTCATGGTTTCGTC
>Ga0209698_10008938_pt1 | contig 10302 bp, 7 predicted proteins | sample LitLauG_LLR_2012_FD_187203 | JGI IMG/M metagenome (GOLD analysis project Ga0209698, IMG submission 187203) | Freshwater sediment microbial communities from Pennsylvania, USA - Little Laurel Run_MetaG_LLR_2012 (SPAdes) (version 2) | ecosystem: Environmental > Aquatic > Freshwater > Creek >... | reverse complement strand
CGCCGGGGACAGGGGGCGTGGGGGGCTGGGCCGAGCAGGTGCACGCCGCTCTGGTCGGGCTCGGCTGGTCGGTCCGCGAGGCCGACGCAGCCGTCGATGCCGTGGCGGTTCTGCCGGCGGCCACCCCGGCTGACGGGACGGCGCCGGACGTCGCTGCGCTGCTGCGCGCTGCCCTGCGCACTATGAGCCGAGCGTGATCGCCGGCGACCCCGCCGCCGGCCTGCCCACCGGGACCGGGGACATCGGAGCCGGGCACATCGGAGCTGGTCGGGACGGCGGCTCGCTGGAGGAGGAGGCGGCGCTGCTCGCCGTCGCCGCCGCCCCGGAGGAGCACGCCGCGGAGGCGGCACTGCGTCCCCGCAGCCTGACGGAGTTCATCGGCCAGGACCGGGTGCGCGAGCAGCTGGGCCTGGTGCTGGACGCGGCCCGTGGCCGGGCCGGCACCGCGGACCACGTCCTGCTCTCGGGGCCCCCAGGGTTGGGCAAGACCACCCTGGCGGTGATCATCGCCGAGGAGATGGGCGCGCCGCTGCGGGTGACCAGCGGGCCGGCGGTCCAGCACGCCGGCGACCTCGCCGCGGTGCTGGCGTCCCTCACCGAGGGGGAGGTGCTGTTCCTCGACGAGATCCACCGGATGGCCCGCTCCGCCGAGGAAATGCTGTACATGGCCATGGAGGACTACCGAGTCGACGTCATCGTCGGCAAGGGGCCCGGTGCCACAGCCATCCCCCTGGAGATTCCCCCCTTCACCCTCGTGGGGGCGACCACACGCGCCGGACTGCTGCCCGGACCGCTGCGGGACCGCTTCGGGTTCACCGCGCAGATGGACTTCTACGGCACGGAGGAGCTCACCGCGGTGGTCACCCGATCGGCGCACCTGCTGGGCGTCGTCGTCGCCGGGGACGCCGCCCAGGAGATCGCCGGTCGCTCGCGGGGCACCCCCCGCATCGCCAACCGGCTGCTGCGGCGGGTGCGGGACTACGCCCAGGTCAAGGCGGACGGCCGGGTCACCCTGGAGCTGGCCCGCGCCGCGTTGGCCGTCTACGAGGTCGACGAGGCGGGCCTGGACCGCCTGGACCGGCTGGTGCTGGACGTGCTGTGTCGCCGCTTCGCCGGCACACCGGTCGGCCTGAGCACGCTGGCGGTCTCGGTGGGGGAGGAGCGGGAGACCGTGGAGGAGGTGGCGGAGCCGTTCCTGGTCCGCGCCGGGCTGATCGCCCGTACGCCCCGGGGACGGGTGGCCACCGCGGCGGCGTTCACCCACCTGGGCCTGACGCCGCCGCGTGCGAGCGCAGCGCCGATGCTGTTCGACGCGGTGAGCGACGCCGAGGCTGACTTAGACTAAGACGCTGGGTCCGCCGCCGCGGGCCACCCGATCGGCGAAGGAGCCCGCCACCGTGACCCTCCCCCTGCTGGAGCTTGCCGCCACGACAGCGAAGAAGAGCGGCTCCAGCCCCATCCTGCTCCTGCTGGTGGTTCTGGGTGGTGGCTACTTCTTCATCATGCGGCGCCAGGCGGCCCGTCGTCGTGCGGCCCAGGACGGGGCCGCCGGGGCGCTGGAGCCCGGGTCCCGGGTGCTGCTGCGCTCCGGCCTGTACGCGACCCTGGTCCGCACCGAGGGCGACGACCTGATCGTGGAGCCCTCCCCGGGGGTCGAGCAGCGGTACCACAAGCAGGCCCTGCTGCGGGTCATCCCCGAGCCCGAGCCGGACGAGGACGTGGCCGCTCCCAGCGAGCACCCCGACCCTCTCGAGCAGGCCTACGAGGCGCCGTCGGCGACGCGGGAGGAGCCGGTGGTGCCTCCCGCACCGCCCGCCGTCGCGGCGGCAGACGACGAGGCCCCGCACGCAGCGGAGCCTCCCGCCCCGCCGTCCGCGCCCAGCCCGCCGGCGAACCCGCAGGACGGCTGAGACCCCGCCGAGCGGGCCGGTTGCGGCCAGACGCCCGGAGTCAGGGATACTTCCTGCGGACCTCGACGGCGTCCCCGTCACCTCCTAAGGAAAGGCAGTCCTGTGGCAGCGTCACCCGCGCCGCGACCCGCGCGCGCGCTCGCGGTGCTCGCGGTCGTCGTGATCGCCTTGGGGGCCTGGATGGCCGTCAGCGGGCACACCACCCCCAAGCTGGGGCTGGACCTGAAGGGCGGCACCTCGGTCACGCTGATCCCGCGGGTCCCCAACGGTGAGCGGGGCACGGTGAATACCGCCCTGGTCGACCAGGCCGTGCGCATCATCGAGAACCGGGTGAACGGACTCGGTGTCGCGGAGGCCACCGTGACCCGCCAGGGGACGGGGTCCTCCTCCACGATCAACATCTCGGTCCCCGGTGCGACCGACAACTCGATCCTGCAGCTGGTGGGGGAGACGGCGAAGCTGGACTTCCGGCCGGTGCTCGAGGTCGGCGGGCCCGCCCCGACCACCGGTTCTCCGACGCCCTCCGCGAGCGCCAAGGCGTCGCCCAGCGCCCGGGCAACCGCGGGCGCGCACGCCACGGCCAGCGCGGCGGCGTCGGCGACGCCGACGGTGCACCCGTCGGCATCACCCGCGGCCAGCACCCCGGCCAGCGCGACCCCGCAGGCGGCCGGGGTCACCCCCGCTGAGCAGGCCCAGTTCAACGCCCTGAACTGCACCAAGGCGATCCCCGCTGCGGCTCGCCCCGCGGACGTGGCGACGCAGAACCTGGTCACCTGTGCGCGGGACGGGTCGGAGAAATTCGTACTAGCGCCGGTCGCCGTGGCGGGTGCGCACATCAACTCTGCGACCGCGTCACTGGACACCACGACCGGCACCCAGTGGGTCGTCAACGTCACCTTCGACTCCAGCGGCAGCGCGCAGTTCGCGCAGGTCACCAGCGAGCTGTACAAGAAGACCACCCCGCTGAACCAGCTGGCCATCGTGCTCGACGCCCAGGTGGTCTCCGCGCCGGCGATCCAGAACACCATCAACGGCACCGCGCAGATCTCCGGCAACTTCTCCCAGTCACAGGCCACCGACCTGGCCAACGTGCTGAAGTACGGCGCGCTGCCGCTGGCCTTCACCACCGGCCAGCTGCTGACGGTCTCCCCGACGCTGGGCAGCGACCAGCTCAAGGCGGGCATCCTCGCCGGCCTGCTGGGCCTGCTGCTGGTGGTGCTGTACTCGCTGCTGTACTACCGAGGCCTGGGCCTGGTGACCATCGGCTCGCTGACGGTGGCCGGTGTGCTGACCTACGAGCTCCTGGTCCTGCTGGGCCAGAGCATCGGCTACACCCTCACCCTGGCCGGCGTCGCCGGTGCGATCGTCGCGATCGGGATCACCGCGGACTCCTTCGTCGTGTACTTCGAGCGGATCCGTGACGAGCTGCGCGACGGGCGCAGCATGCGGGTCGCGGTCGACGCCGGCTGGAAGCGGGCCCGGCGGACGATCCTGGCGGCCGACGCGGTGCAGCTGATCGCGGCGGTGGTGCTCTACGTGGTGTCGATCGGGTCGGTGCGCGGGTTCGCCTTCACCCTCGGCCTGACCACGCTGATCGACATCGTGGTCGTCTTCCTGTTCACCCGCCCGCTGCTCGTGCTCGCGGCGCGCACCAAGTTCTTCTCCGAGGGCCACCGCCTGTCCGGGGTGGAGCAGTCCCGCCGCCGCCACCGCACCACCTCGCTGCCCGAGCCCGCCCCGCAGCCCGCCGGTGTAGGCGCCGGCACGTCAGCGACGGAGGACTGATGTCCCGGATCGGCTCCATCGGCTCCGCGCTGTACGCGGGCGAGGTGTCCTACGACTTCGTGGGGCGGCGCAAGATCTGGTACGCCATCTCCGGCGCCATCGTCGCGGTCGCGGTGATAGCGCTGCTGGTCCGCGGCTTGAACCTGAGCATCGACTTCAAGGGCGGCTCGGAGTTCGCGCTGCCCCAGGGCTCGGGCACGATCGCACAGGCGCAGGCCGTCACCCGTGCGGAGAACCTGCCCAACGCGGTGGTCACGACGGCGCGCTCGGCGTCCGGGTCCACGATCCGCGTCGAGGTGCAGAACCTCACCGCGCAGGGCAACGCCACGCTGGCCGGCGCCCTGGCGAAGAGCTTCGGCGTCCCGCCGAGCGAGGTCAGCGTCCAGGTGATCGGTCCGTCGTGGGGGTCGGCGATCACCAGCAAGGCCGAGGAAGGCCTGGTCATCTTCCTCATCTTCATCGTGGCGTTCCTCAGCGTGTATTTCGAGTGGCGGATGGCGGTCGCGGCGCTGGTCGCCGTGCTGCACGACGTCGTGATCACCATCGGGGTGTACGCCCTGTTCGGGTTCGTCGTGTCCCCGGCGACGGTGATCGGGGTGCTCACGATCTTGGGGTACTCCCTGTACGACACCGTGGTGGTCTTCGACAAGGTCAAGGAGAACACCCGCGGGCTGCTCGCCGGGTCGAAGATGACCTACAGCGAGGCCGCGAACCTCGCGGTGAACCAGACCCTGGTGCGCTCCATCAACACCTCGGTGATCGCCCTGCTGCCGGTCGCGTCGATCCTGTTCATCGGGCCGCTGCTAGGTGCGGACACCTTGAAGGACCTCTCCCTGGCCCTGTTCGTCGGCATCGCCGCGGGCACCTACTCCTCCATCTTCGTCGCCACCCCGGTGCTTGCCCAGCTGAAGGAGCGCCAGCAGGAGTACAAGGCCCTGGCCAAGCGGGTGGCCCTGCGCCGGGCGTCGGCAGCCAAGGGCGCCGAGTCGCCCGTTGCGGCCCTGGCCGGCGCGGCAGCGGGCGGCGGCACCGCCACCGCGGTGGCCGGCCCCGCGATCGAGGTGCGCCCCGCCTCCGGTACGCAGCGGGCACAGCCGAAGAAGACCCAGGGCAAGCGGCGCCGGTGAGCGCGATGGACCTGCCGGCGCTGGCGGCGCGGCGGATCCGCGACATCCCGGACTATCCGCAGCCCGGGGTGATGTTCAAGGACATCACCCCGCTGCTGGCGGACCGGACCGCCTTCTCGGGCGTGGTCGACGCGATGGTGGCGTTCCGCGGCGCGCACACCGTGGACGTCGTGGTCGGTGTCGAGGCGCGCGGCTTCATCCTCGCCGCCCCTGTCGCCTACCACATGGGTGCTGGCTTCGTGCCCGTACGCAAGGGCGGCAAGCTTCCCGCGGCCACGCTGCACGAGGACTACGCGCTGGAGTACGGCACCGGGGTCATGGAGCTGCACGCGGACGCGCTCGAGCCCGGTGCGCGGGTGCTGGTGGTCGACGACGTGCTCGCCACCGGGGGCACCGCCGCCGCCGCGGTGTCCTTGGTCCGCCAGACCGGCGCGGATGTGGTCGGGGTGGCCGTCCTCATCGAGATCGCCGCGCTCGGCGGGCGATCCGCGCTGCCCGGGCTGGACGTGCACGCCCTGCTCACCTACTGAGCGGTCCGCCCCGGTGACCCGGGCCGGCGGCACGCCGACCGGTAGGATCTGGCTTCCAGCCCAGGGAGCGCCTGCGACGTGAGCGACGTGGACCCGACGACCGGTGCGGTCGGTACCCGACCCGTGCCGGATCCGGCGCGCGACGCGCCGTCGAGCCAGCCGGTGTCCGCCCTCGTCGCTCGAGACCTGGACAGCGACTCGCGCGGCCGGATGCGTCGCCTGGCCCGCCTGGGCACACGCGGTGGCGGCATCGCTGCCCTGGAGCCGCTCACGCGGACGGTGCGCTCGATCCACCCTCGCGCAGACCTGAAGGAGGTCGAGCGGGCGTACGTCGTGGCCGAGGCCCGCCACGCTGGCCAGCGGCGCAAGAGCGGCCTGCCCTACATCACCCACCCCCTGGCCGTCGCGGAGATCCTCGCCGAGCTCGGGATGACGCCGCCGACGCTGGTGGCCGCGCTGCTGCACGACACCGTCGAGGACACCGGGTACACCCTCGCGGAGCTGCGGGCGGAGTTCGGGGACGAGATCGCCGCCCTGGTCGACGGGGTGACCAAGCTGGACAAGGTCACCTATGGCCAGGCCAGCGAGGCCGAGACGGTTCGCAAGATGGTCGTGGCGATGGCGCGGGACATCCGCGTCCTGGTGATCAAGCTCGCCGACCGCCTGCACAACATGCGCACCATCCGGTTCCTGCCCCCGGACAAGCAGGAGCGCAAGGCCAGGGAGACCCTGGAGATCTATGCGCCCCTGGCACACCGGCTGGGGATGAACACCGTGAAGTGGGAGCTGGAGGACCTCGCCTTCTCCGTCCTGCAGCCCAAGATCTACGACGAGATCGTCAACATGGTGGGCCAGGCGGCGCCCAGCCGGGACGAGTTCCTGCGCGAGGTCTCCGACCAGGTCAGCGCGGACCTGCGGGACGCCAAGATCAAGGCGACGGTGTCGGGGCGGCCCAAGCACTACTACTCGATCTACCAGAAGATGGTGGTGCGCGGCCGCGACTTCACCGACATCCACGACCTGGTCGGCCTGCGCGTCTTGGTGGACTCGGTGCGCGACTGCTACGCCGCCCTCGGCGCGGTGCACGCGCGGTGGAGCCCGGTGCCCGGGCGGTTCAAGGACTACATCGCGATGCCCAAGTACAACCTGTACCAGTCCCTGCACACCACCGTGATCGGCCCGGGCGGCAAGCCGGTCGAGCTGCAGATCCGCACCCACGACATGCACCGCACCGCTGAGTACGGCATCGCTGCGCACTGGAAGTACAAGGAGGGCGGTACCGGCCGGGTCGACAAGGCTGGCGCCACGGAGATGGCGTGGCTGCGCCAGCTGGTGGACTGGCAGCGCGAGACCGACGACCCCGGGGAGTTCCTCGACGCGCTGCGCTTCGACATCGGCACCCAGGAGGTGTTCGTCTTCACCCCCAAGGGGGACGTGATCGCCCTGCCCGCGGGGTCCACGCCGGTGGACTTCGCCTACTCGGTGCACACCGAGGTGGGGCACCGCTGCGTCGGGGCGCGGGTCAACGGCAAGCTGGTCCCGCTGGAGAGCGCGCTGGCCAACGGCGACGTCGTGGAGGTCCTCACCTCCAAGGCGGCCGACGCCGGGCCCAGCCGGGACTGGCTCACCTTCGTGCAGTCCGGGCGAGCGCGCAGCAAGATCAAGGCCTACTTCTCCCGCGGGCGGCGCGAGGAGGCCATTGAGTCCGGGCGCGAGGCGCTGGCCAAGGCGCTGCGCAAGCAGGGTCTGCCGCTCAGCCGCATCCTCACCGGCGGCACCCTGCTCGCCGTCGCGCACGAGGCGCACTTCGCCGACGTCGGCGCGCTGTTCGCAGGCATCGGCGACGGGTCGGTCTCCGCGGCCGCCATCGTCGCCAAGGTCCTCACCGCCCTGGGGGGTGCCGACGCCGCTGCCGAGGAGGTGGCCGAGGTAGCGCCCACGCTGAGCCGCCCGCGCCGTCCGGGCGACCCCGGTGTGGTGGTCGTGGGCGTGGACGACGTGTGGGTGAAACTCGCCAAGTGCTGCACGCCGGTCCCCGGCGACGCCATCATCGGCTTCGTGACCCGGGGCAACGGGGTGTCGGTGCACCGGGCCAACTGCCCGAACGTGACGAACCTGACCGCGACGGACCCGGGCCGCGCCGTCGAGGTGGAGTGGGCGCCGTCGGCGGCCAGTGTGTTCCTCGTGGCCATCCAGGTGGAGGCGCTGGACCGCCCGCGCCTGCTGTCCGACGTCACCCGCACCCTGTCCGACCAGCACGTGAACATCCTGTCCGCCTCGGTGACCACCACCCGGGAGCGCGTGGCCCTGTCCCGGTTCACCTTCGAGATGGGCGAGACCAAGCACTTGGGCTCCGTGCTCAAGGCGGTGCGCGGCGTGCAGGGCGTGTTCGACGCCTACCGGGTCAGCTCCGGCGGCTGACGGCAGCTCCGCGCCACGGTCGCGGCAGCGTCCGTCAGCGGTGCGCGGCCACCACGGCGGCGACCTGAGCGACCGCGCCGGGGCCGACCCTGCAGCACCCGCCCAGCCACCGACCACCGGCGTCCCACCACGACGTCACGGTCTCGGGGTCCAGGTCCGGACGTCCGACCCAGGTCCTCGCGGCCGCGTCCCACGTCTCCCCGGAGTTGGGGTAGGCGACCACCCGGGCACCGGTGGCGGCCGCCAGCGGCAGCACCGCCGGCAGGTCCGCCGGGTCGCAGCAGTTCACCCCCACGGCCACGACGGCCGACACGGCGGCCGCCATCGCGAACGCGTCCGCGGCCGGCTCCCCGCGCCGGGTGGTGGTGCCGGTCGTGCTCAGCGAGACCCACGCGGGCAGGCCGAGGACGTCCAGCTCGGCGAGCACCGCCTCCACCTCCGCCAGGCGGGGCAGGGTCTCCACGGCGAGCAGGTCCGGACCGGCCTCGGCGAGCAGCTGCAGACGGGGGCGGTGGAAACGACGCAGGGCGGCCACGGTCGCGGTCTCGTCGCCGAGGTCGTAGTCGCCGGTGTACTCCTGGCCCCCGGCGAGCACCGCGCCGTAGGGACCGACGGAGGCGGCGACGAGTGCCGTGACCCCTTCGGCCTGGACCGCCTCGCGGGCCAGCGCCACGCTGGAGCTGATGAGCGCGGCGGCCTGCCGCTGGGTCATCCCGGCGGCCACGAACCCCTGCAAGGAGGCCTGGTAGGACGCGGTGGTCGCGACCTGCGCCCCGGCCCGCAGGTACGCCCGGTGCGCGGCCACGATCTGCGCAGGGGCGTCCCGCAGGAGCCGCGCGGACCACAGGGCGTCGGACAGGTCGTGGCCCTGGGCCTCCAGCTGCGTGGCCAGACCTCCGTCCAGCACCAGCGACGAGGCGGTCCAGGGGTCGGGGACGCTCACCCGCCGAACTCGGCCAAGGCGCGCTGTGCCTCGACCAGCCAGGACTGTCGGGCGTCGCGTGCGGCGGTGGCGTCGGCGAGCGCCTTGTCGTCACCGACGGCGCGGGCAGCCTCGATGGTGGCGTCCAGCTTGGCCAGCGACGCGGTGAGCTGGTCGACGGTGGCCTGCGCGCGCGCACGGCCTTCGGGGTTGGACGCCTTCCAGCGCGAGGTCTCCGACGCTCGGACCTGGTCCTCGACGGCCCGCAGCCGACCTTCGACCTTGTCGCGGTCCCCGCGCGGCACATGCCCGACCGCCTCCCAGCGCTCGGCGATCCCGCGCAGCGCCCGCCGCGCCGCCGCGGCGTCGGTGACCGGCAGCAGCGCCTCCGCCTCCGCCGCCAGAGCCTGCTTGGCGGCGAGGTTCGCGGACAGCTCGCCGTCGCGCTGGGACAGCGCGGCCGTCCGGGCGGAGAAGAAGCTGTCCTGCGCCGCCCGGAACCGGGCCCACAGGGCGTCCTCGTCGCTGCGCGACGCCCGCGGGGCGGCCTTCCAGCGGGTCATCAGCGTCCGGTAGGCGGTGGCCGTGGCCGCCCAGTCCGTTGACGTGGACAGCGCCTCCGCCTCTGCGATGAGCGCCTCCTTCGCCTCCTTGGCAGCGGCGGACTCCGCCGCGAGCTGGGCGAAGTGGCTGCGCCGACGCCGCTCGAAGGTGTTGCGCGCCGCGCCCAGCCGCTTCCACAAAGCCTGCTCGGTGGAGCGGTCGACGCGCGGCGCCGTCTTCCACTCCTCCAGGATCGCGCGCATCCGGTCCCCGGCGGACTTCCAGGCCGTGGACGTAGCCAGCGACTCGGCCTCCGTGACCAGGGCCTCACGGGCCTGCTTGGCCTGCTCGCGAGCCTGGTCGCGCTCCGCGCGCTGGGCGGCGCGGGCGGCCCCGAGCTGCGCCGCGACGGCGTCCAGCCGGTCACGCAGAGCGTCCAGGTCACCGACGGCGGACGCGGTCGCCACCGCCTTGCGAAGTCGGCCCACCACCGCGGCGGCTTCGTCGGGGGTCAGCTCGGCAGCCGCCACCCGGCGTTCGAGAAGGTCGACCTCCACGGCCAGCCCCGCGTACCGGCGGGTGTAGAAGGCGAGCGCGGCCTCAGGGCCACCGGCCTGGAAGGAGCCCACGAGGCGCTCCCCGTCGCGGGTCCGCACGTACACCGAGCCGTCGGGGTCTACCCGCCCGAACGAGGGGTCGCCGTCCGCGGCGCTAGGCTCCTCCTCCGCTGCAGCCGCCGGGGGCGCGGCACTCGGCGCAGGCCGAGGCACCGGCCGCGGCAGGGGGCGGGGCACCGGCCGCGGGGGCAGTGCCGTCGTCGACGCCTCGGCGGTGGTCGGCGATGGCGCCGCGGGCTCCGTGGCCACCTGTCGATCGGAGGCTCCGGCGAGCCCGGGAGACGCCCCCGCGTCGCCCTCGTCGACGCTCGCGACGCCCTCGACGGGAATGGCCGCCCCGCCGGTGCCCTCGGGCGTGGGCTCTGGGGCGGCCATGTCTCCAGCACCGTCGGTCGGTGTGGTCACCGCTGGCTGGGTCGGGGGCTCGGCTGGCGTCGTGGGCTCGGC
>Ga0209698_10008937_pt1 | contig 10302 bp, 7 predicted proteins | sample LitLauG_LLR_2012_FD_187203 | JGI IMG/M metagenome (GOLD analysis project Ga0209698, IMG submission 187203) | Freshwater sediment microbial communities from Pennsylvania, USA - Little Laurel Run_MetaG_LLR_2012 (SPAdes) (version 2) | ecosystem: Environmental > Aquatic > Freshwater > Creek >... | reverse complement strand
GTGGGGGAGCTGGCGCAGAAGGTCTCGGACGCCTCCGGGGGGGCGAAGATCGTCCACCTGGAGGACCCACGGGTCGAGCTCGAGGAGCACTACTACCGGGCGGCACACACCAAGCTGCTCGACCTGGGGCTGTTGCCGTTCCTGCTCGGGGACGAGCTGCTGGCGGACCTGCTGTCCATCGCCCGGGCCAATATCGGCCGCCTCGAGCGAGCCGCCCTCGAGCCCCATGTGCAGTGGCGCGCCACGTCGAGCGACATCACCCGGACCGGGAGGCCCCAGGCAGAGGAATCCCAGACGGAGCGTCCTCTCTAGCCGACTTCTTGCGGCTCTCCCGGGGTGGGGGGCTAGCTTTCGTCGATTGCGCCCCGGCCTCGGCACCGAGTGACCCGGCTCAAGAACCTCCGGAAGGCATCTCCTCGCCAGTGAATCGACTACGAGCTCACATCGGACCCTGGTGGCCCTACGTGGTGCTGGTCGCCATCCCGACGGTCGCCTTCGTGGGCCCGGAGCTCGTCGGCGGGCATTTCCTGATCACGGGGGACAACCTGCAGCAGAACTACCCGCTGCGGGTCCTCGTCGGCTCCATGTTGCGCCACGGGCAGCTGCCCTTCTGGAACCAGTACATCTTCAGCGGCACCCCCTTGATGGCGGACTTCAACGCCGGGGCGTTCCATCCGCTGACCGGCCTGTTCATCGTCATGCCGGACCGGGCCGCCTGGCTGGCCACCGAGGTCCTCGCCTTTTCGCTCATCGCCATCGGGATGTACGTCTTCCTGCGGGCCCTCGCCCTGTCCACGGCCGCCTGTGTCCTCGGGGCCGCCACGTTCGCCTTTGCGGGACCGGTGCTGAACCAGGTGAACCACGTGGACATGACCGAGGGGTTCATGGCCATCCCGTGGATGCTGTTGGCCGTCCTGCACATCGTGCGGGACGGGCGGTGGCGCTGGACCATCCTGCTCGGCATCGCCTACGCGACCGTGATCCTGGCCGGCGCACCCGAGGCCATGTTGGACGAGGCCCTTCTCGTCATCGCGTTCGCCGCCATGTCGGCCGGCTTCAACCGGGAGCGGTGGTGGCGGGTGGTGTCGCGGTGCGCCGTCGGCGCAGCCCTTGCCCTCTCGCTGGCTGCGATCCAGTGGTTGCCGGGAGTCGAGGCGATCCGCAATTCGCAGCGGGGGAGCGGGGTCTTCGCGGCGGCAGGCAGCTTCCCGACGCCGTTCAGCATCCTTTCCCTCGTCCCGTACATCGACGGGGGCAACGGGCACCTCGGGGAGGCCACGTTCTTCGGCCAGTACAACCTGCCCGAGGTCGGCATCTACCTCGGGGTGCTGCCCTTGATCGCGCTGGTGACGATGCTCCACCCCCGCTGGCCGAGCCGAATCCCCCCTCGGGACCGCCTCACCTGGTACGTCGTCGGGGTCCTCGGTTACCTCCTCGCATTGGGCTCGAACACGCCCCTCGAGCACCTCTTCAACAGCCTGCCGCTCTACGGCCACCAGCGGCTGCAGAGCCGCAACATGATCACCGTCGCGACGGCGGTGTGCGTGCTGTTCGCCGGCTGGGTCGACCGCACCGAGGTCCCGCGCCGGAGGGACCCGTTGCTCCGTTATGACCGGATCATGGCCCTGGTGCCCTTCGTCGTGGTCGCCGCGCTGTGCATCTGGGCGCTCGCTGCTCCCGGGTCGCTCGTGCACGTCTTCGCGGGGGTGCCGGCAGGGCCGGTGATCACGCACACCGTCCGGAAGGCCACCGCGATCGCGTTGGCGCTGTGCGCCGGTGCGGCGGCGGTCGTGTGGGTCCGACCATTGATCGGCACCGTGTCGTGGGCGAGGCTCGCTGCAGTCTTCGTCGCCATCGACCTCGGGTTCATGGCCGTGACGAGCCAGCTGGCGCAATGGCCGACGAACGATCTCGTCAGCGGGACCACGCCGGTGCAGCAGCTCATGGCTGCCCATCTGGTGCCGGATGGGCGGATGGTCAACTACGACCCCCAGGCCTACGCGAGCTACCCCTGGAGCCCCCAGGGAGTACCCGACCTCAACATCATCCCCGGGTTGCCCTCGGTGTCGGGCTACGCGTCGATCGTGAACGGCAACTACGAGTCGGCGACGCACACCCACGAGCAGTACGACCTCGACATCGGCCAGCTCTCATCGGGGACGCTCGACCGGCTGGACCTGCGAGAGCTCGTCACGGTGCCGGAATACTTCCTGATGCCCCTCCAATCCATGCCGCGCTCCGTCGGTGACATCCGACTGCTGCCCGAGAACATCGACAGCGACCCCGTCGTGCCCCGCGGGTACGGCGCCGTGTACAACGGGACCGCCTACCCCTTCTACCCCGGGCCCCGGCCCGCTCTACATGCGGGCCAGACGGCCTCGTGGTTCTTCGGGGAAGCGCTCGAGCCGGACTCGGCGACCCTCATCCTCAGTCACGCCCCCAGCGGGGGCACCCTGGTGCGCTTCGGGGCGCTGACCGCCGACGGCTCGACACGCTGGGGCGCCTTCGTGCCGGTGCCGGCCGGGTCGGACCAGGTGACCGGGCCGCTCCCGCAAGTGGGCGCGGTCGGTCTGTCGGTCCAGTCGATCGGCTCCCTCCCCTCGCAGCGCGCCGTGGTGAACGTGGCCGGGCATCCCTACGCGCTGGATGGTTCGCTCTCCTCCGCACTCGTGCCGGGACCGTGGCACCTGGCCGGTTTCTCCCAGGGCTACGCCGTCTTCACGCTGCAGATCCCTCCCGTGCCCATCTCGGCGGTCACGGCCTCGGGACGCCGCCTCCCCGTCCACGTCGTGTCCAGCTCGACGAAGTCCGAGCAGATCCGCGTCATCGCGCCCACCAACGCACGAGTCATCCGCTCCGTCGCCTGGGACCAGGGGTGGACCGGCAGCGTGTCGGTCAACGGGGGACCGAAACGGAAGGTGGCCGTGACCTCCGTCGATCTGGTGCAGCAAATTCGCGTCCCCGCGGGGAACGACCTCGTGACCTTCCAGTACCGGCCACCGCACCTGCTGCTGGCCAGCGTCCTCAGCCTCGCCGCGAGCGGACTCCTCGTCGCGTTGCTCGTCGGATGGCTCGTGAACGCGGTGCGGCGGCGGTCCGGGGCTGATCCGGGGGCCGACGATACGGCCGACCAGGAAGCAGAGCCCGTGCCCGAGCGGGTGGGGTGACCACCGGCCGCGGGCGCAGCCGGCAGAGCGTCCGGGTCGCCGTGGTCAGCAGTACGGGTGAGACAGCGAGAGCAGGAACTCGCCGTCCTCGGCGCCCCACATCTCCTCGACCACGAAGCCGGCCTCGGTGAGCTCGCGCTCGACGCGCTCGGGGGTGAACTTGGCGCTGATCTCGGTGAGCAGGTCCTCGCCTTCGTCGAAACGGACGGTGATGCCGGCGCCGGCAAGGGAGACCTCGGTGGCCTCCTGGGCGCGCAGCCGCATCTCGATCCACTGCTCGTCCTCGTTCCACACCGCCACGTGCCGGAAGTTGTCGGGGTCGAAGTCCCCGCCCAGCTGCTCGTTGAGCACGTGCAGGACGTTGCGGTTGAAGTCTGCCGTCACACCGGTTGCGTCGTCGTAGGCCGCCACGAGCCGTTCGGGATCCTTGACCAGGTCGGTGCCGAGGAGGAGTGAGTCGTCACTCGACATCGTGCAGTTCAGGTCGAAGAGGAAGCGGGCGCGCTGGGCCGGATTCAGGTTGCCGATCGTGCCGCCCAGGAAGGCGACCATCCGCCGGCCCCGCGTCGGGATCTCGGCGAGGTGCTGGTGGAAGTCGCCGATGACGAGATGGATGTCCAGCTCCTCGTACTCACGGGACAGGGTGGTGGCGGCATCCCGGAGGAAGTCATCGCTCACGTCGAAAGGTACGTATCTCGACAGCGCACCGGTGTCCCGGAGGGCGGTCAGGAGCACGCGTGTCTTGTCGCACGCCCCGGCGCCGAGCTCGACCAGCGTGTCCGCCTTGGAGAGCTCGGCGATGGATGGCGCGTGCCGCTCGAGAAGGGCCCGCTCGGCCCGGGTCGGGTAGTACTCGGGGAGCTGGGTGATCTCCTCGAACAACCGGCTGCCGCGCTCGTCGTAGAACCAGACGGGAGGGATCGATTTTTCGCCGCCGAGGAGCCCCTCGAGGGCGTCGGAGCGCATCTGGCTTCGCACCTCGTCGGGGGAGAGGTGTACGTCGATGGTGTAGGCCACGAGTCAGGGATCCCGAGCCAGGCGCACGCCGCCGAACGACCAACGGGCGCCCGGCGGGAAGAAGTTGCGGTACGTGGCACGGACGTGCCCGCGCGGCGTCGCGCAACACCCGCCCCGGAGCACGTATTGGCTGACCATGAACTTTCCGTTGTACTCACCGACGGCGCCCGGCGCGGCGCGGAACCCCGGGTAGGGCGAGTACGCGGTCGATGTCCATTCCCAGGTGTCGCCGAAGATGCCGTTGGTCGTCACGGCGGGCCTTGGATGGGGTGCACCGTGAGAGAGGAAATCGTCCCCCAAGAAGTTGTCACCCTCGCCATGGGCCGCGGCGATGGTCTCCCATTCGGGTTCGGTGGGAAGACGCATGCCGGTCCAATGCGCGAATGCATCCGCCTCGTAGTAGCTCACGTGGCAGACGGGCTCGTCGGGGTCGACCGGCCGGACCCCTGCCAGCGTGAACTGCAGCCAGCGATCGGGGTCGTCGGGATCGCGCCACCAGTAGAGGGGGGCGTCCCACTGCTGCGAATTCACGACGGCCCAGCCGTCGGAGAGCCAGAACTCGGGGCGGTGATAGCCGTCATCCTCCATGAACGAGAGCCACTCGCCGCAGGTCACCGGCCGGTCTGCGAGCCCGAAGGGGGTCAGGTGCACCGTGTGCACGGGAAACTCGTTGTCGAAGCCGAACCCCTCGCCGCGATGGCCGATCTCGACGGGGCCGCCGTCATGCTCGAGCCAGCCGGCCTTGGGCGGATGGGTGCCCGAGGCCGAGGGCGTCCCCGCCAGGTAGACCGGGTGGAGGGGATTCCGCGACAGGACGTGCTTGATGTCCATGAGGAGGAGCTCCTGATGCTGCTGCTCGTGGTGGAGCCCCAGGACGATCAGCTCGGCCAGGCCGGGTTGATCGGGATGCTCGAGCAGCGGCGCCATGGCTGCGTCGACGTGGGCGCGGTAGCGAGCGATGTCCGCGACGCCGGGCCGCGAGAGGAACCCGCGCTCGGGGCGGGGGTGCCGGGCGCCGACGGCCTCGTAGTACGAGTTGAAGATGTAGGTGTACGTGTCGTCGAACACCTGGTACGCGCGGGCGTACTCCGCGAGCAGGAACGTCTCGAAGAACCAGGTGACATGGGCGCGGTGCCACTTCGTCGGGCTGACGTCGGGCATCGTCTGGACGGTCTGGTCCTCCGCGCTCAGGACCGATGCGAGACGTTCGGTCAGCGCGCGCACCCGGCCGTAGTCCTCCAGGAGTTCAGACGGTGCTGCTTGACCGCTCTTCTCCATCACTTCCGTCCCTTCGCCACCCCACCACCCGGAGCGGTTGCGCACTGGATGCCCGGTTGCGGATCACCCTACCCAGGCGTGCCCCGGATCAGGCGCGATCCGCCTACATTTCGCGCAAAGGCCACCAGACCTGGTGCTTCCGGATGTGCGACCGGTCCGGTCCCATGAGGCCGGTCCTGCCGTCCCGGCACCGGCTCGGCGCAGCGGCAGCTGGGGACTGTCCACCGACCCGTTGGCCGAAGCGAAGCTCCTTCAGGCCAGCACCTTGTTGCGAAAATTGCGCAGGCCGAGCACCAGGAAGATCACACCGAACGCCACGATGGCGGGATAGATCACGTAGAGGTGCATATGGGCGGCGTCGGTGAACGCGGCCCGCATCCCGTCGTTGATGTAGATGAGCGGGTTGACCAGCACGATGATCTGCAGCCAGTGGACGGAGCCGGCCTCGACCGGCGCGAGCCGCGTCCACTGGTAGTAGGTGCCGCCCAGGAATGTGATGGGCAGCACGATGAACCCGAACATGAGGCCCAGGTTGCGGGGCTCGAACGATGTCCCCAGCAACAGGCCGAGTGACGCCATGCAGACGCACGAGAGCGGGACGAGGGTGAGGATCAGCAACCAATGGAGGTGGATGTGCGCCTCGACACCGGCGGCATGGACCACCGACGCGATAGGGAGGACGATTGCCGCCGAGATCAGCCCTTGCGCTGCTCCCGAGATCACCTTGGAGATCGCCACGAGCCAGATCGGGCAGGGGGCCTGCACGCGGTCCTCGATCTCCCGGGTGAAGCCGAACTCTTGCGCCAGCGGCATCGCCACGGCCTGGATCCCCTGGAACATGATCGACAGCCCCACCACCCCTGGCACGAGCACCGTGGCGAACGCGGACTCCGCTCCCGGGACGCCGCTGGCGGCACCGATGCCCTGGCCGATCTTCGGGAACACGTAGAGGAAGACGAAGCACAGCAGGAACGGCTGCACGAGCGTGCGCACGGTGAACTCGACCTTGTGCTTCCACAGCACGACCAGGTCTCGCAGGATCAGCGCCCGCAGTGAGGTCCAGCTGGCCGCAGTCGCCGAACGCGTGGGCGTCAGGTCGACGTTGTGCGAACCCCGGGGGCCGAAGGTGTGAGGCGGGACGGTCGGGGACGTCGTGGCGGACATCAGTCGCGCAGCTCCTTGCCGGTCAACCCGATGAAGACCGTCTCGAGGGTGGGCTCTGCGACCGAGAGGTCGGCCAACGAGAACCCTGCGGCCTCCGCCGCCTCGACGATCCGCGGCACCAGGCGGTCGGAGCCGCGGATCTGCAGCTCGACACCCTCGGAGATCTCGCGCGTCCGCGTCAGGCCGTCGAGCCGCTCACGGAAGGCCTGGGCGAGCTGCTCGGTGTTCCCGGCCGCCTTCACCGTCACGATGGTGTCGGCGCCAACGCTGCGCTTCAACTCTGCCGGGGTGTCGAGGGCCAGGATCTTGCCGTGGTCCATGATGGCCACGCGGTCACACAGCTTGTCGGCCTCCTCCATGTAATGCGTCGTGAGGAGGATGGTCTGGCCCTCGGCGTTGAGACCGCCGAGCAGCTCCCAGAGGGCCAGACGGCCCTGGGGGTCGAGTCCGGCCGTGGGCTCGTCGAGGAACAGCACGGCCGGACGGTGGAAGATGGCCCGGGCCACCATCAGCCTCTGTGCCATGCCGCCCGAGAGCGCGTACACCGATGCTTTGGCGAACCGGCTCAGCTGGAACCGCTCGAGGAGCTCGTCGGCGGTCTGCCGACACTCCTTCGGTCCCATCCCGAACAGGCGGCCGTGGAAGTAGAGGTTCTCCCAGGGATTGAGCTGGCGGTCCAGCGTGTTCTGCTGGGACACGACGCCGATGAGCTGCTTGACGAGCGTCGGGTGGCGCACGACGTCGATGCCGCCGACGAGGGCCTGTCCCTCGGTGGGGATGACCCTCGTCGTCAGGACACCGACCGTGGTGGTCTTGCCCGCCCCGTTTGGACCGAGCAGTCCGAAGACCTCGCCGGCACCGACCCGGAGGCTCAACTGGTCCACGGCCCGGAAGTCGGTGCCCTGGTAGGTCTTGGTGAGGCCCACCGTCTCGATAATCGGGGCACCGTGCCCGGAGGGCGTGCCGTCGCGCAGGCTTGCGGTAGTGGTGGAGGTCATGGGTTCCCCGTGCACAGTACTGGTCACTGAACCTGCTGGGCCGATGTCGGCTCAGTCCTCGGCGAGTATCTGGTACAGCTCCTTGCGGGCCTTTTGGATGACGGCGGTTCCCCGCTCGACCTGCGACGTCTGCCCGGCGCCCGCGAGCTGCTTGGCCGCGCTCATCAGCTGGCCCATGCTCTCGCGCAACGAGCGGACCCCGTCGTCGACCGGTCCGGACTGCCAGGGGAGCGTGGCGTTCTCGGCCTCGGCCCGACCCGTCTCCGTGAGCGTGTACGTCCGGCTTCCGTCGACGTCGCTCGACCGCACCAGACCCTCGTCCTCGAGCATCTGGAGGTGCGGGTAGACCGATCCGGGACTCGGCCGCCAGAGGCCGCCGCTCATCTCGTCGAGGCGGCGCATGACCTCGTACCCGTGGGCGGGCTCGTCACGCAGGGCGACCAGGATGGCGGTCCGGATCGCGCCGCGGGGCATCCGGCGGCCACCGCCCCAACCGCGGCCGAAGCCGCGCTCGCCGCCCCAACCGCCGCGCTCACCCCAGCGGCCCCGCATACCGCGACCGGCGAAGAAGTGGTCGTGGGGGTGGTCGTGTTCGTGAACCTGGTCGTGCTCATGGACCTGGTCGTGCTCGTGTCCTTGTTCGTGTGTCATCCCTGACTCCTCGTGATCTCGCCCCGCGGCGGGGGCGCTCGACTACTTTCCGACTTAATGGAACACTAATGATATATCAGAATATTCCAGAGAAGTCCCGAATTTCTGGAGCGACGAGAAGAAACGTGCCTGAACAGGTACGACGACGCAAGGTGCTCGTGCCGGGCGGGTCGCCGCCTCGGACCGGTGACGGCCGGTCCCCCGAGGGCGTCAGCGGAGCCGGATCACGTTGCCGGTGATGAGCGCCGAGGCGTCCGACGCGAGATAGGCGATGACCTCCGCGACCTCCTTGGGCGTGGCCACCCGGTGGCCCGAGGAGCGGGCGAAGGATGCGACCCTCGGGCCGATCCAGCCGGTGTCGGTGATGGGAGGGTGCACGACGTTGGCGGTGACGCCGTATCGAGCCAGCTCGGTGGCCGCGCTGAGCGTGAAGTTGACCTGGGCCGCCTTGGCGGCGCCGTAGGAGACCTCCTCGGGGAACCCACCGGCCTCGCCGGAGGTGAGTCCGATGATCCGACCCCATTGGGCCCGGCGCTCCAGGTGGCGACGCGCGAACTCGGCGATGAGCAGGGCCGCCGCCCGGGCGTCGACCGCGAACACCTGGTCGATCGTGCCGGCGGTCAGCGGGGTCTGGGCATGCCCGAAGCGGTCGGTGGCAGCGGGGACGAAGGTGTCGGCGACCCACCCCGACGCGTTGTTGACCAGTATCTGCACGGGCCCGAGCTGCGCCTCGGCGGCGTCGAACAGCCGGGGGACGGCCGCCGCGTCGTTCAAGTCCGCCTCCACCGCGGCCGCCCGGCCACCCGAGGCCCGGATGGACTCGACGACGAAGTCGGCCCGGGCCATCCGGGTGGCCCGGTACGCGGCCGGAAGCGAGGGGTCGTCGATCCCCCCTTGCCGCTCGCTGCGGTAGTACGCGCAGAGGACCGCGATCCCCTGTGCTGCGAGGGCCTTGGCCGTGGCGGCACCGATGCCGTGGTTCGCCCCCGTCACGAGTGCAACCCGAGGCTCGGCGGCCGGAGTGCTCACGACACGGCTCCCTTCGGTCCCGGTGTCCGCGGCACGCGCTTCCCGGCTGGCTGTCTGCCGCGGCCGGTCAGCGCAGAACCGCCAGGCGGTCGAGCATCGCCTCGGCCTCGGTGACGAAGCGGCGGACGAGCTCGGCCGCCGGCACCAGCTCGGAGATCGCGCCGACGCCCTGCCCGGCGGGGTAGCACTCCTTGTCGGTGTCGACGCCATCGGTGAGTGAGTCGCCCCCGAGGTGCATGGTCCCGCTCCCGTAGGCCACGCTCAGCTGCTCGGGGAACTTCTTGAGCTCCTCGGGGTGCTCGTCGTAGTAGTCCGTGTAGGTGTTGCGCACGACGCGCATCGTCTTTCCGGAGTAGGCGCGGCTGACCGTGGTCTGGTCCTCCCGACTGGCGATCAGCTTCTCCTTGTAGCCGAGCACGCCGCGCGCCTCGGGAGTGGCGATGAACCGGGTGCCCACCCAGATCCCATCGGCACCGAGCGCCAGGGCGGCGGCCAGGCCGCGGCCGTCGAAGATGCCGCCCGCTGCCACCACCGGCACGCGGTCGCCGACCGCGTCGACGATCTGGGGCACGAGCGGGAGGGACGCGATCTGCCCGGTGTGGCCGCCCGCCTCGGTGCCCTGCGCGACGACGAGGTCGCATCCGGCGTCGACGGCGCGCACCGCGTGCTCGACCTTCCCGCACATGCTCACCACGATCACGTCGTTGCGATGGCACAGATCGACCACCTCGGTCGGGACGCCCAACCCGGCGACGAAGGCCGACGCCCCGCCCTCGATGATGATCTTCACCTGCTCGGTCAGGCCGCCCGGCATGGCCGTGAGGAGGTCGACTCCGAACGGTTTGTCCGTCGCGCCGCGCACCGCCGCGATCTCCTCGGCCATCTTCTCGTCGCCCATGGTGGAGGCGCCCAGGCATCCGAAGCCGCCAGCCCCCGATACGGCGGCCACCAGTTGGGAGTACGACACGCCCCCCATACCGGCCAGCATGACGGGGTGC
>Ga0209698_10008936_pt1 | contig 10302 bp, 7 predicted proteins | sample LitLauG_LLR_2012_FD_187203 | JGI IMG/M metagenome (GOLD analysis project Ga0209698, IMG submission 187203) | Freshwater sediment microbial communities from Pennsylvania, USA - Little Laurel Run_MetaG_LLR_2012 (SPAdes) (version 2) | ecosystem: Environmental > Aquatic > Freshwater > Creek >... | reverse complement strand
CGTGGCGGGCGGGCTCGATGAATCGGCCGGTAACCGGCTCGTCGCCTGGCGGGCTGCGTTCAAAATGGCGACGTATCATCCTTTCAACGGGGTTGGCCTTTCGGGCTTCACGCCCAATTTCTACGATTATGCCGATACCTGGGTCGATCATGCGATGGCGGTGCATAGCGCGTGGTTCGAGGTCATGGCTGAAACCGGCTTTCTGGGGCTTGCCGTGTTCGTCACCATGATCGCGCTCATCGGGCGCTCGATTTTCCGCGATTTGCGCATCATTGCGGCTCATCCTGGCGAGGACCTGCTCCAAGCCCTGGCGCTCGGGCTGCTCGCCGCCTACTGCAGTTATCTGGTCTCGGCCTCGTTCGTGACCCACGGCTTCACATGGCCGATCTACGGTATTTTGGCTGCCTCGGTGATCTTGGAGAAATGCACACATTCGCTGGTGAGCCAGAATGGGGTGCGTGTGGTGGCACCGGTCGCGCGCGATAAAATTGAACCTGAACTGAAATCGTGGGCTGTGGCCTAGGCCGTGGCGCACTTGTGGACCATATGAGGAGTACTGGAGTTGGGCGTCCTGTTGATGGAAATGTTGCCGCGGTTGCTGGCTGGCGCTTATCGCCGCCGCTGGGCATTTATGTTGCCGCTGCTAATCGGCATTCCGTTGAGCTTGCTTGCTGCCTACGTCGCCCCGCAGACTTATGTCGCGCGTACCATGTTCATGCTGCAGGAAGGCAGCACCGACGTGCCGCTCGCGCGCGACCTGCGTTCCACCGAAACCTCCAACGACAAAGTCAGCGGGATCAAAGCGCTACTGCATAGCGACCGGGTCGTCGGTGAATCGGTGCGGGAGATCTACGGCGCAGACTTGGTCAAGGATACGAAGCCCTGGGTTCAGAAGCGCAACGAGTTGGAAAACCGCATTACGTTGTGGTCGGAGGCGCCGGACTTCATCGAGCTGCGGCTGAGTGGGAGCAAGCCAGAGGGGCTGGGGCAGGGCCTCGAGATCATCGTCACCAAGCTTATGGAGAACCTGCTGCTCAGCGATACGGGCAGCGTGTTGTCGGCGCCCCAGCTCATTATTGCCCGTTCCGCCAAGCGCATAGCCGACATCGAGGCACGGGTCGCCGAACTTGACCGGATGGCCGCTGGCCACAGTGGCCCGGAGGTCGCGGCTAATTCGAACGCGCAGGGCGACGATAAGTCTAAGTCGATGACGGGCGCCAAAGTTGGTCCAGCTGAGGCCGACGCCGGGGCTGCCCTGTTGGCGAGCAAGAGTGATGAGCTACAGTCCGTGACAGAAGCATTGCAGGGATCACTCGCCGCTCTAGGCGCCCCGGTTTCGGCCTTCAGCGATGCGCGCGACTGGCTCGCGCAGCAGGAAGAACTTGCGATCCGGCAACTCGCCGAGGTTACCGCCGCGGCCAAGGCAGTCTCGGCACCGAATGCCAGCGGCCCGTTGCCGGCCCAGATGAAGCTCGACGAAATCGACCGGGCGCAAAAGCTCGAACTCAAGCGGCGTACCCTATCTGAGGAGGTGCATCGCATGCGGGACGCGGCGGCGGCCGTTGAGCAACGCCGCTCCGGTACGGTGCTTGCTGCGAGCTTCATGAGCCCGGCGGCGCTTGATCGCGCGCGCAGGGATCTGCGGGCCGAGCTCGATTCCGCCCGTGCCAGCTACCGGACATTTTCGCGCCGGTTCCAAGATCTGCCGAATTCGAACGGCATCAGTTTCTTGCGTGCGCCCGAACGCATTCTGGTCATCGATCCGCCGAAGGACCCGACGTTACCGGTCCGCTCGCGCACGATGGTGTTTCTGATCGGTATCGTCGGGTCGCTTTTGATGGGGCTTGGGGCCGCATTCATTGCCGAGCAGACGGATACGCGGGTGAGGGGCCGGCGCGATTTGATGTCCGCTTCCAAGGCGCCGTTCTTGGGGCGAATTGCCTGACGTTTTGGCGTCGATCCACTGGGTACCGGGAGCAGACACGTGGCTGGCCGCAGAGACAGGATTGCCGACATTACTGCTGCGTCCGGGCTCATGGGGGCGCTGGAGCGCATGCCGCGCGTGCCGCAGTTGCTCGTCATCAACTATCACCGTATCGGCGACAATTCCGCGACCGAGTTCGACCCTGAAGTTTTCAGCGCTAGTCAGGAGGGGTTTGCCGATCAGGTCGCGCACATCAAGAAGCATTACGGTCTGCTGCATCCGGGGGAGGCGCGCGACATCATCGCGGGACGCACGCGGCTACGCCATATGTGCGTGCTGCTGACGTTCGACGACGGTTATCTCGACAACCTCACACTGGCAGTTCCGGTGCTTAAGGCTCATGACGCGAGCGCCGCGTTCTTTCTGATCACTGGACAGTTGGACGAGCCGTCGCGTATCCAATGGTGGGACCGCATCGCCTGGCAAGTGCGGCGGTGCGTGGGCAAGACAATTGCGCTGTCGCAGCCGGAGCCGGGCACGATTCCTGTGACGGCTGAAAACCTCGAGCGGTCGATCGCCGCCGTGCTCGCGCGCTTCCGCAGTGCCGGCATCGACGAAGCCTTGTTCTTCGCCGAGCTTGATGCCGCGGCCGGCGTCAGCGGAGACGCTGCGCGTTCAAGCGAGCCTTTGATGATGAGTTGGGACGATGCGCGGGCGATGCGCGATGCCGGTATGACCATCGGGCTTCACACCGATACGCACACGATCCTGTCGCGGCTCGACGAGGCAGGGCAACGGCGCGAGATCGTTACCTGCCGGGGCAAGCTCAAGGATAAACTCGGCATCGATGCCGATATGCTCGCCTATCCGGTCGGCACGCACGCGGCCTTCAGCCCGGTCACCAAGGATGTTGCGCGCGCGTGCGGGCTCACGGCGGCGTTTTCATTCTATGGGGGTTCGAACAAGCCCGGTGCGATCGACCCGTTCGATGTGCGTCGCGTGGCATTTCCGAGCTATGCGTCTGAGGCACGCGGACGAGCGGCGCTGACCTCGATGGCGCTGTCGGGAAGCCGCTGGTTTTGAAGGGTGCTATGAGCCAAAGCAGGTCAGGTTTTTCCGAGACGGCGCTTTGCCGAGCGGGCCAGTTCCTGAGCGCGTTGCGGCAGGCAGTTGACTGCCAGCTCACGTAGCGTTCCCATGCTCGGTTCCATCAGGAAACTGAGGCCCAAGTGTTTGAATGCCGCCCCCGTTTGGCCGAGTTCGCGTTCGCAGGAGCCGAGCCAGGCGTAGGCCCCCGCGATGCGCCGGTTCAGCACGTCGGCTGGTAACGAGATCTGACGGCTGCCGGGTTTGGTCCAGCGGCGAACCGTTGCTAGATTATTGCGGGCGATGTGGATCATGTATTGGGGTTGGGTCAGCTGGTCCTCGGCACCCACGCGATAGAGAATACAGGGCGCGTCGATGAGGGCGACGGGGCCGTTATACGCGGTGCGCAGGTGAAACTCATAATCCTCGCCTGAATGTTTCAGGCCGACATCGAAGGGCCCAACCGCCTGCAGGCGTGAACGGCGGAGCAGCACCGTAGAGGTGTGGACCATGTTGCCGAGGATCATGTGCGAAAACAGATCGCCGGCGTAGACTTTTGCGCCCGAAAGTTGAGGGAGTTGCTGCGCTTGCGGCCAGAGCGAGGGCAACGTGCTCTTGTCCGCCAACACCTCTTCGATCTTAACCTGGCGATAGGCGTCGTAGAACGTTCGCAGGTAGCATTTCTGGAGTTCGCGGCCCGTATGGTCGACTGCGGTCATATCGGTCCAGACCATGCCGACATCTGGCAGCGCGCGCAGTACGGCGACCTGACCCGCAAGCTTCCAGGGCAGCCAGACATCGTCTGAATCGAGAAGGGCTACGAATTCGCCCTGGGCCGTGCGAAAACCCGTATTGCGGGCTGCGCAGACGCCGGCGTTGGGCTGGCGGATGTAGTGAACCTTGGTGGGGAACTTGGCGACGATATCTTCCGTGTCATCGGTCGAGCCGTCATCGATGACGATGACCTCGACGTTGTCATAGGACTGGCCGAGCACGCTTTCGATCGTGTTTGCGATGATGTAGCCGCGGTTGTACGTGGGGATGACCACGCTGACGAGGCCTGGCCGGCCGGGCCCTGCGATGAAGTCTCCGCCTTGGACTGCGGGCCCGTGAGCGCCTTCCAAGGTGCCGGGAGGCAGGGAGGGCGTTGCAGCCGCTTGTTTTTCAGAGACCGGCATCTGCGATTGTGCCTCTTGGGACGGTAAGGCTGCTGGACCGAACCCAGCAGGCGGGTGGTGCGCATTTCATATGCGACGAATTAGCTGTGAAAGGCCAAATGCTTATGACACCGTGTTCGCAAAATACCGCTTGAAAAGCAACCGGCGCGCCCCTAACAGTCCGGCACGCGGGTTTCCGTTGGAACGGATCAGCGCTTGTTGTCGGATCAGGGTTTTAAGTTATGGATCCGTGCGTCGTCCACGTCGTGCAAAAGCTCGTGGTAGGGGGAATCGAGACATTGGTTCTCGATTTGATGCGGCTCAACCGGTCACGCGATATCGTCGTCAGCCTCGAGGGCCGTTTCGACGATCTGGCTGACGGGTGGCCTGCCTTGAAACCGCTGCAGGATCGCGTCGTCGCAATGGATAAGCGGGCGGGGTTTGATTTCGTACTTCCGCCACGCCTCGTGCGGACGCTGAGGCGGATCCGGCCCGATGCCGTCATTCTCCATCATCTTGGGCCGCTTATCTACGGCGCGCTTGCTGCACGAGTCGCCCGCGTGCCTGAGGTGCATCATTTCGAACACGACGTGTGGCATTATTCCGAGGCGTCGCACGTTAAGCACCTGCGCTGGGCGGAGCGGGTGGCGCGACCGCATCATTTTGCGGTGTCGGATGAGGTCAAGGCGCGGCTATTGGAACTGGTGCCGGATGGCAACGTGTCGGTGGCGGCGCCCGGAATCGATATGCGACGGTTCTTGATCGCAGATCAGGAACGCGCACGCGCGGGGGCCGGACTTCCGGCCCGTGGGCGCATTGTGGGCACGGTTGGCCGGCTCGCGGCCGTCAAAGGGCACCGCCATCTGATCGATGCCATGGCGCATGTCGCGCCCGACGTTTCGCTCGCGGTCGTTGGTGACGGGCCGGAACGGGCGGGGCTTGAGGCGCGCGTCCGCGAGCTAGGCCTTGACGCTCGCGTGCACTTTCTCGGTCAGCGCGACGGGATCGAAGCGATCCTGCCCGCGTTCGATATATTCTGCCTGCCGTCGCTGAGCGAAGGTTTGCCTCGGGCCATCCTGGAAGCACAGGCGTGCGGATTGCCGGTGGTGGCGAGCGATGTCGGCGCGGTGCGTTCGGCGCTCGATCCGCAATCGGGTGTCGTGGTGGCGGCGGGTGATCCAACTGCGCTGGCGGCGGCGCTCGACAAAGCCTTCGCGTTGGAGCGTCCGTCGCGGTCGGCGCGGGCGTTTGTAGAGACCCGCTATACGCTTGAAAAGCTGCATGGTCAGTTAAGCTCCAGCCGTGGGGCGGCCGCATGATGTCGCTTTTGACCACGCTGTGCGGGGTCGCATTTGTGGTCTCGCTTGGGCTGATCGTTTATCACCACCTGCTGTATCCCAAGCTGCTCGAACTTGCGGCGCGAGAGTTGCGGCGCACGGCGTCGGCTCGTGCCTTAGGTCTAGACGTTCAAGCCGGCGAACTCCCGAGCGTCGGCGTGATCGTGCCATGCTATAACGAGGCGCGGTATATTGCCGGAAAAGTCCGCAATTTGTGCGCGCTCGACTATCCGCCCGATAAGTTGTCGATCGTCATCGCGCTCGACGGCTGCACGGATGATACGGGCCGGCTCGCACTTCAGGCGGCGCAGGAGTATGCCGAGGGGCGGTCCTTTTCGGTGGTCAGCTATGACGCCAACCAGGGCAAAATTGCTGTCCTCAATGACCAGATTTCGGCGCTTACCTGCGATATCGTGGCGCTGACGGACGCATCCGCCGAGTTCGCCCCGGACGCGGTGCTGCGCGCGGTGGCCCATTTCAGGGCGGCCGATGTTGGGGTCGTGGCTGCGACGTACCGGCTCGCGCAGGCGGGCAGCGAAGGCGAGCGCGCCTACATCGGCTATCTCACGCGCATGCGGAGCGATGAAGCGCTGCTTGGAACGCCGCTCGGCGTTCACGGTGCACTCTACTTCTTCCGGCGGGTCTTGTGGCGGCCGCTGCCGCCCGACACCATCAACGATGATTTCGTGATGCCGCTTCAAATCGTCGAGCAAGGGTATCGTGGGGTCTATGATACTGGGATCATTGCGGTCGAGCGCGAAAAGACCGCGGACGATCAGGATTTCAAGCGTCGCCGGAGGCTTGGCGCTGGAAACTTGCAGCAAAGTCTGCGGTTATGGCGGCTATATGATCCCCACCGGCCGCTGCTCGCGTGGATGTTTGCCTCCGGCAAGGGCATGCGGCCGTTCATTCCAGCATTTGCGATCGTCGCGTTTGTTTCGGGGTTATGGCTGGCCGCCTGTGGAAGCATCGCGGCGGGGCTGATCGTGCTTGTTGGCATCGCCGGCGTCGAGGTCGGGCGGTTGCCGATGCGCACTCCACAGTATCCCTGGCCGAAAGTTCTGCGGTGGCTTGGCTACCTGGTCGATGGGCATACCGCGTCGGGCCTTGGTGCGCTCGATTACCTCATGGGCCGCCGCATTGCGGGTTGGCAGCCGCCGTCGACGGTTCGCCCGCAGGCCGTCATCATCTGGTCGTCAAAAGCTAGTTCAACACCACTGGAACCTCCGCCCGCGGTTGGTGAATTACCGTCAACGCCGTTTACTGCAAGCTGATGATTTTCAAACGCTAGTTTCTGGTTTATTGAGTTGGGTATGGGCTGGGTGCGAGCGCAACGTTCACGCTTGGCCGCTCAATTCATCTTGAAGCCGAAGTTTCATTGTTGCTGAAGAATTGGCACGCTCATGCGATGGCGCGACCGGGTGTGCTGGCCGGTACGGACGGTTTGTGGAGTAAGGGGTTATGATCGCACAGGGTATGTTGCAGGAACGCCCGGTGATACCGGTGCAAGCCTATCGCGATGTGAAGCCGCCCAAGGTTCGCTTTCAGTTGGTCACCAAGCAAGCGGAGCTGTTTGCGAGTGCGGCCGCATGGCATGAGCTCAATACGGCAAGCGCCTCGCCCGAAGCCATGCTCGATCCGGCATGGCTGCTACAGTGGTGGCGGCACTATGGAGTGGGCATCGAGCTCGCCGTCGGGATGCTTTATGCCGGCGACGAGCTAGTCGGTCTGGCGCCGTTGTGCATACGGGCTTATCGCTACCGGCCCGGCCTTGTGTTCCGGCGTCTTCAGTTCATGGGCATCGATGCCAACGAGAGCGACGGCGTGTGCTCGGAGTACATGAATTTCATCGCGCGCGCGGGGTATGAGGAAATCGTGGCGCGGACGTTCGTCGACCGCATGGCCGAGGGTCAATTCGGCCGCTGGCACGAGGCGGTGTTCGCCACCATGAAGGGTTGTCATCCGATGACAGCGCTCATCGAAAGGCGGCTCGCCCATCACGGTATTGCTTGCACGCGCCGCATAGCGACTTCGGCGTACGCTATTGCGCTGCCTGCGACCTGGGACGACTATCTGAAGTCGCTTACGGTCAAGCGGCGTTATGCGATCAAGAGTGCGCTGGAAAAGTTCAAGGCGTGGGCCGGCGATAAAGACTGGCGGCTTGAGCACGCGACTTCGCAATCCTCGTTAATGACGGCACTCGACAACCTCATGTCGCTCCATGGCGAGCGGTGGAGCGAGGAGGGCAAAGACGGTGCGTTCTCGTCGCCGCGGTTCACGGCATTCCACCGCGACTATGCAACCGAGATGTTCAAATCCGGCGGCGTCGATATCGCGGCGCTGGTGGTCGGCGGGGAGCCGATCGCGGCGATCTATTCGATCCGGCAGGGGTCGAAGGTCATGACCTATCAGAACGGGCGCATCATGGGGTTGCCGCCGCGTGTGCGGGTCGGCATCGTGATCAATGCGCTGCTGGTGCAGGAGGCCATCGCGCGCGGCGACAGCGAGTACGACTTCATGGCCGGCGAGTATCGCTACAAGATCGAGTTTGCGACCGAGACGCGGCAGATCGTGGAATTACGCGCCGTGCGGCCTAACGTGCGCGAGTATGTGCGGCTCGGGCTTATCCAGGTGCGCGACACGGTCACCAAGGCCATCAAGGCGATCCGTCCCGCTGCTCCGCCGGCACCTGTTGGGGCGCCCGCGGGCGAGGCTGCGGCTGAGCAGGGCGAATCGGCGTGAGTCTCGATATCGACAAGCGCCCCGTATTGCCACCGGCCGTTGCCTATGTCGGCAGCGTGTTTTTGGAACGGGTGTTCTCATTCATCACCGTGCCGCTCATGGCGGTATTCCTGAAGCCCGGCGAATATGGCCAATATGACCGTGCGGTGAGCCTCATCGATTTTTTCGCCGTGATTACGGCGCTGGGACTTGCCGATTGCGTGGTGCGGTTCGTGACGACGGCGCCGGACGAGAATGCGCAAAAGCGCGCCCTCAGCGAGCTTCTGGGTGTCGGATTGGCGGTTGCGTGTGCGGTCGGCGTCGTGTCGCAATTGGTGCTGCCGTATCTCGTTGCGGCGCTCCACATCAAGGTCGGGCTGGTCGCCGTACGTTGCTCGGTTGCGGCGCTTTCGGTGGTGGCACTTGCGGACGCGTCGCTGTGCTGGGTCAGGTTCAAGGGCCGGTCGGATACGTATTTCCTGTTCGTTGCCATCCGGGCGGTAGCGCTTGCGTGCGCAACCATCTTGGCGCTCACCGGTGGTTACGGTGTCGAGGGCATCATGATCAGCAATGCGGCGCTTCTTATCGCGATCAGCGGTGTGACGTTCGCGCTGGTCGCGCATGAATCGGGTCTCGGTTTCAGTGAGGTGCGGGCGCGGCAGCTGTTTGAATACGGGCTGCCGCTGATCGGCGCGGGGCTGCTCATGTTCGTGCTTGGGAGCTGCAACCGGTGGTTCTTGACCGATCGCGTCAGCGATGCCGAGATTGGCTATTTCGGGCTTGCCAGCCGGCTGTCGATGATGGTGGCGGTGGGGTTTGCGCCGTTCATCCTGTGGTGGGGGCCCAAGCGCATCGCTGTCTTGCAGACCGCCGAGGGGGCGGCGACGACGGCGCGAGTTTGGGGGCAGGGAGTATGTCTGCTGATTCTGGCTGCGGCAGGTGTGTCGCTCGCGGGGCCGATATTCATCGAGCTGTTCTTGCCTAAAGCCTACGCTCCGGCCGAGGCTTTCATGCCCGTGACGGCGTTGCTGCAGGTGCTGGCGACGGTGTGCGTCCTCAGCAATTCGAGCGTCTATGCGCGACCGACCGGCGTGCCCGCGCTGGCGGTCGATATCACTGGTGTCGTGGGTGCGCTTGTGGGCTTCTACGTGCTGGTGCCGCCCTATGGCATCGCGGGGGCGATTGCGGCGACGGCGCTGGGACACGGTATTCGGATGGTGCTGCTGCTTGGGCATGGATATGCCGTGTCGCGTATACCCTTCCCGCTGGTGCCGGCGGTCGCGACGGTCGCTGTTGCCGGTTTGATCGTGTGGGCGGCGCCGGCGGCCCATGGTGCTGTCATCGCGCGGACGATCTGGATGGCCATCGCGGTGCTGTTGATCGGGCGCGTGATGTGGTTCAGCGGGTTGCTTCAGGATTTGCCGGACTGGCATGTGCCAGCGTTCCGAGTGCTCAAAATCGCGCGGTCGTGGGGCATGGCGTTCCGCGAGTCTGTGGCGCGTGTGGCCAGCCGAGCGTAATCGGGGGCTGGCTTGCCGGTTCATTCGCCGGTTCAATTTTTTCGACGAGGCGTTGCGCGACATGCTGGTTACATCCGACGACGAACGGCAGGGCGGACACGAGGAGCCGGTTCCATTGCCTGTGAACCGGGCCACACAATTCCGCGCCTGGGTCAAGAAGCGAGAGCATCCGGTGGCGGCCGTAATTTATGGTGCGGCGACGTGGTGGCGGTATGCAAGCCTGCCGGTCGTACCTGCGATTCACCGGCCGCTATTTGCTGTGCGCAACGCGGTCAAAGGCTTTGCCAGCGATCTCGTCCGCATCTGCTGGAGCACGCCGCTGTTCCAATCCCGCCTCGAAAAGCCGGCGGTGGGGCTCAACCTCACGGATGGTATTCCCGGCATCGGCGGCCCGCTCGTTATCAGCATCGGCAAGAATTGCCGCGTGTCTGGGCGACAGGTGTTCACCGGGTGGTCGGACAGTCCGGCGATGCCGCGGCTCGAGATTGGCGATAATTGCGATATCGGTTATGGCGGGTCGATCGCGGTCGGCTCGATCGTCAAGATCGGCAACAACG
>Ga0209698_10008935_pt1 | contig 10303 bp, 7 predicted proteins | sample LitLauG_LLR_2012_FD_187203 | JGI IMG/M metagenome (GOLD analysis project Ga0209698, IMG submission 187203) | Freshwater sediment microbial communities from Pennsylvania, USA - Little Laurel Run_MetaG_LLR_2012 (SPAdes) (version 2) | ecosystem: Environmental > Aquatic > Freshwater > Creek >... | reverse complement strand
AAGATAGGTCGTGTCGGGAAGCACCAGATCGGAGTAGGACACCATTTCCGAGGCGAAGGCGTCGGAATAGATGATGTGCGGAATTTTATATTCGCCGGTCGCCTCGTCCTTGTCGGTCAGCATCTCCATGACGCGGCCGGTGTTCATGGAGCTGTTCCAGCTCATGTTCGCCATGTAGAGAAACAGCGTGTCGATGCGGTAGGGATCGCCCTTCCACGCATTCGAGATCACCATGTGCATCAAGCCGTGGCTGGCGAGGGGCGCATCCCAGGAATAGGCTTTGTCGATGCGGATCGGCGTGCCGTCAGGCTCCAGCAACAAATCTTCCGGCCCGAAGGTGAAGCCGAGCGGCATGCCGCCCAGCGGCTTCATCGGCGCGTAATTCTTGCCCGCCGGGCGCTGCGGCGGCGGGATCGGTCTGGGGAACGGCGCCTTGAAGCGGAAGCCGCCGGGACATTCCACTGAGCCTATCAGCGTCTGCAACAAATGGATGGCGCGGCAGGTGTGAAAGCCGTTGGAATGGGCGGAAATACCGCGCATGGCGTGCATCGCCACCGGGCGGCCGATATATTTGTCGTGCTTGCGGCCCGCCCAGTCGGTCCATTCGATGGGCAGTTCAATCGCCTGGTTGAAAGCGACGTCGGCGATTTCGGCGGCGATCCGGCGGATGTCGCCGGCGTCGAGCCCGCAGGTCTTGGCCACCGCGTCAGGGCTGTATTGCGGGTCCATATAGCGGGTCGCCAGCAGTTCAAACGAGGGAACCGCCTTGCGCCCGTCGGGCAAAGTCACTTCGCCTACGACGCTGGGCGAAATGTCGGCGAGCTTCGCCTTGACGATCGTCTTGCTGGCATTGTCGAAGGCGAGCGTGTCGCCATCGGCGTCGCGCGCAAACAGGCCATGTTCCGCCGTGCCCGGCGCCTGAACGACGAGCCAGGGCGCGTTGGTGTAGCGCACGAGATAGTCGAGATCGATGGCGTCGGCGTGCAACAATTCGTGGATCAGCGCCAGCACGAACAGGCCGTCGGTTCCCGGCCGGATACCGACCCACTCGTCAGCGATGGCGGAATAACCCGTGCGGATCGGGTTGACCGAGACGACCTTGGCGCCGCGCGCTTTCAGCTTGCCCAGGCCCGTCTTGATCGGGTTGGAATCATGGTCCTCAGCGACGCCGAACAGCAGGAAATATTTGGTGCGGTCCCAATCGGGTTCGCCGAACTCCCAGAACGAGCCGCCGATGGTGTAAAGCCCGGCGCTCGCCATGTTGACCGAGCAGAAGCCGCCGTGAGCGGCGAAATTGGGCGTGCCGAATTGCGCGGCCCACCAGCCGGTCAACGATTGACTCTGGTCGCGGCCGGTGAAGAAGGCGAGCTTTTTGGGGTCGCTCTTGCGGATCGCGCCTAACCATTGCGTCGCAATCTGCAACGCTTCGTCCCACTCGATTTCGACGAACTCGCCCTTGCCGCGCTCGCCGACGCGCTTGAGCGGCTTGCGCAACCGCGCGGGCGAATAATGCTGCATGATTCCCGAGGAACCCTTGCCGCACAGCACGCCCTTGTTGACCGGATGCTTCTTGTTGCCTTCGATATAGCGGATTTGCCCGTCGCGAATATGCACTTTGATGCCGCAACGGCACGCGCACATATAGCAGGTGGTGAATTTCACCGCGTCGCCGACTTTTGGCGAAAGGTCGATGTCCGGTTCGCCCGACATTCCCGTTTCCATCCCTCCGGGCGCTTGAGCAAGCCCGATAATGATCGAATATCATATTTTTCTAATATGAGAAGAGCGACACGGGAGGACGGCCTCAAATCAAGCGGATATTTCGCCCGAAGCGTCGTGGCGGGCGCATTCCGTGAACACGCCGCGCGAGCATTGGGCGCAGATCGAATAGTCGAGGCGGGCGTAGATCGCGGCGATGGCTTCGTCCTTGCGCGCAAACACGCGGTCGGCGCCGATCACGTCGAGAAAGCCGTGTTTCGTGAGGTAGGCCATCGGGGCCTCCTTCAAGTTGATGAGATAAAGCGCGCCCCCGCGCAGCGCGAGGCGGCGCGCTTCGATCTCAAGCGCGGTCGCGCCCGCCATGTCGATGAAATTGACGCCGCGCATGACGATCGCAAAGGTTTTGCAGGCCGGCGTTTCTTTCTCGAAAGCCGCCAGGGCGTCGCGAAAAGCGTTGACGGCGCCAAAATACAGCGAACCGTCCATGCGCGCGAAACGCGCCTGCGGACATTCGGGATATTCGGGGCTGGGATCGGTGAAGGTCCGCTTCTCGCCGCGCGAGGGAACGCGGGGCCGCAGATGCGGATTGGACGTGCGATAGAGATAGACAAGCAGCGACAGCGCGACGCCCGCGAGAATCGCCGCCTGTATCTGGACAAACAGCGCCACGGCGGCAGTGGCGACAAGAATGCCGCGCTCGACGCCGCCCAGCCTCCAGATGCGCGCGATGCTCTTTCGGTCGATCAGGCTCCAGCCGACGAGTTCGAGCGAAGCGGCCATTGCAGAGTGCGGCAGATAGGCGGCCAGCGGCGTGGCGAACAGCAGGAAGGCGACGAGGATAAGGCTGGCGAAGATCGCCGACATCGGAGTTTTCGCGCCGGATTCGTAGTTCAGCGCGCTGCGATTGAACGAACCGGAAATGACGTAGCCGGAGAAGAACGAGCCGATGAGGTTGGCGAGGCCCTGGCCGACGAATTCCTGATTGACGTCGAGGCGCTGCTCGGAGCGGATCGCCAGCGCGCGACCAATTGAAACGACCTCGTTGAGCGCGGAAATCGCAATCGCCAGCGCCGTCGTCGTCAACAGGCTCCAGGTGGCGAAATCGAGCAATGGCAATGAGAGCGGCGGCAATTGCCGAGGCAGCGCGCCGACTGTCGAAACCGAACCCGGCGCGACGGCGTTGACCGCGACGCCCGCCAGACTGCCAGCGAGGATCGCGGGGATCATGTAGGGCACATGCCTCAACCAGCGACGCGAAGCCACGCCCGCGATCACGGTCGCCAACGCCACCGCCGTCACGGGAAGGGAGAGATGGGGCAGCGCCTTAACGCTGGAGAGGAGCGAGGCGCCGAAATCGCTGGCGCCCGGGATTTCCAACCCGAAGAACCCGCGCAATTGCGTCGTCATGATGAGGACGCCGACGGCCGAAGTGTAAGCGACGACGACGGTGTTCGATATAAAATTGACGATGGCGCCGAGCTTGAAAAGGCCGAGGCCAAGTTCGATGATTCCGGCCATGAACGCCAGCGTCAGCGCGAGTTCGATGTAGCGCTCCGAGCCCGGCTGCGCGAACGCGCCCAGCGAGGCGAACAGGACGAGCGAAGCTGTGGTGCTGGGTCCGGCGACGAGGTGCAAGGACGAGCCGAACAAGGCCGCGATGATCGTCGGAACGATGCTGGCGTACAGACCGTATTGCGGTGGCATGCCCGCAATGGTGGCGAAGGCGACTCCTTGCGGCAGAACGACGAGCGCGCCGGTCAGTCCCGCCAGCAAATCGTCGCGGATTGTCTGAGCCGTTACGCGATGGCGCCAAATCAGCACCGAGGGCAGCAGACCGCTCAATCTACCTCCCCGAAGCTGCAACGCCGCTGCGCCGTTGAAGGCGGGCTCCCCCGCGCAGATTTATATTAGTGTTGTCTAATGTATTGCAGCTTCCGTCAAGCCGATTGGGCCAGCGGACAAACAACGCCAAGAGCGCTGGCCGTCACGGGAGTCGAATCTTGGCCCGGCCCGGCCATTGGCGCCCTAGTTTCCGGCGTCCTACGTCTCCGGGAAGATCAGGGCCGCCCTTTCAGGCTGGGGCCGGCGCTCGTCCTTCGACGCCGCGCGGCTGCGACGCCAGAACCGTCGCATTGCGGCCTGCGTTCTTTGCGAGGTAGAGCGCGCGGTCGGCTTCCCGCAAGAGCAGATCGAGCGAGTCTTCCCAGAAGCCGGGTATCGACGCCGCGACCCCGATGCTCACGGTCGCGACGCCCCATTCGCTGTCGGCGTGTTCGATTTGGAGGTCCCTGACGGCGCGCTGGATGTTCGCCGCGACAATCGCCGCCCCGGCTTCGTCCGTCACGGGCAGCACGACCGCGAATTCCTCGCCGCCGTAGCGCGCCGCGACGTCGCCCGGCCTGCGGACCGACTCCCCGATGGCGTGGGCGATGCGCTTGAGGCATTCATCGCCGATGGGATGGCCATAGCGATCGTTGAACGATTTGAAGCGGTCCACGTCGATCATAATCAGCGCGACCGAGCGGTGCGCGCTTTCCGCGCGCCGGTATTCGCTCGCCAGAACGTCGTCGAAAGTCCGCCGGTTCGCCAGACCGGTCAGCCCGTCCTCTCTTGACAGCATCTCCAGTCGCGCGTGCGCCTCGGCTAGCCGATCCTCCGCGGATTTTCGCGCCGAGATATCGCGAACGATGATCAGGCGTTGGCGATCTCCGCCGGCGATCTCCACGGTCTTGCCGGTGGTCTCGACCCAAACGTAGCTGCCGTCCTTGCGGCGCATTCGGTATGTGAGAACGGTGTCCGCCGGACTCGCGCCCAAGACCGGAAGCACCCGCGGCGCGTCCTCGGGATGGATCGCGTCCCATAGGCGTAAGGCGACGACCTCTTCCGGCTCGAAGCCGAGCAGCTTGCGGCTTGCGGGCGAAGCGTAGATGCGCTTGCCGTGCCCATCGACCAGGAGGATCATGTCCGTCGAGTGCTCGGCCAGGAAGCGATAACGCGCCTCGCTCTCTTGCAGCAGGCGTTCGGCGTCGATCCGCTCCTGGATATCGCGGCCGACGGAATGGATCACCGTCAGCCGGCCCTCCTCGTCGGACAACGCGCGGTTCGTCCACGCGAACCATCTCGTTGCGCCGTCGGGCAGGACGACCCTGTTCTCGCATTCAACCTTGCCGCGGACCGTGCAGACGCGCACGAGTTGACCGGCGACAGCGGCGCGTTCCTCCTCCGGCACGAAGTCCAGCAGGTTCCTGCCGACCATTTCGTCCGCGCGTAATCCGTAGTGGCGTGCATAGGCCTCGTTTACATAGCGAAGTTCTCCTTCCGGCGTGGACAACGACACCAATTCCGATTGGTCCTCGACGAGGCTGCGGTAGCGCGCCTCGCTTTCGGCGAGGCGACGCTTCGCCTCAAGAAGCGCGGTGATGTCGGTGACGACCGCCAGCGAGACGCGGCCGTACCCGGCGGGGTCGTCGGCGAGCACGCCGGACATCAACACGTCGATGACGCCGCCACACTTCTTCAGCATCCGATAGTGGACGTTCTCGCAGCGGCCAACGCGGAAGAACAGCGGCAACACCTCGTTGATCGCCCGCTCGCGCGATTCCGGCGTCAGGAAATCGGTCGAGGGGCGCCCGAGAACCTCTTGGCGACCGTAGCCGAGCTTGGCGAGCCACGCGTCACTTACGCAGACCAGCCGTCCGGCCTCGTTGATCGAGTGGAGCATCGCCGGCGTCGCCGCCATTCGCCGGTCGATCTCGACGCGCAGGCGAGCTTCGAAGGCGTCCTCCGCCGCCACGTGCTCGCAGATGGTCGTATCGCTGCTGACGGTTGCCAAGCCGGGAGATGTCCGCCCCGACCGCTCGACGTCCACCCCTTCCCAGCCGCCGATACCCGCTCCGAGACCTAGCGCCTCCAGCGGCAATGATTTTTGTGGGTCCATGACCGCACAACCTGTACGTGTATTGCTAAGGCGACGTTAAAACCCCGAGCCCAATCATACCCTCAAATGAGTTGCCCTGCGCATCACGTCGGTGGCCGACAGGTGGCGCTCCAGACGACGGAGACGACTTCATCTTCGGTTTTTTGGGCGCGTGCCAGCGTCTTGGCGGGCCGACGGCTCGAAGACCTCGACGCGGCGCCAGGGCGATGCGCGAGCAAGGAACGGCTCGACGATCCCGCACTGAACTTAATGTCGGAGATCGACATCGACTTCGACCGCAAGCTCGGCGTCGCACAGTGATCAGGCGCTCGACGTCGAAGTTCGCGCGGCGGCTTCTTCTGCCGGCGCCGGATCTCCGGCGACCCATGTGAACGCATGGAAGTCGAAGCCGCGCTCCAGCGTCGGCTTTACGATCTGGAAATAGGGCGAGGCGTCGAAATCTCGGGGCGTGAACAGCGAATGATGCCGCACGTGCCATTGCTCCTCCATCGTCTCGGGCATGTTCGGCTCGTCGGCGCGCCGGGGCTCGATCATCGGCAGGATCGGGTAGTGGATCGCGTGAAAGGCTTCGGCGAGAAGCGTTGAGCAGATTGCCCGCGTCGGGTCGCCGCTGCCAAGTGCGATCATGCGGCGGCGAAAGCGCAGTGGCACAGGCGGCGTCGGGAACAAATAGCGCGCGAGGTCGAAGACGTTCATCAGGTCGTATCGCCGACCCAGCTGGGCGACGATGAAGCGAACGAGTCGGTCCCGGTCCGACGCGGAGAGGCCGACCGGCCGGCAGATGCGGGTATGCAGGCCCGCGTATTCCTCGAAGCCCACGCCCCGGACGCCCTCAACGAGATCGGCCTCGACGAAGACGTCGCCGGGATGAAGGAGCCCGGCGCCGGGTCCGACGTAAAGCGCGGCATGCGACCACGTGGACTGGGTCAAATATTTGATGGCCGCGCTGACACGCGAGACGCCTTCTACCAGCAGGACGTCGCCGGGACGCAGCACCGCGGCCAGCGCTTCAGGCGGAGTCGGCGGGTTGACGCTGGCGTGCGAGCGCGGCTCGATGAGCCAGCGCGCCATCGCGCCGCCGACGCGTCTCAGGATCGGCTGCATGACGATTCCCTCATCGGACGCCTTTACGGTACAGTCGCTCCAGCGCCCGCAATATCGCCGCCTCCGGAAGCTATCGCAAGCGCATCGCTTGCGTCAGAACCGCGTCGTCAACTGCGTCAACCACTCCGGCGCGGCAGCGACCAGCCAGGTCTCGACGCCCCGATCCAGCCCTGAGACGATCCCCGCGCCGATGACAATCAACGCCAGCCCAAGAGCTATCTTCAGCGCCTTGCCGCCGTGAAGCGCCGCGCCGCGCCAGCGCATATACATCGAGCGCGAGACCAGGCCGAGGAAACCGAGCGGCAGCGCCGCGCCGATCCCGAAGCTCGCCATCGTCAACGCCGCCGGTCCCGCGCCGCCGCTCTGAGCCGCGAGGACGGACGCCGCCCCGAGCGTCGGCCCGGCGCAGGGACTCCAGACGGCGCCCAGCAACAGGCCGACGCCGAACTGCCCGCCGAGCCCGCGCGAAGACAAGCCGCGCATCGGGCCGTCGGCCCAACCGCCAAGGGCGCCGCCCGCCAGCGCGAGGCGCGTCTGCAACGGCGGCGATGCGAGGACGGACCCGGCAAGGATCAGCATCACCGCCCCGGCGGTTCGGATCGCGTCGCCATCGACGCCCAGCGAGAAACCGATGGTGGCGACGAACAGGCCGATGGCGACAAACGACACGGTGACGCCCGCCGCCAGCGCGACCGGGCCAAACCGGTGCTCGCCCGCCGCCGTTCCGAACACGATGGGGACCAGCGGCAGCACGCAGGGCGAGAGGATAGAAAGCAGCCCCGCCAGAAAGGCGAGGCCGAGCGAGGCGAGGTTCATGGCGCGCTCAAAGGCTGGCGACGAACAGCGAGGTCACCGAATGGGCGTCGGTATCGCCGACGGACCGCGCTTTTCGGCGGCGCCCTTGAAGGCGACCAACGTGCTTTGCATCCTGACGCCGAACCGCTTGAGGGCGTCCTTTTGCGCATCGAAATCGACGTGGAAGACGACGACGTTTTTGAACATCTCGTCCGCTTCGAGCTTGGCGAGAATCGGCTTTTGCGCCTTGCAGGTCGGGCACCAGCTTGCGTGTACGACGACCACGATGGACTTGCCGGCGTCCCGAGCCGCGTCGAAGGCGCCCGGAGCATAGGCAATTTCTTCGGCGGCGCGGGCGGGAAGCGCGAAAAGAGCGGGTGCGACGGCAAGCGACAGTGCGAAGGCGCGACGGGTCAGCATGTTGGGCTCCTGGGTTGAAAGGGGAACGCTATTCGGGGCGCTCGATCAACTGATGATGCGCATTGACGCCGATCCGGCCACAGTCGAAGCCGTGCGCTTCGCCGTCGCCGATGACATCGGACCGCCTGGACTCGGGTCAAAAAGGACGGCGTGGATCATGAACTTGAGCGACAGCGTCTCGTCGGCGCCGGGCGAGGTCCTTAGCAGCGCGACGGCAAAGGCCGCCACGAAAGCCGATCTCATGATCGTCAAATGTCCCCTCGATTGGCGTTTTGACTCCCGATCATGTTTTCGATGGGTCGGGCACGTTTGTTACGGCGCCGGAATTCTTTTCGCTCAACGCCCGCTTGCCGAGCGGACGGCGCCTCCTCAGCCGAGCCGAGGAGAGATGCTCGCACCCACTCGCGCGCCCGGTGCACCCGGCGATAGTGCGCTGGCTATGATCTTGCGCCGCAATGGCGCTTGGGCAACCGATGATCCGTTCTGGGTCAATCGGCCGGCCCCCCGAAAAATAGTCATAAACGCCAATATAGTCATAAACGCCAATACGGAATAATCGCCGGCGTGCGGGCTCGATAGGTTTGGTAAGGGTCTCCGTAAAGCCGCGCCAGCTTTCGATCCTCGAATTTCATACCTATCACGAAATAGGCCGCCGCGAATATCGCAGTCGTCAGCCCGAGTAGGCTGGTTGAACCTCCGATGAGAAACAGGATCGAAGCCGCATAGAGCGGATGCCTCACGTAGCGGTGCAATCCGGTGACAACGAACGGCTCGTCAGGAAGATCGGAAAGTTCAGTCGCTCCTTCGCGAATTTGCGTCAGCCCCGCAAAGCGTCCGATGTCATATTCTCGAAGTGCGAATGCGACGCCAAGAAGCCCAAGCGCCTGCGCGATCCCAAAAAGAAGTCTGACCCCGATTGGCATATCGAAGGTCGGCGCACGACCAAGCAGCCACGCGCCTCCCAGCAAGACCAGCGCGAGGTGAATAACAGCAATCCCGTTATAGGCCAGTCTCTCAAACGCGCCGATCCGCCTGGCCACACGTTTGCGAATAGCGGTGGTGGCGAGAAGGGAGTGGCCGGCGCCAAAGCTGACCCAAAGCAGAAAGTATATTGAAACGGCTACGAGTTCAGTCATCTCGCGTCATCCCGACGACAGACTGCGGACAAGGCGGCGCGGTCGCGTATACTTATGCGTCCCCGCGCCAATTCTAACCAGCCTTTCCTTGCAAGAAACCCCAGGCGTCGGCTTATGACTTCGCGGCTCGCGCCAATGTCGCCAGTCAGATCGGAATGGGTGCAGACGGTCGTCTGCCCGCGAACGCCGAGCTGAAGCAATAGGCGCGCCAACGGTTGATTGCGCCGGGCTCATGCAATTCCCAAACGCCCAAACAATTGGGATTTCAGCGCGTCGAGAGCGAACGCAAAGGCGATGGCGGCGACTAGCGCGGCCCCGATCACGTAAGGCGAAAGCGGCGTCATCAGCAGCCCGCCTATCGACAGCGTCGAAGCGATGGCGATGTCGAGAGCGGAGGACGCCAGCAGCCACGCGCCGGGCCGCGAATCCCACAGCCGCCCGCGTTCGCGAATGGCGTAGATGACGGCCTGACTGCCGAACGCCAGTGTAACGAACGCCAATGTGCGAAGGTGCGCGCCGTCCAGTCCGGCATAACGCCCCCCCACAGCGACGACGGCGAGAGAAAAGGCGAGCTTGACGAGGCCGATAGCGGCGGCCGCGATGAAGATTTCGCGCATGCGCCACACGTCGGGGCGAGGCGACGGAGTCGCGCGGTCGGTCGTCAGCGACATGGTTATGAAATCGCCGGTGATCAGCAGCAACGCCATCAGCATCGGCGTCAGGACCGCCTGACCCGTAAACACGACGCCGAGCGCGAGAAACAGGACAAATTCGACCTTCTTGACGAGAGCGTTGAGCGTATAGGTCCGCACGCGCTGGAACGCGGAGCGCCCTTCGCGGATCGTTTCGACGACACCGCCAAGCCCCGGTTCCGTCAGCACGAGGGCGGCGGCCGATTTGGCGACGTCGGTGGCGGTGAACACCGCCACCCCCATTTCGGCCTGCCGCAACGCTGGCGCGTCGTTGGCGCCGTCACCGCACATCGCGACGACATGATCCCTGTGTTGAAACGCCTTGACGATGCGGAATTTGTCCTCGGGAAACACGCCCGCGTAAATCGCGAAATCCAACGGGGCGGCTTGGTCCGGTATGTCGCCGCGCAGACAAGCGGGACCGTCGAGGCCGATCTTGCGCGCGACCGCGACTGCGGTCGCCTCGGCGTCTCCCGTCACCATGACGACTTCGACGCCAC
>Ga0209698_10008934_pt1 | contig 10303 bp, 12 predicted proteins | sample LitLauG_LLR_2012_FD_187203 | JGI IMG/M metagenome (GOLD analysis project Ga0209698, IMG submission 187203) | Freshwater sediment microbial communities from Pennsylvania, USA - Little Laurel Run_MetaG_LLR_2012 (SPAdes) (version 2) | ecosystem: Environmental > Aquatic > Freshwater > Creek >... | reverse complement strand
GCCCAAGGCCGTGGTCGCGTTCGAGGTGTCGCGTTCCGGTGTCGTCAACGTCAAGCCTTCCGAGTTGTTGAAGACGGAACAGGCAAAAAGCCAGATCAGGGCGCTGAAACAGCTGCGCGATCTTGCCGTGCCCGTAGTCTCGGGCAGCTAGCAGCAGCCTTCTCGTCCTGGCTGGCAGCGGACCGTGGACGTCGCGATCGCGCTCGTCCTGGTTGCCTCAGGCGCTTTCTTCTTCCTCGAGTCCTGTTACCTCACGCAATACCTCGCGTCGCGTGACGACGCCTCACGCCTGACCTATCGAACCGCCGGCGTCGGTGCTGTTTTGTTCGTCCTGGCCTATCTGCTGCGCACGCTCGCCATCAGGAACCACTTTCTGGCGGCCATCGATCAGGGCCTGCGCGAGTGGGTCACCCCGCTCTTGAAGGACCAGCACGACGCGGATCCACAGGCGGCCGCGATCCTGACCTCGTTCATCGCATTCGCGCTGGGCATGTCTTCGCCGCACCTGGTCAACCGGCTTCTCGACCGGGACGCTCGTCTCTGGAAGGCAGTCCAGGACGATGACCTCGATGCGCTGCTGCATCAGGCAGCGCTGGAGGCCAAGCCGGTCTGTGTGACGATGTCCAATGCGAAGGTGTACGTCGGATTCGTGGTCAGCACCATCGACCCTCGCATCGAAAGAAAGATGTTCACGATGCTGCCGCTGATCAGCGGCTACCGCACCGGAACCGGCAAGGTCGATTTCACCACGAATTACTACGACACCATCTACCAGAGCGTCCAGGACAGCCCGTTTTACGACGAGAGCGTTGCGAACCCCGATCTGGCTGCCGTGACCTCGGACGATTTCCGCCTGGTGCTGCCGGTCGACAAGATGCTGGCGATCAGCCTGTTCGATCTGCGTGTCTACGCCATCTTCAACAAGTAGCGTTGGCGGCCGTCGCAGTTCCTGACAGTTCCGTGACCCGGCCGGCGCGGTCCCCACGACCATCGATACCGGCGCGACACAATCAATTGCGGGCGCCCCGCCGTCAATCTGAAGTGACCGGGATCATCGTCGAGTATCGACGCTGTCGATTTGCTAGATTTACGGCCGCGCGCGATCCCGCCCGGCCGATTTCACCGACAAGCAAAGGCCCGGGACTGGCCGGCGACTTCCATTGACCCACCTTCATGCGTCGGCCCGATCTGTGATACCCGTCAAGCGATCCCGCAACCCGTTCTGGGTCCTGTACGAAGTCTGGGTGATGGCGGTGGGCCTCGGGGTCTTCGCCCTGATCTGCCTGGGCTCGATTCCGCTCTTTGCCGTGCTTTACGTGGTACTGCCCAGGTCGCTGCACAAGCGTGTCGCGCGCAGCACGATCAGCTGCGCCTTCCGGATCTACCTGTTCATGCTGCACTGGGTCTGCTGCATTCGCAGCGACGCGAGCGAGCTCGATGCCCTCAAGAAGGACGGCCCGTTGATCGTGATCGCCAATCACCCGTCGCTGCTGGACGCCGTGATACTGCTGTCACGCCTGCCCAACGGGACGTGCATCTTCAAGGCCACCCTGCAGCAAAACCCGCTCTACGGCATTGGCGCGCGCATGGCGGGTTACGTCAGCAACGCGAACGCCCAGGACATGGTCCTGGGCTCGCGCGCCGAACTTTCCGAGGGCTCGCAGTTCATCATCTTCCCGGAAGGCGGGCGCACCCGCCAGTTCCCGGTCAGCGCCTTTTCGAGCTCCTGCATCCTGCTCTCCCGGATGACGAAGGCCCCGATCCAAACCATCTTCATGGACTATTCTTCGCCCTACCTCGGCAAGCACTGGGGCCTGTTCCGCCGCCCGGCCTTGCCGCTGCTGATTCGCGCACGCATGGGCAAACGCATCGCGCCCGATGACCTGCGGCCCGAATCGTGCAGCGAGCTCGAAAGCTATTTTCGCTCCGAAGTCCGCTGCAGCTGACCATGGCCGCTTCGATTTCAAGCACGCACCTGGTGCTGATCCCCAGCTACAACAGCGGAGCCCAGTTGCTCACCACGGTCAAGGCCGCGCTGGACCAGTGGGCGCCGGTCTTCGTGGTGCTTGATGGCAGCACCGATCAAAGCGGCGCCGCCTTGCTGCGGTACCTCGCCGATGCGCCGGCATTGGAGCATCGACTGCGCGTCATCGTGCAGTCCACCAATCAAGGCAAGGGCGCGGCAGTGCTGCACGGGCTGGACGCGGCGAAGACGGCCGGGTTCACGCACGCGCTCACGATGGATGCCGACGGCCAGCACCCGGCGATGTTGATCCCGCAGTTCATGGCGGCTTCCGTCGCCAATCCGGACGCCATGATCCTGGGCAAGCCCGTATTCGACGCCTCGGCCCCGCGTGTGCGGGTTTACGGACGGGAGATCTCCAACACCTGGGCGAAACTTGAAACCCTGTGGTCGGGGATACAGGACTCGTTGTACGGCTTTCGTGTCTATCCGATCGGGGAACTGCAAACCATCATGCGGCGGCAGAAGTGGATGCGCCGGTTCGATTTCGATCCCGAGGCCGTGGTGCGGCTGTCCTGGCGCGGCGTACGCGCCATCAACCTTCCCGCACCGGTACGCTACCTGAGCGCCGAGGAAGGCGGAGTGAGTCACTTCAGGTACCTGCGCGACAACGTGCTGCTGACGTGGATGCATATCCGCCTGCTGTGCGGCTTCGCGATCCGGCTGCCGGGCTTGATCAGGAGGCTGCTGGTCGCCTGAAGTCCTGTGCCTACTGCAAGTCGCCCTGGTTGATCACCGTGGCGGCTCGTTTCGACCTGTCGAACACCCAGACCAGCGCCACGCCTGCATAAAAGTTGCTGGTCTGCTGCACCAGAGGGCTGTTGCCGAACGTGGCGCCGCTGATATTGCTCGCCCCGACGAAGCCACTGGCGACGAAGTTGCCGATATGGCGTATCGCCCCGATGCGCAGATCGGCGCCGCTGTATCCGCCGCTGGCGGAGTACCGGGGGCGCGTCGCCGTCGCCTCCGCCGCATCGACCCCATAGTAGAAGTTGTTGTACGAACCACTTTGAAAACTCACGTTCGCACTGGCGCCCCACTCCCATCTGGCGCCCAACAGCGAAGTCTCTCCGGTCACCCAGACGCCCGGATCGCTGATCCAGCCGACGCTCTCCAGGCCGCTGAAGCGCAGCCCCTCCGCATACCGCAGCGGCAGGCGCAGCTGCCATTGCTGGCTGGGTGAGGCGTAAAGGTCGTACTTGAGCACCGCGCCGATTTCGCCCACCAGGGGAAGATCCCTCATGCCTTCACGCTTGGTGCCGGAGGACTGCACTGGCAAGCCGCCGCTCAGTGAAAGGTCCAGTTTCCAGTCCTTTGCACCGATCACCTTCAGGCCGACGCCATCGCGATTGGTGCGCAGGGTCTCGCCCCGATAGACGAAATAGGGCAGAGGCGCAACATAGACGCGCGTGGTGCTCGAGCCTTTGTACGCCGGCAGCACCAGGGTCCCAGCGCCGACGCCGGCCTCCCACAGCGGAAGGATCGCTGCCGGTTGGCCGGGTTCGGCGGCCCGCACGCCGCCAGCCACCAGGGTCAGGGCACCCCCAGCGCAGCAGGCGATCGCCGCGCAGGCAGCCCAGCGCGTTCGCAATGCAGATGAGCGTCCTGTCATCGCGATGCCTCTCTCAAGGCCACGATGTGCCCTTCAAGAATGGCGCGCGGCGAGTTCACCACGAAGATCTCGATGCTGGCCGCCTCATCCTCGCCAACCCGGACGACTCCGGACACCATCGCCGCCCTTTCGGTCATCTGGCGGCATCGGACCTCGATCGTGGCGATTTCCCCCGGCAGAACGGGGCGCTTGAAGGTGCACTTGCGAATGCCCGCCAGCACGCCAATGAAGTCGCTTCCCATGCCTTGAACGTACGGATCACCCGCCAGCATTCCAGCGCCTCCTACTTGCGCGACCGCTTCCACCAGCAAAACCCCCGGTACCAGCGGCAGATCAGGAAAGTGTCCTCGCAAGATGGCGCTGTCGTGCGCCCAGTGCGCGGTGCCTTTGTAATGGTCATGTGCAAAGACGGTCAAGGACTGCAAAAAACTCATCTCGCCGCGGTGCGGCAGCAGACCGGCGATCTGGCCCGCATCGAGCACGATCGGGTAGACAAGGGCAGGCTCAGACATGCGCGCGCTTCACGTCGGGTCCTGCGCCCACAGCAGGCTTGCTTCCATTTCGAGCAGCAGGTCAGTTCGGCAGATTTCGGCATGGACCACCCGCACCTTCGCTGCCGGTCCCAGCACCTCCGACAGGACGGCCTGCACGGCGGGCAGATCGCCCGGATGCCTCAGATAGACCAGGTATTGAAGCTCGGACAGCGCCAGGCGCCTTTGTCCCGGTGCAAGCTGGCGGCGGTTCGCTTCCTGCAACAGCGCCTCGATATTGCGCAGCGACTCGCGCGTCTGCTCGGCGACGTCTCCGCCGTGCACGGTGCGATGCCCGATGATGCTGCCGGTGCCGGAGATCAGGAAGTAACAGTGCGGCGGGCCTGATGGCGGCTCGGCCGGTCCCAGGATCGCCCGCGAAAACGTCGGGCTGCTAGGCCCGTACTCGGCCGGGTAGTGGAAGGCGCTGACCTGGCGCGGATTTTCAAGCTGGGTAAAGGGCAGATGGCTGGCCAGAAAGGCCACAGTCAGATCAAGCGCGGACGATGGCGCGACCATGCCGACTCCGCACGAGGCCGGAATTTCCCGGGTCGGCGCATACGACGCGTTTTCCATGCTGGAACGAGCCGCCCAGTGTTCCATGAATGCATTCAGTCGCCCGGTATTGAACTGCCGGTATCGCTCGAGATCATTTTCATCGGCGTGAATGTCGGATACGTAATTCCAGGCCCGCCAAATGTTAAAGGGGCGCTCGGCGTCGAGAGCCTCCAGAAAAGCAAAAATCTCCTGGTAAGCGCCTTGCGCATTGCCCTTCAGGTCGCCAGAGCGCCCGCGGACCCGAGGCACTTCCATCACGCCGAACACGTACGCGCCATCCGTGCAATAGTCGATGCGTCCGGCGCGGCCACGCCTCACGGTCCGGTCCGTGTAGATCATCTGCCACAGGCATGACGCCCCGGCACCGGCTGCGGCACCGAGTGGGGGTGTCGCCACATACTGGATCGCGAGGTCCCGGGCGTACGGGGCGCTGCGCTGCGAATCCAGCACGGACTGCTCGGCAAAACAGATGGCGCCCAGCAGTGCCTGCGGCGCCACCGCAGCCCGCGCAGGTTCAATGGGTCTTTCTCCGCAGCGAGTGAGCGCTTGAATCAGGGTGAGTTTTGAACACAACTTAGGCGACGGCACCCAGGACTCTCCGATGAAATTCAGGCCGGGGTTGCAGGTGGCATCAAACAGACGTCACGCTGGCTTCCACTGCCCTTTCACGCTGGATATTGGCACGCCGCTCCTTCCACGCCGCATAGGTGCGCCCCATGTTCTGCAGCGACACGAGGTAGAAGGCGCCCTTGAACAGGGCGATCGCGCGCCAGATCGGCGTGTCGTCGAAGATGTCGCCGGCGAGCAGCGACAGCAGCGCCGCCTTCATGTTGAGCTTTTCGCTGGGATGCATGAACATTTCGCGCAGCGTCGGATGGGTGATGCGATGGATGAACCAGGAATACTCCTTGGGTCCCTTCAGCATCATTCGATCGAACGCCCGGCGGGCCGCGGCGGCTTGTGCGGATGACCTGGTCAGACAGGTATCGATGGTCCCGGCACCGCGGTCGCCGCTGTTCATGGCCAGCCAGACACCCGAAGAAAACATCGGGTCGACGAACGCGAAGGCGTCACCGAGCAGCAGATAGTTGCGGCCGGAAGCGCGGGACGACGAGTACGAGAAGTTTCCGGTCGCCGTGACGTCGATCACCCGCTGGGCGTTCTTCAGGCGTTGCGCCAGCGGCGCGCAGCTGGCGATGCCGTCCATGAAGAAGTCGGACAACGAGCGCTGGCCGCGCGTCTTCACGAAGCGCGGCCAGGTCACCATGCCCACGCTGGTCGCGCCTCCCCTGAGCGGGATGTACCAGAACCAGCCGTGATCGAACCAGAACAGCGAAATGTTCCCCTCTGCCGTGCCCTGGCGTCGCTCGGCTCCGGTGAAATGCGAGTAAATCGCCACGCTGTTGTGGTCCTTGCTGCGTTCCTTCAGGCGCAACTTATTGGAAAGAAACGTGGAGCGCCCGGATGCATCCGCAACGAAGCGCGCGCGCCAGGTCAGGTTTTCTCCGGTCTCGGAACGCGCCTGCACTTCGGCCATGCCATCCGGCCGATCCAGATCGACCGAGCGCACCTCGCAGCCTTCCAAGACCTCCACGCCCTTGTTCCGCGCATTGTTGAGCAGCGCAAAGTCGAATTTCGCGCGTTCGACCTGGTAGGCGCTCGGCAGTGCCTTGTTCAGGGATTCGGCGAATCGGAATTCCTGGCAGTGATCGTGCCAGGGCGATACGAATTCCGCCGCCAGCTTGGGCATCCCGAGGGCCTCGATCTCCTTGGCGACCCCGAGCTTTTCGAAGAGCGGCAGATTCGCGGGCAGCAGCGATTCGCCGATATGAAAGCGCGGATGATGGGATTTCTCCACCAGCACCACCTGGTAGCCCATCTGCCGCAGTCGCGTTGCCGCGGTCGACCCCGCCGGGCCGCCGCCGATGACGAGAACATCGCAGGTTCGGGCCGCCCCCTGGGTCGCGGTTGCGGTCGGTGCCGGTGCAGTCGCACTCATGTTCGACTCCAATGCAAGAACGAAGCGGTCGCTAGACTCGAACTTCGGAAGGCAGTGACATGTACCGGTGCAGAACCGTCGCAAGCACCAGGAAAACCAGGCACCAGGCCCACAGCGTCATGGCATCGAGCCCGCCAATACGGGTGCGAAGACCGGTGCAGGCAAAGAAGATCGGCAGCGGAAAAACATTGACGAAACGGCCCACACGCTGCTTCCAGGCTTGAAGCAGCTGCTCCTCATCATGGAGCAGCACCCCCACCATGAAGGCGCCAAAGATGGCAAACACACCGAGCTGGCAGGTGCGCATCGCGGCGGCAAAAACCGTGACACCAGAATGGCCAGCAGATTATCGCTTAATTGCACACCGCTTCGGCCATCATCGCCAAAACGCCTGATGGCCCGTTTCAGCGCGGGCCGAACCCAGATCCAGCACACAGCACCGAACAGCACCAGCCCGCCGACGCGCGGCAGGAACGTCCAGCCGTCGAATTGCGCAACGGTGATCGCTGTCACCAAAGCCAGCAGCAACCAGACGACCAGGTCGTTGATGGCGGCGGCGCCGATCGCGACCACCCCGAGCGGATGCTCGTTCATATTGCACTCGATCATGATGCGACCCAGGCCAGCGCAGCCTGCCGGAACCGCTGTGCAATGACGCCGCCGATGCGACCGGCGAACGTGATGATGGCCGGTTGCAGCAGCACCGGAAACAGCACGAACTCGGCGCCACGGACCGAGCCTGGCGGGGCAGCGGCTGTATCGATCATTAGATGATCCCGCCATTGATCGAGATGACCTGCCCGGTGATGTAGGCGGCGCTGTCCGACGCCAGGAACGCCACCAGGGCGGCCACTTCCTCCGGCTTGCCGGTGCGCTTCATCGGAATCAGCCGGTCGACGGTCTCCTTGTCGAAATAGCCGGCGCTCATGCTGGTCTCGATGATCCCCGGTGCGACCACGTTGACGGTGACATGGCGGCTGGCCAGCTCGATGGCCAGCGATTTGGACGCGGCGTGAAGCCCGCCCTTGGCCGCTGCGTAGTTGGCCTGCCCGCGACTGCCAGTGACGCCGGCGATCGATGAGATGGTGATGATGCGCCCGCGGCGTTGTCGCACCATCGGCATGATCAATGGCTGGGTCACGTTGAAAAAGCCATGCAGCGACACGTCGATCACGCTATGCCATTGCTCTTCGCTCATGGCCGGAAAGACCGCATCGGCATGGATGCCCGCATTGTTGACCAGCACGTCAACCGGCCCCTGGGCCAGGATGCCGGCGATGGCGGCATGCGTTGCACTGCGATCGCAGATGTCGAAGACGACGACCTCGGCCTGGCCGCCCTGCGATCTGACGGTCTCGGCCAGCGACTGCGCCCGCTCGGGATTTCGGTGCGCATGCAGGATCAGGCGATTGTCCTGTCCTGCCATGCAGGTGGCAATGGCGGTGCCGATGCCGCCGCTGGCGCCGGTGATGAGGACGGTCGTCACGATGCCGCCTCACGCGGCGCGGTGGCAGGGCTGGCAAGCTTCAAGGTGATGCGCCCCTTGAGCAGCGAAAGGGACGCCTGGCGCACCACGAAATCGTAGACGGCGCCGCGGTCGAGCGCTGCGTGCCGGGACGCGAAGATATCCAGTGGCGGCGGCAGCGTATCCAGACCTTCGACATATGTTTCAAGGTCGCGCAACGCCGCCAGATAACCTTGGACCGGCGCGCCGGCGGCACCGCCTGGCGCTTGTTGCGCCAGCAAGATGGCGTGGTGAATGGCGATGGCCTGCGCCGCATATTCCACGCCGCAGATGGCACCGAGGCGGCCATCGGCGCGCAACGGGTTATCGGTGCTCGTATGCGTTTGCGTGCGGCAATGGATGGCGTCGCCATCCCAGGAAATCACGTCGTCGATCAGGCACATGCTTCCGTGGTGCGGAATATGCCGGGCGATCCAGTCGCGCCCGATCTGCCCGGGTAACGCGGATTCGCTCAGCAAGGCCGCACCTGAACCACAACGACCTGCCTGGGCAGGTACGGCACGCGCACCGGCGTGGAACGACGGTTCACCAGGGCGTCGAGCAGGAGCATGCCCTCCAGGGCGGGTATGTAATGCGACAGGTTCGACAGCGTCAGGTCGGCCACACGCTGCTGGTGAGTGGTGGGTATCACCTGGTGGTGCAGGCCGGAGGCGGCCATGGCGTCGGGCCGTTCGGGCTCCAGTTGCAAGCGCAACTGAGCGCACGCCCGCGACGTCTTGGTCGCGCTCAGGACCAGGCCGATACCGCCGGCGTCCGGGATGGGACGACGCGAATACAGCGGTTCGGGATATTCGCTGTCATAGGCCAGCATCAGCACCGGCTCGCCATCGGCCTGGACCTGCACCATGGCTTCGAGCAAGGCCGCGGCGAAACTCGCATCGAAGGCGCACAAGGCCTGGCTCGAATGCATGCAGCGGGCGGCGATGGTCCAGTTGGCCGCGCAGGCGTTGTGCACCGAATTGGTAAACCGCGTGGGGGAAATGAGCCGATCGGCCGGCGTCAGATTTTCCAAGATGGCATGGATGTTGTGACCGTCCGCGTTGGACGAGCAAAAAACACAGGCGAGCTCGCTCGGTGCGCGTTGTGCGGCGGCGCACGCCTGTATCGCCAATCCGACACAAAGCTTGACGACGCGGCTGGCGCGCCGGCGTTCGGCCGGCGGCAGCAGTTCGGGCATCGGCAGCACGCTCGCCGCGGGCTGGTACGGCTGGGCTCCACCGAGGATGCCCGCGCCGTGGTTCCAGTTCGCGATGCCGGGCGCGATCAGGCTGACACCTTCAAGCCACGCCGTCAGGCAGGCGCCATCGCGCGGCGAGGTCATGGGTGCACCGCCGCTTTCGCCGCTGCGGGGCTGGCCAGTACCAGGCTGCAATTGCTTCCTCCGAAGCCGAACGAGTTCGACAGGACGTATCGCATCGGCGCGGGCCGGTTCTGCAGCAGGTAGGCAACGGCAATGGAAGGATCGAGGACCCGGGTGTTGGCGCCCGCGGGCATGGCCTGGTACTTGAGCGCCTGCGCACAAACGACCGCCTCCACCGCCCCGGCAGCACCGAGCGTGTGACCGGTGACGCCCTTGGTCGAACTGCACGGCATCGACGGGCCAAAGACCAGGTTCACCGCCAGGCCCTCGGAGGCGTCGTTGGTCGGCGTGGCCGTGCCATGCAGATTCACGTAAGCGATCTGGTCGGCCGTCAGCCCGGCGCGCTGCAGTGCGGCGTGCATTGCCAGTCGTGCGCCAAGGCCCTCCGGATGCGGCGCGGACATGTGGTGGGCGTCACTGCTTTCGCCGTACCCGCCGAGATAAACCGGGCAGCCTTCGACGTCGTCCCGTTCCACCAGCGCGAAGGCCGCCGCCTCACCCAGGGACAGGCCGGTGCGGTCCTGGTCGAACGGCCGGCACGCCGTCGGCGACATCAGTTCCAGCGAGTGAAAGCCGTACAAGGTGGTCAGGCACAGCGTATCGACCCCGCCGACCACCGCCGCATCGATCAGACCCAGGCGGATCATGCGCTCGGCGCTGCAGAACACCTTGGCCGAGGACGAACAGGCCGTGGAT
>Ga0209698_10008933_pt1 | contig 10303 bp, 13 predicted proteins | sample LitLauG_LLR_2012_FD_187203 | JGI IMG/M metagenome (GOLD analysis project Ga0209698, IMG submission 187203) | Freshwater sediment microbial communities from Pennsylvania, USA - Little Laurel Run_MetaG_LLR_2012 (SPAdes) (version 2) | ecosystem: Environmental > Aquatic > Freshwater > Creek >... | reverse complement strand
CACCCGGGATCACGCCGAGCATCGAGCCGGGATGCCGCCTGAGCTCATCGGCGAGCGCACCGATCATGCCGTCGCCGCTCAGCGCGATCACGATCTCACCGGCGCCGGCGGCTTCGCGCGCGAGTGCGCGCGCGTGCTCGAGATCGCGTGTGTGCACGCTGCGCACCTCGATGTCGTGGCGCCGCAGAGCCGCCTGCGCCGCCGGCGCGAGTCGGCCGGCGCGGCCACCGCCGGCTGTGGGGTTGACGATCAGGCAGGCGCGAGCGGTCGGCATAGCTTCGGTGGAGCGTAGTGAGCGCGGGCGCGGCTCCGGCGCGCAGCGCCCGGCGGCGGTCAGTCCGACGCTGGACCGCTGCGCGCGCGCGAGCGCCGGCGGCGCCCGACGGCGGCTGCGACACCGAGCACGGCGAGCACCACGAAGAACCCGAGCAGCACTCCGGGGGCGATGCCGATGCCCCCGAACGGCAGCGCGACGAGCTCGACGAGGCCGAGCCCCACGGCGATCAGCGCGATGAGCAGCAGCATCACCAGCAGCACCCCACGGATGCGCGCGAGGATGCCGGCGGAGGAGGCGGGCGCGAGCAGCCCCATGGCTCGCAGCGCGAACATCTGCCGCCCGCTGGGCGGCGCCTGGCCGAGCCGCTCCACGGCTGTCTTCAGATCGCCGGCGCGGCGCTCGGCGAGCGCGAGCGACGCATCGGCCATGCGCCGCAGCTGCATGCGCTCCTGCGGCCTTGCGGCAGCGATCGCACGCTGGAAGTACGCGCGCGCGGCGTCGGCGTCGAAGCGCTCGGAGGCGCGCGCCCCGAGGATCGCCATCGCGGCAGCCTTGTACTTGGTCTCCGCCTCGAGCTCTTCGTCGGAGCGCTGCTCGAGTGCCTGGATCGCCTCGAGGCCTCCGCGCTGCTCGAGGCGGACCTGGCGTTGTTTGGGAGGCATAGGGGCAGCATTCTATGGGTCTACGCGCGGGCCGCCGCCGGATCGCGTGCGAGCGTGGGCGGAGGCCTGCAGCGTGGGCATCTGCAGGCGGTATCCTCGGCGCGATGTCGCAGCACACGCGCAAGCTCCTCACAGGGTTTCGGGCACGCATGTGCGTCGCTGCACTCGCGGCGCTGCTGACGCTGTCGGTCGCGGTGCCGGGCAGCGCGCTCGCCGTGCTCGAAAGCGGAGGCTCGCTTCAGCAGCGCGTGGAATCCGAACCGGAAACGACGAGCACGCCAACGACCACCGTGCCGACGTCGAGCTCGAGCACATCTGGCAACTCGCACACCACGATCCTGCTCGCGATGGGCGCCGCCGTGCTGCTGCTGAGCGGTATCGCGTTCGTGATCGTGCGCGATGCGCGCCGGGTGGCGCCGGCCACCGAGGCCGAACTCGACGGAGGCCGCGGCCCGCGCGACACGGCGGTCATGATGCGCAAGCGCCGCGCCAAAGCGAAGGCGGCGCGCCAGCAGCGCAAGCGAAACCGTCAGCGGCGCGTGTAGACGGGCCGCGTGCTGGCGACCCTCGTGCGCGAGCGCGGGGGAGGCGGCGCGGAGGGACTGCCGTGAGGCCCGCGGCGGGGCAGGCGCGGGAGGGGACCGCGCGGGTGGCGGTCGAGAGGACCGCCGGGGAGCGCGCGCGATCCGCCGTCCTCTTCGGAGGGGTCCGACGCCTCGGGCGAGATCATCGCGGGGTCGTTGCGGAACGGGATCCACAGCATCAGCGCTGCGATCGGGAGTTTGATGAGCGCGGCGAGTATGAGGACCCAGACCCACATCGGCATCTCGCCCTCGATGGTACTACTGGCTCATGCGTAACGCGGCCGGCGCGGGCCTGGGCGAGCTCGCCAGCGAGATCGAGGCGTGCACGAGGTGCCCGCGCCTGGTGGCGTGGCGAGAGCAGGTCGCGCGCGAGCGCCGCGCGGCGTTCGCGAAGGAGAGCTACTGGGGCCGCCCGGTTGCCGGCTTCGGTGACCCGCGCGCACGCATCCTGCTGTATGGACTGGCGCCCGCGGCGCACGGCGCGAATCGCACGGGGCGCATTTTCACGGGCGACCGCTCGGGCGACTTCCTGTTCGCATCGCTGTGGCGCTGCGGCCTGGCCAACCAGCCGCACTCGAGCGCCCGCGGGGACGGGCTGCGGCTGCGGGGGACTTGGGTGAGCGCGGCTGTGCGCTGCGCTCCGCCGGGCAACCGGCCGACGCCGCAGGAGCGCGACACGTGCGCTGCGTGGAGCGTGCGCGAACTCGCCCTGCTTGCGCACGTGCGCGTGATCGTGTGCCTGGGCGCGTTCGCCTGGCAGGCCGGCCTCGCCCTCGCGAGCTCGATGAGCGACCCGCCGCAGCCGCCGCCGCGCCCGCGTCCGGGCTTCGCACACGGTTCGCAGACGCGGGCAGGGCCCTTCACGCTGCTGGGCTGCTTTCACCCGAGCCAGCAGAACACGTTCACGGGCAGGCTGACCGAGGAGATGCTCGACTCCGTGCTCCTGCGCGCACGCGAGCTGGCCGGATAGCGGCGCTCGCGTCGGGCGCGGCTGATAGCGTCTGCCACATGCGAACCGGGAGCCACCTGAGAAGCGTCATCGCAGCGACACTGATGGTCACCGCGGCGCTCGTCGTGGCGGGCACGCTCGGCGTGGCGTCAGCCGAATCGCCCACCACCGCGACGCCCGTCCGCAGCGTGAGCGTCGGCGGAGTGGGCCAGGCGCCGATCACGGTCGAAGCGAACGCAGCGGCAGCCGACGCGGCCTACCGGCAGGCGCTCGCGGCGGCGGTGGCGGACGGCAAGGGCAAGGCTGAATTCCTGGCGGGCCAGGCCGGCGCGACGCTCGCAGCGGTGCAGAGCATCACCGAGGGCGGCGGCTACGTGCAGTGCACGAGCCCCGAATCGAACTACGTCGAATACAGGGGCGCACAGCCCGACTTCGGCTACTCGAGCGGGTTCGCCGTGGGGGCGGCCTCCACGACTTCGAACGCGAGCCCCCCCGGCACGCCGGTGCCGGTCGTGAAGACGGCGCCGCCGAAGAAAAAGAAGAAGCACAAAAGGACCACCGGCAAGAAGGCGGCCGCGGTGAGCTGCGTCGTCTCAGCACAGATCTCGCTGTCTTACGCGCTGAGCTGATCGCGGTGCGCGGTGCGCGACTTGCGGCACGGCGCGCAGGTCGCTGGGCGCCCTAACCTGGCCTCATGACCTACGCGGCCGCAGACGCGCGACAGCAGATCCTCGACGTGCTCGCGCAGGCGGCGCAGGAGCTCGGGCTGGCGCTGGCGTCGCTGAGCGAGGCCTACGAGCAGCTCGATGAGCGCACGGCGGAGCGCGTCGAGGAGCAGCTCTTCCATCCGGTGCAGCTCGCGTACGGACGCGCGCGAAGCACACACGCCGCGTTCGCCGCGCGCTACGAGCTGCCCCCGCGCGAGTTCGCGCAGGCGGACGAGCCGGCGCCGTCGCATGGCGTGAAGGGGCTGCTCGAGGCGGCCGTGGCGGACGTGCACGGCGCGGACGCCACACTCGCGACGCTGCAGGACTCGCTGCTGCCGATCGAGGTCGGCGACGCGGAGCTGCGGGCGGGCCTCGAGCAGGTACGCGAGCTGATCGCGGGCGTGTCGGGGCGCTCGCGCGAGCTGCTGCGCACGTTCGGGCGCTAGCTGCCAGCGCTTGACGCTAGACGACCGTCTGCCCGTTGGCGCTGAGCGCGACCTCGATGTTGCCGCGCGTCGCGTTGGAGTAGGGGCACACCTCGTGCGCCGCGCGCACAAGCTCCACCGCCGCCGCGGGATCGGCCACCGAGGGCAACGTCACGTCGAGGGCGACGGAGAGCTGAAAGCCGCCCTTGCCGTCGGGCGACAGCGATACGGCCGAGTCGATCTGGACGTCGCCCGCGTCCGCCTTGGCGCGCCGCGCAACGACGCCGAGCGCGCCCTCGAAGCACGCCGCGTAGCCCACCGCGAACAGCTCCTCTGGGTTGGTGCCGCCGCCGGGGCCGCCCATCTCGGTCGGTATCCGCAGCTCGACGTCGAGCGCGCCGTCGCTTGAGTGCCCGTGGCCTTCGGCGCGGCCGCCGGTGACGTGGGCCTTTGCCGTGTAGAGCGTGTTAGCCACGTGAGCCTCCTCGGTAGAACGTACTGGCCTTTCGTGATCCTAGTGGAGGCTCACGTGCCCGCTGTCCGGAAGGGGGCGAAAGCGGCGGGCCCTCCCCTACGAGTTGACATAACGTGCATTATCGAGCATTGACAACACCTGAGCGCGCCGTTGTTGGCGGTCGCTCCCAGCCCTCGGATATCGTTCCCGCGTGATCAAGCTCCTTCTCGTCGTGAGCGCCTTGGGGAGCGGCGGCCCCGTCGGCGCGTGCGTTCCCGGCTGCCCGCTCTCAAACGTCACGATCGTGCTGCGCTCCCACGGCCGACCTATCGCGAAGTCCACCAACGGGCGCCTCATACGCCGAGTCGCTCCCGGGAGCTACCGGCTCGAAAGCTGGGGCCGGTTCTCTGGCAACGGCGCCGTCCGCTGCGAATCACGAACCATCCACGTAACCCGAACCTCCGGCCGCAGAGCGATCTCCCTGTTCTGCCAGATCAAATAGCGCGCCCCGCCGCCAGGCAGACCTTCCACCGTGCATTATCGGACGCCGCGGCAGCCGCCAGGTTTCAGCGCCACCACCTGAAGGGCTCGAGCAGAGCGCCCCCGCCCCGTGCTTCGCGCCCCGTAGATACTCCTCGCTCATTTAGCCCGCCTTTAGCAACCCCGGACGCAGAATTTAGCCTGCTCTGGGACAGTTCCCGGCGCTGATGAAACGACTGCTCGCGAACCGTCTCGCCCTGCTTGCCGTGCTCGGCACGCTCCTCGCGGGAGGCACGGTCGCAGCCTTCGCCACGACGTCCGAACCTGCGGGCAGGCACGCGAGCGCCGGCGCTACCCAGCCGACGCGCGCACGCGCTCGGACGCGCAATGTCGAGGCGTCCCCCCGGGGCTTCTCTCGCGTGCACGCGCGCCGCAGCGCAGCGCGTGCGCTCAACGCCGCGGCTACCTACCTCGGCCTCAGCTTCACGCAGCTTCGCAGCGAGCTGCGCGCGGGCAAGTCGCTCGCGCAGCTCGCGCACGAAACGCCGGGACGCAGCGAACTTGGGCTCATCGCCGCCATCGAAGCCGCGCAGCGCGGGAAGCTCGCGGGGAAGCTCGCCCGCAGGATCTCGCGGCGGGCTACAGCCGAGGTGCGCTCGCCGGGCGGCCCCGGCCTGCTCGCCGGCTCGCACAGCCTGCGCCAGCAGGCACGTACCTATCTCGGGCTGAGCAGACCCGAGCTGCTCAGCGACACCCGCGCGGGGAAGAGCCTCGCGCAGATAGCGCAGTCCACGCCGGGGAGGTCCGAAGCGGGGCTGATCCAAGCGCTCGTCGCCGCCCGCAGGGCCGAGCTCGAACAGGCCGTGAAGGCCGGGCGCGTGACGGCGGGCCAGGAGGCCACGCGCTTGGCCGGGCTGCGGCAGCGCATGACCGCCTTCGTGGATCGCGTGCCGCGGTGGCGCACCGCCAAGCGCCCGAGCACCACATCCGCGTCCTGACGGCCGCGGCGCGGACCGCTTCGGCCGGCATGATCGTGCGGCGCTCAAGCGCGAGCGCCGCGTGCCCGATGTTGATGCCACGATGCCGTGGGGCCTTGAATAATGTTTTGGCATGCCATAATATTGGTCCATGGCTAGCAAAGACCTTCTTCGCACGGCCGCGGTGGAGGACTACGCGAAGGCGATCTTCTCGCTGCAGTCGCGAAGCAGCGACCCGGTCTCCACAAACGCGCTCGCGGAGCGGTTGGGCATCACACCCGGCTCGGTGTCGGCGATGCTCAAGCGCCTCGGTGAGCTCGGTCTGATCACCCACATCCCCTATCGCGGCGTGCGCCTCACCGATGACGGGCGTCGCATAGCGCTCGAGGTGATACGCCACCATCGCCTGCTCGAGAGCTACCTCGCGCAGGCGCTCGGCATGCCGTGGGATCGAGTGCATGACGAGGCGGAGGTGCTCGAGCACGTGATCTCCGAGGACCTCGAGGCGCTGATCGCCGCGAAGCTCGGCCACCCCACCGTCGACCCGCACGGCGACCCCATCCCGAATGAGCTGCTCGAGCTCGACGAGCCCCTCACGCAGCGCCTGGAGAGCATGGAGCCGGGCGAGCACGGCGTGCTCGTGCGCGTGTCCGATTCGGACCCCGAGATGCTCCGCTACCTCGCGGACTGCGGCATCGCGCCGGGGATGCGCTTCTCGGTGCGCGAGCGCCAGCCCTTCGGCGGGCCGCTGTTCGTGCAGTTCGGTGAGACCGAGCACGCGATCGGCGGGAGGCTCGCGCGCTCGATGCGCGTCGAGCAGCTCGACGCAGAAGATGGAGCGCTCGAGACGCGGGGCGCCCCCGCCACCCGGGAAGGCCCCGGTTGAGCGCTCCCGAGGCAACCGCGTCGCCGATCCTCGGCCATCCGCTGCTGAGCGAGGAGGACGCCGCGCGCTCGCACGACCGCTCGCGGGTGCACCACGCACGACGGCACGACCGGCGCTGGCACCTGATGTGGCTGCTCGCCGGCCCAGGGATCCTCGCGATGCTGGGCGAGAACGACGGTCCCAGCATGATCGCCTACGCCTCCGACGGCGCACAGTACGGGCTCGGGCTTTTCGTGCCGCTGATCCCGATCCTGTTCGCGCTCGCGTTCGTCTGCCAGGAGATGTGCATGCGGATCGGAGCGGTCACCCACCGCGGCTACGGCGAGCTCGTTCTGCAGCGCTACGGGCGCGCGTGGGGCTGGTTCGGCGCGGGCGACCTGTGCCTCACCAACCTGGTCACGCTGATCGCGGAGTTCGTCGCGATCCGCGTGGGCCTCTCGTACTTCGGGCTCGGCTCCGGTGTCGCGGTGGCACTCGGGCTCGCGCTGGTGCTGTTCACGCTGAGCGGTGGACGCTACTGGCGCTGGGAGCGCACGGTGCTGGGTCTCGCGCTGTTCAACGGGCTGTTCCTCGTGGCCGCGATCCTCACCCACCCGAGCCTCGGCAAGCTCGCCCACTCCCTGACGTTCACGCCGCTGCCCCACGGCAGCCTCAACACGCTGCTGCTGCTGCTCGCCTCGACGGTCGGCGCGACGGTCACACCGTGGATGATCTTCTTCCAGCAGAGCGCGTCCGCGGACAAGGGGATGACCCCCAACGACGTGGGACACGGCCGCTATGACACAGCCCTCGGCGCGGTGCTCGCGGCGATCTTCGGGATCGGCGCGCTCGTCGCGGGCGCCGCGCTGCTGCGCTCGGGGTCGGGGGCGGGCATCCATGGCTATGCGGGCGCGGGCTTCCCCGCGGCGCTCTCCCACGTTGTCGGCTCGGGCGCCGGCGCGCTGTTCGCGCTCGGGCTCGTCGAGGCGGGCGCTGTCGCGATCCTCACGATCTCCGCGAGCACCGCCTACGCGGCGGGCGAATGCATCGGCGTGTCGCACAGCTTCAACACGTCGCCGCGCAACGCCGCCGTCTTCTACGCCGCCAACGTCGGCGTTGCGCTGATCGCTGCGGTCGTGATCGTGATCCCCGGCGCGCCGCTGCTGTCGATCGCGCTCAACGCGAACGTGCTCGCCACCGTCCTGCTCCCCGTCAGCCTCGTGTTCCTGCTGATGCTCGCCAACGACCGCGAGCTGATGGGTGGCTGGGCCAACAGGCTCACCACCAACATCATCGCAATCGGCGTCGTCACGGCGGTCGCGTTGTGCGGGGCCGCGTACGGGATCGACTCCTTCCTGCAGAGCATCCACGTGGTGGGCTGATGAGCGAGGAGCCCACCACGATCGGCGCCCCCGAGTGCGAGGAGCTGATCATGCACCTCGAGCGCGACCAGCTCGCCGCGGAAACGTTCCGGCCGGTGCCCCGCGCGAAGCTCGGCAGACGTGCCACGCTGGGTCTGTGGGCGCTGCGGATAGCCGCGCTGCTCCTCAGCGCGATGGTGATCTACGCGTTCGTCGCGCGACTCTAGCTGCGCGCGCGCCGCACGCCGCCCTTCAGTCCACCAGCCACGGCCCGTGCCAGCCGCCGAACTGCGCCGTCAGGCGGTCGGCCTGCTGCGGACCCCAGGAGCCCTTCGCGTATGTGATCAGCGGCGGCGGCGAGTCCAACAGTGGCTGCATGATGCGCCAGCACGCCTCCACGCTGTCCTCGCGCGTGAAGTTCTTGGAGTCGCCCACGAGCGCCGCGTGCAGCAGCACCTCATAGGGGGTCGCCCCCTCCCCTCCCTCCTGTGCGAACTCCATGTCGAGCTCGATCGCCTGCGCGCCCTTGCGGTCTGCGCGGTGCGCGTCGAGGACGATCCGCACGCCGGTGCTCGGATCGATCTTCATGACCAGCTGGCTCGGCTGCGGCCTGCGCTCCTGGTGAGCGAGGAAGCCCAGGCGCGGCGGGTGCTTGAAGAGCAGGCGCAGCTCGGTCTGGGTGACCGCGAGCTGCTTGCCCGTGCGGATGAAGAACGGCACGCCCGCCCAGCGCCAGTTGTCCACCTCCAGGCGCAGCGCCGCATAGGTCTCGGTGTCGGAGTCGCCCGCCACGCCATCGATCTGGCGGTAGCCGTCGTACTGGCCGCGCACGCAGTGCGCGGGGTCCGCATCCGCGATCGCGCGGAAGACCGCGAACTTCGCGTCCTTGACCGTTTCCGCGTCGGACCCCGCGGGCGGCTCCATCGCGGCCATCGCGAGGAGCTGCATGAGGTGGTTGACCACCACGTCGCGAAGCGCGCCCACGGGGTCGTAGAAGTGCCCGCGGTCCTCCACTCCGAAGCTCTCAGCCATCGTGATCTGCACGCACGCGACGTAGTTGCGGTTCCACACCGGCTCGAGCATCGAGTTGGCGAAGCGCAGGTAGAGGATCTCTTCCAGGCCCATCTTGCCCAGGAAGTGGTCGATGCGCAGAAGCTGGCTCTCCTGCAGGTGGAGCTGCAGTTCCGCGGAGAGCGCCCGCGCAGAGGCGAGGTCGTGCCCGAAGGGCTTCTCGACCACGACGCGCGCGCCGGTGAGCAGGCCGGCGCCGGCCAGCTGCCCGACGACCGCCCCGAACAGCGCGGGCGGGATCTCCAGGTAGAACACGCGGGTCCCGTAGCCGGCCACCGCGGCCTTCAGGCGCCCGTAGGTGTCCGCCTCGGTGAAGTCGCCGCCGAGGTAGGACAGCCGAGCAGCGAGTCGCTCGAACACGGCCTCCTCGATGTCCTCCCCCGCCGCCTGGATCGATTCGCGCGCGTGCTCGCGCAGATGCTCAACCGTCCAGTCCTCCGCCGCCACCCCCACGATCGGGCAGCGCAGCAGCCCGCGCCGCTCGAGGCGATACAGCGAGCGCAGCGTCATCTTCTTCGCGAGGTCCCCGGTTATTCCGAAGATGATCAGCGCATCGGCCTCGTCCTTCACCTGCTCGGGGCTCATTCCTGCTCCTCACTCTCGGGGTTGCGAAGACCTCGGGCAGCGCGCACACGGGCTGCCGCTAGAGCAACAGCTGCACGATCGCAGAGATGCCAACCGCCACGATCAAAGCACGCAGCGCGCGCGGCGGCAATCGCCGCCCGTAGCGCGCACCGAGCTGCGCGCCGGCGATCGAGCCGCACGCGATCAACAGCGCGGGCAGCCAGCGCACGTCCGCCGCACAGATGAAGTAGACGCCCGCGACACCGTTGACGAGGCCCGCGAGCACGTTCTTGAGGGCGTTGCTGCGCTGCAGGTCCTGCGCCAGCACCACCCCGAGGATCGCGAGCAGCATGATCCCCTGGGCTGCGCCGAAGTAGCCCCCGTAGACGCCCGTCAGGTACACCACGAGGGGCGTGAGCACGCCGCCCCGCTGCTCCTGCCCGCCGGCTCGCCGCGCGAGCAGCAGGTTGATGCGCGGCTGCGCGACGGTCAGCACGAGCGCGAGCGCGATGAACACCGGCACGATCGCCCTGAACGCCGCGGAGGGCAGCACGAGCAGCAACGCCGCGCCGGTGACACCGCCCGCCAGCGCCGCCACCCCCAGGCGCCGGACAGAGCCCCCCTGCCCTGCGAGCTCGCGCCTGTAGCCGTATGCGCCTGAAATCGAGCCCGGCACGAGCCCCACCGTGTTGGACACGTTGGCCGTGACGGGCGCGTAGCCGAACGCGAGCAGCACCGGGAACGTGATCAGCGTGCCGCTCCCGACGACCGTGTTGATCGTGCCCGCCGCGAGCCCCGCGAACGCGATCGCGAGGATCTCGCCCGCGCTCACATGGTCCCCGCGCGCGTGTCGGTCGCGAACATGACCGGCAACATCGTATTCGCGCCCTTCGCGCCCGCCTGCACTGAAGGGACGCTCTCACGCAT
>Ga0209698_10008932_pt1 | contig 10303 bp, 11 predicted proteins | sample LitLauG_LLR_2012_FD_187203 | JGI IMG/M metagenome (GOLD analysis project Ga0209698, IMG submission 187203) | Freshwater sediment microbial communities from Pennsylvania, USA - Little Laurel Run_MetaG_LLR_2012 (SPAdes) (version 2) | ecosystem: Environmental > Aquatic > Freshwater > Creek >... | reverse complement strand
ATGTGGGCGGGGTGGCGGTGTGGGCGCATGTGGGAGGGTTTGTCGCTGGCGTGGTGATGGTCAAGCTGTTCCCGGAGAGGCAGAGGCGTTCGCCTTACGCCTATCGGTAGGACTCTAGAATCCCCACTTCTCGCGCAGCGAACGCGCGAGAAATGGGGCACCCGTTTCATCGATCAAAACCAAGATCAAAACCAAGATCAACGGCGACGGACATGAATGTCCGTCCCACAACTGCTTACTTCTTGGGGCGCGACTCTGGGGGGACCAGGCCTGCGACGCGGTAGTAGACCACGAGTTGGCCGTAGTGTTCGCCGCAGTGTTCGATGAAGCCATAGGCCATGTCGCCAATTCTTACCTGCTGGTGGGCGAAGGGGTCGACGGCGAGGTCGGACATGCCCTTGTCTCCCTTGGCTTTAATCGCAGCGGCGCCGTCGGCAAAGGACTTCTTGACGAAGGCAACGACGTCGGCTTTGGTCTTGTATTGATCGCGCTTGGGGTCCTCCTCGGCGGGAGGCTTCTGGCCCAGGGCGAGGTTGGTGAAGAAATAATTTGCTCCCGCGGCATGCAGCAGTTGCTCGGCGAAGCTGCGCTGCGCTGGAGTCGGCTTCATATCGTACTTGTCCTCGGGAAAATCTTCGGCCATGGCGATGAGCTTGCGGCCAACGTCATTCCAAGTGTCGAGCACGACTTTGGACGGACTGTCTGGGGGTTTGATGGGGGCGTCTTTTTTCGTGGTGTCCTGGGCGTGGGCAGGGATGGCCATGGTTGCGGCGAGCAGAGCTGCGGCAAGAAACGGGGACTTCATCGTGGTTCCTCCTTGCGGTCATTGGCGGGGGACATTGTACTTGGAGTGGGGGCGGGAGGAAAGGAGAGCGGGAGGATGGTACCGTTTCGATTGGGAGCAGCGCGATCGAAAGCAAGATCAGGGCCAAAGATCAAAAAACCAAGATCAAAAACCAAGATCAAAGGCGACGGACAGGAGTGTCCGTCCGACACAACAACTTTACACGCCGTTGGGGCGCTGGCGGATCAGGGAGAGGAATTCGGAGCGCGTTTCTTCTTCGTTGCGGAAGCAGCCTAGCATGGAGGAGGTGACGGCGGCGGAGTGCTGTTTTTCTACGCCGCGCATCATCATGCACAGGTGGCGGGCTTCGATGACTACTCCTACTCCTTGCGGTTCGATGACTTTCTGGATGGTTTCGGCGATCTGAGTGGTGAGGCGCTCCTGGATCTGCAGGCGGCGCGAGAACATTTCGATCACGCGCGGAATTTTACTCAGGCCGATGACGCGGCCGTTCGGGATGTAGGCCACGTGCACCTTGCCGAAAAAGGGCAGCATGTGGTGCTCGCACAGGCTGAACATTTCGATGTCTTTGACGATGACCATCTCGTCGTAGGTGACAGTGAACAGAGCGCCTTTCAGCAGGGCTTCGGGATCTTCGTTGTAGCCCTTGGTGAGGAACTGCATGGCTTTGCGGACGCGCTCGGGAGTGGCGGCTAGGCCTTCGCGCTGGGGATCTTCGCCCAAGCGGACGAGCATCTCACGGACTAGTTCTTCGTAGGTCGCGCTGGTGAGAGTGGCGGGTTCTGTGGCTGGTTTCATGGTTGGTGAAAGGTCCCTTTCATCCCTAGTTTCAATCCAGTTACATAGCTCTTTCGAATTCGCTCAGGGCAAGCTCTTCGGCGCAAAGACCGCGCCTCAGGGTGACAAGGCCTAAATGCTAATATCGCGGCTCGTTTTCGCCCGCGTACTCGAAGGAGTTCATCAGGGTTTCTTCAAGTCTTACTCTTTCAAGATGCGCCTTTTGAAAGCCCCGCTGCAATATTTCGAAGATCTCGACGCAGAGATTTTCCGTGGTGGGCACAGTTTGGGCGAATTCTTTCAGCGTATTCAAATTCTCAAGGTCGTAGCGCGAGAGCACTTCCCTTTCGACAAAACTGTCAAGGTCGACCAGATTACAGACCATTCCTGTGCTGGGATCGACCGGGCCGCTGACGGCGACTTCGAGGGTGTAGTTGTGGCCGTGGCCGTGGGGATTGTTGCATTTGCCGTAGGTGGCGCGGTTTTCTGACTCCGACATCTCGGCGCTGTGCAGGCGGTGCGAGGCGGAGAAGCGGTAGCGGCGGGTGAGATGGGCTTTCATGATCAGCTTCTAGCTTCTAGCTCTTAGCTTCTAGCTCTTAGCTTCTAGCTCTTAGCTTCTAGCTCTTAGCTTCTAGCTCTTAGCTTCTAGCTTAATCTCGTTACTCCTCCCCGTAGAAGTCGACGAACAGGTCTTGGGTTTCGTAGACGCGAACGCGGTGTAGGCGCGCTCGCTGCAGCTTTGTTAACAGGCGCTGCCAGATGGCGATGGCTAGATTCTCGGTGGTCGGAATTTGGGTGAAGAACTCGGGGACTTCTTTGTTCAGGAAGCGGTGGTCCATGGCGTCGAGGACCTCTCGGTGCATGACGTCCTTGAGTTGCTTGAGGTCGACCACGAAGCCGGAGCGGGGATCGACTTCGCCTTTCACCGTGACCTCGAGGGTGTAGTTGTGGCCGTGACCGTTGGGGTTATTGCACTTGCCGAAGACGCGGCGGTTTTCCTCCGGGGTGAAGTCCGGACTGTGGTAGTAGTGCGAGGCGGAGAATTCGGCTTTGCGGGTTAAATAGACCATAGGAAGTCAGGTGTCAGTGGCCAGGTGCCAGTTGGCGGCCTTTGTCAGAGTATGTGCGGCCTTTCCATTGGACGCTGTTCTTGGTGTGCGCTCTTTTCGAACGCAATAACAGATATGCGAACATCGCCATGCCGAAGGTCGCTGCGAGAAGGTTCATGTCGGAAGGGAAGTTAGCACGCGTTATCCGCGCCATGAGATAAAGGAATGCAGCAACAAAGATCGTGCTCCACCACCAGTGCCTCACGACACCCACGAGCACCAGGAACAAGACGGTCCAAGGGACGACCCACAGTATCAGTGATTTCACCGCGAGCCGACCCGGGCTTGGAAACAGCAGCGCGAGGTTCTTGGTCCAGCCGTCGCGAAGCTGGCGGAAATTGCGGTACATGCGAGTGCGGACGGCGTCGGCGGCGTAGCGGAAACGAATCTTGCGACCTGAGGCTTTCACGGCGCGGGAGAGGGCGACGTCTTCGAGGATATCTCCGGCCACTGCGGTATGACCGCCGACGGCGTCGTAGGCTTCGCGCTTGACCAGGATGTACTGGCCGTTGGCGGCGGCTGCGGGGAAATTGGGGTCGCTCACCTTCGACGGCGGATATTGACGCGCCAGTTCGGCGAACACGACTGGGAGCGTGGCCATCTCCCAGAAAGTCACGGCAATTTGTTCGGGCGAATAGGAGAGGAGGTCGGCGTGGTTTTCCTGCGCTTCGGCCAATGCTCGGGCTAGCGAGCCGGGGAGGTGAACCGTGTCTGCGTCGGTGAAGAGCAGCCACCGGCCGCGCGCCTCACGAGCGCCGGCGACGACGGCATTGTTCTTGCCGGTCCAGCCGTCGGGAAGCGGGCCGGCATCGATGATGCGCACGCCTGGGAACGACATGGCGATTTCACGGGTGCGGTCGGTGGAGTGGTCGTTGACGACAATGATCTCGAATGCAGTACCCGTCTGCGCGACCAGTGACTCGAGGCAGGTGGCGAGGCAGGCTTCTTCGTTGCGTGCGGGGACGATTACGGAGATTTGGGGTTGCTCGGCGATTGCATCCGGTGTGGCCATGAATGAAGTCGCGAACCTCAGGGGCTGAAGCCCAAACTCTATTTCGGCTCTGGCGGCGCGGCTAGAAGCCGCGCCCTTTCAAAACGAGTCGGATCAAAACAAGTCCGACCAAAACAACTCCGAACCCTGTCTCCAAGCCTCTCTAAGCCATGCCCTTCCGAAGTGCCATGAGGGCAGTCGAATCTATTATTATAGCTGGGTGCGACGCCTCGCCTGCCTCATCGCCGTTCTTCTTGCCTGCGTTCAATTGCTCGTCTTTTCTGGCTGCTACAGCGGGTCGCGGCCGCCGCGCATCGGCACGGCAGCGCCGGATTTTGCGGTGCAGGACTCCCAGAACAAAGTTACACTCAGCCAGTTTCACGGGCAGGTCGTAGTGCTGAACTTCTGGGCGACCTGGTGTGCTCCGTGTGTGGAGGAGATTCCGTCGCTTGTGGAAATGCAGCGGCGCATGAAGGCCAAGGGCGTGACCGTGCTGGCGGTCAGCGTGGACGTGGACGAGAGCGCGTACAAGCAATTCGTGAAAGATCACAACGTGAACTTGATGACGGTGCGCGATCCGAGCGGCAAGAGCAACGGGCTTTATGGCACGTTCAAATTTCCGGAGACGTACATCATCGACCGCAACGGCGTGATGCGCCGCAAGTTCATCGGGGCGGTGGACTGGACCGCGCCGGAAATCGCGGAATTTCTGGGGAAGCTCTAGGAACCTCTGAACAAGACGCAATTGCATCGGTCCAGTCAAAAGCTTGGACCCCGAAGGGCGCAAAGAGAGGCCGCAAAGAAAATCACAGAGGACTGCGGAAAGGTCGGGGTTAAGCAATGTTCTTCGTGGCAAAGTTGGGGACGCGCCTCCTTCAAACTTCAGCGTGTGCTCTAGTCGCATTGCTGCTGGCCAACGTCAGCCTTGGAGATGCAACGATGAATCCTCGAGTCGTCGAACACGCGGCGTTTACAGTGGTTGGAATCACGGCTCGCACCAGCAATGCCAAGGAGATGACGCTGGACGGGGTGATTGGGAAGCAATGGGGACGCTTCATGCAGGACGGAGTGCTGGGCAAGATTCCAAATAGGGCTGACAAAGCGATTGTGGCCATGTATACGGAGTACGCAAGCGACAAGAACGGGGAATACACGTATGTGCTGGGAGCACGCGTGACCTCGGACGCTGACGTGCCGGCGGGCATGGTGGCGAAGAAGGTTCCGGCGGGGCGGTATGCGGTGTTCACGTCGGAAAAGGGTGCGGCCGCGAAGGTCGTGCCAGAAACGTGGATGCGGATCAATTCCCTGCCGAAGTCGGCGGTCGGGGGCGACCGGGTGTATAGGGCGGACTTTGAGATTTATGATGAGCGGGCAGTGGACCCAGCGAATTCGCGGGTGGATGTATGTGTGGGGATCCGGTGAAGTAGACGTCGGAAAGGCCGGAGGGCGGGCATGTTTGTGGAAAAAATATTTTAAAAAAAAAGTCGCAATTCTTTGGGACTGATGATATCCTCCCGCGTGTTTTGCGGTTACTTCGGAGACCGAGTCGCTGGAACTGGTGCGGCATCTCCGGTCTCGATTCGTGGAGGCACCCATGCCGACAATTCATTTGCCCGGAGATGGACACGTAGGTCCTATTCCTGATCCGGATGGTACGAAGTGGGATCCATATGCGGACGCCGATGTCCTTGCCACTCTGAAGCGTGCGCTGTTTATCTTGAAACACAATATCCGCGGAATGCGCCCCTGCAATGACTGCTTCAAGAGACTTCCCGGGGGCCGCACCTTCGAGGACGTCTTCGATGATGCGTCGGTGTTCATCAGTTTCGATCCGTCGGGACCGGATAGCGGAGCAACCGACAGTGTAGGGGGCAAGGAAATTACGGTCTCAGTCAAGGAGTTCAAGGTAGGCCGCTGGAGTGTGGCTGCGACCCTGGTGCACGAACTAGCCCACGTCAATGGAGCCCTCGGCGGCAATGCCCCCGACGCTGAGAATACTCTGAACTGCTGTGGTTTGAAGGGGCTGTTCCGTCCCGGTGTTGTCGGCTTGAAAGACCCCGATGAACCGGATGACAATGGACCGCGCTACGCCTAGCGTCCCGGTGGGCCGGGAAAGGGATCTTGTGGGCTCCCGCCAACGAACTTCGATGCAATCTGCAGTCCGAGAACACGTTTGTTCGGTCGCCATGCTGGCGGCATTCGTAATCTTGGCGCAGGCAAATGTGTTGGCGTGCCGTTGCCCCGAGCACGTTTCCGCGGCGACTCACTATAAGAAGGCCCAATTCGTGGTTACGGGCAAGGTTGTTGAAGTACATGCGAACGCCAATGGAGACGGTTGGACAGCAAGCGTAGTGGTCGACCGGGCGTGGAAGGGTGATATTCCGAAGACGATTTCCATCTCAACGCACACCACCTGCGCGTTCGAGTTCACCCAAGGTGCGGAGTACCTCCTGTATTTATTCCGAGCCCCCGATGGAGGTTTCTATACTTCCAAGTGCGTCGGCAATCTCCCCCTTGCCGACGCTGGAGCAAGGTTGAAGTGGCTCGAGCAAAACGGCAAATCTGCTTCAACGGCAGGACCGTAGAGCTAGCCTAGTTTCATTCCTTTCCTTACGACGTTTCGAGTTCATGACGCTTTACAACTTCACATTCCTGAGGCGCAGGGCATTTGTGATCACCGAGACGGAGCTGAAGCTCATGGCGGCGGCGGCGAAGATGGGGCTCAGGAGCAGGCCGAAGAACGGATACAGGACGCCGGCGGCGATGGGGACTCCGATAGCGTTGTAGATGAAGGCGAAGAAAAGATTCTGGCGGATGTTGCGCATGGTGGCCTGGCTGAGTTTGCGTGCGCGGAGGATGCCGGTGAGGTCGCCTTTCACGAGCGTGACGCCGCCGCTTTCCATGGCGACGTCGGTGCCGGTGCCCATGGCGATGCCGACGTCGGCCTGCGCGAGCGCGGGGGCGTCGTTGATGCCGTCGCCGGCCATAGCGACGACTCTTCCCTGCCCTTGCAGCTTTTTGATCACTTCCGATTTACCTTCCGGCAGAATCGCGGCCTCGAATTCGTCGATGCCCAACTTCTGAGCGATCGCGGCGGCGACGGGCTTGCTGTCTCCGGTGAGCATGACAATGCGCAGACCCTGGTTCCTGAGACCGCGCAGAGCATCGGGCGTGGACTGCTTGGGTTGATCGGCCACGCGGATGTTGCCGACGTACTTTCCGTCCACCGAGACGCTGAGCCTGCCATCGTCGTAGGGCGGGACCGAGTCGATATTCGGCGCGTCAAAAGCGCCAAGCTGAACCATCAGAGCAGGAGTGCCCACGGCGACCTTGTGTCCGTCGACGACGCCGAGGACGCCTTTCCCGGTGATCGATTGGAAGTCCTGCGGCTGGGAAAGTTTCAGATCTCTCTTGGCGGCCGCTTCTACGACAGCATTTCCCAAGGGATGTTCGCTGGCGCGTTCCAGACTGGCGGCGAGGCGAAACAGTTCGGGAGTATTCTCGAGGTCATGGGAGATGCTGACGACTTGCGGCTTGCCTTCGGTGAGAGTGCCGGTTTTGTCGACGACCAGCGTGTCGACTTTTTCGAGAATCTCAAGGGCTTCGGCGCTCTTGATGAGGACCCCGGCGTGAGCGCCGCGGCCGGTGCCGACCATGATTGCCATGGGCGTGGCCAGGCCAAGAGCGCAGGGGCAGGCGATGATGAGGACCGCGACGGCATTGACCAGCGCGTGCGCGAGGCGCGGCTGGGGGCCGACCAGCAACCAGGCGGCGAACGTCACGGCGGCCACGGCTACGACTGCCGGGACGAACCAGGCGGCCACGCGATCTGCCAGCCGCTGAATTGGAGCGCGGCTGCGCTGGGCTTGTCCGACGAGTTGGACGATTCGGGCGAGGAGGGTTTCAGAGCCGACGCGCTCGGCCTGCATGATGAACGAGCCGGTACTGTTGATGGTCGCGCCAATGACTTTGCTGTCGGGCGACTTCTCGACGGGAATTGATTCGCCGGTGATCATGGATTCGTCGATGGAGCTGCGGCCTTCGAGGACGACGCCATCGACGGGAACCTTTTCTCCGGGGCGCACGCGCAGACGGTCGCCGGGCTTCACGTGTTCCAGTGGGATGTCTTTCTCAGTAACCTCGCCACCGGAGCTGTCGGCGATCAGCAGGCGCGCAGTTTTGGGGCTGAGATCGAGAAGCGCGCGAATGGCGGCGCTGGTGCGGCTGCGGGCGCGGAGTTCCATGACCTGGCCGAGGAGAACGAGGGTTGTGATCGCGGCGGCGGCTTCGAAGTAGACGTCGGGGTAGCCGCCCATCGCTCGCAGAGACGCGGGGAAGATCTGCGGGGCGATTGTGGCAACCACGCTGTAGACGTAGGCGACGCCTGTGCCCAGACCGATCAGCGTGAACATGTTCGGGCTGCGGTTAACGAGCGAGGTCCAGAAGCGCTGGAAGAATGGCAGGCCGCACCAGAGGAGGACGGGCGTGGCCAGCAGGAACTCGAACCAGTCGATCTCCGCTCCCGCGTAGAACATCATAAAGGCTCGCGGCCGAAGCATGCTGGCCATGGCGATCGCTAACAACGGGACAGTGAGCGAGACTCCAACCCAGAAACGGCGAGTCATGTCGCGCAGTTCGGGATTGTCTTCCTGCGCAGTGGCGACCGTGCGCGGCTCGAGCGCCATACCGCAGATGGGGCATGATCCGGGCTCGGAGCGCACGATTTCGGGGTGCATGGGGCAGGTGTATTCGGTGCGGGTGGAGGCAAGGGGAACGTCGGGCTCGAGGGCCATGCCGCACGACGGGCAGGCTCCGGGCTTCGATTCGCGCACCTCGGGACACATGGGGCAGATGTAGGCGGGAGCGGTTCCGGCGGGAGATGGAGACGGCTTTGGTACGGGCTGCAGCTGGGTGAGCAGCGAGCCGTGGGTTGATGGAGCGGGCTTTGGGGCGGCCGGCATTCCAAGCGTCACAAGACCTGATGGTGCGGGCTTGTTCAAATATCCGGACGGATTGGCTTTAAATTTTTCGACACAGTGGGCGCAGCAGAAGTAGTACTTCTTGGTCGCGTGCTCGTAGACGTGTTTTGCCGTGGCTGGATTTACGGTCATCCCGCAGACGGGATCGCGTTCGAGGGCGGGAGATGGGCTAGAGGCGGTCATGTTCGGCGGACCCGGAAAATTCAGCTGTTCCGGGAAGAAAGCGACCACGGGGGCAAAAGTCCGCGTTGGCTGAGCGCTGGGGCGCGGCCCCTTCGACAAGCTCAGGGCAGGCTCTAAAGGGCCGCGGTTCCACCCAAGTTCTTCCCCCAACTTTACGCACCAAGTTGCCCTCCGCCAGAAACCTGTGATGTTTGATTGCCGATGCTCTATATTGGATTCGTCCTGCGGTCGGGCCGGGACTTCAAATCCATCATACAGAAGGGCTTGGACGGATGACTTATCTGGACGTGGTTTTCAGTTATGGTTCTGTGCCGGGAGAGTGCGAGTTGCGCGCGATCGACAGCATGCGGGAAGTCTATGGTATCCGCGCGGTGCGCTTTGACCAGAAGGATCGGAAGGTACGGGTGGAGTTCGATGCCTCGCGGCTTAAAGAGGATGCTGTAGCACGGCTACTGCGGCAGGCGGGGATTGACGTACTTCAGCGGGTGGCGCAGGCATAGCTTCAACGAAGGGTGGGGGGAGGGCCTACGCTGCCGAGCGGCGGAAAAAGCAAGGGGTGCCCAAGAAAACCTCTGGCCGAAGTTATTCTCTGAGGCACCCCGTTGCGCGCCACTTCGTCTGGCGATGTATAGAGCAAGCGAAATGCCGTCCGCAAGCCGTTCAAAATAAAAGCTGACAAGTTTTTCTGCTCTGTAGGAATTGCCTTGGCCCGGAAAGATTTACCCCGGGGTCGGCAGGCGCAACGACGGGGCCACCTGGCGGTGGAAAAGTCGCGTCCAGCGAGCTCGTTTAACTCACATCAATCGGCGTCTGGAGCCGCATCCCGTTTCCGCGGCAAGTGAGGCTCTGCGCTAGAAAACGAAAAGAGTTTGCCGGTTTCAGGTTGCACCGAGGCGGGATTCGAACTCCGGTTCCCGCCAATAAATTCTTCCGCTATAATTGTTGGGAGTTTTTCCTTCCAATCAGATCCGCGCCCTTAGCTCAGTTGGATAGAGCGTCTGGCTACGAACCAGAAGGTCGGGAGTTCGAATCTCTCAGGGCGCACCATTTTCTTTCTACGAGTCAAATACTTAGCTGCCTCTGTGTGGGGGCCTCACTTCCCTGCCCTTCAGCGTTGTGCCCAATTTTGTGCCCACCCAGCCTTTCCACTGCTGACAGCACAGCATCCTCGGAGGGATGGACGTAATGAGCGGAAATCGCTACTGAACCGTGTCCCGCAATGCGTGCAAGCGTCCACACGTCGCAACCGGATGCACCCAGGCGAGTGAGGAACGTATGCCGCACTGTTTGAGCAAGTCTAAAGCTTCGAGTTTGGGGGACGATGAGCGTTATGATTCCATAAACAATGTCGGCTCCGAGGCCCGAGTAAACTTTGGAGGCGCAAACCAACCAAAGGGCTCGGAGGAAAGGAGCCGAACATGCTGATTATAGGTTGTGACTATCATCCGGGCTTCCA
>Ga0209698_10008929_pt1 | contig 10305 bp, 8 predicted proteins | sample LitLauG_LLR_2012_FD_187203 | JGI IMG/M metagenome (GOLD analysis project Ga0209698, IMG submission 187203) | Freshwater sediment microbial communities from Pennsylvania, USA - Little Laurel Run_MetaG_LLR_2012 (SPAdes) (version 2) | ecosystem: Environmental > Aquatic > Freshwater > Creek >... | reverse complement strand
CGCGGTTTATCCCAACGCGATTCTTATTCTTCAGCAGCTTCGCCCCACGCTGGCAGCCGCCTCCGCTCATGGAGCCGGAACCCAGGGCAACTTCTATCCCATCAACTTCTACGATACCCGGGAAGGCGAGATGCGGGATAACCCAGTGAACAATGTCACCAGCGGCAACAATACCTATTCCTCCTGCTCGGCCAACGGCATCATGAACGCCGTCGAACTCGATGTAGGCAACCTGACCCGGTGGCTCAATGGAACCATCCCGGGCTCGGGCGCCAATGTGAACTACAGCGGCCAGAACGGATACGTGCTTTACTTCTCCGATCACCGCGGCATGCTGAAGGATCCGAATGCCTCCAACGGCGGGCAGACCCCGGCCGGAGTTTACAGCGGAGAAGCGGGCCTCGAGGACGTGGTTAACTCATCCCAGAACCTTACTTCGACCACCACAGACGGCGCGTTGGAGACCACCAGCTATTACACCTACTCTCCCGAGGACGTCGATCAGAATGGGCTTCTCGACAACTGGGGCGGGAAGAACATCGGGTACGGCTTCGGCATCAACACCAACACGGCCCCGCTGAATCCGTACAAGCGGATTACCGTCACCGGACAAGGCACAGCCGCCTCGGTCGACTGCGCCAGCTATAACACCGCGACTGGAGCGCTGCTGACCGGGGTCACTGATCAGGAAGGCATGGCCAATCCGGTGAGCGGCGCTCGTCACGTACTGAAGCTGGTCGACGGTGGCATGAGCGCTGCCCAGCTCAGCTATGTGCCGATCAAGCCCGCGGCCAGCGGTTGCGTGCAGAACGCCGCCAGTCCCACCGGTTGCGGCGGCTTCACTGTGGGCTCCGAAAACCCGGTGTATGTCCAGGGCAACTACAACTCATCGGCGTCTGATCCGTTCTGGGGCACGGCCAATTCCGCGACGCCTACCCAGGCCCTGCATTCGGCCGCATCCATCATCGCCGATTCGGTTACGGTTCTGTCCAACACCTGGAGCGACATGGGAAGTCTCATGTTCCCGACCGTCCCCGGAAACCGGGCTCCGGCGGCGGACGCGTATTACCGGATGGCGGTCTCGGGCGGAAAGAACATTCCGTTCCCCATCCCCAACTGGGGCGCCTCTCAGGACTTCGGCACCGACGGTGGACTCCACAACTTCCTGCGCTACCTGGAAAACTGGGGGGCCGTCACCCTGCACTATGACGGTTCGCTGGTCAGCATGTACTACTCCGAATACGACACGGGAACCTTCAAGTGCTGCACCGACGTATACAGCCCGCCGACTCGTAACTACTATTTCGACGTGCTGTTCCTGAACCCGAACAACCTGCCGCCGGCTACGCCCGAGTTCCAGGACGTCGTCAACCTGAGCTATCGCCAGAACTTCACACCGCAGTAGAGCTCGCAAGGCTCCAACCGCCCCGGCCTGCCTCGCAGCCGGGGCGTTTTTCTTGCCTCGCCATCTTCCCCGCAGCCATCCGCTACAATCGTAGGCGACTCGCGGTCAAGCCGCGTTCTGGGGATTCACTGCGATATGGACAGTTCTTCGCATGGGCAACCGTTTTCGTGGGCGATCTTCCTTATTTCCGCCCTCACCGCCATCAGCTGCTTCTTCATTCCGGCTTTCATCATCCGGCCCTTCCGTCACCAGGGGGCGGCGGCGTTGAATCTGGCGATGGATCTCCGCCAGCGGGCTCCCGGGATCACTCTGGCCGCGGCGCTGGTGAGTTTGCTTCTGGTCCTCGTTCTCTGGCCGGCGGCCGGCCGTTGGCGCAGGATCGGGATTGGCATGGTGATGCTGCTGGTCGCGTTCTCCGCGGTGATGTCGCGGCTGAACTACTTTGAATGGATGTTCCACCCCATCGACAGCGCGCAATTCCAGGCCGAAGCCGACAGCAAACTCGATAAAAGCGAAATGATTATCGCCGTTCGCTATGGCGACGATGCCCGGGCTTATCCCATCAGCCAGATGGCCTACCATCACATCTTCAACGACGTGGTCGCGGGCGTGCCGGTGGCGGTCACCTATTGAACGCTCTGTCACACCGGTCTGGTGTGGAAGCGAGCGCTGGACGGCAAGGCGCTGCATTTCTATTTAGCGGGCATCAACAACCAGAATTTCCTGATGCGCGACAAGGAGACCGGCACCTGGTGGCAGCAGATCACCGGGAAGGCGATCTTCGGCCCGATGAAAGGCGCAGCGCTTGAGTTGGTCCCGAGCGACGAGCTGACTTTCGGAGAGTGGAAAGCAGAAGTTTCGAATGGAAAAGTACTCGCACCGGTGGGGAAATTTAGCAAAGAATACGATCCCAACTGGGAACCGGATGTGGCGAAGCTGCCGGTGGTGATCAGTTTTCCGGGCACTGAGTTGAAGTCGCGAGACGTCGTGGTCGGACTGACGCTGAACGGAGCCAGCCGCGCTTATCCGTGGGAAGCGCTGGCCAAGCACTCTCCGGTGGTGGATCAGGTCAACGGAACTCCGCTGCTGGCCGTGGTGGGGCCCGATGGCAAGTCGTTCCGTATCTTCGTCAGCCGGATCGATGGCCAGGACGCCGAGTTCTTTCTGAAAGCCGACCCGGCGCCGGTTCGGGCCGACAACAAGGTCGCATCACCATCGAGCGCGGCGACAACGCAAGCGGCAGCGCCAGGACAAAACGGATCGACGGACAAACCCAGCACTACGTCGACCTCTGCTACACCCCCTTCCGCCGACCAGTCCTCCACCGCGCAGCCTGCGGCAGCAGCCGCCGTCAAACCATGGGTCCTGCTCGACACCGCCACTGCCAGCGAATGGAGTTTCCAGGGATGCGCCATCTCCGGCCCGTCGCAAGGCAAATGTCTCGACCGCGTTCCCGCCCTGAAAGACTACTGGTTCGACTGGCGCAACTATCATCCCGACACCAGCGTGTACAAACGCTAGTCGCCGCAAGTTCGAAAACGCTGGGGGCTTTTCGCATTGGCACACGCGGGGATCGAAGGGGCAATGAGGGGCAATAACGTCCACTTTTCTGGGTCGGAAAGAAAGTTCCGGTCACTAGCGCGTCCGCGTCCAAGGTCCTCAGGGGTAAATAAAAAATCAGTAAGGAGAGAGACCATGAAGACATCCTTCAGGATGATCCGTGTCGTGTTGGCAGCGCTGTCTGCTTTGCGCCTGGAAAACAGTGCGGCTTCAAGGCGAGGAATGAAGTTCGCTGCGAAGCCACGACCATGAGTTGCGCTCCCGAGATGAGAGCTGATCCTGGGGTATTCGCTGCCGCCACAAAAAAGACGTACCATCTTGCCGTGGCTCAGCCGAATGCCCTGTCGACTCGTGGCCGGTTCATGGCCGTCCTCCTGCTGAACGTCTCGGCCTTTGCACAGTCAGCCGCGAACCCGGCGCAGCCGATTCAACTGCACCCGCAAAACTCGCACTACTTCTTGTTCCAGGGGAAAGTCGTTGCCCTGATCACCAGCGGAGAACACTACGGCGCGGTGATCAACGCCGACGTCGACTATCACCGCTACCTTGCGACCCTCGCGGCAGAAGGGATGAACTACACCCGATTGTTTGCCGGGAGCTACCTGGAAGTTCCCGCCAAGTCATTCGGGATTCTGCGCAACGATCTGGCGCCGGCGCCTGGCCGGTTCCTCGCGCCCTGGGCCCGGAGCACCGCGCCCGGCTACGCCGGAGGTGGTAACAAATTCGACCTCGAGCAGTGGAACCCGGAATATTTTTCGCGTCTGCGCGACTTTCTAGGAGAAGCAGAGCGCCGCGGCATCGTGGTGGAAATCGGCCTGTTCTCTTCGCAGTACGGCCGAGAACAGTGGAACCTAAGCCCCTTCAACCGGGACAACAACGTGAACGCGACCGAGGGCATTGACTGGAAGAAGGTGAACACGCCGGAGAACGGAAACATCCTGGCGCACCAGGAGCGCTATGTGAGGAAGATTGTGCGCGAGGCCAACACCTTTGCAAACGCGCTCTTCTAAATTGCCAACGAACCTTGGTCGGATCGTCCCGTCCTGTCCGACGTGGTGAATCCGTATCTGTTTTCGGGGCGCGACCAGTATCCCAACTCAGTCGATCTTCCCGACGAACCGACGATGGCCTGGCAGGCGCGGGTTGCGGGTTGGATCGCGAGCGAGGAAGCCGGGCTGTCGAACCAGCATCTGGTCGCCCAGGACTGCTGCAACTTCCGCTATCCCGTGCGGCAACTCATTGATGGTGTCAGCATCGTGAACTTTCACTACGCTTACCCGGAGGCAGTTACGCTCAACTACGGGCTGGGAAAAGCTCTCTCTTACGACGAGACTGGATTCCTCGGCCACGACGACGAAGCCTACGCCCGCGAGGCCTGGAACTTCATGCTGTCTGGCGGAAGCGTCTTCGACGCCCTCGACTACTCGTTCACACCGGGTCATGAAGATGGAACCGACACCGCGCCCAACGGTCCCGGCGGCGGAAGCCCGGAACTGCGCCGGCGCCTGCGCATCCTCAGCGAGTTCCTGCAGGCCTTACCCCTGGTCGACGTGGCGCCCGATGCCCACTCCACGAAGTGGGCAGGCGGTGTGGTTACGCATCTGCTTTCAACCGCCAGCGGTGAGTACGCCATGTATGTCGACGGCAATGGTCCGGCGGAGTTGGTGTTGACTTTGCCCAAGGGCGAATACACGATGAGGTGGATCGATGTCACTTCCGGAAAAGTGAAAAGCGCCACCAGCTTTGTTCACCCAGGCGGTGACAAACTTATTGCCACTCCTCAGTTCCGCCAAGGCATAGCGCTGCGGCTTTCCCGCGCTGCCACAAATCGCGTGGGGACGGGCGCAATCGCCGGTCCGCGGGTTCCCTCCGGCGGTCGCTAGGGTCCCCGTCCGGATCACTCCGGCAGTCCGATACGCCGCATCAGTTCGGCATAGCGCGGGTCGGAACGGAGCGAGTCCAGCCCCGGGTAGCGGATGGAAAGAATCAGGTCGGTTTCCTGGTTGTGGTATGACTGCTCCAGATAATTCAAAGCCTTGTCCCGCTCTCCGGCCAGCATGCAAGTCATGCCCACAACCGCCATCCACTTGTTGCCGGCGAACCCGGCTTGCGCCAGGGCACAATAGCCCTTGGCGTCCGGACTGAAGTGTCCGGGGATGGAAGAGAAGTTCTGCATTTCACCGATGGCGTGGGGGAAATCTCCGTTCAACCCGTAAAGCCAGGACAGCTTGAGGTGCGCGGGGGCGAAATTTGGATCCCGTTCCAGGGTCTTCTGGAACTGCGCCATTGCCTCCGGATACCGGTGCGCGTACATCAAGGTGGCGGCATAGTTGGTGTTCACTATGGGTGAGAGCGGGTCCAGCGACAATGCAATGTGGAACTCTTCCAGAGCGCGGTCGAACTGCTTTTCCGGTGCCAGGTAGGTGAACGCATAAAAATAATGGGTCGCGGCATCGTTGGGATTCAGTTCCAGGGAGCGATGAAATTCCGCCTCGGCCTCGCTCCATTTCCACTCCATCGATAAAGCGTTGGCGCGCGCGGTATGCGCCTCCGGCAGCGAACTGTCCAGTTCGAGCGCCTTGCGGGTGGCTTCATCCGCCAGCAATCCCGCCTGGCGCGAACTGATTTCGGGCACGTAGCTGGAAATCACGTTGTAGGTGTCACCCAGCCCGGTGTAGGCCAGCGCGTAATTCTGATCCGCGGCGATCGCCTGCTGAAACAGATCGATGCTCTTCTTCAATCCCGCCGGCGTGCGGCCGTACCAGAGCTGCCGCCCCTCGAGGTAGAGCCGGTAGGCTTCCGGATTCTTGGTCCCGGCGCTGCCCAGACTCTTGGGCTCGGTTCCGACCGCTTGGGCACGCAGGCGCTTCGACAGATCGCGGGTGATGTCGCCCTGCACCGCGGTGATCTCCCCTGCCTTGCGCTCGTAATGCGAGCCCCAGATCTCGGTTCCGTCGGAGGTGTTCACCAGATCCGCCTGCACCGCGACTTCATCCCCGCGTTGCGTGATGCGGCCCATCAACACCGCGCCCACCTGCAGGGTCTGTCCGATCTTCTGCGGATCGTCCTCTTTCCCTTTGAAGCGAAAAACCGTGCTGCGTGCCATCACTTTGAGGTCGGGCAACTGCGAGAGTGTGCCGATCAGGCTCTCGGTCAATCCGTCGCTCAGGTACTCATTGTTGGGATCGCCCGTCGCGTTGACGAAGGGCAGCACGGCCACCGAGTCAATTTTTCCGGCTTCTGGCTTTCCCCGCAGCAAGTACACCGCCAGGACAGCCGCGACCGCCACCCCTGCACCTAAAGCGAGCGCAGCATGCCTGCGGGACCGCTGGGTTAAAGCCGCGGCCGGAACCGCGCTCGAAGATCGCGCGGCTGCCTCCAGGGACGGCGAGGCGGCAAAACTTCTCGACCGGCCGGAGTCAAGATCGCGCTTCAGCCTGGTCAGATCGGTGCGCAGATCGGCGGCGCTCTGGTAGCGAAGATTGCGGTCTTTCTCGAGGGCCTTATTGACGATGCGCTCCAGCTCCGCCGGCACGTCCGGATTCAGCCGGACCGGGGCGGCGGGCGTGCCGTCCAGAATCGCTTTCATTATGTCGGCGGAACTCTCGCCGCGAAACGGCACGGTCCCGGTTGCCATCTCGTAGAGCACCGCGCCGAAGGAGAACAGATCGCTGCGCGCGTCCAGGTCCTTGGCCCGAGCCTGCTCCGGCGACATGTAGGCAACCGTGCCCAGGGTGGAGCCGGGATTGGTCAACTGAGCCTCGCCGATGGTGCGCGTCTGGGTGTTGTCGGAGCCGGAAGCCGGGCGCGCGGCATCCACTTTGGCCAAGCCGAAATCGAGGATCTTGGCGTGCTCGCGATCGGTGACGAAAATATTGGCCGGCTTGATATCGCGGTGCACGATGCCTTTGGCGTGCGCTGCGTCGAGCGCGTCAGCGACTTCAATGGCCAGCCCCAGCAGAGTTTCGGTATCCATCGGGCGCCCGGCTATGCGGTGCTTGAGCGTCACGCCATCCAGAAACTCCATCGCGATGTAGGACCGCTCGCCGTCTTTGCCGATTTCGTAGATGGTGCAGATGTTGGGGTGATTCAAAGCGGAAGCGGCTCGTGCCTCGCGGCGGAAACGCTCGAGCGCCTGCGCGTCGCCCGCCAGGTCATCGGGCAAAAACTTCAGCGCCACAAACCGGCCCAGTTCGGTGTCCTCGGCCTTGTAGACCACACCCATGCCTCCGCCGCCCAGCTTTTCGACGATGCGGTAGCGCGAGATGGTTTGTCCTATCAAAGAAGCGAGTCGCCCGCAGTTTACTCTACCACCCGGCAATGCCAGCAGTGGCGGCGAGACGAGTCAATTCCCGCCCGGGCGACCTGCCCTAAGAAGCTCCCGGAGCGAGCCGACAGCTGACGGCCAGCGCAACCGCTTGGCCGCGCTAGGAATGCTTTCCCACCAGGTAAGCCGCATTCATGCGAAAGCGGTCCCAGTTTGCCGCGTCGAACCGGTCGGTGTCGGTCAGACCCTTCGCGGTGCCCACGGCCTGCACCACGTACCAGCCGGCGCTGCCCTGGTACAACATTCCGATGTGGCCATCCCCGGGCTTGATCAGGATGTCGGCATCCATCAGGTCTTTGGCGTCGTTGATCTCCGTGGTGCCCTGGTTGGCATTGCGGAATAACGAAATCCCGAGGCCAAAATTAGGTTGGTACCAGTGCTTGGCGTAGCAATAGTTGACCAGGCCGACGCAGTCGAAGTGGCGCACGTCGTCACACGCTTCTCCCCAGGTAACGTTGCCGGCGTTCTGAATGTTTCCCCGGAAATAATATTTGCGCGGGAACAGATTCTTTCCCGCTCCGGCTCCGTCCCAGCTGGTTTGATTGGTCTTCCCTTTCGCAATCGCGTCCTGACACGAAGTGACGAAGGCATTGAGATCGGGCGTTTCGCTGAAACGGCTGCTACGGCCCGCGCAAGTGTTGTAGCCATCGAAAGTGGGCTGCACCGCGGTGCGAACGGCCAGCACCTTGTCACGAGCGGTTTCCCCGGCGTTCAGGCTGTAGTCGCGCAACTTCGCAGCCGCCGTTTTGCCGCCGCCGGGATTGCCGTTAGCCTGGCCCGGCTCGTTGCCCCCCGTGCCCCACAGGTAATGCGCGGCCGCCACGAAGGTGCGGGCCAGGTCCACGATACTTTTTCGGATCTGCGCCACGGACTCGAGCGTCACCACCACCGGCGCGGAATAATCACCCTTATTCCAGCACGCCCGCACCGAGGCGCCTTGCATCTTGCTGGCGTCGATCTCGTAGATGAATTCCCAACTGCCTTTGGCCGTTTCCTTAAGGAAGTGCACGGCCGGATCAGCCAGCATAAGCAACGGGCTGGGAGCGGTGGCCGGGTTCGTAGTGACGTTCAAACGATCGTAATCCGGCCCTGGTCCGCCACCTTTGAGCCCCAGGCGAAACTTGGAGTTATTGCGGACTTCCATCGTGGTGATATCATCGCCCGTGATAGGGTTGAAGAAATTTGCCATCCCATGACCCCCAGTTCTTCGGCAGACTATAGCATGGCTCTCACCAGAATCGGCCACGTCGCCCCTTTGAGCATAGTGGCTTCAAACCGCCAAACGTTGCGCCGGCGAGTGTCGTTTGCGGTCGTGCTGCTGCTAGTCCATGGCTTCGCGGCACCGGTGTATGCGGCTGGCCCGCAGGAGGCTCAGCCCCTGCCTGACGTGACCTTCCGAACCTATCAGAACGAGTCCGTTCGCACGGGAGACATGAAGGGGAGCGTGATCTTCGTGGAGCTGTGGGCTACGAACTGCAAAGCCTGTCCCCCCATGCGGGCTGCGGCCGAACGCTTGAACGGACAGTTCGCCGCCCAGGGCGTGATGTTCCTCAGCATCAACGAAGACGCCAACCAAAAGGCCTGGGAAGAAAGCCTGATTCACCAGCCCTCGCCCCTGATCGAGGTCAGGGACGAAAAGCATTCCTTCCGCCGGATGATGCACGTGACCAGCCTGCCCGCAGCCTGCATCGTTGACCGGAGCGGTCATGTCCGATGGCGCGGTCCCTGGACCAGCGCTTCGGAGGCGGAGACGTCGGCCGCCGTAGCCCGCTTATTGCAGGAACACTAGCAACCGGGAGGACCCTGTCCTTGCCAGCCATTCGCGCTCTGTTCTGGGATATCGGCGGGGTACTGCTCAGCAATGCCTGGGACCGCAATCAGCGCACGACAGCGCTCGAACACTTCCACCTCGACGAAGCCGAGTTCCACGACCGGCACGAGATGCTGGTCTCTTCGTTCGAACGCGGCAAGATCACGCTGGAGGAGTATCTGGACCGCACGATCTTTTACCGGGCGCGTTCGTTCACCCGCGACGCTTTTCGTGATTTCATGTACACGCTGTCGCAGCCCATGCCCGAGGTGCTCGGCTTGGCGCAGTCGCTCAGCGATTCGGGCAAGTACTTCATGGGGACCATCAACAACGAGTCGCGGGAACTCAATTACTACCGCATGGAAACCTTCGGCTTGCGGAAGATTTTCCGCGTGTTTTTCAGTTCGTGCTTCGTCGGCCTGCGCAAGCCAGAGCGCGACATCTATCGGCTCGCGCTCGAGACCACGCAGATTCCCGCCGAGCAATGCTGCTTCATCGACGACCGCGCCCTGAACCTGGAGTGCGCGGCCAAGCTGGGGATGCACACCATCGAGATGCACGATCTGGCGCGGCTCAAAGCCGACCTGGCCGCGTTGGGGGTGAATTCCTGACGCCGAATCGCAGAAAGCAAGGCAAAGCCCTTACGGATTTTTCCTGGGCTGGCTGGTCTTCACTCCGCCGCTGGCGGGGACATCGGACTCGAGCATGCTGAAACCGAGATCACTGGACCAGCAGTCTGCGGTCAGCTTCCACTCGCCGCTGCTCTGGCGTGCGCACACCCATAAGTACTTGCCGCGATCTTCGCGCCGCTTGCCGCTGGCGCTGGGCACCAGGGCCTTGCATCGACCTGCCTCGTAAGCAAGATCGCCGAGCACTTCCACGCGCAGCGGCTCCATTTCCACCTCACCCAGACCGGCGTCGAGCGCGCCGAAGAAGAACTCGCGGACCGCAGCGGCGCCGCGGACGGGGGGAAAGTTGGACCGCAGCACGAACGCGTCGGCGACGTATAGATCGAGCAGATCATCCAGGTGCTTGGTGTTGCAGGCCAGCACCCATTCCTGGGTAATGCGCCGTACCGCGGCCTCAGCGCGGCTCATATCTCCGCGCAAAGCCGCGCTCGGCCGTAACTTTTCTTCGCGCACCGTATCCGGCGCGCCCCCCCGCGGAACTCCCGCGTCCCCCCCTCCGGGAAAATAATGGTGA
>Ga0209698_10008928_pt1 | contig 10305 bp, 7 predicted proteins | sample LitLauG_LLR_2012_FD_187203 | JGI IMG/M metagenome (GOLD analysis project Ga0209698, IMG submission 187203) | Freshwater sediment microbial communities from Pennsylvania, USA - Little Laurel Run_MetaG_LLR_2012 (SPAdes) (version 2) | ecosystem: Environmental > Aquatic > Freshwater > Creek >... | reverse complement strand
AAGATAAAATCCGTGTGCGGCTCCGGCAGATAGAACAATTTCTGCTTGCCTTCCATCAGGCCGGTGCCGGTCAGGCCTCCGGTGCCCACTGCGATGAGCGATTGCACGATGTGGAATCCGGCCTTCTGGCGGTCGGCATAAGGATTGAGAAAAGCGAGAATGCGATCGCGGCGCCAGGCCACGTGGAAGATCAGGACATAGAGCGGGAGCAGGGATGCGCCGAAGGCATAAGCAAAGTATCGGAGGCGCATGCCCGCTACGTACAAGATGCAGGCGCTGATTCCGGCGCAGGCGATGGCGGTCCCGAGATCGGGCTGCAGCACGATGAGTCCGAGGAAGACCAGAACCGGCGCGGCCGCAGGCAGCAGCGTGTTGCGCACGTCGTCGATGGACTTGGCGCGGCTCTCTAGAAAATAGGCCAAGAAAAGGATGAGAACCGGCTTAGCGAGCTCGGATGGCTGGAAAGAGAAGCCCCCGGCGTGGATCCAGCGATGCGTGTTGTGGGAGCGATCGAGAAAGAAGACAGAAATCAGCAGCAGCGTGGTCACGCCCATGAACGAAAAAACCAGGCCGGGATGCTTGTAGCGGCGGTAGTCCACGCGCATGGTGATGACCATGGCAACGAGTCCGGCGACGGCCCAGATGAGCTGCTTGGAAAGGAATGCGTAAGGCGATCCGAAGCGCTCGCGCGCCATCACCGCCGACGCCGAGAAGACCATCACCAGGCCGACGAATACCAGCAGCATGGTGACGGTGAACAACCAGCGATCAACACTGACGCGCTTCGCCATGGGACATTCATTTCACCACGAGGGCGAGCGGTGAGCTGGGGATAGTTGTGATTTGAGTGTTGCTTGTTTTGGTGCGGGGCTTCGGCGGCTATAATCGCTCGAATTCGTCCGCCGCGCGCACCGGGAGCATTACCAATGAAACCTCTTGGACCCATCTTGATTGGTCTATTCGTTGTAACGGCCTGGTGTAGCAGCGTCGGAGCAGGCCCTCTGCGCGAAAACTCCGTCGGAGGGGCGCAACAGGCCCAACAGGGGCAGCGCGACACCAAGGACGACGAACTCACGACTGAATTCCCTCTTGCCGTTGAAGTATCAAAGTCTCAATACGACAACCCATTCGAGAACGATATGGCGAGCCTGGCCAAAGGCGAGGATTTAGGAATGTCCCCGCCTATCCTCGTAATCCTAACCGCAACGATTAATGGCGAATCGCATTGGACGCTGATTTGCAGGCGCGAGAACGTAAGAAACGAAACAAACCCCTGCACTCCCCTCGCGGCAGGAAGGTATCCAGCCCGTTGGGTTCACAATGCGGAGCTTCTTCAACTTCTAGTGAAGGACGATCAAGGTAAGTTTGATTCCCGTTTTTTCGACGCCTCCCCGAAACGCCAGGACCCTCCACCGGCCGATGACAAACCACTTCAGACAGCACGGTATCAATTCGTGATTTCTCCGCCCACCGGCAAGCGCAGTGAGGACTATCCGATGTTGCTCCACGTCTATGGAGCGGTCAGGCTCCGCTTTCCAGTCGGACAGCTCCCCGTCCACATGCGCTGCACGTACAGCAACCGCGACTCATTCACAACTCAGATTGATTGCTTGAACGCGGGCGGTGCCGAGATTTATAAGGGCCACGTCGATCTTGATTCTGCATTGGACGGCAGCTGGGGGTGGACTATTTCGTGCGACGCAAAGTGGAGATGGAGCAAATGCGCAGCGCTAGGGCCTGGGTTCTACGCAGCGCGTTGGCGAGTTGCAGACAAGCGGCTACTCGTAGTGTTGGCCAAGGTGGGCGAGAAAACTGAAGAAATCACTTTCGATGCCAAAAAACTACCAGACCTGTCGGAACCGCCGACGGCGCGGCCACCCTCGCCCTAAACGGCGCGGAGGTGGCGTAGCGCATCGTCCAGGTTACGCGTGATCGGTTCAGCTAGCTCACCATCTTCGGACGTCTTCTGCACGACGTCCTCGAAAACAGCGAGACATAGGTTTCGCTTGCGCTGCTCCAGGCTTGTTAGGTCGAGCTTGTAAAAGCAACCGTACGGGCTTGGATCGAAACGGTAGACGTCATAGCCGTACCTTGCAACTCGGTTACTGATTAATACGTGGCAGAATTTCTCGGCGTCTTGCTTCGTCACGTGTTCCATTTCTGCATTAGAGCTTTAAGTCGTTGTGGTGAATAGGGGGAGATGAGCTGGAACCACCTCGGTTAACCCGGGCAATCACTAGTTAGATGCTTGCCGCGCCCGGCCTCGCCGCTTCACGCCATCGACGATTTCGTGCAGGGTCTCATCGGTGTACACGCGGCCCTCACCGCGCGCCAGAGACGCTTCTGCCACGTCTACCGCGGCTAGGATCTCCGCGCGACGCCGCTCGCGTTCTTCCCACAATGCCAAGGCGTCGGCTATAGCATCCGTTTCGTTCTGGTAGCGTCCGGCAGCAATGCCCTGGCGGACAAACGCTTCCTGATCGGGAGTGAGGCGTACTTCCATGAGCTAAGCGTAGGAGAGGGAAATCGGGGTGTCAAGTGTGTGTGCCCCGAAAGCGCGCCCTCGCCGGGCCTGAAGGCCGATTCTCTTTTTGAACGCTAACGCGGCCCTTGAAGGGCCGCTCTTCCACGGTGCTGCCAGGCTGCATTTCCGCGGCGCTGTTCACGCCTTTTGAGCGAGGCTTGCCACGGTTTGTTTGAACACTTTCCCGCGGTGCTCGTAGCTCTTGAACTGGTCGAAGCTGGCGCAGGCTGGGGCGAGTAGGACGACATCGCCGGGCTGGGCTGACGTGTTGGCTTTGCGAATGGCATTTTCTAACGTCTCAGCGTGGACTACTTCCACACCTTTGATTTGCGATTCGATCTTCGCTGCGGCAGCGCCTATGGTATAGACGCGCTTCACACGCTGGCGGAGCAGGTCGTTGAGCACTGTGTAGTCGCTCCCCTTGTCTTTGCCGCCGAGAATCAGGTGGATGTTGGTGGGGAAGGATTCGAGAGCTTTGATGGTCGCGTCGACGTTGGTGGCTTTGGAGTCGTTGTAGTAGTCGACGCCGTTGACGGTGGCCACGAATTCGAGGCGGTGCTCGACCGCTTTGAAATCTCGCACGGCTTGACGGATTTTGTCTGGAGGACAACCCATCAGCGCTCCGGCGCAGACGGCGGCCAGCACGTTTTCCAGATTGTGCGCGCCTTTTAGCGGAATCTCGGAGACTTGCAGGATTTCCCTTTGCCCCGTACGGTCGCGGAAAAGAAGGTTGCCGTTGCGTACCCATGCGCCCTGCTGAACTTCTTTTTGACGGCTGAACCAGAAGACCTGGGCGCGGGTTCTCGCGGCCATGGACACGCACGTTGCGTCGTCGACGTTGAGAACGGCGTAATCGTCTGGCTGCTGGTTTTCGAAGATGCGTGCCTTGGCGTTGATGTAGGCGTCCAGCGTGCGGTGCCGGTCGAGATGATCGGGCGTTACGTTCAGCACGACTGCGATTTTGGGGCGAAAGCTCTGAATGGTTTCCAGTTGGAAACTCGAGACTTCGAGCACGATGATGGTTTCGGGCTTGGCACGTTCTGCCAGTGAAATTGCGGGCGTTCCGATGTTGCCGCCGACTAGCGTGGGGAATCCCCCGGCGGTCATGATTTCACCGGCAAGTGTAGTGGTCGTCGTTTTTCCATTCGACCCAGTGATTGCGACTAATGGGCCGGGCAAGAATTGGGCGGCGAGTTCGATTTCGCCGATGACCATCTCGCCGGCGGAGCGCGCCTGCACCAGTGGCGGCGCATCGACTGGCACGCCGGGGCTGACTACGATCAGATCCTGGCCGCGGAAGGTGCGCTCGCCGTGGCCTCCGGTTTCGACGGTGATGCCGTGATCGAGCAGCGCGGGAATTTCGTTGCGCAGTTCGTCGCCGCTCTTGGTGTCGGAGACGGTGACGCGGGCGCCATGCTGCTTCAAGAAAATGGCTGAAGCGACCCCCGATTTTCCCAGGCCGACGACCAGCACGCGTTTTCCGTTCAGTTCCATTGAGATCAATTTAACTTCTTGGCCACGGATTACCACGGATTCACACGGATCAAAAAAACTTACAGGTTTATCCGTGGTGATCTGTGAAAATCCGTGGCCACGATCTTCTACCTTAACTTTAACGTGGTCAGCGCGAACAGGGCGAAGACCAGGGATGCGATCCAGAAGCGCACGATAATTTTCGACTCCGACCAGCCCATCAGTTCGAAATGGTGATGGATGGGCGCCATCTTGAAGATGCGCTTCTTTCGCAGTTTATAGGAGCCGACCTGCAGAATCACGGAGAGTGCTTCGATTACGAATACACCGCCGATGAAGGGAAGCAGCAACTCCTGCTTGATGATGACGGCCACGGTGCCGATGGCGCCGCCCAGAGCGAGCGATCCTACATCGCCCATGAAAACTTCGGCGGGGTGCGCGTTGTACCAGAGAAATCCTATGGACGAGCCGACCATCGCGCCGCAGAAGATGGTCAACTCGGCGACTTGCGGCATGCGCTGCAATTCCAGATAGGTGGCGAAGGTGGCGTGGCCGCTGACGTAGGTGAGGACCGTCAGGGCTCCGGCTGCAATGACCGTGCAGCCGATGGCTAAGCCGTCGAGGCCGTCCGTCAGGTTCACGGCATTGCTCGATCCTACGATGACCAGAACCACGAACGCCATGAAGGGCAGGAACGCGAGCGGCCAGAGATGCGGATTGCGCTCCAGCGTGCCGACCACCAGGTCAGGATGAAATTGCTTAAAGAAGGGCACGATCAGCTTGGTCGAATACATGCCGTAGGTCTGCATGGCGATCAGCATGGAGGCGATCACGATGCCGGCGGCGATCTGCAGGCCGAATTTTGCCCGGCTGGTGAGGCCCAGATTGCGGCGGTGCGTGACCTTGGTGTAGTCGTCGGTGAATCCAATGGCGGCGTAGGCGCAGGTGGAGAAGACGGCGATCCAGATGAAGCGGTTGCTGAGATCAGCCCAGAGCAGCGTAGGAACGACGATCGCGATCACGATGAGCAGCCCGCCCATGGTGGGCGTACCTGCCTTTTTCTGATGAGCCTTGGGTCCTTCCTCGCGAATGTATTGGCCGATCTGGAAATCGCGGAGGCGGTTAATAACGAGCGGGCCAACGATTAGCCCCGTGAAGAGGGCGGTAAGACTGGCAAATGCAGTACGGAACGTAACGTAACGAAAAATGCGGAAGGGGGCTACGTAATGCTGCAGCTTGACGAACAACAGCCAGTAGAGCAAATAGCCTCCGAGTGCAGCTGTCAGCTTTCAGCCGTCAGCCTTCAGCGATTCACAGGCGCGACCCGGGCTATCCGCTAGCTCGCCCGTCCTCGCTTTGCTTTCCAAATCTCCAGCGCCTTTTCCAGCTTCACGCCGCGGGATGCTTTCAGTAGCACGACATCGCCATCACGGGTTTCACGGGCTAGCCATTCGCCGGCTTCTTCCGGCGTGGATAGAAATTCGGCCTGCGTTCCCGCTTGCTTGGCCCCCTCGACCATGGCTTTGGCCAGACCCCGCACACCGACGAGTACGTCGACTTTGTTTTCGCCCACGTGAGCACCTGCGGCGCGATGCATCTCCTCTGCGGCCGGTCCGAGCTCCAGCATTTCTCCCGCAACCAAGATGCGACGGCTGGCTTTCATGGCAGCCAGAGCGTGGACCATGGCTTCGAGCGCCTTCGGATTGGAATTGTAGCAATCGTTGACGACCGTGATGTTACCCAGTTGGAGAACCTGCCCCCGCTTATCTGCCGGCGCAAGAGTGGCGAGGGCGGCGACCGCCTCGGCTAGCGTCATAGCTCGGGTCATGCCGACGGCCACGGCGGCGAGCGCGTTCAGAACGTTGTGCTCTCCTACGAGCCGCAGCATGGCTGCCTGCCGGCCCTCGAGCGTGACAATGTCGAAGGCGGAGCCTTCGGTTCCCTGCAAGCGAACATTCTCGGCCCGCACGGCGGCGTGCGCCCGAATGCCATAGGTCACGACTTTGCCTTCGAAATCGCGACCGAACTGAGAAACGTATTCGTCGTCGGCGTTCAGGATGGCTGTGCCGTTGGGCGGAAGGGACTCGACCAACTCGTATTTAGCGCGCGCGATACCGGCAATGGAGTCGAAATATTCCAGGTGCACGGGAGCAACGTTGGTGACCACGCCGATTTCCGGTTGCGCAATTTTGGCCAGCGCGCGAATCTCGCCCGCATGCGACATTCCCATCTCGATTACGGCGAGGTCGTGCTCCGGTTCGAGCTTCAACAGCATCAGCGGCAAGCCGAAGTGATTGTTGAAGTTGCCTTCGGACTTCAGCACACGAAATTTCGAACTGAGGACGTGCGCGATGGCTTCTTTTGTGGTCGTCTTGCCGGCTGAGCCGGTAATGCCGATCAACGGCTTGCCCCAGAGCCTGCGCACGGCTGTAGCCAAGGACTGGAGTGCGATGAGGGTGTCATCGACGGCGAGGAGCGGCGCGTTTGCGGAATAGCGATGCTGCTGCTCCCGGCTGATTACCACCGCTATGGCGCCTTGTTCCAGCGCGTTCTGGACGAAGTCGTGGCCGTCGAGGCGCTCGCCTTTTACCGCGAAGAAGAGTTCCCCCTTGGCCACTGTGCGCGAGTCGATCGAGTAACCCAGAGCTTCTTCCGGACCGACAGCCGAGGGGGCTGTCTCTACATGAGCATTTATGATTTCGGCGATTTTAGAGAGTGCGAGCTTCATGCCTGCGTCTCCACGGGCTTCTTCTCGGCATCGAATCCGTTCGCCTTCAGCACTTCGCGCGCTACTTCTACGTCGTCGAAGGGGAGCGAGCCTTCTCTCGTTACCTGAACTTTTTCGTGGCCCTTGCCTGCTAGGAGGACGATATCTCCGGGGCGCGCCTCAGTGATGGCAAGCGCAATGGCTTTGCGGCGGTCGGGTTCGACGCTGTATTTCACGCCGGCCTTCTGCAAGCCCACGAGAGCGTCGTTAATAATCGAGAGAGGATCTTCGCTGCGGGGGTTGTCGGAAGTGAGAACCACGAAATCGCTTCCTCGCCCCGCGGCTTCGCCCATCAGCGGACGCTTGGCGCGGTCGCGGTCGCCGCCGCAGCCGAAGACGGTCAGCACGCGACCGTTTAGTCCGCCGCGCGAAACGAATTCGCGGGCCAGTGCGGTGAGATTGCGCAGAGCGTCATCGGTATGGGCGTAGTCGACCACCACGGTGAAAGGCTGGCCGCAGTCGACCCGCTCGAACCTTCCGGGAACGTGGGTGAGCGACTCGACGCCTCGGGCGATGGCCTGCGAACTGCAGTTGCGCGCCAAGCATGCGGCGGCCGCTGCCAGAATGTTGTAGACGTTCACGCGACCAATGAGCGGCGAAAACAGCGGAATCTTTTCTTGTGGAGTTCTCAAATCGAAGCGGGTGCCGCGCGGCGTGATGTCGACATTTTCCGCGTGGAAGTCACCGCCATTCCAGGAATACGTCAGTACGACTGAACTGCGCTTGCGGCTGAACTTCGCCAGCGTCTCACCGAATTCGTCGTCGAGATTGGTGACCGCGACGCGCGGTGCATCCGTTCCACAGCCTTCAAACAGAATCCGCTTCGCGGCAGAGTATTCGTCCATCGACTTGTGATAGTCGAGGTGATCGCGGGTGAGATTTGTGAACACCGCCACGTCAAACGGAATTCCGTAAACACGCTGCTGCGCCAGCGCGTGAGAAGAGACTTCCATTACCGCATCAGTCGCGCCCTGGCCGAGCGCTTCATTCAGAATGCGATTCAGTTCGAGCGCTTCCGGCGTGGTGTGGGGCGCGGGATAAGTGCGTCCCGCTACGTGATACTCGATGGTTCCGATCAGCGCGCTCTTGCGCCCGGCGGCAGTCAGAATCGACTCGATCAAGAATGCCGTCGTGCTCTTGCCGTTGGTGCCGGTGATTCCGGTGATGGCGATACGCTCAGCCGGATGCTTGTAGAAATTCGCACTCAAGCGCGCCAGGGCCCGGCGGCCGTGGGGCACGAGCGCCCACGCGACTCCCTCGCGCGGTTTCTCGGCAGGAGCGTCGGTGACGATCGCAACTGCTCCGGCCTGAATCGCCGCGTCGATGAAGCGATTGCCGTCGGAGGTTTCGCCATGCATCGCGACGAAGGCGCAGCCTGGCTGCACGCGGCGCGAGTCGTATTCGACGCCACTGATGTCTGGATTCCCGCTCGCGGCAAGAAACTCCGCGCCATCCAGCAGATGTTGGAAGGTCATTGCTGAAATTATAGGGCAGGCATGGAGAGGACTGCGGCGAGCACCAGCCAGAGTACGCCGCCCAAGTGTTACCTAGGTCATTTTCCGGTCGCCGGTGCGCCGCGCTACATTGGCCCCATGAGCACCGGAACCAGTCCCGCCAAATACCGTTGCGCGCAATGCGACCAGCCGGAGAGCAGTTGCGATTGCGAAAAATATTGCTGCCTGTGCCAATCGCTGATTGATGTTCGACTCTGCGCCGACGGGTTGCTGTATTGTGAGCCCTGCCGCACAGCCTGCGACTACAAAGCCTCTGACTAGAATCACTTCGGCAACCCTTCGAGTTTTCCCCGCACTCCTATCCCTGGGGCGCCTTTTCTTCGAGTGAACTCCGCTGCCAATGCGGCGTTCTTCCGATTGAGACTTCGAAATGTGATCAGATTCCTTTGCAAGAGCGGGTCTTTTAAGGCAGAATAGTTCGTTTTCGCTTTGTGCCCTTTTTTTGGCTCGGAGGCCATCATGGCTACTACGATGCACGTCAGCGACGTTGCCGAGTTGCTGAGCGAAGGCAGGACCCATTTTAATCTTTCTCCCGCGCAACTGGTCGAGCATTCCGTCCGGCGCAATGAATCAAAAATGGCCGCGAACGGCTCCCTGGTCGGCTACACCAACCGCACCGGGCGCTCTCCGAAAGACAAGTTCATTGTCAGAGATAAGACCACTGAGCGCGAAGTAGATTGGAAGGCGAACTCACCCATCGAACCGGACAGATTTGACGACCTTTACGCGCGTGTGATGGAGCATCTCCGCGGGCGGGAGCTTTTCGTGCAGGATCTTTTTTGTGGAGCCGACCCCGCGTATCGGCTGCCGGTTCGCATCGTGAACGAATATGCCTGGCACAACCTGTTTGTGCGGCAATTATTTCTTCGGCCCAGCGCGGAAGAATTGAAGACGCATCGTCCGGAGTTCACGGTCATCTCCGCTCCGGAGTTCAAAGCCGATCCGCATCGCGACGGCGTCAACTCTGAAGTTTTCATTCTGCTTAATTTCACGCGGCGCACGGTGCTGATCGGCGGAACTTCCTATGCCGGCGAGATGAAGAAATCGATTTTCAGCGTGATGAACTTCCTGCTGCCGCCGCGCAACGTGTTCCCCATGCACTGTTCGGCGAACGTTGGGCACAACGGGGTGAGCGCGCTGTTCTTCGGGCTTTCGGGCACGGGCAAGACGACCCTCTCTGCCGATCCGTCGCGCGATCTGATCGGCGACGACGAGCATGGCTGGAGCGCCGACGGCGTGTTCAACTTCGAAGGCGGATGCTACGCCAAGTGCATCAAGCTCTCGAAGAAAAATGAGCCGCAAATCTGGAACGCGCTGCGCTTCGGATGCGTTCTGGAGAATGTTGTGCTCGATGCGCACACACGGATTCCCGATTACAACGACGACAGCAAGACGGAGAATACCCGGGCGGCGTATCCCGTAGATTTCATCGAGAACGCGGTGATCCCGGGGATTGGCGGGCATCCGAAGAATGTGGTGTTTCTGACCGCCGACGCGTTCGGCGTGTTGCCGCCGATCTCGAAGCTGACGCCGGAGCAGGCGATGTATCACTTTTTGTCGGGCTACACGGCAAAAGTTGCAGGGACCGAGGCGGGGGTGAAAGAGCCTTCGGCAACATTCTCAACTTGCTTCGGCGCGCCGTTTCTGCCGCGGGCTCCGAAGGTTTACGCCGAAATGCTGGGACGCCGTTTGCGCGAGCACAACGCGCAGTGTTGGCTGGTGAATACCGGCTGGCAGGGCGGGCCATACGGCATCGGCAAGCGCATGGACATTCCGTATACGCGCGCGATGGTTGACTCGGCGGTGGAAGGCGAATTGATCAAGGAAGAATTCGAGATTGAGCCGACGTTTGGCTTTGCCATTCCGAAAGTCTGCCACGGAGTTCCGCCGCAAGTACTCAATCCGCGTAATGCTTGGCCGGATAAAGCGGCGTACGACAAGGCGGCTGAAGATCTGCGGAACCGCTTCGCCAAGAATTTCGAGAACTTCGATGCCCCGCCCGAGGTCAAGGCCGCGGGACCAAAGGC
>Ga0209698_10008927_pt1 | contig 10305 bp, 12 predicted proteins | sample LitLauG_LLR_2012_FD_187203 | JGI IMG/M metagenome (GOLD analysis project Ga0209698, IMG submission 187203) | Freshwater sediment microbial communities from Pennsylvania, USA - Little Laurel Run_MetaG_LLR_2012 (SPAdes) (version 2) | ecosystem: Environmental > Aquatic > Freshwater > Creek >... | reverse complement strand
CTTTAAAGCCGTCGCCGTCGGTCGCGGCGCCGCTCGCGAGCGCGGCGAGCTTGTCCTTGACCGCCGCCGCGCGCGCGGGATCGGCGGCGCGCGAGACTTCGAGGACGAGATCGGTGGAGGGCGACAAACTCATAAGGCGACTCTTGGGGGAGACACTTTGGGCGACTTTTGCAGCCCGCAGCGCGACTCTCGGCCTCACGGCTTGCGCGAGCCTGTGTCGTTGTCGGTCCCCCGGACTGTCGCGTCGATCAACTCCTCCAGGCTCTTGCGGTCGAGCGTTTCGCGCCAGGCCGCCTGCACGGTGTCGAGCCTCCCCTCGGCGAGCTTGGCCAGCCGGCCGTCGTCGAGCGCGCGGGCCGCCAGGAGTTTCTCGTAGACCTGCGTGGCCGCCATTTCCTGTTCGAGCGCGCGCACCCGCCGTGTGCCCGCCACCGAGGGCGGCCCGAACGCCATCAGCCCCTCGCCGAGCGCGCTGAGCATCTCCGCATGGGTCGTCTCCAGCTTTTCGCGCTCGTGGGTCAGCCGCGCCAGCCGCCACGCCGACAGGTCGGCGAGGCGCTTGCGAATGCGCTCGATGCGTTTCAACTGGTCGATGGTGCGTTTCACGAGACCTCAGATCGACGCGAGCCAGGCGGAGAAAGCCGAGGTGAACCCGCCGATCTGGCCGCGAACGGAAAAATAGAGCAGGGCCAGCCCGCCCGAGATCACGAAGGGCGGGGCGATGAAGAAGATGGCGATCTGCGGCGTCACCCGGTTGATGAGCGCGATGGCGAAGTTGACGATCACCGAATAGAGAAAGAACGGCGAAGCCACGCGCGCCGAAATGACGAACGCCTGACTCAGCGTGTCGCCGATCTCCACCAGCGAGCGGCGGGAGTCGAACGCTGCGCCCAGCGGCGCGACGCGATAGGAATCGACCAGCGCCATGATGAGCTGCCAATGCAGGTCGGAGACGAAGAGCAACGCGGTGGCGCCCAGCGTCAGATAGGTGGCGAGCGGCGGCGTGGCCCCGGTCGGCTGCATCTCGAAGCCGAAAGGATTGGAGAGCCCCAGAAACGTCGCCGTCGCATACGCCAACGTCTCCAGTGCGGAGAAGAACAGCCGTGCCAACAGGCCAATCAAACCGCCCGCAAGGGTTTCGCCCACCACCAGTTTCGCCATGCCGATGGGATCGGGCTCGCCCAGCATCACATGGGTCAGCAGCAACGGCGCCAGCGCCAGCGTCGCGCCGATGGCGACGAAGAGCCGGATCTGCACGGGAATCTGCGCATTGCTGACGCCCGGCGCGATCATCAGGCAACCGCCGATCCGGCAGAACAGCAAGAACACTGTAAAGATAAGCGCAGCCGCGTGCAGCTTCCCGTCGATCACGACAATACCCAGGCTTTTCGGCCTGAACGCCCGCCCCGCCATGACGGCGGGCGTGGTTCAACACCGCCCGATCGGGCGTCGCCGATCACGAGACGACGCCCAACGAGCGCACTTCGATGCCGCGTGCGATTTCGAGCTGGCTCAGCACAGGGAGCGTCGGGAACATGCGCTCAATGATCATGCGCACGAAGGGCCGCGTTTCGGCGGTGGTGACGAGCGAGAACACGTGCTTTTCCTCCAACCGCTTGCGGATGGCGGCGGAGGCTTGCGTTGCGAATTCCTCCATCAACCGGGGGTCGATGTCGAATTCGGTGATCTCGCCCTTCTGGTCGCGCTTCAGGCTCTGGTGGAACACAAGGTCCCAGCGATTGCCCAGGCGCAGCACCTTCAGGACGCCGGCGTCGAGAATCGACCCGCAGATTTGGGCCGCAATGCGCACGCGCACATGCTCGACGATCTGCTCGGGCCGCCGGATATGCGGCGCGATCTCGGCCACCGCCTCCAGAATAAGGCTGAGGTTGCGGATCGACACGCGCTCGGCCAGCAGCAATTTGAACACCGCGAGCAGACCGGAATGGGAGATCTGCGAGGGGCAGATGTCTTCCAGCAGGCGCTTGTATTCGGGCTCCAGCCGATCCAGCAGGCCGCGCATGTCTTTGTAGGACAACAACCGGGCGAGGTTGTTGTGAACGGTTTCAGAAAGATGCGTCAGCATCACCGAGATCGGGTCAATCGGGCGGTAGCCCTCGCGCCGCGCCTCGTTGGCCAGACTCTCCGGAATCCAAAGCGCCTTCATGCCGAACGCGGGCTCGCGCACTTCGTCGCCCGGCGTGGACGGTCGGCGCCCGTCGCCCACCACCACCAAAACGTCGTGAACGCGCAACTCCTGCGTCGCCGCCACCGCGCCATAGAGCCGGATCTGATAGGTTTTGGCCGGCGCGTTGATCTCGTCGGTGAGCCGGATTTCGGGAACAACGAAGCCATATTCGCGCGCGAACTTGCGGCGCATCTTGGCGACGCGGTTGGCGATCTCGGCGTGCTGCGAGAGCAATGTGGCGGCCAACTCCTTGGAGAAGCACAATTCGATTTCGACCGGCTTCAACTGCTCCTTGATCGAGGCGCGCGCCTCCTGTTTTATCTTTTCGTCGGCCGCCGCCCGCACCGCCGCCTCAGCCACCGCCTCGCGGCGCGCCCGCGCGGGAATGGCGACGCCGACGAAGGCCAGCAAGCCGCCAAGCGCGGCGAACGGCACGAACGGCAGGCCGGGGATGACGCCCAACAATCCCATGAGGCCGCCCGACAGAAACAACGCGGTCGGGTAATGGCTGAGCTGCCCGAACACCGCCTTTTCCGCCGAGCCGCGGACGCCGCCCTTGGCGACGAGCAAACCGGCGGCGAGCGAAATGATGAGCGCGGGTATCTGTGAGACGAGGCCGTCGCCTACCGACAGCTTGGTGAACACATCCGCCGCAGCGGTCAGCGTCATGCCGTGGCGGGTGACGCCGATGACGATGCCGCCAAAGATGTTGACCGCCAGAATGATCAGGCCCGCAAGCGCGTCGCCGCGCACGAATTTGGAGGCGCCGTCCATCGAGCCGAAGAACGCGCTCTCCTCCTCTAGTTCGCGCCGCCGCGTCTGGGCGATTTTTTCGTCGATGAGGCCCGCCGACAAATCCGCGTCGATCGCCATTTGTTTGCCGGGGATGGCGTCCAGGGTGAAACGCGCGCCCACTTCCGCGATACGCGTCGCGCCCTTGGTGATGACGAGAAAGTTGATGGTGATGAGGATGAGAAAGACGATGATGCCGATGACGAAATCGCCGCCCATCACCAACCGCGCGAAACCCGCGATGATATAGCCCGCCGCCGTAGAGCCGCTGCTGCCATGCGAGAGAATGAGCCGCGTCGTCGAGATGTTGAGTGCGAGCCGCAACACGGTGGCGATCAGCAGAATGGTGGGAAACGCCGAGAACTCGAGCGGCTTCTGGATCCACAGCGACACCATCAGGATCAAGACCGAGATCGCGATGGAGATCGCAAGCCCGAAGTCGATCATCAACGAGGGGACCGGGAGGAAAAAGAGGCACAGCACGGCGATGACGCCGAGCGCGAAGAACAGCTCGCCGCTTGATTTCGCCGGCGCCGTAGTGGGTGTGACCGCCGACACGTCGCTCTCCGCCTATAGGACCGCCTTGGTTGGGGCGGAATCGCTTGCCGCTCTAGCGGTTATCGCCGTGTTCGATTTGGGCGTAGACGCGCTCGGTGTAGACATAGAATTGCGCCCCGATGAACGAAGCAGTGAGCGTAAAGACAAAGAACACCACGACGAGTTTGGGTACGAAGGTCAGCGTCATCTCCTGAACCTGCGTCAGCGCTTGCAGCAGCGCGATGGCGACGCCCACCACCATCGAGGCGAGCACGACGGGGCCGGCGCCGACGATCACCATCCAGATCGACATTTGCAGGAGATCGAGAACGTCGCCTTCGCTCACTGAATGGTCGCCCCGGATGTCAGCGAAACCGTGCCGCCGTCGGTGAGGGTCGCCACCGGACCGGTGCTGGAGACGGTGACGGAGGCGACCACGCCCTTCGTCTGGCCGTCGGCGGAGGTCACCGTGCGGCCGATCATGTTCTCGGCCTGATCGAGCGAGGACACATTGAGCAGCGAGGTCAGGTGTTGGTTAGTCAGCACGCTCTGGCCGACTTGGCTGACGGTAGCGAGCTGCGTGACCATGGCGGTCGGGTCCATCGGCTGCGTCGGGTCCTGATGCTGTAGCTCTGTCATCAGCAACGTGAGAAAGTCGTCGTAGCTCAGCGCATTGGTCGCGGCGGCGGCGGATTTCGAGGACGTCGGCGTCGTCGCGGCGGCGCTGGTCGTCGAACCCGTGGCGGGGATCGTGGTGGTCATGGGCTCTTCCTTTCAGGCGGCGTGGGAGGCGGCGGCGTCGGGAAACATTTCGGCCTGCTCCAGCGGATAAAGCGCGCGAAGCGACTTCATCGCCTCGAAATAGCGGCTGCGCCCAATAAGCTCCGACACGGCGAGTAGACCCTGGCGGATCTGAGGGTGCTCGAACGCCTGCAGCGCCTTGTCGATCAGCGAGGCGGAGAGTTGCGTGGTCGCCTTGGCGGAAGCCGGGTCCATCAACATCACCTGAACGACAAAATAGATCTGCTTTAACGGCGTCGTGGCGTCGTTGGCCTGCATGACGTGCGTCTCCAAGAGGAACGTCGCGTCGTTCATAAGTTCCAGCGTCGCCTTGCGGTCGACGCGCAGAACCGCCCCGTTGATGTAGATGCGTTCGCCAGCCCTAAGCGTAATGTTCATGACGTCCTCAGTTCAGCCCGTCGCGTATGATCTGGTTGATCTCGATAATAGGAGCGAACTCCGTTGACTCGCCAGTGCGAAGCCGTTCGATCTCCTTGATCACCCAAATGCCGATGGAGAGCAGGCGCGCGCGCAACGGCGTCGGCAGCGCATTCTCAGGTCCGTTGAGATCGTCGAGAAACACCGTCCACAATGTGCGAAGCTGGTAGAGCGCCTGAATACCGGCCCTGGAGCGCGGACCATAGGAGTCAGCCTCGCGAAGCTGAGCGATCACCCGGTCGAGCGCGCGCGCTTCCTGCGCCCGCATGGCGCGGGAAGATTCCTCGACGATGGAGTTGTAGGCGAATTCGTACATCGACGCGCCCCTTACGCTGGGAGATATTGCGCGAGATTCAGGCTACTCAGCTTGGCTGTGACTTGATACGACGCCTGCAACTGCGTCGAAACCTGGGTGAGTTCGGTCGCGACCTTGGCCATGTCGACACTATCGAGATTGCTGACCTGTTGCTGCAACAGGCTCATCTGATCGCTCATCTGCGTATTGGCCGCGCTAAGCGCGCTTTGCGACTGACCCAGCGTCGCCTGTGCGCTGATGACGCCGGTGACGCCCTGGTTGATGACATTGGTCGCGGTCAGCGACAGCGCGTTTTGGGCGCTGGCGCTAAGGCCGATATTGCCGAATTCGCTTAGCATCGTGTATCCCTGAGCGAGATCGCGGAAGCCGCTGGTGTTGGCGTTGGTGGACGCTGTGACCGTCGTATTGGGCGCGATCTGTGCGGTCATGTCGTCATCCGACGCGGTCGACCAATTGGTGGTCCAATTGGATCCCTGGAACTGCTGGGCGTAGGGGCCGGTCAGGAATCCGTCGAGCTGCGAGGCGGTTATGGTTGATACGTTTGAGGATGTCACAGGGAAGCCGAAGTAGGATTGAAAGGCGTTGTCGACCGCTGTTTTGGCGCTCGAGCCGGAAGAACTGAAATAATCATCGAGCGGCGCCGAGGTCAGGTTCTGGCCCCCGAATACAAAATCGTCTCCCGAACTGGTGTTAGCGAGGGCGATCAATTGCTGGAGATTCGACTGCCCCAGCGATTGCAATGTTGTGGGCGCATTGGCGCCGGAGGTCAGGGTGACGAGGCTCTTGAGGGAATCGTCGGCGCTGGAGCGCAGGGAGTCCAGAGCGTTCTGGGCGCTTGTCATGTTGGTGGCGGTTATGCCGTTGGCGGTCTTCATTGACGATAGCAGGTCGTCCTGGCTGCGCAGCGAGAGTTCGTAGCCCGATTGTGAGCCCAGTTGAAGCCCGAGATCGGCGTATTGACCGCTAGCCGATTCCGTCTGAAGCGTGGCGAGTTGCGTCTGCGCCTGCTTGATGGCGGGAAGCATGGCGGTGGAAAGATAGTGGGAAGAGACGTTGGAGATAGTCATGGCGCCTCAAACCGCTTGGAGCAAGTTAGTGAGCATGGAATTGGCGGCGGTGAGAAGCTTGGCGGAAGCCTGGTAGCTGCTCTCGATGGTGAGCATATTGGTGAGTTCGCTGTCGAGGTTGACGCCGGTCGCGTTGCTGAGCGCGGCTGACGCCTGGGTGAGTAGCGATTGCTGGTAGGTTGAGTTCGCCGACGCGGTCTGGTTGGCCGCCTGCACCCAGCTCACCGAGGATTGAGAATAGCCCGTCAGCGACGTGCTGGTCGGCAGGCCGGCGGAACTGGAGAAGCTCATCGTCGCGCCAAGCCCCGAGATGAGCTGTTGCAGGCGCCCGGTGTAGCCGGCTTGCCCGTTGGCGTTGTAGGTATAGTCATTGTTGCTGGTGTCTGAGATGCCGCCGTCACGCAACAGGGTGGGGTTACCGCCTTGCGCGGGGTCGACCGTGGCGTTGATCCCGATGGAATAGGCCAGCCCCGAAAAATTGGACGAGGCCGGCACGCCCGTCAGGCCGGGGGCGGTGAACAGGCCCGGCTGCGGCGGCAGGCCCGGGTTGGTCGTCGATTGATCGGTCTCCTGAAACGCCGTGATCAGATTGCCGGCGATCTGGTCGAGTTGCGCCTGGTACTGCGGCGCGACATTGTCGCGCAGGTTGACAAGTCCGGCGATCTCGCCGCTCTGGATCGGCGTGTTCGACGAAGCGCCGGAGATCGGCACGCCGTTGACAAGCACCTGATTTCCGGTGATGCCGGGCCCGAGGTTCCCGCTCGCCTGAAACGTGAGCTGATAGGGCGCCGTCTGGAATAGCGTCGAGCCGCCGTCGGAAAAGATCGCCATCGATCCGTTGCCGTTGATCGAAGTGGTGACGCCGATATATTGCGAAATTTGCTTGACGAGCTGGTCGCGCTTGTCCTGCAACGAGCCGACGTTGTCGCCTGTCCCCAAACCCGCGATCACCGCATTGTTGACGCTGGTGAACTGGTTGAGCAACGAATTGACGTTGGCGACGTCCTGTCCGATCTGGGTGTCGGCCTGCGTGCGCACCTGCGTCACCGTCTGCGACGCGGAGTTGAGCGCGCCTGATAGACGTTTGGCGGCGGCGACGGCGGCCTGCGCGGAGGTTAGGCTGTTGGGTGTGGATTCATAGGTGGAGAGCGCCGACTGGAGGCTGCTGATCATCGCCGCCGGCGACGCGCCGTTGGCCAGCGGGCCTGTCGATGACGCGCTTGAGCTATCCGAAACCGTTTGCGCCAGCGACGCCACGCCCGTGGCGATGGCGCTTTGCATCGCGGAATCCGAAGTGGCGACGTGAAGTTGAGCGGTCAGCGCGGCGTTGGCGTCGCGCGTGATCGAGAACACTTCGACGCCGTCGTAGGCGGTCGTGCCGAGATTGGCCACTTCGGCCGAATAGCCCGGCGTGTTGGCGTTCGCGATGTTGGAGGCGATATTCGCGCTCTGCGTTCCGATGGCGCGGAACGAGGAATCGGCGATGCTGAGAGCGGAAGCGAGCGTCATCGGGGGGCCTTAGGCGCGAGCCGTCACGGTTGGATGTTGTTGAGAACGTCGAGCAGCTTAGCGCCCGCCTGGAAGATTTTCGAATTCGCTTCGTAGGAGCTTTGCGCCTGAACCATGTTGGTGAGTTCGGTCGCAAGGTCTACGGTCGAGCCCTCCAGCGCGGAGGAGACGATGTTGCCCAGCCCTGCCGTTCCGGCGACCCCGACCTCCGGTGCGCCCGATTGCGGATTGGCCTGAAAGGCGTTGCCCAGGATCGAGTTGAGGTTGTTGGGGCTGGCCACTTTGGCGAGCGGGATCGTATAGGCAGGCGTGATCGAGCCGTTGCCATAGACGAAGGAGAGCGTGCCGCCCGTCGAGACGCTGACGCCAGTGATGGTGCCGGGCGCGTTGCCGTTGATGTTGACGGAGCTGACGGCGAAGCTGGAGGCGAGTTGCGTCGTCTGCGACAGGTCCATCGAGACTTGTTGGCCGCCGGGCACAGTGAACAGGAAAGGCGAGCCGGAAGTCAGCGCGCCTGTGGTGGCGCTGAAATTGAGCGTTTGCGTGGCGAGCGGACCGCTGCTGTAGGGGAAGCCGCCGTTGGCCGCCGCCCCGGAGGCGTCATAGGCGTCGGCCTCCCAGGTTCCCGCGCCGGTCTTGGTGAAATACAAGTTGATCGTGTGCGCGGCGCCGAGGTCGTCGTAGGCGACGACGGAGGTTTCGGCGGTGTAGGTCGAAGTCGCCAGATTGGCGGAGGGCAGCGTTCCCGTCACCGCCGTCGCGGAGGAGGGCAGGTTGGCGACCAGCGTCGCCGTGGTCGAGGGGATCGAGGTCGCCCCGGCGTTGGTGACGTTGACCTTGGTGAGTCCGGACAAAGAGTTCAGCGCCACATTGGTCTGCCCGACCGGCGAGCCCAGCAGATAATAGCCGTCGGCGTTGATGAGGTTGCCTGTCGCGTCGGGCGTGAAGGAGCCGTCGCGCGTCAGGTAGATGTTGCTGCTCGTGTCCTGAACGATGAAGAAGCCGGCGCCCTGAACGGCGAGGTCGGTCTTGGTCGTCGTCTGCTGCACCTGGCCCTGAAGCGAATTCATCGCGACGGATGAGGCCAGCACGCCGGCGAATTGGGCGGAGCTGTTCTGCGCGGAATCGACCAGCGCCGAGAACGCTGTCTCCACGTTCTTGTAGCCCGGCGTATTGGCGTTCGAGACGTTCTGCGCGATGGTGGTGAGCCAACTCGTATTCGCCAGCATGCCGGAAACGGACGTGTTGAGGATGCTCATGGGGGTGACAACTCCTGACTGACGTTTTGGGAATGGACCGCAGGGCTTGTCTGAGGCTCGCCTCGTCACGTCACCGAGCGCACGAGGCTGCCGACCAGCAGATTCCAGCCATCGACCATGACGAAGAACAGGATTTTGGCCGGCAGCGCGAGCACCGTCGGGGGCAGCATCATCATGCCCATCGACATCGTCAGCGTCGCCACGATGATGTCGATCACCAGAAACGGCAGCACGATCATGAAGCCGATCTCGAAGCCGCGCCGCAGTTCTGAGATCATGAAGGCCGGGATCAGCAGGCGCAGGTCGACGGTCGAGCGGTCCCTGATTTCGAGCCTTCCGCGCGACAGGTTCTCGAACAGCGACATATCCTTTTCGCGCACCTGCGCCAGCATGAAGTCACGAAACGGTTGTGAGATCGCCGCAATCGCCTTGTCCTGCGGTAGGCTGTTGTCCATCAGCGGCTGCAATCCCTCCTTCCAGGCGCGGTCGAAGGTCGGGGCCATGACGAATAACGTCATGAACAAGGCCAGCGAAGTCAGCACGATATTGGGCGGTGAAGATTGCAGGCCGAGTCCCGAGCGCAGGAACGACAGCGCGACGATGAATCGCGTAAAGCTCGTCACCATGATGAGCAGGCCCGGCGCCACGGAAAGCGCGGTGAGAATGGCGGCGATCTGCAGGATGCGCCCCGTCGCCGAGGCGCCGCCCGCAGGCAGCAACGAGCTGAGATCGACGGTCTGCGCGAGCGCCGCCGTGGGCGCGGCGACGAGCATAAGGGCGAGCGCGACCCGTCTCATTGCAGAACCAGCGTCTTGAGCAGCAATTCTTCGACCTTGCCGGCAGAGCGCACCAGCGCTCGGTCCCGCAGGTCCTGGCGGATGTTTTCGAGCCCGATCGGCCCTTGCAGATCGTTGACCGAGATCGTTCTGAGATAGGCGAGTTCGTCGGTGGCGATCTCGGCGGCGATCACTTCTGGGTGCGGCACCTGTTTGGGGTCGTAGACGATGGACGCCTCCAGTCGCACCCAGGTGTCGGGGGGCGTCGCAATGTTGGTGACGATGGGCGGCAGGTCGATGATTCCGGGCCCGCCGGGAACGCAGGCCGGACCGGCGGCGGCTGTCTTCTCGCCTTCCTTCTTTTCGGCGGCGCTGAGTTTGCCGGGCGACGACTTTTCGGTCTCTGATTTGTCGGGGGGCGCAGGCGGGCTCATCGCGGCGAGCGCCACGCCCGCGCCCGCCGCAATCAGCGTCGCCACGATCCACTCGATCAGAGTGGACATGAATGGCTTCTTCTTCGCCGGCGCCGGCTCGGCTTCCGCCATCGCGTGACTCTCCAGTCAGTAGGGTTTGACGATGTCGTAGACTTGTTGGCCCCAGCCGGGCTGCTGCGCCTCGGTGATGCGGCCGCGCCCGCCATAGG
>Ga0209698_10008926_pt1 | contig 10305 bp, 4 predicted proteins | sample LitLauG_LLR_2012_FD_187203 | JGI IMG/M metagenome (GOLD analysis project Ga0209698, IMG submission 187203) | Freshwater sediment microbial communities from Pennsylvania, USA - Little Laurel Run_MetaG_LLR_2012 (SPAdes) (version 2) | ecosystem: Environmental > Aquatic > Freshwater > Creek >... | reverse complement strand
GGGTTGGTTTTTGTCTGGAGAACGATAAAGGCCGGCAGATTGTCGTTCATGCTGCCCAAGCCATACGCCAGCCACGCGCCCAGGCACGGCTTGCCGGCATTCATGTTACCTGTATTCATGAGCATGATCGCGGGCTCATGATTAATGGCATCCGTGTTCGTGGTTTTGATGATGGTAAGGTCGTCCACCATGCGCGCAGTGTAGGGTAACAAGTTGCTTACCCACGTTCCGGTCTGTCCATGCTGCCCGAAAGGCCAGTGCGACGGCGCGACGGGAAAGTGCGATTGGCCGGCCGTCATGCCGGTCAACTGCTGGTTGCCGCGAACTGAATCCGGCATGTCCTGGTTGAACTGAGCGGCCAGGTTCGGCTTGTAATCGAAAAGATCCATTTGCGGCGGGCCACCCGACATGAAGAGATAGATGGCGCGTTTCGCTTTCGGTGCAAAGTGGGGCAGGCCGAGACCGTTGCTCGCCTCCGCCGACGCGACGTCTGCTCCGCCTGCATAGCTTCGCAGGCCTAAGTTGCCGAAGAGCCCTGTCAGCGCGGCCCACCCCAGCACCTTCCCGGACCGCCCAAGGAAACGGCGCCGCGTCTCGATCGCAGCCCACTCCTGTTTAGCCGCCCCAGGGATGGGAAGGTCCAACGGAGTCACAGGATTTTCGCAATCGGTGCAACGTGGATGTTGTTTCATATCGGTCCCCGGCTATTTGTTAATGGTCTCATCCAGATTTAGCATTTCACTGGCAACCATGGTCCAGGCGGCCAACTCCGGTTCCGGAATGGATGCATCACGCTTCTTCTCGCCAATCTCCACAAGAGAGTGTGCGGCTCGGGGGTCCTTTGCGTAATGCTCTTCCATTTGGTGCACGGAAGCCTCGAGAGCCGCTGCCATCGGCGCGGACGCATCGTGCGCAAGCAGGATCTCGCTCATGCGGTTGATGCGTTGTTGGGTATCTGGACCCGCCTCTCGAATCACGAGCTGTGCCAGGGCGCGGGCCGCCTCGACCCACTGCACGTCGTTCATAGTCACGAGCGCCTGAAGCGGCGTGTCGGTGCGCTGGCGGCGGGTACATACCACATCGCGCATCGGCGCATCGAATGAATCCATGTTCGGCGGCGACGCCATGCGCTTCACGTATGTGTACATGCTGCGGCGGTAAAGCGCATTGTCGTGTTCTTGAACATAATGGACTGTATCGCTGGTCGGATAGCTCACTTCTTCCCAAATATTAGTGGGTTGATAAGGCTTTGCACTTGCGCCGCCGATTGTCTCCACTAGGAGTCCGCTCGACTGGAGTGCGACATCGCGAAGCATTTCCGCATCCATGCGGAACCGCGGCCCGCGTGACAACTGCAAATTTCTCGGATCCTTGGCGAGTTGCTGTGGATTCGATTTTGCACTCTGCCGATACACTTCCGACATCACCATCAGCTTGTACATGCGTTTGATGTTCCACCCGCTCTCACGGAATTCGACGGCGAGCCAGTCGAGCAATTCGCGATGAGTGGGCCGCTGGCCCATAATCCCGAAATCTTCGGTGGTTTCAACGATGCCAGTTCCGAAGAGCTCCTGCCACATGCGGTTCACCGTCACCCGCGCGGTGAGCGGGTTTGCGGAGCTCACTGTCCACTCCGCTAAGGCAAGGCGGTTGTGAGGTTCGCCGGGCGACAGCGGCGGGAGAAAGTGTGGCGTATCCGCCTCTACACGGTCTGTGCGAGCGGTATACACGCCGCGCGTCAGGACATGCGCGTAGGCGAGCGAAGGCTTCTCCCACGAAACCTGGGTCAGGTCGCCACCCTGTGAAAGCTGGTCAAGCTTCTGATCGAGGGGCGCTATTTTACGTTGAATCTCCTGGTAGGAGGGATCCACATGATTGAGGTAGAACTCGCTCATCACGTGCCACTGGTCCGCCGTCCACTGCGAAGCCGGGCGCGAGGCAATTTCCGCAGCATAATCCTCGAACGGAAGCCGCTGGACTTCATCGGTGCTAAGCGCGCGCGCGAACAGCCGGATATCCTGATAGCGGGCGTCCTTGGCGGGATGCTCTTCCGGGTTGCGCCAGCCAAGTTGCATGGGAGCCTGAGTGCGGATGGTTGCCCCGCCGAGGTTGTCAGTGACCACACGAGCCGCGATTACACTCCCGTTGACGAAGATCTTTACTCCTGACGCGCGACGGGAACCGTCGTAGGTGAAGAAGATGTGCTTCCATGCGCCGTCCAATGGCAAAGGAGTAACGGAGACGAGGCGGATCGCAACGTTCGGAGTCGTATCCTTGGGCTCTGCCGCCGAGGGCTTTTTTGCTTTTGCTTCAGCGTTGTCTTTCTTGGCCGCTTCCTTCTCGGCTTTCTTCTGTTCAGGCGGTTTGTTGGGAGTGAGATCCTTTTTGCTCAGGTCCTGCGGAGTAGGATAATTAAACGGCTCCTTCGCTTCGGGTTCTTTCTCGCCCTGTCCCTTTTTCTTTGATTTCTTTGTCTGCTCCCGGAACTTTGCGTCCTTCGGCATCCGGTTAACCAACGCCACGCTCAGAAATCCGTCGTCGACGGAGAGTTCCCAACCCCGGTCGTGCTGGGTAGAGTCCATTTTCGACAGCAGAGTGCCAAAACTTCCCGGGTGAAACGGCGCGGAGCGAAACATAAACCAACCGCCTGATGAGAACGCCTGGTTCGCGTCGAAATCGCCCATCTGTCCCAGGAGCACCCGCGTGCTGGACTGCATGCGAAAGTCCGGCCATAGCCAGGTCGTCTCGCCCCATTCCCCCTTTAGAGTTGTCGTGTGGTAGCTCGCAGGAGTCGCGTTTGGTGCGCTGTTTCGTAACTCTTCTCCACTGCCTTCATCGAGGCGAAGGCGCAGTACAAGCGCATTGGTGGCAACTGGACGAGGTGCACCGTCGCCGGAAGCAAGCCATCGAGCAACCAGGTCATGGCTGTGGCGGCGCATCTCGTCTAATTGGCGTTGAAGATCGGAACGCTGGATTAGGAATCGATTGTAGGCATCCTGGTTTTTGGCCCGAGGAATGCGTACGACGGGCGCCCAAACCGGCCGGTCGTCATTAAACGGCTTTTCGTCGAGATTGTTGAAGAAGGCGCTCAACGCATAAAAATCATGCTGCGTGGTTGGATCGAATTTATGGTCGTGACACACCGCGCAACCAACTGTGAGACCCATGAAGGTGGCACCGAACGCTTCTGTGCGTTCTCGGGCAATGTTGACCCGCAACTCCTCAGGGATGGTGCCACCCTCATTACTGCTCACGCCCAACCTCACGTACCCGCTGCCGATCAACGGATCAAGGCTCTTCATCGGCAACAGGTCGCCGGCGATCTGCTCCATGGCGAACTGGTCAAAAGGCTTGTTGGCGTTGAACGAACGGATCACATAATCGCGGTAGGGCCAGATGTCGCGGCTGTTGTCATAGTGCAGTCCGTAGGTGTCGGCGTAGCGGGCGTAATCGAGCCAGTAGCGCGCACGCTGCTCGCCGAAGGTGGGGCGTGCCAGCAGACCGTCCACCAGGTGTTCATATGCATTCGGCGACTTATCTTCTGAGAAGCGGATCACTTCGTCAGGCGTGGGCAGCAGTCCCGTCAGGTCCAGCGTCACACGTCGGATAAGAACTGCCTTTTCTGCTTCAGGAGAAGGCTGCAACCCCGCTTGTGCCAGCTTGGCCAGAATGAAGTGATCGATTGGCGTTTTTGCCCATGCCCCGCCGATTTGAGTCATCGGAACAGCTGGACGTAGCGGTACTTCGAAGGCCCAATGCGGCCGATACACCGCCCCTTCCCGGATCCACTCCCTCAGAGTCGCGATCTCGCCCACGCTTATAGGCTTCGCCTCGCCTCGGGCAGCTTGCGGCATCAGGTAATGTGGGTCCTTCGATTCGACCCGCTTGACCAGTTCGCTTTTCTCGGGATGCCCGGGAACAATCGCGTCGGGACGCTGCGGGCGCTTCCGCAACGCCCATTCCGCAAGGTCAAGACGGAGACCCGCCTTTCGCATTTCCGGATCCGGACCGTGACAACTGAAACAGCGGCTCGCCAGGATTGGCTGCACGTCCTGATTGAAATCCAGACGGCGCCCAGCAGTGCGACGACAACCGACAAGAGCGCTCAAAACCAAGGCTGCCAGAAGTGAAACCAAGGCTAGCTTTGTGTATCGACGCGGTTTTGGGTGTGCCCGTTTTATATAACCTGCCTCCCTGAAAGATAGGCGCTTACAGCAGACCCGCACATTATATTGCTGATTTTTGCAATGGCTCGAGGAAAATCCCGCTTCTGCTGACGACGTCACCTCTCGCCAAAGGTAGAGAGAGAGTTCTGGAACGTGAACGTGTATGTCTTCAGACTCACTGATTGGCATTGTCACTTCCCCGCATCCAAATCCCGTCGTTCTGCATGGCAAGTGATCAATTACAATCCCTTGCGGAAGAGAGGATTCATGGCATACATGAAAATCGCCCTTGGCAGTGTGCGTCTTCGGTGGACAGTATTCGCGCTAACGACGTTAGTCCTGATGCCTTCAATCCGGGGATATTCCGCGCAGAAGAACTCTGACGACACAGCTGCGCCGGTTCAGTCTTTTCTGGGACGTTGGGATTTGACCCTGAAGACTCCACTTCGCGAATATCCATCGTGGCTGGAGATAAGCCGGGAAGACGGTCAGATCAAGGCTCGAATGGTAAGCCGCTGGGGGCACGCGCGCCCACTTCCGAAAGTTGAGTTTTCGAATGGCCGCCTCACGTTCGTTTCTCCGAAGGAGGAAGAAGAACGAAAAGACGATATGGTTTTTGAGGGTAGGTTGTCTGGGAAAAAACTGGCGGGGACTACGACCGGTCCAGATGGAACTGTGTGGCAATGGACGGGCGAGAGGGCCCCGTCGCTGAAGAGAACCAGCGCCCCGAAGTGGGGGAAAGCGACGCCATTGTTCAACGGGAAGGACCTGAGCGGGTGGACAACAAGTGATCCGCATGCGACCGCAACTTGGAAAGTTGAAAACGGTACGCTGGTGAGTCCCGGCCATGGCGCCGAACTCATCACCGAAGCAAGGTTTCAAGATGTCAAGCTGCACCTCGAGTTCAACTGCGCGCCGGGATCGAATAGTGGCGTCTATCTGCGCGGCCGATACGAACTTCAAATCGAAGACGACCCCGAGCCAGAAGGGCCAACCATGCGCACGGGAGGTGTGTATGGCTTCTTGGTGCCTTCACCGGAGCAGCCGCGCCAGCCGGGAGTATGGCAGACCTACGACATCATGCTGGTTGGACGAGTGGTCACCGTTATGCAAAATGGCCAGACCATTATTGATCGGCAGGAGATCCCGGGCATCACGGGCGGGGCTTTGGACAGTCACGAAGGACTCCCCGGCCCAATCTATCTGCAAGGCAGCGAGGCCGGACACGTCGCTTTTCGAAATATCACGATTACGACATCGAGGTGACCCAGGCGGACTTCCTCTGATACCACGGATACCGCTTTATGCAGAACTCAAGCGATTAGGAAAAACTGTAGAAACTGCGGATCGCTCCGCTTAAAGACCAAGCTGAATGGTGATCCCGAGTCCTTGATGACGTCGTGAGTTGCTCTACGGCCTTTCTCCTGCCCTTAACGCGGTTGCGAACCGCGGGCACGCGTCCAGGTCTTTGATGTTTGGCCTCAAGTCGTCAATTCGGATGCCTTCGGCCTCCGAGTTCGCCACTAGCTCGACGAGTTCGATTGCGTTCCGACCTTGCGATAACTTCTTTGTCTAGACTTGGAGCACATCGCCGTCGCGGGCAACCATCTCGTACAACACAGGATTGACGAAGAATCCGATGAAGAGCCGCGAAATGAGGCCGGCCACAATGACGATGGCGAACGGCCTCTGCGTATCCGATCCGATGCCGGTGGAAAGCGCGGCCGGCAGCAATCCCAGGCAGGCAACCAGAGCCGTCATCATGATTGGGCGAAGGCGCAGAAGCGAAGCTTCCCGCGTCGCCGCTCGAATCCCCATTCCCTCCTGCCGCAACTTGTTAATGTAAGAAACGAGAATCACGGCGGTCTCCACTGAAACACCGAGGAGCGCCAGAAGACCGAGCACCGAGGAAACGCTGAAGGGAGTGTGCGTAAGCTTGAGCGCGACCAGCGCGCCGACCGGTTCCGTCATGATTACGCCGAGAGCGATGGTGACAGGGAATTTAAAATTGCCGTAGAGTGCAAACAAGATCATGAAGATCAGAACCACGGCAAGCGGGCCGATAAGATACATCTGCGATCTAGCTTCCAGGAATTGACTGTATTCGCCGCCCCATTCCATGCGGTAGCCCTGCGGCAGGGCTACGACTTTTTTCACGGCGGCCTGGCCGTCTCGAACGGCGCGCTCCAGATCGCGGCCCTCGACACTGTATTGCACCCCGATATAGCGAGAATTGTTCTCCCGATAGATGAACGACGCACCGTTTCCCTGCGTGATATTCGCAAGCTGACTGAGAGGAATCTGCTGCCCGTCTGGACTTCCCACCAAGAGATTCCCGATCTCATGCGCGCTGCTGCGGAACTGGGGCTGCATGCGAACGACCAGATCGAAGAGCTTTTCTCCTTGAATGACCTGCGTGACCGCTTGGCCGCCGACTGCGGCGGAAATTACTGCCTCAACGTCTGCAACGTTGATGCCGTACCGGGCGATCCTGTCTCGATCGACATCGACCAGCAAGCTGGGCTGGCCGAGTTCTCGCACAACCGTGAGATCGGTGAACCCGGGCACATTGGACAGTGTGTTCTTGATCTGAATGGCTTTGTCCTGCAGGATGCTCAAATCATCTCCATAGATTTTGACCGCCAAGGAACTCTTCAGGCCGGTGAGGGCCTCGTCGACGGCATCCTCAGCCGGCTGGGTATAGTTGAAAATGATTCCGGGGAAGGCCGTGAGTTTCTTGTTGATCGCTTCGATGAGCTCTTTCTTCTCGCTGATCTCGCCGCTCCAGGACTTATCTTTGTAGGGTTTCAGGCCAACGTAAAATTCGCAGTTGAAAAAGCCGGTGGGATCGGTGCCGTCGTCGGGACGTCCTAGCTCTGAACCGACTACGGTGACCTGCGGGTAGGACATGAGAATGTCGCGGATCTGGGGAGCGATGCTGCTGGCCTCTTCGAAAGAGATCGTGTAGGGCATCGTGGCGCGGACCCACAGCGCGCCTTCATCGAGGTGCGGCATGAATTCGCCGCCGATGAAGGGGATGAGTAGCAACGTCGCCCCGAAGATGAGCGCCGAGATCGCCATGGTGGTCTTAGGGCGGTCGAGGACCCAGTCCAACTGGATCGCGTACTTCTGTTTCATCCACTCGAATGCGCGATTCGGCTTCTCGCGAACGCCCTTCTTGAACCAGTAGGAGGCGAGCACAGGGATCAGCGTAAGCGTCAGGATGAGCGCGCCGATCAACGCGAACGACATGGTCTCAGCCATGGGGTGGAACAGTTTGCCGGAAGCTCCGGTCAACGCATAAATCGGCAGATAACCGGCGAGGATAACGGCCACGGAATAGAAGATTGGACGATCGACATCTCTTGCGGCCGCGAGGATCACCTCGTTCAGGTTGTATTGCTGTCCCTCGCGGAGCGCCAGTTCGCGGTAAATGTTTTCAATCATCACAACCGTGCCGTCGATGACGATACCGAAATCGATGGCGCCGATGGAAAGCAGGTTCGCGGCGACGTCATGCGCGTGCAGAACGATGAAGGCAAACAAAAGCGATAGCGGAATGGTGAGGGCAACAATGACAGCGGCGCGGAAGCTGACCAGAAAAAATATCAGCACAACCAGGACCAGAACCATGCCGCGAAGCAGGTTGGCTTCCACCGTGTCGGTAGTCAGATCCACCAATTCGCTCCGGTCGTAATAGGGATGAATCTTGACGTCCGGCGGCAGGATCTGCCGGTTCAGTTCTTCAGTCTTCGCCTCGACTCCCTTGAGGACATTCTGCGTTTGCTCACCACGCAGCATGAGAATCACGCCCTCGACAGCATCGTCATTCTTCTGGAATCCGAATTCGCCGAGTCGCGGTGCGTGCCCGATCGTCACGTCGCCGACATCCCGCACTCGCACAGGCACGCCCTTGTTCGCGCCAACCACGATGTTGCCAATATCGTCGGTGTTACGTACCAGGCCGATTCCGCGAACGTAATAGAACTGGCCGCCTTGAGAATAAAAGCCGCCGCCGGCATTCGAGTTGTTGGCCGCCAGCGCGGCCGTGACTTGCGGAATCGTGAGGTGATACCCGTAGATGCGCGCCGGATCGAGCAGCACCTGGTATTGCATCACCGTGCCACCGAAACCGGAATCGTCCGCCACGCCGTGGACCGACCGGTAGGCTCTCTCGATTACCCAGTCTTCGATGGTTTTCAGTTCTTGCGGGCTTCGGTCGGGACTTTCGAGCACATAGCGATATACCAGGCCGCTCGGGCTAAACAGCGGCGATAGGGTTGGAGTGACGCCCGTTGGCAGCGTGGCTTGGGCGAGCCTTTCGAATACGATCTGCCGCGCAAAATAGCTGTCGGTGCTTTCTTCGAAGGTAAGGATTACGTCTGAGAGACCATAGAGCGAGATGGACCGCATCACCACCATATGGGGGACGCCGTTCATTTCTAATTCCAGAGGAAGCGTGACCAACCGTTCGACTTCTTCCGAAGCGTGGTCCGGCCACTGAGTGATGATCTCTACCTGCGGAGGCGAAAGGTCGGGGTAGGCATCCACCGGCATCCGCTGAAACGAAAGGATTCCGCCGACCGTGATGAATGCGGTCAGCATCAGCACCAGGAACCTCTGCCGCAGTGCCGCTTGGACGATTCGGTGAATCATTCAGATGTCATGGATTCTGCTGTTGCCGGCGTTTTCCTAAAACGCTTGTCAAACCCGCAAAACCTCAGCGCTGCAGCGAGTTCGCAAACTGCAAGAACAGGCTGCCATTTCCGATGACTTGATCGCCCGCTTTCACTCCGCTGGTGATCTGCGTCTGGCCGTTCAGACTTTCCCCGAGCGTCACCGAACGCCTGCCAAACCGGTTCGCAGTCGCCGCGTAGACAAAAGGCTGGTTCTCCGAGTCGCGCAGGATGGCGGCATCCGGGAGCGCTATGGCGTTGGAAATTGTACCCGCATTGACCGTCGCCACCACGTACATGTCTTTCTTCAACTTCTCGCCCGGATTGTTGGTGTCGATGCGCGCCTGCAAGGTCCGCGTACTTGAATCCAGTGAGGCTGCCACGTACGAAATGCGGCCGTGGAAAACTTCAGGATACGTGTCCGTCTGAATCGTCACCGGATCTCCGACCCGCACATACGGCAAATCCTTCTGATAGACATTAACGAGTACCCAAACGGTGCTGATATCGGAAATCATGAAGCATTGCGTCGTGCCCGGTTGAATGAGTTGTCCTGCGGAGACATCTTGCTCAACGACCAAGCCGCTAATCGGCGCCTTTACCGGAACCTCAAAGGAGGGCGGGGCCTGCACCAGCGCGTCAGGATCAGTGACTCCCATGACTTTTAATGCGGCTTGCGCCGCGACTAGGTCGCCGCTGGCCTGCACCTCGGCCGACTGCGCCTGCTCCAGGTTCTGTTCGGCAATCGCGCGATGCTGGTACAAGTCCTGGGCCCGGGCATAGGCCTTTTGCGCCAGGGCGGAAGCATCCTTAGCCTTCAAATAGTTGGTGCGGAGCTGCGAGTAATCCGGGCTCGCCACGTACAACATGGGCTGGCCCTGAGTCACTTTCTGACCGGGAACCACAACGACTCGGCTGACCGGTCCGCTTACCTGCGTGATGACCGGGGTCGTCCGAAAACTGTTGTAGGCGACCGCACCCGTCAGCCGCAGCGACCGGGTCAGCGTTGTGGGCTGAACGGTGAGCACCTGGACGTGCGACATCTGGTCCTGCGGAATGGTAAACAATTCGGGATTACTTGAGTTTTTCGCACTGCCAGAGTCCGCAGCGGCATTCGATCCCGATCCCTGGCAACCAATCAACACGAACGTAATCCCGAAGGCAACGGCAAATGCAGCAAACCCTCGCCAAAGATGCGTACGCTGCCTCATGGAAGGTTCCTCGTGCCCACCGCTTCCTTCAACTGCTCCACCGCTGTCATATAAGATGCGAGAGCCTGGCGGTAGGCCAGCTGAACGGACCGGTAGCTGCGCTCGGCATCGAGAAAATCTAACAGACTGGCAGCGCCGCGTTTATACGCATACTCGCTGATATCGCGCGAATCCTGAGCCTGCTTGAGGTACCCGGACGTATAGAGTTGCACCACTTCGTCGTTGCTCCTGACCGCCTCATAAGCATTGGCA
>Ga0209698_10008925_pt1 | contig 10306 bp, 8 predicted proteins | sample LitLauG_LLR_2012_FD_187203 | JGI IMG/M metagenome (GOLD analysis project Ga0209698, IMG submission 187203) | Freshwater sediment microbial communities from Pennsylvania, USA - Little Laurel Run_MetaG_LLR_2012 (SPAdes) (version 2) | ecosystem: Environmental > Aquatic > Freshwater > Creek >... | reverse complement strand
GGTCGGCGCCACGCCCGCTTGCAGGCCGAGCAGGTCAAGGTAGCTGCGCCCGTTCAGCGGCAATGCCAGCATCTTCTTCGAATCGATGACGTCGCCCAGTTGCGTGTTCTCCGTCTCCACTTGAACCGCGTTCGTAGACACGCTCACTTCCTGCTGCACACTGCCAACCGTCATGGCCACGTCGACGCGGAGCTGATCGTTGACCTGCAACACGATGTCTCGCGCGCTGAATTGCTGGAACCCGGAGGCGGTCACGTTCAAGCGGTACGTTCCGACGGGCAAGGCCAGGAAACGATACGAACCGTCATCCGCCGTGACGGCTTGCTGGGAAAGATTGGTCTGGGTGTTCGAGACCGTAACATGCGCTCCCTTGATCACCGCCCCGGACTGATCCCGCACGACACCAAGGATTGAGCCCGTGACATCAGCCAGCAGAGCGCTTGGGGCCAAAAACAACGTCACCATGACGAAAAGCTGAGCAAACAACCTGTAACCATTTTTCATCACCCATCTCCCGGGGCGGCCGTCTGACTCGACCTGCCTGCCCCATGACCATTTGCTTTTGGATATCCCCGTCTTCAGATCTGCGCCTGGCTCGCCCCGCGACTCTAAAACCAGTCAAACCGAAGGGCGACAAGCCATTCCCATGGCGCGAAAACATATTCCACTGCTTGAAATCTGTCAAGAACTGATGCAGTATCGAACCGCCTCTCCACTCAATCTTCGTTCGAGGCGTTTTTTCTCGCCTTGCTGATCACTTTCCCTTTCTCTTGCCGCGCACGAGCGACGCTCAACAGGTAGGCCACTAGGTGATCCAATTCGCTCTGACTTAGTCTGGTGCCGTAATCGTCGGGCATCAGGGGCTGCGAGCCGAAGGTCAGTTCGGCAAGGTCGGATTTGGTCAGAGAATGTAGCGCTCCGTCCAGCGATTGCAATTGCAGGGAAAAATTATCTTCGTTCCTTACCAGCCCGGATACTGTCCGACCATCCTTGGCCGTTGCCTTGGCCAACGCTTTGCGGGAGCCAGATCGAATGTCCGCACTCGCGATGGCCCCCCGGATGTCGCTGACCGAGTGACTGGCTCCGTAGTTAGAAAGATCCGGGCCGAGAAATCCCCCAAGGCCCTGAACCATGTGGCACTCCCCACAGCCAGCCTTGGCCATGAAGAGTTCCTTGCCTTTTGCGGCATTCCCTGGAAGGGGCGGAGGAGCGCCTTTGCCCTGCAGAAACCGCAAGTAGTCCAGTGTGGCGGACAGCTTCGTCGAACCGAGAGCGGCAAACGGTGGCATCCCCGATTGCGGAATCCCTTGGCGCAGGACCTTAGCGATTTCCTCATCCGATAGCCGCACTATGTCCGGCCTGGTTGCGATGTCGGGGCCGCGTTCGCCTCCTTTTCCGTCCAGCCCATGGCAGGACGCACAGGTAGATGCAAACGTCTGCCGCCCAACTTCCGACGACGCCTGGCTGAGGGATCGCGTTTTCTCGCCACTGCGATTGGCTTCCTGCGCAAACAAGCAGCTCACGGCAACGGCGCAAGAGAGCACTGTGGCAATCCCCGCTTTGGACTGCGGGATGAGTCCGCCGCTTTCCGAAAAATGTCTGACCCGGGTCAGCAATGCTCCCTCGCAGAGAAGATCCATCCCCAGAGAAACATACCCCAACCCCAGGGCGGGCTGGATAGTGTCGGCAACATGCTATAGAGGTTTCATCTAGTGAAAATTGACTTTGACCACCAGAACCGTTGCCAGTTGAGATATCGCACCCGGCAGGCCAGTGTCAACCTCTTTTCTTTTCTAGCCTAAATCGGAAACGGCGCTTTCTTCCTTCGCGTGCTGTTGCCACGACCTTTGGACGACCCGGACCTTGCGCTGAGGGCAGCGAACTGAAGTTTGCCCGGGGTATCGATTCGATGGTGGACTTCCGACGGTTGCTGTAATATACCTACTTTCAACTGCTGGATTCCATTTTCATTTAGCGTATCTCGTGAAGCGGACGGTATCGCCCCTGATGGCAACGGCAACGCGCGAATACAACATAACCTCGCTACAGCGCGGTCTTCGTATGTTGCAGCTTCTCGGGCAAACCGACCGTGGGCTGCCTGCGTCAGAAATTGCCAAGCTCTCAGGACTGCCGGTCAGCACGGTCCATCGCTTTCTCGTGAACCTGGAGTCGGGTGGTTTCCTGATGCGCGACCATGCGGGAAACTATCATCTTGGGGTAGCCTGTGTTTTTCTGGGGCAGGCTGCGCGCGAGCAGTTGGATATCCGCACGATAAGTTTGCCTCATCTTCAGCTCTTGAACCAACGCACCCGCGAGACGGTACATCTCACGGTCCGCCACGGTCTTTCCGCTGTTTACATCGAAAAGCTTGATTCGCCACAGCCCTTGCGCATCCACTCCAGAATTGGCGCCGGCGTGCCGCTTTACTGTTCCGCCGTCGGCAAAGTTCTGCTCACCTACATGAACGAGGCGGAGAGGGAACGACTGCTAAGCCAACTGGAACTGCGCCGCTTCACAGAGAATACGGTTGGCAGCCTTCAGGAATTGCAGACGCAGCTGGCCCGAGTGAGAAAAACCGGCTATGCGTGCGACATGGAAGAGCACGAACCGCACGTCCGGTGTATTGCTGCGCCGGTCTGGGATCACAGCGGTGTGGTGAACGCCAGTCTGAGCGTTACCGGACCAGCGGTTCGGATGTCCACGGCCCGCCTTCGCGAAATCGCACCGTTGGTTTGCAGGGCAGGAATGGAGATATCGCGAGAACTGGGATATAACGACGGGCTCTCGCCTGCACCTTCGGGCGGTTCGTCACGTTCACGCCCCAAGCCTCGCGGAGTCGAACCGGAGCACCGGGCAAGAGTTGCCGGTAAATGACTGGCTTCTCGGGCCGATTTCAGGTTAGGAACGCCATTCGCCCTTGGCCCGGCAGAGTTTGGAAGAAACGATGAGTCAGCCAATCCGTGCCGCGTTCACAGCCGTTATTCTTGCGCTTTCGGTCTTGCCCGGAATAACGCAGGTGGCGAGCACATCCGCCGCAGGGGTCAACGTGGACGTTTCGGCCCAACGTTTGTCGGCCCAGCCCGTGGGCGACGACTGGCTGTCTTATAACGGCGACTACACGGGCCGGCGTTATTCTTCTCTCGACCAAGTCAGCCTGCGCAACGTTTCCCGCCTGCGGCCCCAGTGGATCTTTCATGTAAAGAACTCTGATGCTCTCGAGGTTACTCCTGTGGTTTTCGAGGGCATCATGTTCGTCACTTCGGCCAACGACGCTTACGCTCTCGATGCCCTAACCGGCCGGGTGATTTGGCACTACGCCAGGCCTATCACGGAGGGGCTCATTGACGATGCTTCGCAGCATCACAATCGCGGCGTCGGTCTTTGGCACTCCCGCGTGTACCTGGAAACGGACAATGCGCATCTGCTCTGCCTCGACGCCCGTTCCGGCCATCTGCTGTGGGACGTCGCCTACACCGACGGCAGCCCGAACTACGGCGCCACCAGCGCACCCCTGGTTGTAAAAGACAAAGTCATCGTGGGTACCTCCGGCGGAGATGATGGCGTCCGGGGATTCGTTTCCGCTTTCGACGCCGAGACCGGGAAATTGGCGTGGCGTTTTTGGACTATCCCGGCGCCGGGCGAGCCGGGTTCGGAAAGTTGGCCCGGCGACTCTTACCTTCATGGCGGTGGCACAACCTGGATGCCCGGCACCTTCGACCCCGAGCTCAACACGATCTATTGGGGCACCAGCAATCCCGCTCCCGATTTCGATGGCGGTCCCCGGCCCGGCGATGATCTCTACACCGACTCCCTGATCGCCCTGGATCCCGACACGGGCAAGTTGAAATGGTATTTTCAATTCACTCCGCACGATCTTTACGACTTCGATGCCACCGAGACGCCTGTCCTGATTGACGCCGAATATCAAGGGCATCCACGCAAGTTGCTGGTCGAGGCCAATCGCAACGGCTTCCTTTACATTCTCGATCGCGCAGACGGTACGTTCCTTTCTGCCACGCGCTTCGTTGAAAAGTTGAACTGGGCGAAAGGAATTGGCCCAGACGGCCGCCCGATTCGCACTGGAGTGATGCCATCGGCTGCGGGCACTCGGGTTTGCCCGGGCTTTGTCGGCGCGACGAATTGGTACGCGCCTTCTTACAATCCGTCGACCGGCCTGTTTTACTTCCTGGCCCAGGAAAACTGCAATGTTATGGTGCTCGGCTGGGATAAATACGCCCCTGGTCACACCTACTATGCCACCGGTTCAAAGAGCAGCCCTGGCGATGGCAATCAGAAGATTTTGCTCGCCTTCGATCTCGCGACCGACAAACCGGCGTGGAAATATCCTCAGATCGGCCCCGGTCATTCCAGCGGTGGCGTCATGACCACAAGCGGCGGGCTGGTTTTCTTTGGGGACGACGCCCAGTCTTTCGAAGCGGTCGACGCTCGCACAGGATCGCCGCTTTGGCATTTCAACACCGGGCAAACGATTACGGCTTCACCGATGAGTTTCTCAGTGTCCGGCAATCAATACGTGGCGATTGCCGCGGGTAGCGATGTTTTCTGTTTTGGCCTGCTGTGAAAAAGCTCAAATCTTAAGGAGGATGGACCATGCTTTCAGCCCATACAAGTCGCCGGAGTTTCGCGTCCCGGATCGTTTCGCTCTTTACAGGCGCAGGCCTGGCCGGCCTGATCGGATCTACTTCACCCGCGGCTGCGCAGGAGCAAGGCGGTGTCCGCAAACTGGACTACGAGGGCAAGCCCGCCACCGGTGGGGGATTCATCACGCCTCTCATCGTTCACAACGGAGTTATCTATATCGCAGGCCAGGGGGCACATTCCCACGACCCGGAAGGCAAGTTCGCCACCGACATCGAGACGCACACGACAAAAGTGATGGATAACGTGAAGACGCTGGTCGAAGCCGGAGGCGGCACCGTGGACAGCATCCTGCAGCTTACGGTTTTTCTCACGAAAATTGAGGACTACGACGGCATGAACAAAGTTTTCAAGACATATTTTCCCCATGGCGGCCCGGCCAGGACAACAGTTGCGGTGGCAGCGCTTCCCGGCCAGTCGCTGGTCGAGATCAATTGCACGGCGGCCGTCGTTCGGAAATAAATGCGAGCATCTGAGCCCATGGATATCAGCTCGAAGTGGCCCCGCCGCAGTTTCATGACCGCCGTCGTGTCATTCGCCGGTGCTCTATTGCACCCGCGAACCTTGTGGGCGGGCCCCGTACGTTCGTCGTCTCCGACGGCCCCTCCCGCCCTCACGGGCTTCGGCCATACCGGCAACGTGTACGAAGAACTGGGTGTCACGACGGTGATCAACGGCCAGGGCACAATGACGGTGCTCGGAGGGTCGTTGATGCGGCCCGAGGTCGAAGCGGCGATGGCTCTGGCCGGAGGCCACTTTGTAAGCATTCCCGAACTCGAAGTGGCTGCCGGCAAGCGGATCGCCGAAATGCTGAAGCTTCCGGAAGGCTATTCGGCACTGGTCACCTCCGGAGCAGCAGCCGCCATGCAATCGGGCCTCGCCGGGATTCTTACGGGCGACAACCCGCAGTTCATCAAGCAGCTGCCGGATCTCACGGGTATGAAATCCGAAGTCATCATTCAGAAGTCCCATCGCAACCCGTTCGATCACCAGCTTCGCGCTACCGGCATCCGATTGGTTGAGGTGGAGAGCCGCGAGGACCTGACCCGGGCTATCAGCGACAAGACGGCGATGATGCACTTCAGCAACTTCGCGGACCCGATCGGACAAGTAAAAGTCGAGGAATGGGCGAAAGTGGGCAAGCAGTACAGCATCCCTACCTTCATCGATGCCGCGGCCGATACCCCGCCGGTTTCGCATTTGTGGGACTATGCGCACATGGGGTACGACCTTATCGCGTTCAGCGGAGGAAAGGCGATCCGTGGACCTCAGTGCGCCGGTTTGCTGCTCGGCCGAAAAGATCTGATTGCAAACGCGCTCCTCAACAACAGCCCCCACGAGGACACCCTGGGGCGCAGCCAGAAAGTAGGGAAAGAGGAGATCGTGGGAATGATTAAAGCGCTCGAGTCCTACCTGAATGAGGACCACGACGCCCTCAACCGGGAATGGCAGCGCCGTCTCGACTTCATCGCTGCGCAACTCACCAAAATTCAGGGTGTGACAACCTCATTTTCCGTACCGGGTGTAGCCAACCATGTTCCGCACATGGAAATTCGCTGGGACAAACGCTTGCCGCTTACTCCGCGAGAGGTTGCCTCGGCCCTGCGCAAGGGGAAACCGGCGATTGTTCTGGCGACCGGCGAGGGCGACGAAGTCCTCTCCATGAATTCGTTCATGCTGCAGCCGGGCGAAGAAAAGATGGTCGCGGACGCGCTGGTGTCATTTTTCAAGGCTCACATGGCCTGAGGTTGGATTTCGGGGTTCGCGCAACTGAGCCCGCAAACGGCGAGACAGCGCCGTTTTATTGGCGCTGTCCCAATTCCCACTTGGTTGTTCTTTACGCTACTTCGACCCACCGGTGACCAACGCCATTTTGTCCGAACCCTCGTTCGGAACTCTCGTAAGGTGAGGGAAAAACGGGGTGATCTCGAATGGCATTTTTTCGCGCGCCAGTGCCAGGGTTGCGGGCCGAGCCTTGGTCAGGTCGACCTGATCGCTCCAGGGATCCAGCTTGATCCGTCCCCCCAGGGGAAGCGCGGCTATCTGATCGATGCGCTGCTCGTCCAGTTGCGGCGCGGCAGCGAGCAGTGCGGACATCCGGATGCTCTGGCCCGCAGCCAGACCGTTGCCCAGATGGGGCCGGATCAGGTTGGGCAGATCCGGGGCACGCTGCTGCAAAGCCTTGAGGAAGAGGCCAGCGGTGCCGAGCTTCTCTTTGTAAGGAGAGTTCTTCAGCAATTCGAGAGCTTTCGTATCCGCAGCCTCTTCATCTCCCGGTCGACGCTTGAAATCCAGACGTTGAAACGACTGCTCGTCAGGGAAGAACATACGGTCATTGAAGGCCAGCTTGGCGTCGAAAGGATGTCCCAGGACGATGTGGCTGAGTTCATGGGCCAGAATCATGGCGAGCGAAGCTTCATCGGGCAGCACGTCGAGCATTCCCCGGCTGATCACGATGGTGTGCCCGATGTTGAACGACTCCAGAGGAGCGGTGAGCAGAACCCGGCAATGCACGTCGGCTTGCACATCAATGTTGTTCGTGAGTAACAGGTTGTTGACCACGGTCTGCATGATCTTGTCGACTCCACCCGCCGGAGCCAACAGGCCGACTCGCTGCAGGCGCTCGATCACATTATCTTCGGCCTGACGTTCCCACAGCCGCTCCGCATTCAGAGGAGTCGCGTCGGCGGTAGCGTCGCTATGATCTTCGACGGGCTGCTGAGCATCCACCAGGATCTGGGTGTACTCGTCATTGCGACTTTTGGCCGCGGTTTTCAAGTCGTAACCCCACAACCGGGTCTGGGCCTTGAGGTGCGCGTGACCGCCGCCGTTCTCCTGCTCGGCTTCCTCGCTATAGACATACGCGGGCAGCCACATGCCGGGCTTCATGTTCAAGCGCCAGCTGTCGAAATGCAGGGAGAAACTGTTCTTGGCCAGGCGGGAGAAGGTGCCGTTGAAGCGCACGATGCTGAAGTCCTTGTCTTCCACCCAGACTCGTCCCTCGAAACGTCCGGCAGGCGCGTCCGGCTTGGGCTGGACGTCGATCACGACGCAGCGCACATCTCCCAGGAATTCACGACGGACATAGCTGAAAATGTAATTCGTCTTGTCGAAGTCGGTGTCAGGTACCACCATCTGGGCAAAGCCCAGAGGCTGAAAGTGCAGGGAGAAGATCCCCGTCAGTTTGTTCAGCCGGCTCTTGCTGGCGTCCTGCTGCCCGACGAAGGAAACGCCTTCCGGGCCATCGTTCATATCCAGACGTCCCAGGAAATATTGGTCGTTTACTGGCGAGGCATTTCCTTTGCCGTCCGATTTCAGATTCTGGACATAGGTCTCGACGATCGGCCGCATGTCGTGCATCTGGGCGAGGAGCAAGTGCTCACGCGCCACTACGCGGTCCACGACTTCATCGAACGAGCCCGGAACCGATCGTGGCGTCTCACCCTTTGTGGGAACAGGAGCCAAGTCTGAACCGGACGCTGCCAGGCGAGAAACATGTGCATCCTGTGCTGCGGCGGAAGAGATCAGTGCCAACAGCAACAACGTTGATAGCCGGCCGGGAGTCAACATACGCATACGACTTTCCTTTCGGGGCAAACGAATTTTTTCGACACTGCGCTGACGGAATGCTGCAGTTGCAATTGCGCTGCCACATCTAGTTCTAATCAACTAGCTCTAATCAACTAGCTTCAGACCATCGGGGGGGCCGGTCGATCACCGACTCGGGCGAGGGGAGTTTCGCGGCGCTGGCGGCATCCGCAGTTTTGCGGGCAGACGGAACAGACTTCTTCGCGGCGCCGGGAGCGGCGCCTGGATCAACATCTTCATGGTTTGATTCCGACCCATAATCACCGGCTTGCCATCGATCCAGGCTAACTCCAGTACAGGACTGGGTTTCATGCGGTCTCCTCCGGCGCGATGCAGGCCGTGAAAATCCCCAGAGGGCTCTGCGAAACTTCCGATGCCAAGCCACAGTGATTCCCACAGGCTGTGCATCCAACCTCGGCCGCTCGTGTTCTTCGACAGGGATGTGGCGTTGATCTCGATCATGCTCTACGTTCGGTTGCACGTTTCCGGCCTCATCTTGCATTAATAAAAGGAGGGTTGGCCCGATCAGCGGATGTTTCCTAGCCCCGGTTACGGGAGATTGGTTTTTCTGACGACCAAACCGGAGGCGAACCTTCGGCCTCGAGGTCTGTTACCCCCCAGGCATCGTGGACAGCGATGCCGGGCGCCTGAATGGACGGAGGAAAAATGGAAGCCTACAATGTTTTCAACAGGAGGAGTGTCGCCCCCCTGCCCTCCTGTTTGCGCTTGCCGATTCTCTGTTCCCAGCGAGAGAGAGCGATCACCTTACGGAACTGTTGCCACGACGCGTGGGATTGATCCCCGCGCGCCCACACCGGGGAGAGTTTTGCGATGGCTCTCGCGATGGAGTTCGACGCCAGGAACAACATCCTGCGCCTGACGATCGAGGGCCCACTGACTGACCAGATAATGTTCGATGTGTTCCGCACCGCGGGAAGGTATGCGCAGTCCCGTCCTCCGTGTCGGAGCATTACCGACCTCTCGAAAGTAACTGTGCACGAGGTTTCCAGCGACGCCATCCGGGAACTCGCCAAGATTCCCGCGCCCGCGCCAACCTTTCCCAGGGTCGTTGTTGCTACCAAAGATTACTCCTACGCGATGTCGCGCATGTTTCAGATCCTTGCCGAGCAGACGCGTCCAAACTTCCACGTCGTGCATACCATGGACGAAGCGTACCGCCTGCTCGGAGTGGTAAAGCCGGAGTTCAGTCCCGTGGTTCCGGAATAGGCTATCCGGGTGGGATATTTCGAGCCCAGGGAAACGAGGGAACTTCCGCACGAGTTTCGCGCCCGCGATGCTGTTTCAGGAACGCTTGCACCGAATCAGCATTCAATGGCTGCGAGAACAGATAGCCCTGCCCGAAATCGCATCCGAATTCGCGCAGTCGTCCCAGTTGCGTGGCGGTTTCAATACCTTCCGCGATCGCCCTAAGGTTCAACTTGTGAGCCAGCGTGACGATCAAATCGACAATATCGGAAGCGCCGCGACTGGTAAGCATCTCGCCGACCAGCGACCGGTCAATCTTCAACGCATCGACGGGAAACTGACGCAAGTCCGTTAAACAAGTCTGTCCCACCCCGAAGCCATCAAGGGTGATTCCGACGCCCAACTGGCGAAGTTGCGCGAAAACGCCGGCGCTCAGGTGGGCATCTGTCATGGCGACGATCTGCCTGGCGTCAGCATGCACAGTTTCCAGCCAGCCCTGGACATTGTTCATAGCTGTAATGATCTGGGCAACATTGTTGCGGACTTCCGGGGTTGAACCCGGGGCCTCAAGTAATCCGTTGAGATGGTAGACAATCGAGCCAATGTAACTGGCCGGATTCTGGTTTTGGCCATTCACATCGAGCAATCCGACACTGTCAAGCTTTGAAGTATCTGGTAGAGTTGCATCGGGAGGCATATCTTGCTGCACAAATGAGAGCCCATCAAGATAGACCAGTGTGCGTAACGTTTGACGGCGCACGAAGGCAAGGTCTTTGCTTTCTTCCCAGCGATCCCTGGCGCTGACCGTCCATTCTAAGAGTTTGCCAGTATTCCTATAGAACCAGTTATTGAG
>Ga0209698_10008924_pt1 | contig 10306 bp, 6 predicted proteins | sample LitLauG_LLR_2012_FD_187203 | JGI IMG/M metagenome (GOLD analysis project Ga0209698, IMG submission 187203) | Freshwater sediment microbial communities from Pennsylvania, USA - Little Laurel Run_MetaG_LLR_2012 (SPAdes) (version 2) | ecosystem: Environmental > Aquatic > Freshwater > Creek >... | reverse complement strand
GGAGGATTTGTCTGCGGAGTTGGCAGCGCGGACGGTAGAGGGGTTTCCGCATTCGATTGGGCAGATTGTGTTTCATCTGAATTACTGGATGAATTACGATCTACGGCGCATTCGCGGGGAGAGGCCGAAATACCCGGAGCACTCGGCGGAGAGCTTTGCTCCGGCGGGAACTCCGAAAGATGCCGACGAATGGGACAAGCTGCAGAGAGACTTCTCGTGGTTTCTGGCGGAATGGGGAAAACTGGCGGGATCGTCGCGAGCAGAATTGGAACGAGAGATCGAGCCGATGCATGAAGCGCATAGGAAGATTGCCGGGACGCTCGAAGCCATGATGTGGCAGACGGTGACGCATAATAGCTATCACGTGGGGCAGATTGCGATCATCCGGCGCGCACTGGGAGCATGGCCGCCACGTGGTGGTGGAGATAGCTGGTAACGGTAGTTCGCTAGTTGGCCTCGCACAAAGACCTATTCTGCAGGAAGACTAACGACGGACGGCTGCGCGACCAACGACGGCCCCGTATCTGGTTTATGCTGAAAGCTGACAGCCGATCACTGACAGCTCCATGCCCTCCGACTCAACAATCCTCAAGCACATCGAAAAGCAGCCCAAACGCACCGCCGGATTCAAGCAACTGGTGCGCGAACTTGGCCTCCACGGAGACGAACGGGGCGAACTGAATGAACGCCTGCAAAAGATGGTCGCCAGACGAGCGCTGATCCAGGTTGATTCGGATCGCTATGCCCTACCCGCGCCGGCTGCGGATAAGAATCTTGTTGCGGGAAGGCTCACCATGCATCGCGATGGGTTCGGGTTTGTGATTCCGGATCCCAGGTCGTTGAATCCTTCGCTGAAGGCGCAGCTTACCAGCGACATCTTCATTCCGCCACATTTGATTGGCAATGCCATGCACGGGGATTCCGTTTTGGTGGAAATCTTCAATGTAAGGCCGGATGGGCGGGCAGAAGGACGAATTGTGCGGCCGGTGTCACGGGCGCATCCGACGGTGGTGGGGATTTTTCACTATGGCTCGCGGCGGAATTATGTGACGCCGATGGATGCGAAGATCACGCAGGAGATCGTGATTCCAGCGGGGATGGAATGGCCTAAGACCCCTGAGGACGCGGAGAACGAGATCCCTCGCTTCGCTCGGGATGACAAAGAATCTTGGAATGACAAAGAGTCTCGGACGGGTGGACGAAAGCTTACGAAGCACGAGACTGTCGATCGCGTGTTGGGATCGGAGGCTGCTCGTGTGACTGGGTGGGACGACCTAGAAGGATTGGTTGTTGATGTTGAGATTACGGACTGGCCTTCGGCGACCCAGAATCCGCGGGGAAGGGTGACTGAGATCCTCGGGCGCGAGGGTGATTTCGGCGTCGATGTGGAGGTCACGATCCGGAAGTTTCATTTACCGCATCATTTTCCGGCCGCAGCCTTGGAAGAGGCGCAGGGTGCACCGGCAATCATTTCTTCGCGGGAACTGCAGCGGCGGGGGGATTTTCGCTCGTTACCGATTGTGACGATTGACGGCGAAACTGCGCGCGACTTCGACGACGCTGTACTAGTCCGCAAGCTCGACAGCGGCAACTTCGAGCTGCAGGTTCACATCGCCGACGTCGCCCATTACGTCACTGCGGGATCGGCGCTCGATCAGGAAGCGCGGCTGCGCGGAACCAGCGTGTATTTTCCAGATCGCGCCGTGCCCATGCTGCCGCTGGAGTTGTCGACCGATATCTGCAGCCTGCGGCCGCAGGTTGATCGGCTGGTGATGTCGTGCGTAATGGAAATTGATCATCGCGGGGAGGTCGTGGGCTACGAGTTGAACGAGGGCGTAATCCGGTCGGCGGAACGGATGACATATACGGCGGTGAACGCCGTTCTTGAGGGTGATGCGGCGATGCGAACGCGGTATGCGCCGCTGGTTTCTTCGTTTGAGTTGATGCGAGATCTGGCTTTGATTCTTAACAACAAGCGGAAGCGGCGGGGATCAATTGACTTCGATTTGCCGGAGCCGGTGATTGAGTTCGACGAGTTTGGGTTGATGAAGAGTATTGCCCGCTCGGAACGGAATATTGCACACCGGCTGATCGAAGAGTTCATGCTCGCGGCGAATGAGTGTGTTGCGGGACATCTGCAGTCGCGAGGGATACCTTCCTTATATCGGGTGCACGAAAAGCCGGATGCGAAACGCGTGTATGACTTCGAAACGATTGCGGCGACGTTCGGATATTCCCTGGGAGTGGGAGCACTGCCGATTCATCGAGTGCAGATGAAAGCGGACCGGCGAGCGTCTTATGGGACGGGAAAACGCGCGCGGGACATTGAAGTGCCGAAAGAAGTACACATCACGCCGCGCATGTATCAGAAGCTGACGGAAAAAATTGCGGGGAAGCCGGAGGAGCGAATTCTGAGTTACTTGATGTTGCGGTCTCTGAAACAGGCGCGGTATTCGGAGGAGAACCTGGGACACTTCGCGCTGGCGGCGACGTCGTATACACATTTCACGTCGCCGATTCGGCGGTATCCGGATTTGATTGTCCATCGGATATTGAAGGATGTGGTGAGGGACAATTTCCCGGGTCAAGGTCGACTCGCCTCAGTGGCTGAAGCCGCCCATCAAGGGGATGCAGCGACGGCGCGGCTGAAAGCCACGCCCGTTCAAGACAAGCCTTCGCCTTGGTCGAAACGCCGGAAAGGGGGCGACGGTTCGCGAGCAGGAGTCCCTTCGACCATCGCTCAGGGCGGGACCGCGCCACACGAACGGCATGAGGGTGCCATCTCCATTGAGGAGTTGCATGAGATCGCGGAGGAGTCGAGCGCTTCGGAGCGGCGGGCTGATGATGCGGAGCGCGAATTAATGGAGTGGAAGAAGGTGAAGTTCATGCAGGACCGGGTGGGAGAGGACTTTGATGGGCTCATTGTCAGTGTGACGAAGTTCGGGTTCTTTGTAGAACTGACAGATTTGTTTGTTGAGGGATTAGTGCCGTTGAATACGCTGATCGACGACCGGTATACGTTCCATGAAAACACGCGGGAGATTATTGGGCAGCGGTCGCGGAAGAGCTATCGCATGGGGCAGAGGATTCGGGTGCTGGTGGACCGGATTGATCCGGTGGAGAAGAAGATTCAGTTTGCGCTCGTGGAGGAACGACCGGTGCGCGCGGAAAAACGAAGGAAGGGGAGGTAGCTTGCGTTCCGGGCTTCCGACAGCTTACCTCAGCGGCTAAAGACACGCACCGATGATTGCCATCACGGCACGACTGAAAGTCGTGCCCTTCCCGTTCGTTCCTCATCGAACTTTGCGGCATGTTTCCGGGAGTTCTAAATCCCCAAAGCTTTTTGTATCTCATCGGCAATTGCGGCTGTGATGGTCTGCATCTTACTTTCGGATTCTGCTTCAACCATGACACGCGCCAGAGCTTCGGTCCCGGAGTAACGAACTACTACGCGGCCATTACCGTCGAGATCACGCTCTGCTTTTTCAATTGCCGCTTGCACGGCGGGGACCTGGGCAAACGGGACTTTTTCGCGGACGCGAATATTTTGAATTTTTTGCGGGAAGACCTTGAGATCACCCACCAATTCTGCAAGCGACTTCCCGCTTCGGGCGATCACGTCCATCAGGCGAAGGGCGGTAAGCAAGCCGTCGCCCGTAGTCGAATCGCCGTCGCGGAAGATGATGTGTCCCGACTGCTCGCCGCCGAGCGTTGCGCCTGTCTTCAGCATTTCTTCCAGAACATATTTGTCTCCGACATTTGCCCGCAGCATGCGGATGCCAGAATTCTTCAGGGCAATCTCGAGTCCCATGTTGGACATGGTCGTCGCAACCACGGTGTCATTCTTAAGTTTTCCTTGCGCGTGAAGGTCGCGGGCAGCGGCAAGCAGCACGGCATCACCATTGACGACGCGGCCACTGGCGTCGCAGAAGAGAGCGCGGTCTGCGTCGCCGTCAAAAGTCACGCCCAGATCAAACTTCCCTTTATGCTCTGCGACGGTTTGGCCCAGAGTTTCTGGATGGAGTGCGCCGCAGCCTTCGTTGATGTTCTTTCCGTCAGGAGAAATGTGAATGAGCGTAGCGTGCACACCGAGACTGCGAAACAATTCCGGAGCTTCGGCAGTGGCCGCACCGTTGGCACAATCGATAAGAACGGAAAACTTGCTGAGATCAGAAGAGACGCTGTTGGAAAGGGATTTGATGTAAGCCTGGCGGAGTTCGGATTCGCCAGGGAGAGAAGGTGGAGGGACGCGGAGCGCGGTATCCTCGGCGGCGGCTGCGTTTTGCAAGAGTGCGAAGATCTCTTTTTCGATGGCGAGCTCGCGGGAGTCGGTGAGTTTGAATCCATCGCCCGAGAAAACTTTGATTCCGTTATCGGTCCAGGGATTATGCGAGGCCGAGATGACCACTCCCGCCGCCATTTTTCGCGAGCGCGCGAGGTAGGCAACGCCGGGAGTGGTGATCACGCCGGCACTATGGACGTCCACGCCGACTGCGGCCAGACCTTCGGAGACACGATCAGCGATCCACCGGCTCGACTCGCGAGTGTCCTGTCCGATGATGGCTTTCGCTCTTGGTTCGGCACGGACGAGATCGTGGCCCAGGGCGCGACCAATTAGATAAGTGCTCTGCTTGGTAAGTGGAAATTCGCCGGCTACGCCGCGAATGCCGTCAGTGCCGAAGAGTTGGCGCGTTTGCTGGGTCATAAGAATGCCTAGAGATGATAAATGAAAGTTGCGTGCGGGCGAGGATTGCCGGGGTTCGGGCTGGGGCAAGTGCGGCTGTATGCGAAGGCGGGTCGGCTTCGCGACAGCCGGCCGGAGGCCGGCGCTACAGTCAGTGTGTCGTCGCAGTTCCTACTTTCTGTACTACGACCGTCACGCGGATCGAGGTCGGTTGAACTACTTGCACCAGCGGGTCGGGGACATAAACATTAGTAGTGAAGACGGCGCTGCCACGGGTTCCAGTCGCGTCTACGGGGTCGGTGGTGGCGGCGTCTACTTTTTCGACGTGACGTCTGGGCCCGGTAATGGTGATGCGGGCAGGATCGGCGTCGACTTTCACAAGCTGCTCGCCATCGGCGAAGTTGCCCGTAACGCGAGGATGAACTTCGACTTCGCGAGTCATGCGCGTATCGAAGGCGAGATGCAGTTGGCTGGGAACGACCTGAACCACCATCAGGTCGCGGGGATGGCGGACCTGTTGCGAGGTCAGATCGAAGGTGCGTTCGCCGGGCTTGGCATCGCCCAAGTCGATTTCCGCGTGGACTTCGCGCGGCTGAACCTGGCGGATTAACCGCTCGGGACCGCGAACCCGAATTTGAGCCTCCGGAATCGACTCGGTGCTGATCTCCAGATGCGAAGGAACATGCTGAAAGACGATCGGAGCGCGCAGCGCGACTTCGGCTGGCTCTTCGTCGGGAGAAATCAGGAACCATAGGCCAGTGGCCAGCAGCAAGGACAGCACTTTCAAGCCGAAATTGTGGAATACCAATCGCTTGAAGAGCGCGATCATGGCAGCGGCTCCGAACTAGGATTCGCGTCAGGATTGCGGCGCGGCGCGGGTTCGCGCAAATGGGTTTCCATGTCCGCGTCGGATTCGTCGTTCTGGGCGATTGAAGTTGGGAGCGTAACTGGCGCCATGAAGCGGCGCAACTCACCGCCGAGGCGTTCGCGAAGCTGGTCGACAGTCAGATCGCGCTCGATTTTCCCGCCAACGGCCAAGCTGATCGCCCCTGTTTCTTCGGAGCAAATGACGGCAATGGCGTCCGTCTCTTCGGTGATGCCGATGCCGGCGCGGTGGCGCGTGCCGAGCTGCGTAGAGAGAAGCGGATTCATGGAAAGCGGCAGGAAACAGGCAGCGGCAGCAACCCGATCTTTTTGCACGATCACCGCGCCGTCGTGCAGAGGGGCGCTGGGACGAAAGATGGTCGCGAGCAAGTCGTAGGAGAGTCGAGCGTCGAGGGGAACGCCGCTTTCGATGTGAGTGCGAAGTCCGATCTCACGCTCAATCACGATCAGGGCCCCGGTCTGGTGCTGGGAGAAGAGATTGGCAGCGAGGACGATGTCGTCGTAGGAGTCCCCTTCGGCACTGGATCCACGGAGGAACGTAAGACGGCGTCCGAGGTCGGCGAGCAAATGGCGGATCTCGGACTGGAAGACGACGATTAACGCGAACACGACATAGGGCAGGACGTGATTGACCACCCAGTTCAGGGTGGTGAGTTCACCGATGCGCGCGAGATAAAAGATGACGGTGACGACGATGAGTCCGGCGAGCATGGGCGCGGCACGAGTGCCGCGAATCATGACCAGGACCTGGTAGATCAGGAGCGCGACGAGCAGGATGTCGAGCGCTATCCACGCACCCTGCTGCCATGAAGTGATGACCGGCATCAGTCGAATCGGCTCCTGGAGAGATCGAACAGATCATTGTAATGCAGGGGTTTTTCGGAGTGGGTGAATGCGGCCTTCGCTGCGCGACTTTGCATCGGTAGGCGGGCGACGCCGTCAGCGGTTAAACGGTTTGCTGAAAAGCTCCCTAAACATCGGCGAGGTGCCCCCAGACTCTAAAGGGGCCACTGATTTTGTTGCAAACGGCGCGGCTGGAAACCGCACCCTTGCAAGACAGAAGCGAAATCAGAGTTTCCCACGGACTGTAACGCCGGGCGCACTGGGGGGCGAAACGGCCCGATTGGCCCTTCTCCGCTCTTATCAATCCTTCTTTGTAATGGTGGCGCGGAGTTCACCGTGGGCCAGACGTGCGGAGATTTCTTCGCCGATGTTGACGCGGGCCGCATCCTTCAGGAGATTGCCATGGGAGTCGAATACGAGGGCGTAGCCGCGGTCAAGAATGGCTAGCGGCGATAACGAGGCAAGTGCGGTTTCGAGGCGTTCGCTACGAACTCGGTGCTGCAGGAGCACGTTGCGCGTCACGGCGACCAGAGCGTTGGTTTCGCCTTCGAGTTCCTTGCGCCTCCCAGAGAGGATGAGGCGCAGGTCGTAATAGCGAATCGAGGCAGAAATAGTTTCCCATTCGCGGCGCATTCGTTCGAGCAGTTGGCGCTGCGCGAGTTCGGCGCGGTGAGTGAGGTCATCGAGCTTTTGCTGGCGTTGATGGATGACTTCCATCATGCGGGCAAAGGCGCCGTGCTGAGCTAGTTCGACAAGCGCCTGGCGGCCCATGAGAAGGCGGTAGCGCATGGCACGGGAAAGGCGCTCGTGGAGCGAAGCGACTTGATCTTCGATTTCCTGGCGCGAGCGGATCACCAGTTCTGCGGCCGCGGAGGGTGTGGGGGCGCGGAGATCGGCAACGAAATCCGTGATCGTGAAGTCGGTTTCGTGGCCAATTGCGGAGATGACTGGGATTTCTGAGGCAGCGACGGCGCGAGCAAGGCCCTCGTTGTTGAAGGCGGCAAGGTCTTCGGCGGAGCCACCGCCGCGGGCGATCAGGATGACATCGACATTCTTTGCCTGGTTGAAGTAGCGGATGCCGGCGGCGACCTCGTAGGCAGCCGCGTCGCCTTGCACCTGTGCGGGGAAAATCGCGAGATTGACGGAGTGGTGGCGGCGCTCGATGACGTTCAGGATGTCGCGGAGAGCGGCGGCTTGCGGAGAAGTCACGATACCGATGCGCGTGGGAAGTGGAGGGATCGGCTTCTTTCGTTCGGGGGCGAACAAACCCTCGGCTTCGAGTTTCGCCTTGAGTTGTTCGAAAGCCAGTTGGAGGGATCCGGCGCCCTTGGGTTCGAGGTATTCGGCGGAGATTTGCAGTTCGCCGCGATCTTCGTAGATGGTGACGCGTCCGCGCGCGACAACTTGGAGGCCGTCGGCGGGACGAAAACGCAGAAGGCGAGCGGAGGAGCGAAACATGACGACTCGAATCTGGGCGTTGCCGTCCTTCAGGGTGAAGTAGAGATGGCCGGAATCGGGGGCGCGGAAGTTGGAGATTTCGCCTTCAACCCAGGCATCGGAGAATTCGCCCTCGATGTGCGTTCGGACCGAAGCTACCAGGTCGCGGACTTTCCAGATGCGGCGCTCCGGCGGCCGAAAGCTGAAGCCCATTTGGTCGGAAAGGGACATTGGGGAGAGTGTAACGGAATTGAAGCGCTCACCGCAGGGAGGTCGGAGGGGCACAAAGAAAACCCACTTCCCGCAACGAGCGTGAGAAGTGGGGTACTCGACAAACTTTGTGCGCGTGCTAATTCAGGTTGAAGTGAAAGATGTCGACAACCTGGAAGTTGGCGCGATTGACCAAAACCAGGCTGCCTCCGATGAAGACATGGACGTGGTTTGGAGGCGGCGGGGGCAAGAATGCTTCCACTTCTCGCGGGCAAGGCTGCATTCTGCTGCGTAAGCCGGGAGGCAAGGTTCCGCGGAGCACTAACTGATTCTCGAGTCCGGGAGGGAGACGATCGCGCTTGGCCAGGCCGGGTGGCAGATGCCGGTAGTTGGAGCGATACCAATCGTGGAGATCGCGGTCGTGTTCGGAGTAGCGATGGTGATCCCAGTCGTCGCGATCGTGGTCATGCTTTTCGTGGCCGTAGGCGTGACCATGTCCGTGATCGCGGTCGCGGTCGTCATCGTCGCGGTCGTGCCGGTCATTGCCATGGTCGTGGTCTTGTGCCACAGCAATTGTGGTCGAAAGAGCCAGTGACAGAAGAGCGGTGGCTCCGGCTCGAAGGAAACAGCGGAAAGACATGGAAGCCTCCAATGAGTGCGTCAGAGAGAGGTTATAAGAAGATGGCGGTGATGGGCAGGTTACGGTAGGGCAACGGCGGGCCTATTCGGTTTATCTGGTAGTGGTTAGAGTCCACGATCGGTTCAGAGTAGCTCGTTGGGAGTAGTACAAGCTGTGATTGTCCTCACAATCACGGATTCGCGGCAGAGACTATAATTTTCGCCCATGAACCTCGAACAAAAAATCGACGAACTCAAAAAACGCAATCAGCTCGCCGAAGACGGCGGCGGGGCCAAGCGGCGCGAGCGGCAGCATAAAGAAGGAAAAATGTCGGCGCGGGAGCGCATCGAGTTTCTGCTCGATGAGGGAACGTTCGAGGAGGCAGACAAACTGGTCACGCATCGCTGCAACGATTTCGGCATGGCCGAGCAGAAGATTTATGGCGACGGGTTTGTGACCGGCTACGGGCGGATCGAAGGGCGACTGGTTTACGTCTTCGCGCAGGACTTTACCGTGTTTGGCGGATCGCTGTCGGAGGCGAATGCGGGGAAGATTGTGAAGATCATGGACCTCGCGGCGAAGATGGGTGCGCCAGTGATTGGACTGAATGATTCCGGAGGGGCGCGGATTCAGGAAGGCGTGATGTCGCTGGCGGGGTATGCGGACATTTTTTTGCGCAACACGCTGTACAGCGGAGTGGTGCCGCAGATTTCGGCGATCATGGGACCGTGTGCTGGAGGAGCGGTGTACTCGCCGGCGATCACCGATTTCGTGTTGATGGTGGATAAGACTTCGTACATGTTCATCACCGGGCCGGATGTGATCAAGACGGTGACGCTGGAGGAGGTCACGAAGGATCAGCTGGGCGGGGCGATGACGCACAACGAGACTTCGGGCGTGGCGCATTTTCTGGCGCACGATGACGCGGAGTGTCTGTCGATGGTGCGGGAGCTCTTGAGTTTTGTGCCGTCAAACAATCTGGATGATCCACCGCGGAAGCCTTGTACCGATCCGGTGGATCGGGCCGATGCAGCATTGGACAAAATTGTTCCGGCGCAGTCGAATTTGCCTTACGACATTAAAGACGTGATTCACGCCGTGGTTGACGACGGATATTTCTTCGAGGTGCAGGAGCATTACGCCAGGAATATCGTTGTGGGATTCGCGCGGCTGGACGGTCGGAGCGTGGGGATTGTGGCGAATCAGCCGGCGGTGCTGGCGGGGACGTTGGACATCAATGCATCGGTAAAGGGTGCGCGGTTCGTGCGGTTCTGCGACTGCTTCAACATTCCGCTTGTGACACTCGAGGATGTTCCGGGATTCCTGCCGGGAACGGCGCAGGAATATGGCGGCATTATCAAGCATGGGGCCAAGCTGTTGTACGCGTTCGCCGAGGCGACGGTGCCGAAGGTTACTGTGATTACGCGCAAGGCGTATGGCGGGGCGTACTGCGTCATGGCTTCGAAGCACATCCGCACCGACGTGAACTACGCATGGCCGACGGCGGAAATTGCGGTGATGGGGCCGGAGGGCGCGGTGGACATTGTCTACAAGCGCGAGCTGGATGCGGCGGCGAATCGTGAGCAGGCGCGGCGGGAGAAGGTTGATGAGTTCCGGGAGCGGTTTGC
>Ga0209698_10008923_pt1 | contig 10306 bp, 6 predicted proteins | sample LitLauG_LLR_2012_FD_187203 | JGI IMG/M metagenome (GOLD analysis project Ga0209698, IMG submission 187203) | Freshwater sediment microbial communities from Pennsylvania, USA - Little Laurel Run_MetaG_LLR_2012 (SPAdes) (version 2) | ecosystem: Environmental > Aquatic > Freshwater > Creek >... | reverse complement strand
GGTGGTGGCCGTACGGTCGCCTTCGTCGATCTTGTGCTTGAGTTCGGTCACCTGCTGCTTCAGCTTCTCGCTGGTCTGCTGCGCGGCATCGACTGCCTGCTGCATGGAAGCCACCTGCTTGTCGCACTCGGCCTTTTTGCCCAGGGCTTTGCGCGCCAGGTCTTCGTTGCCGGCATCGAGCGCCACGCCGGCACGGTCTTTCCACTCCTGGGCCTGCCGCACATATTTCTGGTACTCGGCATCCAGGCGGTTGTAATTGCTCATGGCCACGGCCGAAGCACGCACCACGTTGTTCAATTCGTTCTTCATATCGGCCACGGTCTGCTTGACGGTGGCCTCGAAGGTGGCGTCTTCAATCACGTCGACGCCCTGATTCGCCTGACCGCGGGCGACGCGGCCCAGGCGGCTGAAAATGTCGGTTAGAAATGGCATGTTCGTTTTGCTCCCTTACTTTCCGAGGTCGCCCAGCAGGCGCCGCGCACTCATCACATCCACCAGCAGAAAATGCACGCAGGAGAGGATATCATCCTCGTCCTCGGGCCCCATATCCTGCAGCTTGCAGAAATTGTTCAACGTGACGGCCACGTTGCCGGCGCCGGCGTCGTAGATCTGGAAGTGCGATGTGGAGATGCCGTTATCGGCGGCCAGCATCCGCTCCATCCGGGCGGGCGTGATGGCCGCGCGTGGGACTACCGTGCAGGTGAGCGAAAAGAAGGCGATATCACCCTGCAGGACGGCCTGCACGGCCACCCCACTTTCCACTTCTTCGATTCGCAAAGTGTCGGGCGCCGGTTCGGAGACCTGGTACCGGTTCTCCGCCAACAGCGCATGAATGTGCCCCAATCGGGGGCTGGTTGTAGCAGTCATAAGCTTAGGGATTTTGCTCCTTTTGTCGATACGACCCCCGCCGTGCGGGAGTTCCATAATTCCGTCATCCTATTGCAATATGCGATAATTATATTGCAATATGCAATTGGTTGTCAAGGGGGAAAATCGGATAGGGCGTTCGGGGGAGGAGGCAGCCTCGCGCGTCCGGGGCAAGTGCCGGCGGACCGGGAGACGACGATTTTCGGGATGATGCGCATTATATTGTGACGGCGTAAACTCATTGATTTCCAAAGGGTTGCGGGAATCGTCGAGAAAGCGGAGACGAACTTTCCGGGTTTTTTCGCGATGTGCGTCTCCCGGCTTCCGGCGGAGATCCAGGATGCGGCAAGTGGAAAGTCCCCGGTCATAAGGCCGGATGATGGAGCACGAGTTTCTCTCCCTTTCAGTTTCCCACAGCGATCCGGCGAACCGGGTCTAAGAGATCTATAAATCTTTAATGACAGGGAAGATGGATTTGTGAATTTGGGGAACCGATGCCGGTTGGACGGTCGAGTTCGGGCACCGGCGCCCACGAGAGCGGCCGGCTCTTGCTACCCTCGTAAATGATGTCGAGCCCTAGCGAAACCAACCCGTTGGTTACTCCCCAATTCCGCGTGCCATTCGATCGTATCCGGGCGGCCGACGTCGAGCCCGCGGCCGCCCGGCTGCTAGCGGAGGCGCGCGAGCGGCTCGAGGCCCTGGCGGCCAAGCCCGGCGAACGGACCTTTGCGGACACGATGGAGGCGCTCGACGAGCTGACCGAGCCGCTCGATTACGCCATGGCTGTGATACGGCACCTGGAATCGGTAGCCACCTATCCGGATTTGCGCGCCGCGTTCAACGCCGCGCAGCCCGAAGTGAGCGCGTTCTACTCGGGCATTCCGCTGCACGCGGGCCTATGGGGCGTCCTCAAAGGCTATGCGGCTACTGATGAAGCCGCGGCCCTGGCGGGCGAGCGCCGCCGGTTTCTGGACAAGACCATCGAAGCGTTCCGCCGGCACGGAGCGGATCTGGGCGCCGCCGGCAAGAAGAGACTGGAGGAGATCGACGTCGAGCTGACTCAGGCGACCACCAAGTTTGGGGAGAACGTCCTGGATTCGACCAATGCCTTCGAGCTGCTGATTACCGACGAAGCCGGACTGGCCGGTCTGCCGCCCACCGCCGTGGCCGCGGCGCGGGAAAGCGCGTCGCGCAAGGGACAGGAGGGCTGGCGCTTCACCCTGCAGGGCCCGGATTATTTCGCCGTGATGACCTATCTGGATGACGCCTCCTTGCGGCAGAAAATCTATGCGACCTATAGTGTCCGGGCAACGACGGGCATCTGGGACAATCGTCCCCTGCTCAACCGGATTCTCGAGTTGCGCCGGGAAAAGGCCGCCCTGCTCGGATTTCGCGACTTTGCCGATTTCGTGCTGGAAGATCGCATGGCGCACTCGGGCAGCCGCGCCCTGGGTTTTCTCGAAGAGCTGAAGACCAAAACCGAACGGCGCTTCCGCGAAGAAAACCAGGAGCTGCTGGACTTCCGGCGCACGCTCGAAGGGGCCGCGGCGCCCCCGCTCCAGCCTTGGGATGTGGGGTATTACGCGGAAAAGCAGCGCGCGGCGCTGTACTCGTTTGACGAGGAAGCTCTGCGGCCGTACTTTCCCCTGGAGCGTGTGATGGGCGGGCTCTTCGACCTGGTAAACCGCCTCTATGGCATCCGCGTCAGCGAAGAACCGGGGGTTCCGGCCTGGGATCGGCAAGTGCGCTATTACAACGTGCAAGACGAGGACGGTCTGTTTCTCGGCGGGTTTTACGCCGATTGGTATCCGCGGGATAACAAACGCGGCGGCGCCTGGATGGATGGGCTGATCACGGGCGGACCTGAGCCGGAAGGCTTCCGCCCACACCTGGGATTGATCTGCGGGAATCTCACTCCGCCTGCCGGGGGCAAGCCGGCGCTGCTCACGCACCGCGAAGTGGAGACCATCTTTCACGAATTCGGCCACCTGCTGCATCATCTGTTGAGCCGGGTAGCGATCCGCACGCTGGCCGGCACCAGCGTGGCTTGGGATTTCGTGGAGCTGCCCTCGCAAATCATGGAGAACTGGTGCTGGGAACGCGAGGCCCTCGACCTGTTTGCGCGCCACTGGGAGACCGGCGAACCGGTTCCGGAAGACCTCTTCCAGAAGATGAAGCGCGCGCGCACCTTCCGCGCGGCCAATGCGCAGATGCGGCAACTGGGCTTCGGATTCCTCGACCTGCTGCTGCACGTGCGCTACTCGCCCGAGCGGGATGGAGATCCGGTGGAGTATTCGCGCCGCATCCTGCAGGAATTCAGCCCGGCCGAACTGCCGCAGGATCATGCCATGATTGCGGCGTTTACGCACCTGTTTGGCAGCCCGGTGGGGTACGGGGCCGGTTATTACTCCTACAAGTGGGCCGAGGTGCTGGATGCCGACGCGTTTACGCGCTTCCGCGACGGCGGCATCTTCAGCCGCGAGATCGGCTCGGCGTTCCGCACCCACATTCTCTCCAAAGGCGACAGCGAGGACCCCGCGGAGCTGTACCGCCGCTTCATGGGAAGAGAGCCGGACTCGGCGGCGCTGCTGGCGCGCTCGGGCCTGGCGTAGGCGATGGCAGGATCCGGCGGGCGGGTGAAACCGTCAAGTATAGTGTAAGGAGAGATGAGAAACAGGTTTTGGGCAGTGGTGGTGTTGCTGGGCTGGCTGGCGGCTCCGGCCGCGGCCCAGTGGTTCACGTATCCGAAAAAGGAGACGCCGCGGACGGCGGACGGAAAGCCGAATCTGGCCGCGCCCGCGCCCAAGACTCCCGATGGCAAACCCGACTTAGCGGGCGTTTGGTTGGGTGACCAATGGAATCCGGCGGGCCGACGTCCCGTCCCGCAAGGCGCGGCCCGCCCGGAGCCTCCCGCCATGCTGCCCGCGGCCGAGAAACTGTTCGCCGAGCGCCGCGCCAACATGGGCAAAGACAACCCCGAAGCGCGCTGCCTGCCGCAGGGAGTTCCTTACGCCAGCACTCTGCCTTATCCTTTCGAAATCATCGACGCCCCCGGAAAGACGGTGATGCTGTACGAAATGTATTCGCTGCGCCGCCAGATCTTCACCGACGGGCGCGAACTTCCGAAAGACTATGCCAGTCCGAGCTGGATGGGATTCTCGGTGGGGAAATGGGAGGGCGACGAGTTTGTGGTGGATACTTCCGGCTTCAACGACCTGGTCTGGAACGTCGATCTGGCAGGCCATCCGCATTCGCCGGAGATTCACGTGATCGAGCGTTTCCGCCGCATCGACTTTGGGCACATGGACGTGAACGTAACCATCAACGACCCGAAGACCTACACCAAGCCCTGGACGATGCCGACCATGCGGTACACCCTGCTTCCCGACACGGACCTGCTGGAATTCGTCTGCGAGAAGAACCTGGACCCCGAACACATGGTGGGGAAATAGTCACAACCCGTCTTGACGGGCGGGCGCCCCGGGCCAGACTCAACCGCCTTGCTGACGGGCGTCCCGAATGGCGGCGGCAAGACCGCCGGCACTACTCCGCTACTTCGGATGCCAGTTCAGGATGACCGAGACTTCCTGCCGCTCGTTTTCCTCCGTCGGCATGCTCAGCAGGATACGCTGATGGTTCGCCATGGCCCCGGCCAGCGCGCCGAGATTGGGAGTCAGGCGCACGTACTGCGGTGGTAGCTTGAACAGGATTTCCGGCGGGGTCGGCTGAAAAACGGATCCGCCGGTGAGATCTACCGCCATCAATGCGCCGTCCGCGCTGAAGTAGAGCAGTTCCTTGCCGTCGGCTCGCCATCCCGCCAGCCCGGAAGTGCCTTTGGAGATCATCCACTTGCCTCCGTTTGGAGAAACGAGATTGACGCCCTGCACATACACTTCCGGCTTCCCCGACTCGCTCGACAGATAGGCGACCCAGCGATTATCGGGAGAGAGCGTGGGGAACAACTTGTTTTCCGGCGATTGGATCAGCGCAATCGGTGTTCGCGCACCATTCGCAGGCGGCGCTACCGGCAGCGCCCAGACGTCCTTTTTCTGTGTGTAGATCAGGTACCGTCCGTCCGCCGACCAGTCTGTGAGGGTTACACCGGATTCGGCGCTCTGGTAGAGCACTTCTTCGTTGCCCGCTCCGCTCGCTACCTTTTGCAGAATGCTGGCGCCTCCGCCGGATACGGAGCGCCACGCGACGCGCAGCCCGTCCGGAGACCAGACCGGCTGATCGTAAACTCCAGCGCCGAAGGTGAACCGGCTATTGGTGCCGCGCACAAAATCCATGATCCAGATGGAGGACTGTCCGGCAAATACTTTGACTTGCACCACCGCTGCTTTGCTGCCGTCGGGCGATATCCTCATGGAGCTGAACTCGCCCGAAGCGCCTCTTGGGCGGCCGCCCGCCTCGCCCTGCCGGTTGAACCACGTCAGTTGGAGGTTGGGAACGAGAGTGGGCAGATATGCGAGGGAGCCACTGCCCGCTCCCGAGATGTAACCGAATGCGGGACCGTCGATGAAGGCGAGACGATCCGCCACCGGGGCAGGGTCGCGGGTCAACTTCAATTTGCTTTGATCGAGCTGCTGCGCGAACAGCGCTCCCGCCTTGAGGAACAACAGTTGGCTCGATCCGGAAAGGAAGGCGAAGCTGTAATCGCTGTCGACCAGGGGCGTCCGGGATTGCTGATCCGGTTTGGCATCGAGTGAGCCTACATAGATCGCTCGCTTGTCTTTGCCCGCACCGCGCGAGTAAAGAAAGTGGCGGCCATCGGCCAGGAAGACAGGGTAGATAGGCAAGAAACTCTCGTGGTTGCGGGTGGCCACGGGCGATGGCGTACCGCCGGAGGCGGGCACGCGCATGATCGCGTCATTGGTCGCGCTGGCGAAGAGTATGACGTCATCGCGGCTCCACGAGCCCCCAAAGATGCTCCCCGGGGCGTCGCAGATCACTTGCGCCGTAACATCGGCTACGTTCACCCGCTTCAGTTTGTCGTCGGATTGCACCACCAGGTAGCGGCTGTCGGGCGACCAGAAAAGCGTGTACAGCCCAGACGGCGTTTCCAGGTTCGGAAGCGGCTGCATGGTGAGGGAAGCCATGTCGCGCATCCAAATGCGCGGCACGCCATCGGCGCCAAACGCGGACAGTGCGATCTTGCGGCCGTCCGGTGAGATGGCGAAGATACCGCTCCGCGTGAAGGTGACGTTCGGGGGCAATGCAACTTGAAAATGAACCGTCTGGGCAGGCGGAGTTTTCTCCCGGAAATGAAGGATCGAGACGATCGCGAGAGCCACAAAGAACAGGGTCGCCGCAATCGTGGAAAGCCGTCCGAAGCTTGTTTGCGCTGCGGGCGCGGCTGCCGGGACCGCGGGAGCGGAATCCAGCAATAGGAGGCCATCGGACGCTTCACGGAGGCGCCGTTTGGGGTCTTTTTCGAAACAGCGCGAGAGGAGCGGATGCACGGCTTCCGGCACGCAACGCAAATCGGGATCGCTCTGCACCACGGCAGCCATGACGTCCGCGAGTGTGTCGCCGTGAAACGCCTGCTTTCCGGTCAGCATTTCGTAGAAGACCACGCCGAAAGCCCAGGTATCGGTGCGGCGGTCCACCGTCTTGCCGCGTGCCTGCTCGGGGCTCATGTAGGCGGGGGTGCCGAGAATCGCTCCGGCCTGCGTGGCGCCCATAGTTACGGTGCGGGTATCCCCGCCGGCCGAAGCAGTGCTTTCGCTCGCCGCGCCGAGTTTTGCCAGTCCGAAGTCGAGGACTTTGGCCGTGCCATCGGGCTTCAACTTGATGTTGGCGGGCTTCAGGTCGCGGTGGACGATGCCCTTTTCATGGGCCGCCTCCAGGGCGTCCGCGATCTGCCGCGCGATCTCCAGCGCCTCATTCATTGGAATCGGACCCTGTTCGATCCGATCGGCGAGAGTGGGCCCCTCCACCAATTCCATAACGTAGTAATTCGGGCCGACGTCGTAGATGGTGCAGATGTTCGGATGGCTGAGCGCGGCCACTGCGCGCACTTCGCGCTCAAAGCGTTCGCTGAATTGGTCGTGAGAGAGCTTAATGGCGACGTCGCGACCCATGCGAGGGTCGTGAGCGCGGTACACCTCCCCCATACCGCCCGCGCCCAGCACTGCCACGATTTCGTAAGGACCAAGCCGGTCGCCGGGAGATGGAGGCATGGTCCACCAGTTTACCGAAGTTCCGTCTCTGGGGAGCCAACTCTCAGCCGGCCACACCGCGACTCATCGCGGCGCCCTTCCACGGTATTCCGTTCCGGCGCGCTCGTCGACTACTCCGGAAGCCCGAACGCTACAATGCTCTGTCCAGCGGCCACGGCGACGTACTGTTTGTTGTCGAACATGTAGGTCATGGGAGAGGCTTTCCATGCCTGATTGGTCGGGAACTGCCAGAGCGGCGCGCCATTGGTGGCGTCTACGGCCATGAAGGCGCCGCTGTTCTCGCCGAAGAAGACCAGGCCGGAGGCGGTCGAAAGCACGCCCGCCGAGGCGGTCGCCTGGCCGCTGACCTGGGGGACGTCCCAGACGATTTCTCCGGTTTGAATATTCAGGGCGCGGAGAGATTTCTGAAAGGTCTCGCCGGGGGCCGGCCGTGCCGTGCCGCCCATGTAGCCTTTGCCCGACTCCCACTCCATTTTTTTCTTCTGGAAAAGATTGCAGCGCTCGAGCGCCTGGAAATAATAAAGACCGGTAGCCGGGTTGAACGAGGTGGAGAACCAGTTAGTGCCGCCCTGGAATCCGGGGCAAACATAAATGGCGCCATCGGCGTTTTCCGGCAGCGTATTCAGAATGGGCCGACCGTCTTTGCCGATGGCCGAGGCCCAATTCAACTTTTTCAAGAATGGCTTGGCGAGCAACAGTTGACCGTTGGCGCGGTCAAATACGTAGAAGAAGCCATTGCGGTTGGCTTGCAGCAGCAGCTTGCGCGGCTGCCCCTGCCAGTTGGCATCCACCAGGACGGGCGGCTCCTCGGCGTCCCAGTCATGGACGTCGTGGGGAGTGAACTGGTAATACCACTTGAGCTTGCCGGTCTTGGCTTCCAGCGCCACGATCGAATCGGTGTAGAGATTGTCGCCCGGGCGTTCATCGCCGAAGAAATCGGGACCGGGGTTCCCCACCGGCCAGTAAAGGGTATCGAGCTGGGCATCGTAGGTGCCGGTCATCCAGGTGGCGCCCGACGGGTGTTCCAGCGCCTTGGGCTGCCAGGTCTCCGAACCCGGTTCGCCGGGTTTGGGAACGGTCCAGAAGCGCCAGATCTCCTTGCCCGATGCCTGGTCGAAGGCCGCCACGAAGCCGCGCACGCCCTCATCGCCGCCGGCAGTCCCCGAGATCACCATGTTGCCCACCACCAGGGGCGCGGACGTGCCGTTATAGTTCAAATGCCAGTCGGCCATCTCGGTTTCCCAAAGAAGCTCGCCGTTGAAGCGGTTGAGCGCGATCATGTGGGCATTGTCCGTAAGCATGAAGATGCGATCGGCCGCCGCGGCCACTCCACGGTTGAACCCAAGAGCCGCATTGCCCGCCAGTCCTTTGGTGCGCTGGCGCTGGTAACGCCAGATCAGACGGCCGCTACCGGCATCCAGGGCATAGCACTCGTTGGCGCTGGATACGTACATGATGCCGTCCACGACCACGGGCGTGTTCTCTACCAGCGAGACGTTGGCCAGTGGGAAGATCCATTTGGGCACCAGGCGCCCCACGTTGCTCTTGTCGATCTGTGTCAGCCTGGTATAGCGGTTGCCGCCGGGATCGCCGTGGTAAGTCGGCCAGTCCGTTTGCGAGGTAACCACGCGGTAGCGGTCGCCGGATTTCCGCAGCAGGCGGACGCGCTTATCGCCGGTACGAAGCTGCAGGTCGAGCATGCCTTCGCTCAACACCTGACCTTCCACGGTTTGCCCGTCGATAGTCTGCACTCGGCGGCTTACGGCAGTTGGCGGGGCATCCCGCGGGATGGGTGACGCCAGCGTACGCAGGTATTGCAGCAGCGGGTTCATCTGCTGCGCGGACAGATCGAAAGCCGGCATCCCGCTGGCGGGCCTGCCCTGGCGCAGGAAAGCAGCCAGGTCCGCATCGTTGCGGGCGGCGATTTGCGCCGTGATGTTGGGGCCCGATTCGCCGCCGGCGGCATTGCCGCCGTGGCAGCGCGCGCAACGGCTTTCATACTGTTGCCGGCCGGCATCCGGCGTCTGTGCCAGGGCGGTTCCCACAGCCACCACACAACTGACTGCAAAGCGTAGCATTCGCATCTTTGCAAGATATCAAGTTCCGACATCGGAACGCACGGCCCGCACGTATGCATTGAAGGCGAAGACTTCGGTGGAGCACATTCCATCCCAGAAGTAGATGACCCAGCCGCGATCCCCGGAGGCGGCATCGGCAGTCCAGATGAAGGGCGCTGCGGAGATCTCAAAGACGGGGTCCAGATGCATCACGCCCTTCCGACTCTCCGACCCCAGAAGAACCTCGTCGGGCACGCCACCGGCCGCTGTCGTCATCAACGACATGCCCTCCTCCAGTGTTGGCAGGCGCCAATCGTCAAAGCCGGCGTACCGGTCGAGGTTGAGCTGGTGGACATAGGTTTCCGCGCCGTCCAATCGGGACACGGGTTGTGGGGAGGCGTCCTTCTGCCACAGCAGACCAGTGGCGTGATCGGCCACCAACAAGGCGTCGCCCAGAACCACGGTTTCGTATCGGTGAGCAATGCCTTTTCCGCCTTGGTTCCATCCAGCGCAATAAAAGTTGTGGGTGGCTACAATGACCTTCGCCTGATTGGCGGAGAGGGTGGCTTTCGTGCTCCGAAGGCGGGGAATGGGCTGGGAGGCCGAGGCTGCCGGACCGATCGAAGCGGCGCGGTGTTGCAGGGCCAACAGCAGCCGTCGATAGCCGTCCGGTTCCAACAGGCTGGCCCACTGCCACCGGCTGAGGCGATGGGGAATCTCACACTCCTCGAGCTTGAGGGGGATGAGAAAAATGGTTCCCTCGGGTTTTTCGTCCATTACGTCCAGGGCGTACTTGATTTCCTTTTGCAGGTACCCTTCCTTGGTGACGGATGCGCGCGAGAGGCAGATAACGACGACCTGAGACTGGTGGAGCGCCTGGCGAATCTCCTCATTCCAGTCCTGTCCGGGCAATAACTGCTGCTCATCCAGCCAGGGTGCAAAACCGTCGTCATGCAACTTCCGGCACAACTCGCGCACGGCGGGTTTGTCGCCCGAGGAGTGGCAGAGGAATAGGCGCAGGGGTTCGGCAGGTTCTGACATTACCAAATGCTAGCAACATAGCGCTCCTCGAGAGAAAGGTGGGCACGCCGAAGGAGGCGAGTCCGTAATCCGTCCGTAAGCGATGGGACTCCTGGTCCGGAGGCGGGGACCAATCGAGATTTTCGGAATTTGCTGTTTCCAGATGCCCCTGGGCCGTCC
>Ga0209698_10008921_pt1 | contig 10308 bp, 10 predicted proteins | sample LitLauG_LLR_2012_FD_187203 | JGI IMG/M metagenome (GOLD analysis project Ga0209698, IMG submission 187203) | Freshwater sediment microbial communities from Pennsylvania, USA - Little Laurel Run_MetaG_LLR_2012 (SPAdes) (version 2) | ecosystem: Environmental > Aquatic > Freshwater > Creek >... | reverse complement strand
TCTTCGGGCGCGAAGGCATCGCGGCCCATGCCGGAGTCGATGAGGCCGGGCGCGACCGCGTTCACCGTCACGCCCCGGGTGGCGAGTTCGAGCGCGAGGCACTTGGTCGCCGAGTGCAGCGCGCCCTTGGCGGCGGCGTAGTTCGCCTGGCCGCGATTGCCGGTGATCGCCGCCACCGACGAGATCGAGACGATGCGTCCCCAGCGCGTGTGCAGCATCGGCAGCACGAGCGGCTGGGTGACGTGGAAGAAGCCGTGCAGCGAGACGTCGATCACGTCATGCCACTGGGCGGGACGCATGCCGGGAAAGGCCGCATCGTCGTGGACCCCGGCGTTGTTGACGAGCACCTGGACCGGGCCGTCCTCGAGGACGCGCTCGAGCGCCGTGCGCGCGCCCTGCTCGTCGCGCACGTCAAAGGGCACGACCGAGGCCGACACGCCCGTGGCGGCGAGCTCCGCCGCCAGGGCCTGGGCCGCCTCAAGCTGGCGATGCGCGTGCACCAGCACGTCGAGGCCGTCTGCGGCGAGGCGCCGGCAGATCGCCGCGCCGATCGCGCCGCTCGCGCCGGTGACGAGGGCGCGGCGCCGCGCGGGCCCGCTCACCGGGCCTCCGCGTCGAGGATCACTCCGGCGCGGCCCTCGAGGATCGTCGCCCCGTCCGCGTGCAGCGCGAAGGCATAGAGCACCCCGGCGCCATCGCCCGAGATGCGCGCGGCCTGCACTTCGAGGTCGCCCTCCACCCCGTCGAGGCGCTCGAGGCTCCAGCGGGCTTCGCGCACGCTCGCGAGAAACCCCGCCGCCGGGGCGCCCTCCGACCCGGCCAGCAGCGCGGCATGGACCGCCATGGCCTGGGCCGCGTACTCGATGCCGCACAGGATGCCGAGCCGGCCTCCTGCGCGCAGGGGATTTGCGCCGGAGCGGTGGCTCGTGGCGCGGCAGCGCACGCCGTCGGCATCCCAGGAGAGGACCCCGTCCAGCAGGCACATGGTGCCGGCATGCGGGATGCGCGCGGCGATCCACGCGCGGTCGGGCAGGGCGGGGCCGTTCACGGCTCGACCTCGACGGCAAGATGCATCGGGTCAAGATACTCGATGACTACGCGGCCGCGCTCGCGCGCCGCCAGCTGGCGCAGGAGCGGCAGGCTGCGGCCCACGGGGGTGCTGCCGCGCAGGGAATCGAGCCCCGGGTCGGCAAGGCGGGTCGGCGCATCCCCGGTCGCGCGGATCGTGAGCCGGCCGCGCGGGGATGCGCCCGCCGCCGGCCGCAGCACGAGCCCGACCCCCATCGCATGCGAGATCGGCCGCAGCGAGACGAGGGGCTCGGGATAGGGCGTGTCGTAGGCGATGAGGAGGCACGCCCCGCCGTCCGAGAGCACCTGCACGGCGGCCTCGAGCAGGGCGGAGGCAAAGGTCGCGTCGAAGGAACAAAGGCTCGTCGAGGCCGCCTCGCAGCGCGTGGCGATGCTCCAGTAGCCGGCGGGCGCGTTGTGGACCGAGTTCTGGAAGCGGGTGGGCGAGAGCGAGCGGTCCGCCGAGGAAAGCGTCTCGAGGATGGCGTGGCAATTGTCCGTGTCGCCTCCGGTGGAGGAGAACACCGTCGGGAGCCGGGCGGGATCCGCGCCCGCATCGCGCGCCGCCTCGAATCCCACCGTCATCGCGAGTCGGATCGCCACGCCCACGCGACGGCGCTCGGCCGGAGGCAGGGCCTCGACCGGGGGGAGGACGGGCGGCACGGCCTGGAACGGCGCTCCCCCCGTGAGCGGGCCGACCGAGCCTCCCCAGCCGGGCAGCCCCGGCCCCAGGAGTCCGATCCCGGCGATATCGACCTGCAGCGGTTTCATGGGTCCGTCCTGCGCGCCGGGACCGGCGTACGGGAAAAGACGAGGCTGCAGTTGCTGCCGCCAAACCCGAAGGAGTTGCTGATGGCGTGGCGGATCGGGCGCTCGAGATTGGCGAGCAGGTAGTTGCACCGCAGGTCGGGATCGATTTCGCGCGTGCCGGTGCCGCCAAAGGCGGTCGAGCTCTCGAGCGCGAGCATGGCGATCGCGGCCTCGACCGCGCCCGCCGCCCCCAGCGTATGTCCCGTGTGACCCTTGGTCGAGCTGCAGGGTACCGTGGTGCCAAGGACCGCCCGCACCGCCTGGTCCTCCGCGGCGTCGTTGCTGGGCGTGGCCGTTCCGTGCAGGTTCACGTAATCGATGTCGGCGGGAGCGAGCCCGGCCCTTCGCAGCGCCTCCTCCATCGCGATGCGCGCACCCCGCCCCTGCGGGTGCGGGGAGGAGAACTGGTGCGCGTCGCACGATTCGCCGAAGCCGGTGAAATACATTTCGCCCGGACCGGACTTCCCGGGCGCGGCCGGTTCGAGCAGAGCGAAGGCGGCTCCCTCGCCGAGCGAGATGCCGTCCCGCTCCCGGTCGTATGGACGGCAGGGGCGGGGCGAGAGGAGCTGCAGCGACTGGAAGCCATAGATCGTCGTGAGGCAGAACGAATCGACGCCGCCGACGATCGCCGCATCGATGAGGCCGCAGGCGATCATCCGCTGCGCGCTGCCAAAGACCTTGGCGCTCGAGGAGCAGGCGGTGGAGACGACATAGGCCGGGCCCGAGAGCCCGAACCAGCGCCGCACGAAGTCGCCCAGCGAGTAGACATTGTGGGTGTGGCGGTAGTCGTGGTCCCTGGGCAGGGCGCCCGTCGCCGGATCGCGCTGGCGGTAGGCGACTTCGGACGCGAGCACGCCCGACGTGCTCGTGCCCAGGAACACGCCCACGCGCGAGGGCCCGTGGCGCGCGACCGCGGCCCGCACGGCGTCCTCGAAACCGTCCTGCCCGAGCGCGAAGCGCGCGAGGCGGTTGTTGCGGCAGTCGAAGGCGGCAAAGTCTGCCGGGAGGGGCCGCGCGTCGAGCCCCTGCACCTCGCCCAGCGGCGACTCGAACTCGACCGTCTCGAAGCGCGAGAGCGCGAGTCCGCTGCGGCCCCGGCGCAGGGCTTCGAGCGCCGGCGCGCAGCCTGCGCCCAGTGCCGTGGTGAGGGTGTAGGCGCGCACCCGCAGCGCCGCGCCAGCGCGTTTCTCAGCGGCCATGGAAGGCCTGGTCGAGCGTCACCGTGCGAAGGCCGAGCGCCTCGAACCGGTCGAGGAGCCGTGGCAGCACTTCGAGGACGACGGGCGCGCCGCCGCGCGTCCGGGCGCAGTTGCCGTCGTGCAGGAGCAGGACGTCCCCGGCGCCCAGGTCTCGCGAGAGGCGCGCAAGCACGGCAGCGGCATCGCCATCTTGCGTGTCATAGCCCCGGCGCGACCAGCTCACGAGGCGAAGTCCCGCCGCATGCAGTACGGGATCGGTGAAGGGGTTGCGGATCCCCGCGAGCGCGCGGAAAAAACGCGGCGGGCGTCCGGTCGCGGCGGTAATCGTGGACTGGCCATCCTGCACCTCGCGCCGCCAGCTCGCGGGGCCGGTGAACGCCATCCAGAACCGGTGGTTCTGGCCGTGGTTCTCGATCGAGTGCCCGGCGCGCAGGATCGCCTGCACGAGCTCCGGGTGCTCGAGGGCCTTGCGGCCGATGCAAAAGAACGTGGCCACCGCGCCATGCCGGGCGAGGATCCCGAGCAGCTGCGGGGTCACCTCGGGATCGGGGCCGTCGTCGATGGTGATCGCGACCTCGCGCCGCTGCACCGAGCCCGGCGGCAGGCGCGAGACGACGGGCCCCAGGAGCCCGCTGCGGGGAAAGACGCAGGCGAGGGTGATCGCCGCCTGGTTGATCGCGACCAGGCCCAGGGACCACGTCCAGAGCGCGGCGGGATCGGCCACGAGCGCGACGAGGGCGAGGCCATGGAGCAGCATCGATCCGAGCAGGAAGGCGCTCGGCCGCCAGGGAGGTGCGTCGGGTGGGATGGTTCGGGCATGCATGGGGTCATCCAGGCCGCGACGGATTCGTTGCCCGCACGGCGAGGGGGCCGCAATCGAGCCAATCATCCCATAGCAGGCGCCAGGTCGCCCAGTCATGGCCCCCGGGAAGCATGCGAATGCGTTGCGGCGGCAACAACTCGGCGATGCGCGCCTGGCCGCGCGCAAAGCGATCGGAGATTCCGCTCGAGAGATGGACCGGAACCGGCCAGGCGCCCCGCGCGGACTCCTCGCACAGCCAACGCCACCAGGCGCGCTCTTCCGGGCCGCGCGCCTGCGGCGTCCTGCTCCAGGCGGCCGGGCCGCCGCAGGCCTCGATCTCCGCGAGGATGTCGCCCGTTCCCGGATAGGGTGCGATGAGGAGCGCGCCTGCGACGCCGCCCACCCGGGCGGCGAGGCAATGCAGGGCGTTGAACGCGCCGATCGAGATGCCCGCCAGCCAGATCGGCCCCGCCCCGCGGGCCCGGGCCGGCGCTAGCGCCAGGGCGTCGAGCGCTGCCGCGGCTCCCCCGACGGCATGGGGTTCGAGTCCGATGTCGGCTTCCGTGAGGTCGACCGCGATGCCGCGCCGGCGCACGCTCTCGTGGAACCCCTGCGCCTCGAAATCCCCGGGACGGGCGCCCGCCGGGGGAAGCAGGACCACGAGGGGCCGCGGGCGGTGGGCGTCAGGTCGCGTCGGCACGGTCCGGTGCCCGGCCCGGTCCGCGGGCACGGGTGAGCATCGCCGAGAAGACGAACGCGAGCAGGGCGCCCAGTCCCACGGTCGTGCCGATCGCCGAGAGCACGGGGACGCGGGAGAGGCCCAGCAGGCCGAAGCTGCCGACTGTCGCGAGATTGGCGATCGCCAGGGAAATCTGGGTGCGCATGCGCCCGGCATCCGATTCGCCGGATCGCTCGCGCACGAAAAAGAGCGCGTAGTTCGATCCCACCGCGACGACAAGGAGGAGCCCCACGAGGTGCAGGATGGTGATTTTGATGCCGGCGAGGACGAAGATCGCCACCACGCACAGGACCGCGCTCGCCAGAGGCGCCACGACGCGCAGCGTGCGCGAGGGCGCTCCCAGGGAGGCGAAGAGCAGCACGAGGATCACGCCGCACCCCGCGGCGGAAAGGAGCGCCGCCTCGCGCAGGTAGGTCGAGAACAGGGAACCCGCTTCGCCCAGGAGGTCGATGGTCGCGATCTCGCCCCCGGTTCCCGCGAGCGCCGCCTGCACGCGCGCAACGTCGAGGGTGCCCTTCTCGCGTCCGTCCCCGGGGTCGGCCTCGGGCGCGCGCAGCGGCAGGAGCACCAGCACGCCACCCCTGCGATGCACGATCAGGCTGTCGGCCAGCATGGCGAGCGATGTCCCGTCGAGGTCGGCGCGCACGATCGGTGGCGCCCTGCGCTCGCGCTCGAGCTCGGCGAGAAAGGGCTCGAAGGCGCCCGGATGCGTGCCCAGGCCGCGCAGCGCATGGGCGAGGCGCGTGCGCGCCAGTGCCGGCGCGGGCAGGGCGGCCTGGCGCGCGCGCTGCGCCGCGAGGCTCGGGAGGATCTGCGCCGGGGAGGAGAAGCCACCGATCGCCCTCTCCTCCTCGAGGCGGCGCAGTGCGCCGGCCACGAGTTCGGCGCGCTCCAGGCCCGATTGCTCGTCGCGCGCCGTGAAGGCGACGAGGTAGCGCATGTCCTGCGCTCCGAGGTCCGTGCGCAGTTCGCCTTCCTGGCGCTGCAGCGCCGCGGGCACGGGGTTCATCGCCGCGAGGTCGCGGTTCCAGATGTCGCCGCCCTGGACGGCGATGAGCGCCGCCGCGGCCAGCACCGGCGCAAGGGCGAGTGCGCGATGGCGCCCCGCCGCCTCGAGCGCACGGTCCAGGAGGGCGCCCGCGCGCGCGAGTTCGCGTACGCGCAGCACCGCGGGGGAGAGGTGGGGCAGGACGTAGCGCGTCGATAGCGCGGCGGCGACCAGGCCGCTGATGGAGTAGACCCCGAGCTGCGCCAGGCCCGGGAACCCCGAGAACAGCAGGGCCGCAAAGCCCGCGATCGAGGTGAGCACGCCCAGGCGGATCGTGCGCCAGAACGAGACGGGGTCCGAAGCGGAGCCGGTCCCGCCGCTGCGCTGGAGAAAATAATAGATCGAGTAGTCGACCGCTTCCCCCAGGAGGGTCGTGCCAAAGGCGAGCGTCAGGCTGTGCACCTGGGGAAAGGCGAGGCTCACCGCGCCGATGCCCACCAGGGCGCCCGTGAGCACCGGAACGAGGCCCAGCGCGAGCAGCCGGAGGGAGCGGTAGACCGCCAGGAGAACGATCACGACGAGGGCGAGCCCGGCGGCGCCAAAGCGCGCCGCCTCGCCCTCGACCGTGGCGCGCGAGGCGAGCGCCATCACGCTCGTTCCGCCCAGGACGAGGCGGTGAGCGGGCTGGCGCGTGATGCAGGCCGCAAATTCCGCGCGCGTCGCATCGAGCGCGCGCGCCTGGGCGTCGAGGTCCGCGCCGGAGGCGCGCAGGTGGCCGATGAGGACCGCGCGGCTGCCGTCGCGCGAGGCCCAGGCCCCGTCGATGCTGCGCGGCGGGTCGCCCGGGGCGAGGGTGTCGAGGATCTCGAGCGAGGCGCCCACCGGATCCAGGGGCAGGAGTTCGCGGATCGCGACCCCTGCGCTGCCCGAGAGCTCGGCGAGCGTGCGCAGGACCGCCACGTGCAGGGCTTCGTCGCTTGCGAGCGCCGCGGCCGCCGAGGGCGCGAGCCGGTAGCGGTTGCCAAAGAGGAAGGCGCGATCGCGCTCCTGCGTCGCTTCGTCGCCGTTTTGCACGCCCACGAAATGACCGCTCGCGCGCAGGCGCTGCGCGAGCTCGCGCGAGACCCGCGCCCGACCCTCCGCATCCCCGCCCTCGATGGCGATGAGGACGAGGTGGGTGAGGACGCCGTCCTGGAGCTGCTCGATCAGCACCTGCTGGCGCGCGGTGGGGGCGCTGGGGAGGAAGGCGGAGAGATCGGCGACGAAGCTCGCGCGCGCCAGAAGGGCGGCGCACACCACCAGGGTCGCGCCCCAGCACGCGAGGGCGATCCGTCCGGAACGCGGACTCACGGCAGGGGCTCGATGCGCATCTCCGTGCGGTCGCCGCCGGCGAGCTCGAAGGAGATGAGGCGCACGAGCGCCTGCTTTCCTTCGATGCGCACGCGCTCCAGCACCTTGCGCACGGCCGGGTCGCGTGGCGCGAGCGCGAGGCGCCAGGCATCGGATTCGCCTTCCAGCGCCACCTCGTAATGGCGCTCGAGTGCGTCCCGGTCCCCGGCGAGCGTTCCGCGCACGCTCTCCACGAGGGCCGCCATCTCCGGCCGGTCCCGCACCTCGAAGACGCGCGCGCGGTGTCCGGGGCGCTCGATGCGGATGCGTCCGCCTTCGAGGAGGAGAACCTCGCGTTCGGGCGCGAGCGTGCGCTTTTCGAGCCGGTCGGGTGCGGTGAAGCGAAGCTCGCCCGAGGAGACGAGTGCGCGGTCGAGGACGGCAAAGTGCCGGGTTTCGACAAATCGCGCCTGGGCCGAAGCGGTGCGCGCGAGCGAGCCCATGAGGTCGTCGATCCCGAAGGCCCGCGCCGGGGCGCCCCAGAGCGCGATCAGGGACAGGATCGCCGCGCCCAGGGCGGGCAGCAGGGCTCGGGGGGCGGGCCGCGGCTCATTCATCGGGCGCATTGCTCCAGAAATCGTAGAAATTGAACCAGTTGAGGGGGGCTTCCCGGCAATGCCGCTCGAGCGCCTCGACGTAGCGCGCGAGCAGCGCGGGCCCGTCGGGAAAGCGCAGCCCCTCGTCGCCCGGCCGCGGGGCGAGCGCCTCGAAGCGAACCTCGTAGCGGTTGCCGCCCCGGTGCAGCCCGGCGACGAAGAATACGGGACGGCGAAGGAGCGCGGCCATGCGAAAGGGACCTTCCGGAAATTTCGCCGGCTCCCCCAGGAAGGGCGCCTGCGCCATGGCATCCGCGCGCAGCCCCCGGTCGGCCAGCAGGCCGACCATGGTGCCGGCCTCGAGGCGCTCGTGCACGCGGATCATGGCGTCGAGGCGCCCCAGGGGCAGGATGTCGGGCGCGAGTCGCGGGTTGATCGCCGCCAGCGCCCGGCCGATGCGCCGGGCATTGTCGGGATACATGGCCATGCAAAGGCGCAAGCCGGGCCGCAGGCGCGCGGCCGAGCGCAGGAGCTCGAAGCTGCCCAGGTGCGCGCCAAAGAGAAGGATCCCGCCGCGCCCGGCCGCCTCGTGCAGCGCGTCGGCGCCCCGGATGCGGATGTCGAAGAGGTCGCTGCGCTCGTGGAGCAGGTACACGCGGTCGTGGATGGTGGTGGCGAACGTGAAGAGGTGGCGGTAGGCATCGCTCCAGCGCGCCCTGCGCCCCAGCACGCGGGAGAGGTAGCCGAGCGACGCGCGGCGCGCCCCGCCCGCAACGACGAGGAAATAGAGCGCGATGGCCCGCAGCACGACGCGAGATGCGCGCCGTCCCGCAAGGAGCGAGATCCGGGCCATGAGCCAGAGGGCGAAGTCGCTGCCGCGTTCCCTGCGGGCGACCCATGGCGGAGCGCCGGCGGGGTTCACGGCGACGCTTCGTGCCGGCACAGGAAGCGGCCGATCGCGATGCGCCGATCGCCGCAGCGGACTTCCCAGCGCACCTCGTCCTTTGTCACCGTGTACTCGAGCGCGAGCGCCTCGCCGGGAAGGGCGGGACTCAGGAACTTGGCCACGGCAAGCCCCGTAACGCGCAGCGCCTGCGCGGCCTCGATCGCCAGGCGCGCCTCGTCCAGGAGGACCACCCCGGGCACGATCGGGCGGCCGGGGAAGTGCCCGGCAAATGCCGCATGCCCGGCCGGGACGCAGAGCGCGAGGGTGGGCATCTAGGGCCTGCGCGCGGCCCGCGCCGCGAGCTCCTCGAGTGCGTGCACGGTGATCTTGCCGTTGCCGTCGCGCGGCAGGGCCTCGACCAGCACGAGCGGGCGCGGCAGGAACGCGGGGTCGATGCGCTCGCGCAGCGCGGCAAGGAGTTCCTCGCGACGCAGGCCCGGGGCCACCGCGAAGGCCGCGAGCCGCGCGACCGGGCCCCCGCTCGGGGTCTGCGGGGCGTGGAACACGCCTTCGCGCACGCCGGGGATCGACGCGATCACCGCGTTGAGGTGGGCGAGCGAGCCGCGCTTGCCGGCCATCTCGATGAGATCCGCGCTGCGACCCACGATCTGGAAACGGCCCTCGCCGCTCCACTCGAGGACATCGAGCAGGGTCTCCTCGCCCTCGATGCCGGGGCCGCGGGCGCGGGTCGCGCCGCCGGCGGCCGCCAGCGTGACGCCCGGAAATGGCAGGAACCCGTCCTCGCGCGCCGTCTCGCGGCTCGCCACCTGGCCGGTCTCGGTCGATCCGTAGATCTCGAGGAGGGGCGCGCAAAACCGGTCTTCGGAGGCGGCCGCAAGGGCCTTCTCGAGCGGGGCCGTGGCCGAGAGGAGCGCCGCAACCTCGGGAAACGCCACCTCGGACTCGAGGAGCTTGCGCAGGTGAAAGGGCGTCGTCACGAGCACGCGCGGGCGCGGCACCTCGGCGAGCGCTTCGGCAATGTCGGCGGGCAGGAGCGGCCGGCGCGGCGTGATCCGGCCCAGGCCCAGCAGGGGGAGGAGCACGGTCGATTCGAGTCCGTACATGTGCTGGAAGGGCACGGTGCCCACGATCGAACAGTCCTCGCCCGCCAGGCGGCGCAACTTCTGCGCCTCGCCCTGCACGCCTTCCCGGAGGTGGCCGAAAGTCTTGCGGTGGGCGCGCGGGGTGCCCGTGCTGCCCGAGGTGTAGACGTGGGCCACGAGGCGATCGGCGGGGATCTGCGGCAGGCCGGGGTCGCCCGCCGCGGCGCTGGACCCGGATGCTTGGCTCCACTGCGCGGGACCCACCCGCAGGAGGGGCAGGCCGGGGACCCCGGGATCGGCGCCGTCGGTGAGGCAGACAAGATCCGGAATCGAGCGCGCAAGCGCGGCGATGCCCTCGCGCGCGGTCGAGTGCGGGAGGTGGCTCGGCGCGCCGCGCGCGATCGAACCGAAGAGCCCCGCGGCAAAGGCGTAGCGGTCCGCGCACAGGTTCAGGACCTGGGCGCGCTCCGGCAGGCGGCCCGCGATCGCCAGGGCGTCGCGCAGGAACTCGTCGCGCCGCACCGGGCCGTCCCTTCGCACCGCCACGATCGCATCGGCCCGGCCCTGGGCCAGCAGTGCGAGCGAGCCGCCCATCAGCGGCCTTCGCCCGTCCGCGACGGATTCTTGCGCGTGTACTCCATGAAGGCGCGGATGGTCGCGGTGATGCCGACATCGCCGCCCGTGGGCAGCACGGCCCGGCGGATGAGGTACTCGCCCACGAACATCACGCCCAGCAGGATGGGCGTCGCGATGTTGGCCAGGACCGACCAGACCTCGACCGGCCCGAA
>Ga0209698_10008919_pt1 | contig 10309 bp, 8 predicted proteins | sample LitLauG_LLR_2012_FD_187203 | JGI IMG/M metagenome (GOLD analysis project Ga0209698, IMG submission 187203) | Freshwater sediment microbial communities from Pennsylvania, USA - Little Laurel Run_MetaG_LLR_2012 (SPAdes) (version 2) | ecosystem: Environmental > Aquatic > Freshwater > Creek >... | reverse complement strand
GCCAATCTCGCCGAGCCATATTTCAGCATCGAGGTAGGTAACGTCATCTAGCCACCACATGGCCCCAAGTCGGTTTCCTCACCCGCGCCGAAACGCTCGGCTTAGCTTTGCAAGCGATATTGCGCATCCGGCGCAATAGCAAGAGCATGCCAGGAAGCGCTCGGTTCACCCGGGCCACTCGCCCCGGCGCACTCTCCGTAGCGTTGTCGAAGCCCGGTTTTATCGACGTCTCGCGCCCGCTTCTATTGCCGGGGCCAAGGCGAACGTCGTGGAAAAATTCGCGTTGACATGGAATTCAGATTGCGTAAGAATGGATTTGGCAATTTACATTGTCAATGTGGGCCCGACAGATCGAAGCCGAGGCGGCCTGCGGTCGCAGGCGTCTAACGTTGGCAGCGCATTTGTGTCGGCGCGAATAAGCAGACTGAACGGGAGGAAACCGAATGAAACGCACTATAGCTACGACTATGGCCGCCGCCGTCTTGGCGACGGCTTGCGGCGGGTACGCGCTGGCGAAGGACAAGATCATCGCCGTGTCGTGGGGCACAAAGCAGGAAGAGCGCTGGAAGACGGACGAAGCCGCGATCAAGGGCGCGATCGAAGCCGCAGGCGACAAGTACATTTTCGCGGACGCACAGCAGTCCGCCCAGAAGCAGGTTTCCGACGTCGAAAACCTGATCTCGCAAGGCGCCAACGTGATCTTGATCTTCGCCCAGGACGGTGAGGCCATCAAGCCCGCGCTCGCCAAGGCGGCGGCGGAAGGCATCTCGGTCATCGCCTATGACCGCCAGATCGAAGACCCCAACCTTCTCTACATCACTTTCGACAACGTCGGCGTCGGACGACTGATGGGCAAGACCATGGTTGCCAAGGGTCGCAAGGACGGCAATTTCGCGTTCATCAAGGGCGATCCCGGCGACCCGAACGCGACCTTCCTTTACAGCGGTATGATGGAGACCCTGAGGCCGCTCATCGACGCCGGCACGATCAAGAATGTCTGCGAGACCTTCACCGACAACTGGAAGCCCGACAACGCCCAGAAGAACATGGAGCAGTGCCTGACCAAGACCAACAACAAGATCGACGCCGTCATGTCCGAGAACGACGGCATGGCGTCGGGCGTGGTCGCGGCGCTGACGGCGCAGGGCATGGCGGGCGCGGTGCCGGTGACAGGCCAGGACGGCGACCTTGCGGCGCTCAACCGCGTCGCGCGCGGTACGCAGCTCGTCTCCGTCTGGAAGGACAGCCGCATCCTTGGCAGGACAGCCGGTGAAGCTGCCGTCGCCATCGCCGAAGGCAAGTCTGTGGCTGACGTCGCCGGGGGCAAGACTTTTGCTGACGGCGCCAAGAAGGTGAAAATGGCCGCCATCCTGATCCCCCCGATGGCGATCACGCAGGACAATCTGGACTCCGTGATCAAGGCGGGTTGGATCACAAAGGAAAAAGCCTGCGCCGGCGCCGACGCTTCGAAGGTCGCCGCTTGCAAATAAGCGCCTCATGATCTGATCGAAAATCTCGCTGCACTGCCTGACCTGACAGGCGGTGCAGCTTGTATGCAGCCCGGTACGGGCCTTATTCCCTTACTTGTCACAACGTCCGGAGACGATTTTGACTGCTGTATCGGGCTCCAGCCAAAATCCGGCCCTCGAATACGAAGGCTTCGTCAAAAGATTCTTCCGCGCCACCGAAATTGACGCCCGCGTCGTCGGAATGGTGCTTGCTCTCGCCGTTATCTGGATCGGATTTCATGTCGCGGGCTATTTCATAACGGGACAGGCGCTGTTCCTGACTCCGCGCAATCTTTGGAACCTCCTGGTTCAAACCTCATCGATATCCGTCATGGCGACGGGTATGGTCCTGATTATCGTCATGCGCTACATAGACCTCTCGGTCGGCTCGATACTGGGCTTCGTCGCCGTCGTGATGGCGTATCTGCAAGTCTATGCGTTGCCGCCTTATTTCGTCGCCGGCAGTCCCTGGATTTGGATCATCGCCACGATTGTGGGACTCGCGCTCGGCGCGCTGATCGGCGCGTTTCACGGCATGCTGGTCGCATACACCGGCATCCCGTCGTTCATCGTGACGCTGGCCGGCCTGATGTTCTGGCGCGGGGCGGCGTTCAAGGTCGCCTCGGGCGAAACGATCGCCCCGCTGGAGCCGGCCTACACGCTGATCGGCGGAGGACCCTACGGTTCGATTGGCTCGACGTGGAGTTGGATCGTCGGCGCCGTCGCCTGCATCGGGATCGTATGGGGCTTGTTCAACGGACGCGTTCAGCGAAAGCGCTTCCACTTTCCGCTTCGGCCCGTGTGGGCGGAAATCACCGTCGGCGCGTTGATGTGCGCCGTGGTCGTTTTCGCGGTCATTCTGGTCAATAGCTATATGTGGCCTATCGGCATCATCAGGCAATACGCCGCCGCCAAAAGCATCACGACGCCGCTCGCGGACATCCATATTTCTCACGGCTTTGCGGTGCCGGTTCTGATCGCTCTGGCCGTCGGTCTAGTCATGACATTCGTCTCCAACCGGACCAGGCTGGGGCGCTACGTCTACGCCATCGGCGGCAATCCCGAAGCTGCGGTGCTCGCGGGCGTCGACACCAGGAAGATCACGATCGCAGCCTTCGCGATCATCGGCCTGCTGGCGGCGATTTCCGCCGTCATCGCCACCGCGCGACTCAACGCCGCCGCCATCGCCCTGGGCCAGTTCGACGAACTCTATGTCATCGCCGCCACCGTAATCGGGGGCACCTCGCTGGCGGGCGGCACCGGCACGATCTTCGGCGCGTTTTTCGGCGCGCTGATCATGCAATCGATCCAGACTGGCATGGTGCTGCTCGGCTTCGATACGCCCGTTCTCCAGATGACGCTGGGCGTGGTGCTCTGCTTCGCGGTCTGGCTCGACTACATTTATCGAACCAAGATGAAATAAGGGGGCCGCATGACCGAACTTTCGCACAAGCGGCCCGGCGCCGACGAGACGGCCACGCCGCTCGTCGAGATGCGCGAAGTCTCCATCGCGTTCGGCGGAATCAAGGCCGTCGATCACGCCAGCATCAGCCTTTTCCCCGGTGAGGTCGTCGGGCTGCTCGGCCATAACGGCGCGGGCAAGTCCACCTTCATCAAGATCCTCTCCGGCGCCTACAAGCGCGACTCGGGCGCCATTTTCGTCGACGGCGCCGAGGTCGCCATCAGCAACCCGCGTGAGGCGAAGGCGCTCGGCATCGAGACCATCTATCAAACGTTGGCGCTTGCCGATAATGTCGACGCCGCCGCGAATCTCTACCTCGGCCGCGAGCTTCGCACTCGCTTCGGCACGTTGGACGACGTGGCGATGGAATCCGCGACACGCAAGGTCATGCACCGGCTAAACCCGAACTTTCGCCGGTTCAAAGACCCGGTGATGCGGCTTTCGGGCGGCCAGCGGCAATCCGTGGCGATCGCGCGCGCCCTACATTTCAACGCCCGCATCCTGATCATGGACGAACCCACCGCCGCTCTCGGGCCGGCGGAGACGGCGCAAGTCGGCGAGTTGATCAAACAGCTCAAGGCGGAGGGCATCGGCATCTTTCTGATCAGCCACGATCTTCACGACGTGTTCGATCTCGCGGATCGTATCGTTGTCATGAAGAATGGCCGGGTGGTGGGATCGGCGAGAACCGGCGACGTCACCCACGACGAAGTTCTGGGCATGATCATTGCCGGAAAGTGCCCGCCCGGCGCGACCCCCGGACCCGGCGCTATGCGGGACGTCGCATAGACAACCGCGTTGTCGCTAAGATTGGGCCCTTCGAGCAATTTCGGGTGGCGGCTACGGCAAGAAATGTCTCGGCCAGCAAGCGCTACGCACGCCAGTAGTCATCAGCCGATTGCGGAGCCGCGGCCTCAATGAGCCAGCGGCCTCGTCGCCACCGCTCAAGGCGGAGACGGGTCGAAGGAAACCTTCCCCGCAATTGCTTCGCAGCCTTGATCCGAAACGCGACGGCCATCGCCGGCGATTGCAGCATTTCACACTGAACGAATGGTTCGCTCCCGGCTTGGCGACATTTTCGCAATACGGCGCGGACGCCTCGTTGCCGTCGGCGACGACGGCGATTTGTGGCTCCGGGTCGAAGCTGGCTTCCTTCCTCCAGGCGTTTACGCCGTCGTATCGGCGCGATGCAAGAACACGTATTGACAAATGATAAAATTTGCAACATTGGTTGCATGCAAGATAAATTGCCAATATACCAGGGAGGAAATTACGTTGCGAACAAGGGTCCCCGGTCGCGAACGTATGAACAGGGACAACGCCGTCGATACATCATGCGATCTGACAAAATGATTCTTGCATAGGGTCGAGGTGGAAGGTTGGCGTCGCAACTTCGCAATCTTCATCTCTCGACTTTTCGAAGTCACCCAACGCATGGACACGATGTCAATAGCGGCGCCCGGACTGTTCGGTTCCTACGAGCGAAGCCTCCGCGGTTCCTCAGGAGAGTCGTGCGCTGAGGTTTGAAGTCTTGGCGAATGCGAGCCAAGCGCTCGGTCAGGGATATAAAGCAGCTAGGCCACTCGCCTTGCTGTTCGAAATGAAGTTTAAATCAAGGGAGGAACAGACATGAAATTCACGGTATCTGCGAACACGCGTCGTTTTCTGGCCGGAGCCCTCATGGCGGGGACTGTGCTGGCAGGGGCGTCAGGAACGGCGCTGGCCGACAACAAAAGCGTCAAGATTGGCATTACCCCAAAATTTCTGAAGGACGACTTCCAAACATTGATGCTCGACCTTTGCAAAAAGGCCTTCGCCAAGAAGGGCTTCACGGTCGTAGGCGCCCCTGATCCGAATGGCGACATTGCCGCCCAAGTCGATGCGTTGCAGAACTTGATCTCTAACGGGGCCAACGTGCTGGTGTTCGCCCCCATCGACGCCGCCGGCATCGTTCCCGCCGTCAAGCGTGCCAACGATGCCCACGCGCTCGTGTTCTCGATCGACGACGGCCCTTCTGGCGGCAACGTGACCGCCACCGTGCGCGCCGATAACGTCAACGCCGGGATGCAGGGCGCCGAGGAAATGGCGAAACGCCTGAAGCAAAAGCCGTGCTTCGCCTCCAAATCCTGCATCGTGCTGGAATTGCAGGGCGCGCTGACGACGCCAAACGGACTCGATCGGTCCAAGGGCTTCGCCGACAAGCTGAAGGAACTCGTGCCGGACGTTAAGGTCATTCAGCGCCCTACCGAATGGACCGCTGACATGGCCGCTGACGCCACCCAGAACGTGCTGACGCAAAACCCCACGCTGAGCGGCATCTTCATGGCGTCCGAGTTGATGGCTACCGCCGTCAACGCTCAGCTGGCCGCAGGCGGCAAGGGCGCGGCCGTGGGCGACGCCAGCTCAGTCATTCGCGTCGCCATCGACGGGACGCCGCAGGGCCTCCAGCTTATCCGCGACAAGAAGCTTGACGCGACGGTCTCGCAGCCGCTCAGCGCCTACGCAGAGCGCACCGCCGACCTGATCGAACTCGTCAACAACGGCGGCAAGCTTGAGGTCGGTCCCAAGAGCGATGGCCGCGTGATCCAGACTCCCGTGGGGCCCCAATATCAGCTCAACGCGACGCTGGTGACCGGCGCCAACGTCAATGCGCCGGACCTCTGGGGCAACCAGGTCGGCAAGTAGGCGTCAAGGAAACCAAACGTCGAGCGAAAGCCATGGATATGACTCGCCCCATCGTCGAGATGCGCGAAATTACCAAGACCTTCGGCTCGACGCGCGCGCTTAAGGGCGTGGACTTCACCGTGGCGCCCGGCGAAGTCCACGCCTTGCTGGGCCGCAACGGCGCGGGGAAGAGCACGCTTGTCTCTGCGCTCAGCGGTTTCACGCCTGCGGACTCTGGAATGATCCGCATCGCCAACGTGGAGATCGAGGCGAACGGACGCGACTATTCCTCGGCCATTCGCGACGTCATCGCGCATGTGCAGCAAAAACCGCAGTTGTTCGATCTACTCACGGTCGCGGAAAATCTGTTTGTGGAAAGCGGCAGCGTGCGCAATCGTTTCGGTCTTGTGAGCCACCGCGCCATGCACGACGGCGCCAGCCGCCTGTTGCAAGAGTGGAAGATGAATATCAAGCCCGAGTCGCTGGCGGGCGAGTTGAAGCCTGGCTCGCGCCAATTGCTCGAAATCGTCAAGGCGCTGCGGCGTGGCGTGCCCGTCATCATCCTCGACGAACCCACGGCCGCGTTAGGAGCCAGTGAAAAACACATCCTCTTCGAACATGTGAAGTCCCTCAAGCAATCCGGCGTGTCGTTCGTCTACATCTCGCATCATCTGGACGAAGTGTTCGAGGTCGCAGACAACGTGACGGTGCTTCGCGACGGGCAAATCGTCGCCGCACGGCGCCCCGTCGCGGACCTCGATGTGCAGACGCTGGCCAACTTGATGATGGGATCCAAGACCACGCGCAGCGTGCGGTTCGATCACGGCGATTACAACGCGCGGCCCCTGCTTAAGGCGACGGATATCCTGATTTCGCCCACCTCACCGGTGCCGATCAATTTCGAGGTGCGCCCCGGCGAGATCGTCGCGCTCGCCGGGCCGGTTGGTGGAGGCAAGGAAAACCTCGCCATGATCCTGGCGGGACAGCAGAAGCCTTTTCGCGGCGAGATCACCGGAAACGGCGGCTTGCCGAGGATCGGCTTCGTGCCCACCGACCGTCACGCCAGCGGCTATGTCGGCATGTTGGGCGTGCGCGAGAACATCGGACTTGGCGGCCTCGATGTCCTATCAGGAGACTTGGGCTTTATTGACGCCAGTCATGAAACGAGCCTTGTTCGCGACCTCGTCGGGAAAACCGACGTTATCGCGTCGTCGGTCGAGCAGGCGGTGGGCCAGTTGAGCGGCGGCAATCAGCAGAAGGTCGTGTTCGCGCGCGCCCTCGTTCGCGATCCCCAGGTATTTATCGCGCTGAGCCCAACCCGTGGGGTAGACGTGGGGGCGAAGGAGCAATTGTATGGGCTGCTGCGAGATTTGGCCGCGCGCGGGCTCGGCGTTGTGGTGGTCTCCGACGAAGAAGACGAAATCAATGTCCTCGCCAACCGCGTCGTCATCATTTTCGATGAGCGCGCAACGGGGGAGCTTACGGGCGACTACCGCATGGAGGATCTTATCCTTCGTATGGAAGGCGTCGCCTGACCAACTAATCGGAGTAGGATTCATGCAACAGGAAGCCGCGCGCATGGGGCGCGACGACGTCAAGGAGTCCAGGCTTTCCGGCCTCGGAAACGCCTTTCTGGCGCAGGGTTTCACCATGTATCCGGTGCTGCTGCTGCTCGTTGTCGTAGGCGCGTTCGTTGCGCCGCGGTTCCTGACCTACGCGAATATCATCAACATTCTTGAACAGGTCAGCGTTCTCGGGCTCACGACGATCGGTCTGACTTTCGTGCTGCTGATCGGCCGCGTCGATCTTTCGTTGGAAGGCATAGTCGGATTTGCCCCGATGCTGGCCGCCATCACGCTGGTCCCCGCTGCGGCCGGCGGCCTTGGCGTCCAGCTTCCCGGGTGGGTGGGACTCGTTGTGGCTTTGGGGACGGCGGGTTTGATCGGCGCGTTCAACGGTTTTCTCGTCATCAGGGTGGGTCTGAATCCCTTCATTTCGACTCTGGGCCTGTTGGTTCTCCTGCGTGGCGGCGTCCTCATCGTCTCCAACGGGCGCTCCATCTATTCGCCCGGAGCGGAATTTGTATTCCTGGGTTCGGCCAAGATAGTCGGCCTTCCGGTCTCGGTGCTGGTCTTTCTGGCTACAGCCTTGGCTGTCGGCGTTGTCCTGCAATACCATCGCTACGGGCGCGCGCTCTACGCGATCGGCGGCAACGAGGAAGCTGCGCGGGCTGCTGGGATCAATGTGGACCGCATGATCTGGTCGGCTTTCGTTTTCGCGAGTCTGCTGGCGGGGCTGGCGGGGGTTTTGCTGACCGGCCGTCTGGATTCCGCCGTAACAACCCAAGGACAGGGCATCATTTTTTCGGCGTTCGCCGCCGCCGTCATCGGCGGCGTTAGCCTTGGGGGCGGACGTGGAACCATAGTCGGCGTCGTCAGCGGCGTGTTGTTGATCGGCGTGATAAATAACCTGTTGACGCTCGCGCAGGTACCGTCCTTCTATGTGCAAGCCTCTACGGGCGCGGTCATCGTCATCGCGGCTATTCTGACGACGTTGGCCAATCGTCGGTCGGGAGGCGTTAGAACCCGGACCTGAGGGGCCCCCCAATGCTATTGAAGCGCAATCCCATTGGCGACACCGGTCTTCTGGTCACGGAAATTGGGTTCGGGGCCGCGCCGCTGGGCGGCATGCCCGAGACCTATGGACACGACGTCGATGAAGAGACCGCGCGAGCTACGGTTCGCGCGATCTTCGACTGCCCCGTCAATCTGCTGGACGTATCGCGCAATTACGGAGCGGGTCGCGCCGAAGCCCGCATCGGCGCAGTTATCCGCGAACGCGGTGGCTTGCCGAAGGATTTCGTGATCTCGACGAAGCTGGATCGCGATATGAAGACGGGACGTTTCGACGCCTCCCGCGCGCGCAAGTCGTTGGAAGAGAGCCTCGCGGCGCTTGGCGTCGACAAAGTTGGCGTCTTGCATCTGCACGATCCCGAATACGCCGCCGACCTCAGCGAGGTCACCAGCAAAGGTGGGGCGCTCGACGAATTGTTTCGCATGAAAGAGGAAGGCCTGGCTACGTCGGTCGGATTGGCGATGGGTCGGATGGCTCTGTTCACGTCCCTCCTAAGCGATTGGCCATTCGACGTCGTGATGAACCACAACCGCTTCACGCTGCTCAATAGGTCCGCGGGTCCTGCTTTCGAGAATGCTCATCGTAGAGGCATGGCCGTTTTCAACGCCGCGCCCTACGCCGGCGGCGTGCTGGCCAAAGGAAGCGACAAGACACGACGCATCACCTATCAGAACGCCAGCGACGAAGCGCTTGCGCCGGTCAAGCGGATCGAAGAAATATGTGGACGCGGACATGTCGATATGGGCGCAGCGGCGCTTCAATTCTCGATGCGGTCTCTTAACATCTCGACGACGATTGTCGGCGTCTCGGACCCTAAACGCGTACGGCAGACCCTAAATTGGGCCGAATTGCGTTTGCCTGAGTCGACGCTGGAGGCGCTTGATCGGATGCCCTACGAAACTACTGATCCTGAGGCGGAGCGTCGCTATACGCCCAACTAGCCTCACGTCTCGCATGAAAGCGAGGCAAATTCGGGTTCGTCGACCAGTCGGTTCTAGGCTGCAAAGGTGGACCGATGCACGGACCGCGAATGCGCTTAGGTCGCCGACGAAATGGCCAATAACGGTTGCTCCCAAGGGGGACAAAAATCACGCCAAATGGGCAAGCGCAAAGGTGGCGTCACCTTTTGGCTCAGGCCGGTCAGGCTGGGGGCACGCAGCGCAACGTATGAAGCCTGAGGAACTTTCTTCATATCGAAGCTATCCCACGGTTCTAAGTGCCTCTCACTTTGGTTACAATCAGAAATTCCATATTTATGATTATACGAATGTTATTTTCGTTATTAGTATCAATATGATAAACGCAAGACTGTTGGAGCTAATCGGCGGGAAGGCGCCCGTCGCCGGCGGCGCGCGCCCCGAGGCTGTGGCTTGGATTCGAGTCTTGGCGCAGGACTTCGTCGGCTTCGGGTTCGGCTCGATGCGGTGCGCCACAGGCTGTGTCGGACGGGAACGCAGCGGGGTCGGTTGGCGCGCGCCCGTGGGGCGTCGGGGTCGAGCTGGGTCTCATGCGGCCAAGCGAGGGTCGCCCTTGAGCCTCTTTGTGGCCGGGCCGTAAATGGCCTCGGCGAAGATCGGCGGCTCTTCAGTTCGGCGCCCGAGGCTCCGCCTTGTGTGCGTTTTCGACGACGTTCGCTCCAAACACGTTCGCCCTTTCCCTGATCTCGGGCTTGAGCCTCGCGGGGATCTTGAAGACCGTGAACGCATCCGTTCATCAGGCCTCTCCGGTCTAGGCTTCGCCCCGGTTGCGTAGGTGTTTTCCTATGGCCGTCGTTCGCCGCCAAAACCCTGCGCGCTTACGAATTTTCCCCTGCCCTATCGGGCATTCCTCGCGAGCGGCCTGGGAGCCGCGCAAAATTCTCCTCGCTCCGGGTGCTGCGCTGGCGCTTCGCCCTTGCGCCTTCAGCGCCGCGGTTCGCGCAACGCCCTGTGCCGGCCATTCCCGTCAAACCCATCGCAACGGGGCGCCGCCCCAACGATGGAGAGCAAAATGATGAACATCGCCGAATTCACGATCCTGGGCCGCGTCGGCAAGATCAAGC
>Ga0209698_10008918_pt1 | contig 10310 bp, 9 predicted proteins | sample LitLauG_LLR_2012_FD_187203 | JGI IMG/M metagenome (GOLD analysis project Ga0209698, IMG submission 187203) | Freshwater sediment microbial communities from Pennsylvania, USA - Little Laurel Run_MetaG_LLR_2012 (SPAdes) (version 2) | ecosystem: Environmental > Aquatic > Freshwater > Creek >... | reverse complement strand
AGTTTCTCACTCAACAAAGCTGGCCGGGAAATGTACGGGAACTCCGCAATGCCGTCCGCAAGGCCCTTATCGCCGCCAAAGGCTTCCCCATTGCCATTGAACATGTCACCTCGGCCATCATCAATGTGGTCAGCTCCAACAATGCCGAAGGCACAGGTTTGAAGGAATTTGTACGCCAACAGATCCTCTCGGCCAGTCGCGGGGAAACCACCCACGCCCTGCAAACGCTGGTCAACACCATGGAAAAAGAGGCCTTCGAAGCTGCCATCACCCTCGCCAGGGGCAACCAGTCGCGTGCCGCCTCCTGGCTGGGCATCTCCCTGCCCACCATGCGGGAACGCCTGGTGTACTACGGCCTGCATCCCAAGCATCCGCTGACTTGAGCTTCCCGGCTCCCGTCAGAGCCAGCCTTGTTTGTGGTAGTAATCCACAAAGAAGGCGGTGATCTCGCGGGCCATGCGTGATGCCTCCCGATCCAGCGCGGCCTGGGAATTCTGCTCGCTGATGTCTTCCGCCGCCGCTGCGCCCGACGTCTCAAAAATGAGAATGCGCATGGGCGGTTGCCGGTTCAAATCCGCCACCTGCACGACCGCATCGGCCACACTGCGCCCGCTGTTTTTTCCTTCATACAAACCCAGGGCATGACTGTCCGCATCCACCCTGGTAAAATGCCCGTCCAGCAGCCAGAAATTCCCGGCCGGCAGTGGCAGGTCCTTGCCGTAGGAAAAAGCCGGGATTTTTTCGCGGTTCAAAAAATCCAAAAGTTTTGCCGACACCGCCCGGCGCAGGTCGTTGCGGTATTGCACCAGAACGGCACGATCCCCCGCCGCCGGCAATTTGGACAGGTCCAGACTGAAATCATAAATGTAGAGGGCCTCCGGTTTCGTCTGGCCCGCCACCGGAGCCCCGGTCACAACCGGGGTCGGATTCGTTTCTGTCCGTGAACCCGTGCCCGCACACCCCGCCAAACCCATTGCCACGGCCAACAAAAGATAACATCTGCGCATGATCCCTCAGTGATACGGGGAAGCTCGCCCGTAGTAAAGCAGGACCTGAATGCTGCGCATGCCGGAAATGATCATTTTTTAAACAGAATCGCCACCTGTTCCCATCCAAAGCCTCCCGTTGTGAAAAATAATCTGGTTTCCAACCTGCCCATGCGTCAAAATAACGCGGCGGCGACGGAAAGGGAAACGGCTCATGGATCAAAATTTTGTCATTCTCGCCACGCAGGAAATCCTACGGTCCATTCACACTCGCAAACCCCTTCAGGAGGTTTTGCAGGAAATCCTTTCCTGGGCCTGCCAACTCACCAACAGCATCCACGGATCTTTTGTCCGGGTTGACCACAACGGATCCAAACTGATCATCTCCTGCGTGCACGGGCCGGACTGGACCCCGGAAAGCCGGAACTTCACCCTGCCCGTCGGCAAGGGCATCACCGGCATCGTCGCCGCCACGGGCAAACCCTATTTGTGCTCAAACACCTGCGAGGACACCAATTATGTCGCGCTGTTCAGGGAGGTGCAGAGCGAACTCGCCGTGCCCGTGATCATCGACCATCAAGTCTGGGGAATCCTCAATCTCGACGGATTGCAGACCGGCCGGTACACCGAAAAAAATCTCCGGGAAATGGAATTGTTCGCCCAACTGGCGGCCGAAGCCATTGAAGCCCGTTTGAAATGGGATCTGGAACAACAGTTGCAACGCGAACTGGTTCAAAGCGAGAAACTGGCCTCACTCGGAAAACTGGTGGCGGGTATCGCCCATGAAATCAACAACCCCCTGGCCGCGATCCTCGGAGGAGCTTCCGTTCTGGCCAATGATTGCCCGGACCCGGAAATGCGCCACTCCCTGGAAGACATCGCCACCCAAGCGCAACGCGCGGCGGATCTGGTGAAGGGCCTGCTGGCTTTTTCCCGGCGTGAAACCCCCGGCCAGGAATTGCACTCGGTCAATGATCTGGTGCAGAGCACCTGCTCCATGATCCGCCATCAATTGAATTTGAAATCCGTGCAACTGGATGTCCACCTGCCCGAAAAGGCCCCCTACATCCTGGCCAACGCACTGCAAATCCAGCAGATCCTTTTAAACCTGCTTAACAATGCCGGACAAGCCATTGCCGAGGAAAATCCGGAGCGGGGCCTGATCCAGATCGAAGTCTCCTCCTCCAATGAAACGGTGCTGATACGCATCTCCGACAACGGCATCGGCATGGCACAGGACACCCGCCAATCCATTTACGACCCTTTTTTTACAACCAAGGAAAACGGCCATGGAACCGGCCTGGGCCTGTCCATCGTCCACAATCTGCTCAGCGCCCATGGCGGTCACATCGAGTGCACCAGCCGTCTGCACGCAGGATCGATTTTCACCCTCACACTGCCCGCCGCCCGGGCCCGGAAATTGAAACCCCGCCCGCCGGCCGTCACCACGGCAAAGACTCCGGATGCGGCTCTGAATCCCGCCCATCCACTCCGCGTGCTGGTGGTGGATGACGAGGCGGGCATCCTGCATTCCATCTGTCATTTTCTATCCGCCATGGGCATGAGTGCAGAGGCCGCCGCCGACGGACAGGAGGCCCTGCAGGCCGCCCTGAACCGGGATTTCGACATTGTAGTCACTGACGTACACATGCCACTCCTGGGCGGGCTGGAACTTTATGCCGCCTTGTGCCATAAGGATCCGCCGTATTCCAACAAATTTATTTTTATGACCGGTGATCTCGCCACTCTGGAGACGCAAAACAAAGTCAGCACTCTTTCCCGGCCCTGTCTGGAAAAACCGTTTTCCCTCCAAACGCTGACCACCCTGATCCAAAAAACTGCCGCGCAACAACAATCCCCCGTTGTCTAGTTCTGTTCACTTCCCGCTGTTTTTCAGTGCCGGTCGGTACAAGACCACCACATTGCCCACCCGCGTCACCAGATAACTGCCGCTTTTTTCCGCCAACTGCGGCGCCAGCTCCTTTTTCTGATCTTTGAGATGGTCAAACTTCACCTTCAACAAATCCCGGTGCGTGAAGGCCTGTTCCAAGGCGGCCAGAAACTGCGGGCTCAGCCCGTCCCGGCCCACCCGCAGTACCGGGTCAAGTAATTGGGCACGGGATTTTAATTGGCGAATCTGTGCCTGATCAGGTGCTTGCATCCCGCCACTATGACGCAATGACCGGCGGGAGAACATTCAATTCTTGGGGACGTCTCCGGATTCTCCGTGCGGTCCTTATTTTCCCTGCTGTCTTCCGTACGCAGCTGTGTTCTAATTCCACCTTCATGGCCATGGGAAACCGAAAAAAAACGCAGGACGAGGAAAACCGGCGATTGGATCGCTGGGAAGAGGAGGAGGCCCGGCGCAGTGCGCCGCCGGAGAATTGTGTTTTTTGCTCGCGGCCCGTGCTGCATGACATGAATGAGTCCGCCCGACCAAAGGGGCGCTGGGAGAAAAAATTTGAGGGAAAGCCGGTCTGCCTGCAATGTCACACCCAGTTGCACCGTCTGCACAAAAACCGCGAGCTGGCCCGCACCCTCCTGAGCGTCGAATCTGTACTCAACGATCCCACCTTCCACAAGTATGTCGTCTGGGCGCGCAAACTGCCCCCGGAAACCCTTTATTGAAGCCCCTCCCTGGAACCCTAATCGATTTGCATCTTTTTCTGGATGCCGAATTTGTCCGCCCGTTTACGCAGTGTGGCGCGGGTGATGCCCAGCAGTTTGGCGGCCTGCACCTGGTTGCCGGCAGTCCTCTCCAGGGCGCGCACGATAAACTCGCGCTCCACCGCAGGCAGCAATTTGAGTTTTGCGTCCGCCTTGATGGCCTCGAACAAAAAGTCGAAAGCCTGCTCCAAACTCCCGACCCCCGGGCCTGAGAACGGTGACGGCGGCGGAGAAACTGGTTCCTTCTCCCCGGACATCGCCGGGGGCAAATCCTTCTGGGTGATGGTGTCTCCGGAAGCCAGCACCATGGCCCGCTGAATGCAATTCTCCAGCTCGCGCACATTGCCCGGCCAGCTCTGGGTGCTTAGCGTTTTGATCGCCTCATCGGAAATGCGGGTCGGCCCTCCCCCGTTGCGGGAACGCCATTTGCTCATAAAATAAGAAATCAATGTCGGCACATCACTCAAACGGTCACGCAACGGCGGCAGGCTGATGCTGAACACATTCAAACGGTAGTACAAATCCTCGCGGAATTCCTTCTTCTGCGCGGCCTGTCTGAGGTCGCGGTTGGTCGCGGCTATAATGCGGACACTGACCGATATGGGCGTGTTGCCCCCGACCCGCGTAATCTCACCGTCCTGCAACACCCGCAGCAGCTTGGACTGCACGGCCAGCGGCATCTCCCCGATCTCGTCCAAAAAGAGCGACCCGCCGTCACACTGCTCGAAACGGCCCATGCGCTGATTAATGGCTCCGGTAAAGGCACCCTTTTCGTGCCCGAACAACTCACTCTCCAGCAGGTTTTCCGGGATGGCTGCGCAATTGATGGCGACAAAGGTGGCTTTGCTGCGTTTGCTGTTGGCGTGGATGGCCTGGGCCACCACTTCCTTGCCCGTGCCGCTTTCCCCTGTGACAAGCACCGTGGCGTCCGTCGGAGCCACCTGCCCGACCAGTTTGTACACCTGCTGCATGGCCGGGGAACTGCCCACAATGCCGGTACGGAAATCTTCCGGGTCCAGACTGGTGGGCAAAATACTTTCTGACTGCAGGGCGCCGGCCGCCTGCAAAGCCCGTTGCAAAAGATCTTTCAGCTGGGGAATGTCAAACGGTTTGAGAGTGTAGTCAAACGCCCCCAGTTTCATGGCCTCAATGGCCGTCTGGGAGGTGCCGTAAGCGGTCATCATGATGACAATCTGCGCCGGATTGACCCGGCGGATCTCGCGCAGCACCTCAAGCCCGTTTTCACGGCCCATGCGGATATCCATTACCACGATGTCAGGCTTTTCTTTTTTCAGGATGCGCAGTCCCTCCTCGCTGTTGGCCGCTGTAAGCACGGTCACGTCATCCTTGGCTAAAAGCCGCTCAAAGGAATAATGCACGTCCACTTCATCATCGATGATGAGTATTTTCTGTCTGCCCGCGATGCTCATGAAATGCGATTATGCAGCGGTATCCGCATGTTACAAACAGGATTCTCAACCCTCCGGCGCGCGGACCGGCTTCAATATACAAACAGGCCGAGCAGCAGGAGCAGGACTCCGAAAGCCATTCCCGCCAGGGCTGCCAGGCGGGCCCGCGACTCGGAACTGTAAACCCATTCCAGAAAATCACGCAGCCGGTAGGGAGTTCCAACCAGAATCATCCCCACCCCCACATAAACATAAGCCGTGACGGTAATCACCAGCCGGGCTGATTCATTGCGCAAAAATGCCGCGTCGAACATGACCCCGGCCAGCAGGAGCAGCAAGGCCCCCAAGGCCCGGGCCGCCAGCAATTCCCGCAGATAATAAATCACCAGCCCGGTACCAAGCAAGGCCACCAGCAAAAACTTCGTCCGGTAGGGGGAATAATCCATCAAATCACCGAATTGAATGAGCCCGGCAAACCAAAGCCCCGCCACCGCCATCAAAACACAGCCGACCGGATAGTGACGCGGCAAGCGCAACAGACAGCTCCGGCAGAGAGCCGGTTTCAGGAAAGCCCAGCCGTGCCCGGCCAGATACAGAACCCCCAGCACCAGCGCCACCTGCTGCAATGTGATTGGATACAACATGATTCGGAAATGAAGCACCGATAATCCTTGGAAAAAGCACACTTGTCAGCACCTAAATTTAACTTTGGCTTCCCTATCATTTTATTTCTGCGAAGATTCCCGCCGTGACTCCGGTCGTACAACCCAATTCGGATCAGGATGCCCTGCTGCTGGCCGGCTTCAGCGAAAGAGCCAGCGGACCAGCCGAACTTTTTTTCCGCGTCGGACCCGATGGACAGTACCTGCTTACCCACGCCAACAGCCAGGCCGCCAACTTCCTCGGCGTCAAACGCATTTCCCTCAATGAGCCCCCCATCCGCTGGGAGGACCTGCCCAACCACCTCGCCATTTATCTCAGCCAAATTCTCGAAACCCTCGCCACCGACGAACACGCCGCCCTGCCTATTTTTGAAACAGAAACTCCGGAATGCCGCTCTTTCGCCGTCAAGGCCCTCATTGAAAAGAGACTTGAATCCGAAGGCTGGCATTATTGGTTTTTTATTTCATTCAGTGATGTGACCCCCTGGCTCGGCCTGCAGGAAGAGGTCATGAACGCCCGCAAGCTGGAAAGCATCGGCGCCCTGGCCAGTGGCGTGGCTCACGATTTCAACAATCTCATCATGGCCATCCAGGGTCATGCCGAATTTTTTCTCATGACCCGCCTCAAGGATCCGGAAATCTGCGACGCCATGGAACGCATCATGAAGGCCTGTGCCAACGGGGCCTCGCTCACCCGCAGCCTCCTGGGTTACGCCCGCAAGCAAAGCCTGCTCATGGACTCCCTCAATCTCGCCGACCTCGTCCAGGATGTGGTCGGCTTGGCGCGCCGTTCCTATGGTTCACGCTACCTCATCGAATTGGACCCGGCACTGGAACCCGCCCCGGATCAATCCGAGCGCAAGCAATTCCTGATCAACGGCTGTTACTCCGCCCTCAGCCACTGCCTGCTCAATGTATTGAATAATTCCCGCGATGCCATGCCCACCGGCGGTCGTATCCGTGTTTTTTGCCAGGAAGATTCCGAATCCACCCGCCTCGTGGTTTCGGATGAAGGCAGCGGCATCGACCCCCGGGATCTTCCCCGCATTTTCGACCCCTTCTTCACCACCAAGGGAGTTGGCACCGGTACCGGCCTCGGCCTGCCCATGGTGCAGGGCATCATGAAACAACACGGCGGACGGGTGGAGGTTCAATCCGAAAAGGGTACCGGCACCCAATTCACCTTCCATTGGCCCGCCTCCCGCCTGCCAAACGATGGAAATACGGATCTCCAACCGGTTACGGATCAAAATAAAAACCCCTTTCCGCTGCCCACCGTCGGGGATGTGCCACGCCTGACATACATCATCGAAGACGATGAAAATGTTTCCGCCTCCATTCTTTCCCTGATGAAGCTCAATCACTACGAGTGCAAATCCTTCGGCGACCCGCACAAGGTCCTGAAAATGCTCGAAGCCGGGGATCTGCCAGGCATCATCATGGTCGATTACACCATGCCGGATATGGACGGCATAGAATTCATCCGCTCCGCCTACCGCATCATGCGCAGCACAACCAAGCAGCCCTTCCTCAAAATCGTGCTCATGAGCGGCTATCCGCCGGAACATTTTTCCGAATTGCTGCGTGAGTTTGACGGGGCCCCGCTGTATCTGCTGCAGAAACCGTTCAGCTCCGAAACCATGAGCCGCATCCTGCGCAGCAGCCATCGCCGTTTCCTGCGTAAAATCACCTCCCGCGTCAATGTCCTGCCGGCCGCCAAACCACACCGACCCTAATCCAGATGGATTACAGGATCGCCGTAAAACGTAAAACCCCCGGTGGTATCCACAATCTTCACCGGCAACAGCTCGCCCTGATGCCGGCGGTCTCCCTCGAATATCACGGTCTTATTGGTGCGCGTACGGCCCGAAAGCCGCAGCGGATTGTTTTTGCTCGGCCCCTCCACCAGAATTTCCACCGTGCGGTGGAGCAGGTTTTCCGCCTTGCTCAGGGCTGACCGGTCGATGACCTCCAGCAAATCCTGATTGCGTGCGATTTTCACCTCCTCCGGGACCTGGTTCTCCATCCGGGCGGCAGGCGTGTCTTTGCGCTCCGAATAACGGAAGATAAAGGCATTATCAAACTGCAGCTCCTCGGCCAGCCGCCGCGTCTCCTGGAAATCCTCCTCCGTCTCACCGGGAAACCCGACAATGATATCCGTGGTGATGGCAATTTCCGGACAGGCCCTGCGGATTTCATCCACCAATCCGCGGTATTTTTCCGCCGTATAGGTACGGTGCATCGCCTTCAGAATCCGCGTGCTGCCTGATTGCAGCGGCAGGTGCACATGTTCACACAGTTTCTTCAAACGGCCAAAAGCCCCGATCAAATCCTTTTTGTACCCGATGGGGTGCGGCGAGGTGAACCGGATGCGTTCCAGGCCCTCAATCTCCTCCAATGCATCAAGCAGTTGCACGAACGGACTCCGCCCGTCCTGCACGGGGAATTCGTGCCGCCCGTACAAATTGACAATCTGCCCCAACAACGTCACCTCCTTGACTCCGCGGGAGACCAGTTCCCTCACTTCGGTCACAATTTCCGATGGCGGGCGACTGCGCTCCGGGCCCCTCGTAAACGGCACGATGCAGAATGTGCAGTGCATATTGCAACCCTGCATGATGGAGACAAAAGCAGACGCCTGACGCTCTTGCAGGTCATGGTCGCGGATGGTGTTTTGCGAACCCGCCTCTTCGGCAATGTCCACGAGCGGTTGCCGCAGATCATCCATGTTCTGCCTTTCCCGGGCCAGCAGACCGTCCACATAGTCGGCCACTTTGTGATATTTTTGCGTCCCCACCACCAGGTCCAGCCCCGGCAGCAAACGGGCCAGTTCCCCGCCCCGGCTTTGCGCCATGCATCCCATGAAACCCAGCACCAGGGCGGGGTGGCGGCGTTTCAAAGCCTGCAAGTTTTGCATTTTCCCGATGGCCTTCTGCTCCGCCATGTCGCGCACCGAACACGTGTTCAACAAAATCACGTCCGCCTCCTGCTCGCAGGCGGCCACGGAGTAACCGCGCTCGCGAAGCTGCCGCGCCACCTGATCCGAGTCACGCTCGTTCATCTGGCAACCGTAGGTCTTGATGTAAAAGGAAGGCATGAAGGGGGGAACATATCCGATTTCAGAATCGAAGCAATCCCCGTCACGAAACGCGGAGTCGTCCGGACAGCGGACCAGGCAACCTACAATTTGCCCCGATAACCGAGTTCAGCACCGCCACTGACGTGCATGATGTGCCCGGTCACAAATCGTGCCTTGTCTGAAAGCAGATAAACACAGGCATCCGCAATGGCGTCTCCCTCCGGGCAATAACCCAGCGGATGAATCTCGTCGAGATAACGCTCAATGGAGGCGGGGTTTGGCTGTTCCGCGCACCATTTGCGGAGCATGGGCGTCCAGGTCCCGGCGGGACAGACGGCGTTGACCCGTATGCCAAGGGCGGCATAATCCAGCGCCATCGATTTGGTCAGCGTATTCATTCCGCCTTTGGTGGCGGTGTAGGCGGCGTGAATTTCCTGGCCGATCACACCAACCATGGATGAAGTGTTGAGAATGCTTCCCTTGCTTTCCTTGAGTGCGGCAAACGCGTGTCGTGTGGTATGCAGCACGCTTTTCAAATTAATGTTGAACAAGGCATCCCACTCCGCATCCGAGGTCTCATGCAGCGCCTTGGAGGGAGTACCGATGCCTGCGTTATTGTGCACTGCATCGAGCCTGCCATAGCGGGCCAGCACCTGTTCAATCGCCGCCTTCACTTCGCTGTCGCTGGATACATCGCAGGAAAAACCAAGATGCTCCGGGCCCAGTTCCCCGGCCGCCTTGGTCACCCCCTCCCGGCCACGGGCCACGAGAACCACTTTGGCGCCTTCTGCCGCGTAGGCCTTGGCACAATCCCAGCCAATACCGGTTGAGCCACCGGTCAAAAAAATCACTTTGTCTTTTAACAACTTCATCAGAGTCCTCCTTTTTTAGAAACCACTCGCTGCACCGCCGTCCACCGGCAGGGTGACACCTGTGACATAAGCAGCGGCGGGCGAGCATAGGTAAACCGCCGCCCAACCGATGTCTTCCGGGCTGCCCATGCGGCCCATCTGGATGCGGGACATCACTTTTGCCTTGCGGGCCGGATCACTGTTCAACGCCTTCTCGGTCATGGCGCTGAATATCCAGCCGGGTGCGATGGCATTGACTCGCACCCCCTTGGCGGCCAGTTCCGCTGAAAGTGTGCCCACCATGCCGAAATAGGCGCTCTTGGCCGCCGCATAAGCCACCACCTGGGGCACTCCCATGAACGCTGCCATGGAGGAGGTGAAGAGGATGCTCCCCGCACCGCGCTGCACCATCCCCGGAATCAAGGCTCGGGTCAGGGCATGCGCGGCAAGGACATGGGTGTTGAGCACGACTTGAAACTCGGCGGGAGTTGTTTCTTGCGCCGGTTTTTTGAGGTGATTACCCGCGTTGTTCACGAGGATGGAAACCGGACTGCCAGCCGACTCCTCCACGCGCTGCACCAGCGAATTCATTTCGTCAAAGAGCGTGATATCCTGGGCGACAAAGGTCGCCCCCGCGCCCAATTCCTGGCAGGCTC
>Ga0209698_10008917_pt1 | contig 10311 bp, 7 predicted proteins | sample LitLauG_LLR_2012_FD_187203 | JGI IMG/M metagenome (GOLD analysis project Ga0209698, IMG submission 187203) | Freshwater sediment microbial communities from Pennsylvania, USA - Little Laurel Run_MetaG_LLR_2012 (SPAdes) (version 2) | ecosystem: Environmental > Aquatic > Freshwater > Creek >... | reverse complement strand
TGCCTTGCTTGACCCAGGTGGTACTGAAGTGCTGGTAGCGGGGAGGCGGACCTTGATCTTCCGCCGGGGGAACGCGGAGGACTACATCGTAGGTGACGATGGCCGCGGCGTCGTTGATGGGGATGACTTTCATGTCGTAAGCGAGAAGGTCGAGGCCGCCTTCGGAGAGTTGGTCGAGGATTTCCTGGCGGCTGCCGAGTTGGCCGTCGAAGCCGACGAATTGGAAGTCTTCGGTGAGAGTGTGCTTGAGGAAGTCGGGATCGCCTTTTTTTACGGCGGCGATGAAGTCGGTTTCGGCGGACATCAGGGTCTTGTCGAGTTCGGTGGGTTGGGGCGTTTGGCTCAGAGCCGTGAGAATTAAAGCTTGGAATAAGAATATGGAGAACGTGATGGAACGGTTTGGCATGTTGCCTCCTTCAGCGGCTAAAGCCGCGGTTCTACTATCGATGGTTGATGGCAGCGCTGAAGCGCTGCGCCACCCAAAAACCTAGAGTCAAAATCCCCACCCCTTCGGCTCCGCTCAGGGCAGGTTCTAAACGTCGCACAAAACGCGACGTTTAGAATGGGGCACCCGGCGCGCTTCTTCAACCTTCTTTTATTCTCTGTGCCAACTCCGCTCGCGGTACTTGCACTTGTTCTCCGGTGGATAGATTTTTCAGGGCGAAGGCTTCGGCTTTTACTTCGTTCTCACCTACGATAAGGATGTATTTGGCTCCGGCTTTGGTGGCGGCTTCGAAGGATTTCTTGAGGCGGAAGGTCTCGTCGCCCAGATCGACTACCAGGTCTTTATTATTGCGGCGAAGGTCGCGGGCGAGGCGGGCGGCTTCGGCGTTCATGGTGGCCATGGGAGCGATGTAGACGTCGGGCTTGCGGAGAATGGATTCGGCTGGCGTTTGTTCTTGCAGCGACATGACCAGGCGATCTTCGCCGATGGCGAAGCCGATGCCGGGGGCGGCGGGGCCTCCGAGGGCTTCGGAGAGGCCGTCGTAGCGGCCTCCGCCGAGGATGGCGTTTTGGGCGCCGAGCGCTCCGTGGGTGAATTCGAAGGCGGTGCGGGTGTAGTAGTCGAGGCCGCGGACTAAGCGGTCGTTGATATGAAAATCAACACCCACAGATTTGAGAATCGTTTGCACGGCTTCGAAGTGCTGGCGGGAATCTTCGCCCAGAAACTGGGTGATGCGGGGGAGGGTTTCGATGATCGGTTGGTCTTCGGGGACTTTGCAGTCGAAAACGCGAAGAGGATTGGTCACGGCGCGGCGCTGGCAGTCAGTGCACATTTTTTCTTTGACTGGATCGAGGGCGGCGCGCAGCGCTTCGTTGAACTTGAGGCGGTCGGCTGGTGTGCCTACAGAATTCAGTTCAAGATTCCAGTTGGCGATGCCTAGGCGGTCGAGGAGCGTGGCGAGCATTTCGAGGACTTCGGCATCGCGGGCCGGGGATTCGCTTCCGGACGCGGTCGGGCCGATGACTTCTGCTCCGATTTGGTAGAACTGGCGGTATCGGCCTTTCTGCGGGCGCTCGCGGCGGAATTGCGGTCCGATGTAGTAGAGCTTGTTGAGGCCGCGGTCCCAAAGTTTGTGTTCGATGTAGGCGCGGACGGTGCCGGCGGTGTTTTCGGGGCGGAGGGTGAGGGATTGTCCTTTGTCGCTCTCGGCGCGGCCGCGATCTTCCCAGGTGTACATTTCCTTGCTGACGATGTCGGTTTCTTCGCCTACGCCGCGGGCGAAGAGGGCGGTGTCTTCGAAGATGGGCGTGCGGATTTCCTGGAAGTTGTAGGCGCGGAAGACGTCACGGACGGTGGCCTCGACGTGGTTCCAGAGAGCCGTGTCGGGGGGGAGCAGGTCGCGGGTGCCTCGGGGGGCTTTGATCATGGAAAATCAGCTTTCAGCTATTAGCCGTCAGCCTTCAGCTAAGAATCATCAGTCCACGTCGTTCTGCTTTTTCTGATAGCTGATAGCTGGCGGCTGAGAGCCTTCTTTCAAGTACTCCTCTTTATAGCCTAGATAGTTCTTGGCGTAGCGCATGATCACTTCTGCTTCCGCGGGCTCGAGCTGGCGGCGGAATTTCCCAGGGGAGCCCATCCATAGGGAGGCGGGCTCTACTATTGTCTTTTCGGGGATCAGGGTGCCTGCGGCGATGATGGAGCCGGCGCCGATTCTGGCTCCGTTGAGGATGATGCTGCCCATGCCGATGAGGCAGCGGTCTTCGATTACGCATCCGTGGAGCGTTACTGAGTGTCCTACCGTTACGTATTCGCCTACGTACACGCCCCATTGCTGCTTCATGCCGTGGAGGACGCTGTTGTCCTGGATGTTGGAGTGGGCGCCGACGCGGATTTCGTGGACGTCGCCGCGGAGGACGGCGTTCATCCAGATGGAGGCGTGCTCGCCGAGGATTACGTCTCCGATGAGTTGGGCGGAGGGGTCTACGTAGCAGGTTCTCGGGATGGTGGGAGTCACGTTCTGGAAGGCGCGGATCATTGGCTCGGGAAAATTGAAGTTAACACGAGAGGGGAGTTGGGCGTAAGGGCGAGGGGCGGCTCGATGGCCCGGGGCGTTCACCACAGAGAGCACGTAGGGACACAGAGGAAGTCAAAATCCGGTGCGGATTTCATTCCCTACTTGTCGATGCGCAAATTTCTGCATCTTGACAAGTGGGCGAGGGCGAATCAGAATCGCCCTCTCTGCTCGCCTCAGCCCGCGTCCGTGCATGCGATTTCATTAACAGCATCCGAGAGGAAGGACACTTCTTATGAGACACACGGCCCCTAGCTCAAAGTCCGGGAAAGAGAAAGCTGACCTCGCACCCAAGCTCGACAGCCGGCTGGTGGCTTACGCCACTGCAGCTACCGCGGCGGGGGTTGGATTGCTGGCAACATCGCAAGCGGCGGAGGCGAAGATCGTTTACACGAAGGCCGACGTGGTGATTAATCATCCGTACAGCGGCGTGATTCTGGATTTGAATAATGACGGGGTTGCCGACTTCTCGTTTTATTACGCGCGCTATCCGGGGGCGCGCGTTCCCTTGGGCTTCCATTCCTCTGCGCTGAATATTTCGCCCAAGCAAACTGGAAACGCGATTTGGGAGGTCAATGCGGTGGTGAATGGCTTCACCGACCAGTGCGTGGCGGCGTTGCCTGCCAAGGTGAAAGTTGGGCCGGGAGCTCCGTTTGTGGGAACCAACCCGATCGCGCTGTGGTTCTCCAACGGCACGGCGTATGAAACGGCGAAGCCGGGATGCTTCTTCAAGGAGCTGCATCGCGGGGCGTTTCTTGGCTTGAAGTTCATGATCAACGGCGAGGTTCACTATGGATGGGCGCACGTGACCCATTCCGACGTGCAAGATAGCAACACCCTTGACGGATACGCTTACGAGACGGTGGCGAGCCAGCCGATTCTTACCGGGAAGACCAGCGGGCCGGGGACGATTGCGGAGGTGAATTCTATGCCAGGTCTTGATCCGCAGCCGGCGACTTTGGGGATGCTTGCGGCTGGGGCTCGAGGGTTGGTGATTTGGCGGAGGCCCGAGGAGTTGGTCTTGTAGTTTGATTGCTCAGGAGATTTCCATGACAGCTTTGAATGGCGATGGAAACCGCGGCAAGGCGGCGCTTGGTTCGAGGCTGGATCAGCGGCTGCTGGCTTATTCTGCGGCTGCGACGGCGGCGGGTGTGGGACTTCTGGCTGTGCCTCAATCGGCGGAGGCAAAGATCGTTTACACGGCTGCGAATATCACCATTCCGGCGAATGCGGGACTGGTCTCGTTTGATTTGAACAACGACGGCATCCCTGACTTTGCCTTTTACAACACGTCCTATTTTGGAGGACGGCGCTTTCCGCTTGGCTTGTACCGGCATGATCTTGCCGTGGAACCTGCGAACCCCGGCAATGAGGTGTGGACTGTGCAGAGCCAGGGATTGGCCTGCGCGGCTGCCTTGCCTGCGGGAGTGAAAGTTGGAGCGGGTGGCCCGTTCCAATCGGTTCAAGCTCCAATGTTCGTGGATGCGGGCGATTACACCAACCAGTTTTCGGCAAGGTGTCCCTGGCATGACAAGCGCCGGGGTGCGTTTTTGGGGCTGAAGTTTGTCGTTAATGGACAGACTCATTATGGGTGGGCCCACGTTACTCAGGGAGCGACGACCGTGCTGAATGGGTACGCCTATGAGACGGTGCCGAATCAGGCGATCTTTACGGGGAAGACCAGCGGGCCGTCGACTGCGGAGTTAAATTCTGCGCCTCCTTTGCCGCAGCCGGCTACGTTAGGGATGCTGGCGGCTGGTTCGCGTGGGTTGGCAATCTGGCGGAGGCCGGAGGAGTTGATTGGGTAGTTGGGCGCGGCTTTGAATCGTGGGCAGAGAACGGCTGGGGCTGAAGCCCCCGAATTAGCAAGCCTTACGCGGCGCTAAAGCGCCGCTCTTCCACATTGTTCCGTTCTGGGATTTTTCCGAAAAAAGTCTTGGGCTGATCACTGAAGTGCGCGAGCTCGCGATGCTATATAGGGGATGGTTTCTCCTTTTTCGGCGGAGAACCATTCCGGCCGCGTTTTGTGATGCGCCCTCCGGCACTTCTCCGCCAGTTTTCCCGATTCGCGTCCGGTTAACGCGGGCTGGGTCGACCCTCCGAGCATATGCGGCATGCGGGGGCGGCCTTATGTTTTGCTGGCGCAAGTTCTTCCTTCTCGCTTCCTTACTTTTTGTGATCATGATGCCGGCGCCTTACCGGTTGTGGGCGCAGGACGCGGCCACTGGCGCGGTGCGCGGCGTGGTGCTCGATGCGGCCGGGCGCCGGGTGGCGCAGGCGACTGTGGTGGTAGTGAATACGGCGAATGGGATGCGCTACAGCGCGGCCACCGATGAGGACGGGAGGTTTGCTTTGGAAGTGCCACCGGGGGATTACTCGGCCCGGGCGGTGGCGCAGGGAATGTCGCCGGAGATTACGCCGGCGCTGCATGTGGATGTGGGCGGCGTGTCGGAGTTGGAGTTCAAGCTCTCGGTAGCGGGGGCACAGGAGAAGATCACGGTCTCGGCCGCGCCCATGCTGGTGGAAACGCAGCCCAGCGCGGTGTCTACCTTGCTGGATGAGCGGGCGCTGGCGGATCTGCCACTGAATGGGCGGAGGTTTGGCGATTTGATGTTGCTGTCGCCGGGAGTGACGCAGGATCCGCGGAGTTTGAATTCGGGGACGAACGGGGATCTGTCGTTCGGGGGAATTCGCGGATTTCAGAACAGCTTTCTGGTCGATGGCGGCGACAACAACAATGCATTTTACGCGCAGGCGCGGGGGCGGTATCGCGCGCCGTATCAGCTCTCGACGGAGGTGGTGCAGGAGTTTCGCGTCTCGACCAATTCTTACGGCGCGGAGCAGGGGCGATCGGGCGGGGCGGTGGTGAATGTGGTGACGAAGTCGGGATCGAATCACTTTCACGGGACTGCGTTCTACCATGTGCGCGACAGTTCGCTGGGCGCGGCGGATCCGTTCCTGGCATTTCGTCCGCACAACCGGCAGCAGCAGTTTGGGGGCACGTTCGGCGGGCCGCTGAAGCGCAACAAGATTTTCTTTTTTGCGGGATACGATCAGCACATTTTTCATAGCCCGAACGTGGTGGAGTTTTTGAATGGCAGCGCACAGGTTGTGCCCGTGGCGGGCACGGGGCCTTACACGCCGGGAGACTACGACCTGACCGACGAGTCGCTGGTCTTCGCTTCGGCGGCGCAACTGAGTTCGCTGGCGGGGGAATATCCGGCGGCGCAGATAGGGTATTCGTCGTTCGCGAAGGTGGATGTGAATCTGTCGTCGCGCCATCAATTGGCGTTGCGCGTGAACACCAGCCGGTATGGGGGGACGAACAACGTTTTTCTCGATCCGGGGAGCCCGGTTACGTATGACGCGATCAACGACAACGGGCAGGAGCGAGTCGCGACTGAGACCGCAAATCTGGGTTTGACCAGCAGCCTTTCACCGCGATGGATCAGCCATCTGCGGGCGCAGTTTTCGCGCGATTTGCAGCAGTCGTTCAGCAATACGAGCGATGTGCTGATCAAGATTCCGACGATTCTGGATGGAGTGGGGCGGTCGAGCATGCTGCCACGGCAGAGCCGCGAGCACCGGCTGCATCTGGCGGAAACGTTCAGCTTCGAAGGCAAGCGGCATTCGTTCAAGGTGGGTGGGGACGGATTGCTGACATGGACTTACGATTATTTTCCCAGCCAGCAGAACGGGGAGTTTCTGTTTTATCCGATCAAGGTGGATCCGTTTACATATCAGCCGATGGAGGCGGGGCTGCAGCTCTCGCCGCTGCGGGCGTATGCGCATGAGGTGCCACATTATTATCTGCAGAATTTTGGGAGCGCGACCTCGCGTCCGAACACGAACGACTATGCCGCGTTTGCGCAGGACACGATGCGGCTGACGGACCGGCTGGCGGTGAATGTGGGAGTGCGGTGGGATTTGCAGACGTTTACTACGGCGGGGCTGGTTTCGAATCCGCTGTTTCCGCCATCGGGGAAGGTTCCGTTCCAGCCTTATAACTTTGCGCCGCGGGCGGGGCTGGCTTATGCGATCGGCGACAAGCGGCCGCTGGTGGTGCGGGCGGGATACGGAATTTTCTTTGTGCGCATTCCGCAGATTTACAATTCGGTGATTCAGACACAAAACGGGATCACGGATTCGCAGGTGTTTTTGAACAATACGAAGTACTACGATCGGCAGGTTTTTCCTTCGTATCCGAATGCGCTGGTGAGTTGTCCGCTGATGTCGGCTGCGTGCTCGCTGCCGGCGGGATTTACGCAGGGCGTGACGCACGACGTGTCCGCGTTTGCGTCGAACTTTGTGACGCCACGGGTGCAGCAGGCGAGCATTACGATTGAGCGGGAAGTCGCGGACAAGACGACCGTGGCTCTGTCATTGCTCAATGTGCGGGGGGAGCACTTGATTCGGGCGCTGGATGTGAATTTGCTTCCGCCGAGCGCGTTGACGTATCCGATCTTCGATTCGACGGGGTCGATTTTTCAGGGCGGGTATTACACGGTGAATTCTTTTGCGAGCTGGCAGTTCAGCCGGACGTTGGATTGTCCGTGGCCGCCGTGTATTAATCCGCTGGGGCGGCCGATCGCGCAGTTGGGGGCGATTAATGAGTTTCAGAGTAAGGCTTCGAGTTTGTACAACGGGGCGACGTTGTCGATCAACCGGCGAGTTTCGAAGGGGACTTATCTGCGGATTTCGGGGACGTATGCGCGGGCGATGGATGATGGGCAGGATGCGTTGGTTGCCGGGCAACCTGCGACGGTGCAGAATTCGTACAACCCGAGCGCGGAGCGGGGGCCGAGCGTGACCGATCAGCGGTTTCGGGTGGTGGCGGCGTTTTCGGCGGAGCCGCATCCGTTTCATCGCGAGCACGAGTTGCTGGGGCGCTACTTCAACGACTGGAAGATATCTTCGGTCTTCAACTACGGCAGCGGGCGTCCGGTGAATGCGACGGTCACGGGCGATCCCAACCAGGATGGAAATGATTTGAACGATCGACTGCCCGGATACACCCGCAACGGATTCACCGGGCCGGATTATGCGACGACCGACATGCGGATTACGAAGAGAGTGCGGCTGAGCGAATGCTGCAAGCTGGATTTTTCGGCGGAGTCGTTCAACTTGTTCAACCGGGACAATCAGCGGGTGGCAATTACGTCGAATGGCATGGTGGCCTCGGCGACTACGTTTGTGCAGAGTTCGGTGACGGCGGGGATTGCGCCTTATCCGGGGTATTACCAGTTGCCGAGTAATTTCATGAAGCCGAATGCGGCGTACGCTCCGAGGCAGGTGCAACTGGCGATCAAATTCATTTACTAGCTTGGAAGATCTTTCACCACGAAGGACACGAAGTTACACGAAGGAGTTACACGAACAAAGGAAAACCGCTAACTACGTTGGAGGCGCAGGCGGGTTTGCGCGATTACGACGCGGGCGGCGGTGTTCGGGCCGCGGTAGCGCCATGTGGGCGGTTTCGGTTGGTCGAGGCGTTCGGAGAAGAGCCATAGCGTGACGGCGGCCATCACGAGGAGATGGCCGCGGGCAGCCAGCGGAGGAAGGAGCATCAGGGCCCAGCAGGATCCGACGCACCATAGGCCGTGGGTCAGGCCGAAACGGAAGGCGTCGAGATCCGCAGCGAGGCCGAACGCTGCCAGTTCGGGATGAGCGTGGCAGCGATTGAGGCAACGCTGCTTGAAAGGAGAGAACTGCCAGACGAGAGCGATCGCAGCCGCCAGCATCAACGGTAGCGACGATGCGGGAGCGATCTGCTGAAGGGCGAGGGCCACGCTCAGCAGCACGAATCCGGCGAGCATCCAGATCGTGGCATAACCGGCGGCGAACAGCGCGATGGCGCGGGCGCGGCGGCGGGTGAAGCTGCGATCGCGAAGGTGGCGCACGGGTGCGGTCAGCAGCGGAGCCATCATGGCGGCCAGCATGAGGGCCCAGCCCGTCATCAGCGAAGCGGGCGAGTTGAGCGCCGTAAGGAGGTGAGCCGACGAGGTCATCTTGATCCCTGGCATTGCGAGCGAGTGGTGGTGGGCAGAGATCACCAGGCCGCCCGGCTGAAGGACAAGCAGTATCCACGCGACTGCGCTGATGAACAGCACGGGCGTGCGGACCCTGGCGCGCTCACGAGCGGCGGGCGTCATGGCGGGCCTCCGGTCAGCGCCCCTGGCGGAAGATGCTGACGCGACCGATGCTGATCTTCGCCTTCTCGGGGACAGGTTTCATCGGAACGATGCGCACGTCAAGTTTATCGACATCGAGCGCATTGTTCAGGTGGAGTGCGTCGACGATCTTGGTGATTTCGAGGACAAAGGTCAGGCCCTTGCCGCCATGTTCACCATCGACGAGACTGGCTTTGCGCACGCCGAACAGCGCAATGTTGCCGGCCAGCCGTTCGGGATGATCGGCGGGGTTGGCGCCGTCGGGCAGGTTGATATACACGCGAAATGCGGTCGAGTCGACAAGGCCGCGCACATTTTCAAGGTTCAGGAAAACCCGGTCGGGCGCGGCGGTGGTGACGGCAGCCGTCAGACTGGCAGCCACTTTGCGGCGCACGCCGGGATCGAGCTGCACGGACGTGCGAGCTTCGCCGCCCGTGATCTGCAGAGCGCTTCGATTGGCGCCGACCAGTTCGACTTTCTTCGTGCTCGCCACGGCAGGTACTCCTTTCGTCGCGGTTTTGGCCGCCACTGGGCTCATGCCCAGCCGAACCAGCCTTTCGGCCATCGGCGCACCGGGTACGGCCGACGATAGATCGTCATAGGTATATCCGAGCTTGCCCAGATCCGTCATGTCGCCGGGGGTGTAGTCCCACGGCGTGCCGTCAGGCAATGGCAGGGAAAAGATGCGCTGGCCAATGCTGCCGGGACCGTTGATCCAGTTGGGATCCGTCGGGTTTACATCGGTGGGAGGATTCTGCCGCCACACTTCCCACAGCCGGTCGATATTGGCGTGGTGCAACCAGAAGATGGGATCAAGCCCGGCCGTGTCCGGGTCGGACATGAGGCCGGGAAGCTGACTGTTGGGATCGCTGCCGCCGAGCAGACCGTGTACCCAGTCGTGCGGCTGGGTTTCGATGCCGCCGTGAGTGGTCCCGCCGTGTTCGAATCCGGTGTCGACGCCGCCGAAACCGGGGCCTCCACCGCTGGAGACGCCGGTGAAGTCAGGATCGCCCATGGCGTCGAGATTGACCTGGTCAACGGGCACGAAGACGTTGCCGTCGTTATTCGGTCCGTAACGTTGGGGGACGAAGAGCGGATTGTCGCCGTTGCCGTCGGGCCAGTTCGGTGAGTTGAAGGCTGGCGGCAGATTCGATTCATTGGGCTTGAAATAATTCCAGTAGGGCAGGCACCAGTCGGCGGGCGCGCCAGCGGCGGCGCGGATGTTCTGCTCAAAGGCGAGCAGATAGCCGCGGTGCCACGGGAGGAAAAACCAGCTGCCGTGCTGACATTGCTTCCAGAAACGCTGGACGTCGGGGTCGGCTGGCATGGGCTCGGAGGGATCGTAATAACCAAGTTGCTGCCAGAGCGGCGGATCGATGCCGTGGATTGCGCCGTAGAAGCGCCAGCTGGTGGTCTGGTTGAGTCCGCGGGCTTTCATGGCTTTGACGCCGCGGGCGTACCACAGAATCGGGTCGGCCCAATCTCCGCCGAGTTCCCACACATTCTTGCGCGTTTGCATAGTGCCCACTCCATATCGAAGAGGATTGGATGAAACGTGGCCCTATACCCAAGGAAAGGTGACTGCGATGGCTCGGCCCCAGATGGGGGATAGTGTACGCCGGATT
>Ga0209698_10008916_pt1 | contig 10311 bp, 7 predicted proteins | sample LitLauG_LLR_2012_FD_187203 | JGI IMG/M metagenome (GOLD analysis project Ga0209698, IMG submission 187203) | Freshwater sediment microbial communities from Pennsylvania, USA - Little Laurel Run_MetaG_LLR_2012 (SPAdes) (version 2) | ecosystem: Environmental > Aquatic > Freshwater > Creek >... | reverse complement strand
TCGACGCGAACATCCTTGGCTTCGAGCTTGATTTCCACTTCGTCCGCTTCCGGCAGCACGGCGATGCGGATAGCGGAAGTGTGCACGCGCCCTTGCTGCTCGGTCTCCGGCACGCGCTGGACACGATGCACGCCGCTTTCGTACTTCATCTGACTATAAACTTTGTCGCCGCTGATGAGCGCGATAACTTCCTTGAGTCCGCCCACGGCCGACTCGCTCACCGCGGTCACTTCCACCTTCCACTTCTGTGTTTCCGCATAGCGGGTGTACATGCGGAATACTTCGGCGGCAAACAGTGTCGCTTCATCGCCGCCCGTGCCCGCGTGAATTTCGAGCACGACGTTCTTATCGTCCAGCGGATCCTTGGGGAGCAGCAGAATCTTTAATTCTTCCTCGATCTGAACCAGCTGCGGTTCCAGTCGTAGAATTTCTTCCGCCGCCATTTGGAGCAAATCGGGATCGGTCTCCTGCTGCATCTGCCGCGCACCATCCAAATCGCCCGCAACTTGTTTGTACTCGCGGTACTTGTTGACGGCCGGCTCGATTTCGCTGCGCGTCTTGGCGGTTTTGCGATACAGCTCGGAGTCGTTGATCACAACCGGATCGGCCATCTGCGCCGTCAGCTGTTCAAAGTGCCGTTCGAGTTCGTCTAACCGCGACTTGTACTTCATGCGATTACTAACTGTCCGCCTTGCGATTTTTCCAGTTCCATCGCGCCTTCCAACGCGGAGATCGCGACGGCCGCCTGCTCGTCGCTGGGCGGTTGCGTAGTGATTCGCTGCAGCCAGAGACCGGGCGCCGTCAGAGCTTTTAAGAAGACTCCCTTACCTTTCGCAGCCGCGCGAATCAGTTCATAACTGACGCCGATCACCAGCGGCAGGCCCGCGATGCGAATGGCGATCTTCGCCCAGAATCCGTCGATCGGAATGAAAGCGTAGAGGAGCAGGGAGATCACCATCACCACCAGCAGAAAGCTGGTTCCGCAGCGCGGATGCCAAGTCACAAACTCCTGGGCGTTCTTCACATTGACCGGCTTGCCGGATTCGTAGTTGAACACCACTTTGTGTTCCGCGCCGTGATATTCGAATACGCGCCGCATCTCTTTCATGCGCGAAATCCCATACAGGAACACCAACAAAATTGCGATGCGAATCGTTCCATCAATCAAGTTGATCGTGATGCGGCCATCGAGAGCCGGGTAGTGCCGGCCGATTTGCGTGGCCAGGAATAGCGGAACAAACTTGTACAGGAATAGGAAAAACAATAATGAAAACGCCAAATTTGCGGCCATGACCCAGCCCGGCAATTCCTTGCCGTCAGTTTCCTCCGCCAAAGCAGCTTTAGCCGAAAAGCTGAGCGCCTTGAAACCCAGGCCCATAGCCTGCCCTAAAGTTCCCAGTCCGCGAATGACAGGCAGCTTAAAAACGGGGTACTTTTCGGACATTCGCGGGACCGGCATTTCTTCCTGCACGATCTCGCCGTCTGGTTTGCGGACTGCGACGCAATAGCTGTGGGGCGCGCGCATCATCACGCCTTCCATCACGGCTTGTCCGCCGACCAGCGTCTCCTCGCCGCTCTCGAGGATCGGCAGCATTTGGACATGGGCGCTGAGACGCAGAAATTGGCTGATATTCAAGGGATGAACTCCGTCTCAATTATACCTTGATCTACTGCACATACTAAAGTCTGTGCTACCTATCACTTACAAGCATAAGGTGGCACAGGCTTTAGCCTGTGCTTAAGGGATAGGCCAACGTACCCTTCAGCCACTCTGCGTTGGCCCGCACATCGGAGAGCAGTTTCTGGCTCAGCGCCTCGCGTTGCTCATACAAACGGTACCCGGACCTCGGCCGCAGATAGCCCCTGGCGCCCGGATCTTCAGCGAATAGCTTCTCCTCGCCGATCTCAGCGGCCCGCGTTTCAAAGCGCTTGCGGTTATCCAGCAGCGCCTTTATCAAAAACGGAATCACCATGGTGTAATCCGCCTGCGCGCTCTCCGTGGTCTGCTGATACTTGTCTTTATCCACCTTGCCCCAGGTCACCGCTTCGGCCGGCGGGCAGGAAGAAAGCGAACCATCCGTCACCGGCGCAGTGGTAATCTGCACGTCGAATTCATATCCACGTACGTTTTCCAGGCCAAGCACCTGGCTCAACGCCGGCTCCGGCTGCAGGTTGTAATTTTTCGGCACGCCTCCGCCCAGCACAAACGTGGCCAGCGCTTTCGCCTCGCTTTCGAACAATCCCCAGCGGTGATAAGCGCAGGCTTCAAACACTTCGGCATGCAGATCGAGTTCAAAGCCATAGGCGGGAATCAGATCAGCTTGCCGCATGGCCCAGAGTTTCATCGAATTCAAAAACACGCTGCCGTCTGCGGCCGCGCCCACGAATATCGGAATCGCCAATCGATGACACGTGGCCAGCAAACCATGCGGAACGCCCTTGGCCCGCTCCTGCGCTTTATAAAACTGTCCCAGCCGGTAGCGCATCTCGGTGCCGGTCATCTTTTTCTGAAACTCCGGTGTCTGGAGGACAGCAGTGAGCAAGCGGTCCTGATCCAGCAGCACGCTCTCATCAAAGCCGACATCGGTGACGCGAATCACGCCTTCATCGCGCAGCGAGGCATCGTTGGAATTCAAGCCCACTTCATAAAACGGCTCATCGGCATGATCGGTCAGGCTGCGATGTCCGTCGTGATAGCAGACGGCATCGGTGGTACTGAGATACGCCACCCAGCCGGTTTCCAGCAGCGGGATCAGCCAGGTGTGATGTTGGCCGGATACGGTCACGGGTCCCGAGATCGCCAGCGTGAGCGGAACGCCGCTACCGATGGCGCGATCCAGAATGCTATAGATCCGCCGCAGATACCCGCCGCCGAAAGCCGGCAGGCAGTCGGTGAACAGTTCGTGAAGCGAGTTACATTCGTCAACTCTGCGCACACGCAAGGCTTGACGGTTGTGGGAGTGGCTGTGCATCACCCTTCACGATAACAACCCGTTCTTAGCGCGTGACACCCATGTCGCTCGAAGTTCCTCCGGCTGCTGGCACATAGCACTTTAATGTGTAGTCCATCACCATCCGGTCGGCGTTGAAGCGCCAGCCCAAAGTCCGGATAGTCCGTTTCATGCGCTTGATCCAGCCGCGTGGCAATCCGTCATGGTCGCGCTGGTAGTACAGCGGGATCACTTCTTCCCGCAGCGTACGATACAGCGCTTCGCCATCGCGGGTGTCGTGGACGTCCATATCGGAATGAGTTCGTCCGGCGCCGATCGAGAAGCCGTTCAACCCGTCATAGGCTTCCGCCCACCAGCCGTCCAGCACCGATAGGTTGAGGCCGCCATTCAAAACTACCTTCTGGCCGCTGGTTCCGGACGCCTCCAGCGGTCGGCGTGGATTGTTTAGCCAGACGTCCACGCCCTGCACAAAGTGGCGGCCGACGTTGATGTCGTAGTCTTCCACAAAGACAAACTTGTCGGCGAATTTAGGATCACGCATCAGCTCGGCAATTTGTTGCAGCACGCCCTTGCCTGGCTCGTCGCGCGGGTGAGCCTTGCCGGCAAACACAAACTGTACGGGACGTTTGGGATCGTTCACCATCGACGCCAACCGCTCGATGTCCGCCAAAAAAAGATTCGCGCGCTTGTAGGTAGCGAAGCGGCGCGCAAATCCGATAGTCAACGCATCCGGACTTAGCACCCGGCCCAACTTTTGCAGCGTGTCGGCGCTCTCGCCACGGCGCGCGGATTGTTCTTCGGCGCGAGACCGGACAAACTCCAGTAAAGTCGATTTCAGACTGAGGTGCGTTTCCCACAACTCGCCATCGTCGACATTTTCGATCCCTTCCCATATGCGCGCTTCACCGCTGTGCTGGCGCCATCCGGTCTCCAGATGCCGGTCATAAAGTCGGACCATCTGCGGCGCAAGCCACGAAGGCACATGCACGCCGTTGGTGATGTGGCCGATGGGCACTTCATCTTCGCTTTTGCCTGGAAAAAGCCCGGTCCACATGGCGCGCGAGACTTCGCCGTGCAGCGATGAGACGGCATTGGCGCGCCGCGACAGACGCAGGCCCAACACTGTCATGCAGAATTGCTCATCCTGGTTGCCCGGATTCTCGCGCCCCAACGACATTAATCCGCCCAGCGAAAGTTTGAGCGCGTCGCGTAGCGGGCCCAGATGTTCTTCGATGAGATCGGCGGGAAAGCGATCGTGTCCGGCCGGCACCGGCGTGTGCGTCGTGAACACCACCTGGCGCGAAACACGCCGGGCGGCTTCGTCGAAACCAACGCCTTCATCTTGCATACAGCAGCGAATCGCCTCCAGCACCGCGAAACCGCTGTGTCCCTCATTCAAATGCAGCACACCCGGCGTTATTCCCAAATCCCGCAGCGCGCGGAAGCCGCCGACGCCCAACAGCAATTCCTGCCGGATGCGCACGCGTCCGTCGCCGCCGTACAGGCGGGAGGTGAGTTCGCGGTCTTCCGGCGCGTTTCCTTCCACGTTGGAGTCCAACAAAAAGAGATCGATACGTCCAACTTTAAGCCGCCACACTTTGGCGCGAATCGAGCCGCCGCGCGTTTCGATCTGCACCATCACCCGTTCGCCGTTGGCCCCAATCGCCAGCGTCATCGGCAACTCATTCACGTCCGTCTGCAAATACTCCTCATGCTGCCAACCCTTCATATCGAGACGCTGCAGAAAATAACCTTGGCCGTAAAACAAGCCGATTCCGATCAAGGGAATGTCCAGGTCGGATGCGCTCTTGATGTGATCGCCGGAGAGCACTCCCAGGCCGCCGGAATAGATCGGAAGCGATTCGTGCAATCCGAACTCGGCTGAGAAATACGCAACCGGACGGGGCCGCAACACGCCCGCATGCGTTGCGCCCCAGGTGCGATCGGCTTGCAGATATTCCTGCTCGCGCCGGTATGCGTAGTTGATTCGGCTGTCCAATACCAACTCCCGCGAGCGACTCTCCAGTTCTGCTAGCGGAATCTTCGACAGTAGCGCCACCGGGTTGTGGTTGAGCTGCTGCCAGCGCCCAGGATTAAGATCGCGAAACAGGCTGGCGGAATCGTGATCCCAACTCCACCAAAGATTTCGCGCCAGTGACCACAACCGCTCCATGGAAGGCGCGATAAAACGGTCCAGCGTGCGCGCTTCATTCACTGCCGGAGCCACCTGCGCAGCGGCCTGCACCAACATCCTCACGTCGTTCTCTTTAAAGATCCTGGCCTCTACAGTCTGCACCACCAGCACACCCTGAAGCACGCCCCGGTCGATCAGCGGAACGCCGAGAAAGGATTCAAAGTCGTCTTCGCCGATTCCCCGGAAATATTTGAAGCGCGGATGAGTTTTGACGTGCTCGACAGCGACGGGCTGCACTTGTTCGGCGACCAGGCCGGCGAGCCCCTCATGCAGCGCTAAGCGGACGGTGCCGATGGACTCCTTCTTTAAACCGACCGTCGCAGCCAAAACCAGGTTGACGCGATCGGGCTCCAACAAATAGGCAGAGCATACATCGGTTTGAAAACGCTTGGCGATCAAAGCCACTACGTTCATCAGAGTCTCGCCAGGCTTGCCACCCTCGGTTGCCAGGTTGCCGATCTCTTCCAGAGTCAAAACATAACTGTCGTCGATGGGTGTTTGAATCATGTATCTTTTGGGTTTCCTCGAACTCAGCGCTTACGGGGCGGCTGTAACTGAATTCTTATCGTACGTGCAGCGTAGGCCTGGAAGCAAACGCGGTCGAGACCTGGGGCCGGTCCTTTGAAGTTTAGCAGGGCTTAACGCATAAACGCTCCATAAGCGCTAAGTTCAGCGTCGGGTCCGAAACGATACCATGGGCGATATGGCGCAGTCGTTGGGTGCTAGTCTTTTATGCATTTTTCTGATGACTCTCTCGATTTTCGCTCAAGCCCCGTTTGGTTGGTATGAATTTAATGGCAAAGTAATCGACCAAACTGGCGCCGCTATAGCGGGCGCGACTGTCGTGGCTTCTGGAGTAGGGTTCAAGGGATGGGCATCGACAGGTCCCGACGGATCATTTCACCTCAACGCCGCCGGCCTGTTCATCAGTGTTCGCCGCGCAGGAATGGAGGCACGGTTGCTTAGAAAGTCGGAGCTGAATGAATCGGTGCCGATCACGCTGAAAGCCGCTGGGCAAAACGTGCGACAAATGCCGGCATGCAGTTCCTTGTCTGGAGTGGACAAGAACAAGAAGTGGATTGGTGGTGGCCTGAAAGTCGACCCGGGCCTCGGCGCTTTCAACGGACCAGTCTCTGGTGAGCACGACTCCCACTGGTACGTGAAGCATGATGAAGACACCCTTCATATTGTTGACGGTTATGCTTGGCATGCGGGGCTACCGTTGGAAGATCGATTAGCGAACTCCGAGACGATATCAGTTCGCAGTTGGGAGTTCGACAACATTGTCGGCCTCGACCTGTCCGGAAAAGCGAAGAACGGCAAGCGTTGGCGATGGCTTGGTGCGCCAGTTGCCCAGGCGATCGAATACACCGATGTGACTCAAGAGTCGGCGGAGTACTTCGACAGGATCATCGAAACAACATGTTTCGGGTCCGGCACATCAACCAAGAAATGATCGTTAGTTGAGCGTCGCGCAGCGACCTTTTCTCGCCGTGGCCTCGCCTAAAGTGCTCGGAAACGATTCTAACGCGCCAGGCGCTAAAAGCCTTCCCACACCAAAGCGGCAAAATCGCGAACCCGGCGGAAATCCAGCCGCTCGTAAAGCCGAATGGCCTCCACGTTGGCCGACGTCACCGTCAGACTGGCTTTCCTGCAGGAATGTTTCTGCAGCGAGTCCAGCGAATGCCGCATCAGTTCGTAGCCGACTCCTTGGCCTTTTATCGCATTCGATACGCAAACTTGCGTGATGTGCCCGACGTCGGCATGTACCAGGCTGCTGAGGATCAACCCGGAGAGCCGGCGGGTCGTTGGATCGAGCGATACAAATGAAGCTGGTTGAAAAAAGCTCCCACAGCCCGGGTACTGAACGATATTCAGGAGAAATCTCCGCGCACCCGCCGGAGAGCGATACTGATCGTTGATTTCGCTATCGATGTGGCCGCGATAGGCTTCGGCGATCAGGCCGGCCGCGTCATCCTGACGGCGTTCCGTCCAATTATCGATCACCCCTTGGGAGGACTTTGCGCCGGCAGGTAGAGAGCTCCCGCGCCGCAGATCCAGCTCCATATACTGCCGCTTGAAAAGGCGGGCGTGCGTAGCGTAGGGAATGCGCATGTGCTGCCAGTTTCGCAGCATCATGAGTTGGGACTCCACGCGCCGGACCAAGGGAGTTTTCATCAGACTGTCGAGAATGGCTTGCAACAGCAGGGTCTCATTCTCGACGTTGGCAAAGGCTTCCATCACATACAGATCGCCGATCAGGCCCTTACGCTCTTCACACACAAAATAGGAATAGCCAACCACGCGGCCCTGCGCGCTGAGAACGTAGCCGGTGAGCGCCTGCATATCGACAAAACGCCGCACCAGGCTGGCGGACGGGCGAAAGTCCCAATCCAGCAGCCGCTCCCAGGTGGCGGTCTCTTCATCCAGCAGAGCATGCAGATCGGACGACCGCGCCTGGCGCAATTCCACCAGATGTACCGGCTGCGGGAGCGGAGTGTCCGACAGAGCTGCCATGTTTATTTCAGGCTACGTATTCAGACTACACCGGAACCAGGGCGCGGCGGGTGAGCTGGTGTTGAGCCAGGAAATGCTGGATGGATCGGGTGGCTTGCCGCGTGCGATGTTGGTTCTCAATCAGCGCGAAACGCACATTGCCTTCTCCCATGGGTCCAAAGCCAACGCCGGGAGAAACAGCGACCAGCGCTTCCTTCAAAAGAAGCTTGCAGAATTCCAGAGAACCGGCCTCCAGAAAAGGCTCCGGAATGGGCGCCCAAACGAACATGGTGGCGCGCGGCGAAGCTACGTTCCAACCCGCCCGGGCCAGGCCATCGATCAAGGTATCGCGCCGTTTGGCATAAGTGTCGCAGATCTTTTTGGTCTCTTCCTCGCACTCGCGCAACGCGATAATCGAAGCGATCTGGATGGGCTGAAAGATACCGTAATCGAGGTAGCTCTTGATGCGGGCCAGCGCGGCGATCAGCCGCGGATTGCCCAGGCAGAATCCCACCCGCCAGCCGGCCATGTTGTAGCTTTTTGAGAGCGAGAAAATCTCCACCGCGATCTCCTTGGCTCCATCCACTTCCAGAATGCTGGGCGCTTTGTAGCCGTCAAAACACAGGTCGGCATAAGCGAAATCGTGCACGATGCTGGTCCCGTGATGCGCGGCCATGGCGACCATATCTTTAAAAAACTGCAGATCCACAGTGTGTGTGGTAGGGTTATGCGGAAAGGAGATGAGAATCATCTTGGGTTTCCGCGTGGACGTGCGATAGAGATGCTCCAAACCATTTAGAAACTCGGCCGGAGTGGGCATGGGGAGCATGCACGCATGGCCCTCCGCCATGATTACGCCGTATTGATGAATCGGATACGCCGGATTAGGCGAGACCACCGCGTCGCCCGGCCCGATAACGGCAAACAGCAGATGCGCGAGGGCGTCTTTAGCGCCGATGGTCACGAGAGCTTCTTTTTCCGGATCGAGCGTGACGCCGTAGTTGCGCTGGTAGCGGCGCACGATCTCCTCGCGCAGTTTCGGAATCCCCTTTGACATGGAGTAGCGGTGGTTCTTGGGATTGCGGGCCGCTTCAATCAGCTTGTTGACAATCGCCTTGGGAGTTGCGCCATCCGGATTACCCATGCCCAAATCCACCACGTCGAGCTGCTCGGCGCGCGCCTTGGCCTTCATTTCGTTGATGACTGCAAAAACGTAAGGGGGGAGCTTCTGGATGCGATAAAACTCTTCCGGCTGGTCAAAAGACATACTTTATTTTACGCGCGTCTGATTTTACTCGCAGCGGGAAGGCGTGGCATGCTGGTTTGGTTATGCCCTGCAATCCCGATGTACTCAGGAAAGTTCCATTGTTTTCCCTGCTTGACGACGATGAGACCGCGGTGCTGGCGCAGCAAGTGGAGTTGAAGCAGTTCACTGCGCGGCAACGCATATACAAACGTGGCGATACGCGCGGTCAAGCCTACGTCATGGTCTCGGGCAAGGTCCGGATTACCGTGGTCGACGACGACCAGCAGGAAGTGGTGGTGGACGAGCCCGCCCGCGGTGAGTTCTTCGGCTTCGCCTCGATGTTGGACCAGACCCCACATCAGACCAGCGCTGAAGCCCTTGAAGACACCGAGTGCGTGGAGGTTTCGCGAGAGGATATTGCCGTCCTCCTGCAGCGCAAGCCGCTGGCCGGCATGGATCTGCTGACGGTGCTGGGCCGCCAATTCCATGCGAGCCAACAATTGGTCCGCTTGCGAGCCATGCGCAACCCGAACCAGGTAATTGAGGAGGAAGAAACGTTCGGCCAGCGCATGGCCGATGGTGTGGCGCGCTTCGGAGGATCGTGGAGGTTTATCATCGCGTTTTCGTTGGTTCTGATTGTCTATACCGCGATCAACGTCGGCCTGCGAGGCCAGGCGTGGGATCCATATCCATTTATTCTTTTGAATCTCTTTCTTTCCATGCTGGCCGCCATTCAGGCCCCCGTGATCATGATGAGCCAGAACCGGCAGGACATGAAAGACCGCGTGCGCAGCGAGCTGGATTTCGACGTCAACGTTCGGGCGGAATCCGAGATTCAGGGCTTGTCGCGCAAGCTGAATGCGCTGGATGAAAAAATTGCGGACATGGAGGAATTGCTACGGGAGAAAAGCGCGTCGTAATCTCGTGTTACACGTCCCGCGACTGCCGCCGCCGGTGCGCGGTCTTGGTTGAAGGGCTCTTGCGCGAATCGCTTCCGCGGCGTCCCGGAACGATAGTGGCTTCCTTTGACGCCCATTTGCCCAGCCGGTATTCCTTGTGGTACCCGGCGGTCAGGTTGGCAATTTTCACCGCCACGGTACCGCTGGCATCGCAGGTGTAAACTTCCTCGATATGCTGCGTGCGCGCATTCCAGGAATGCGCAACCTCCGAGGCTGCTGCGTCTGCAACCCGCGGATCAAACGGGAAACGGATTTCGTCCCACACCGTGACGTCGGCGGACGGCTGTCCATCCTCGCCCAGGTGGGTGCACTCCAGGTAGCGAAAGACTCCGATGTTATGAACCGGGTAGTAGGCGCGGTAGATTTCCGCCCGCGGTTCTCCCGGGGCGGGCAGCACCGTGCCTTTTTCAAAAAGCGGATCGAAGATGATGCGCTGACCGGCTTCGCCCTCTCGCCACACGCCGA
>Ga0209698_10008915_pt1 | contig 10311 bp, 7 predicted proteins | sample LitLauG_LLR_2012_FD_187203 | JGI IMG/M metagenome (GOLD analysis project Ga0209698, IMG submission 187203) | Freshwater sediment microbial communities from Pennsylvania, USA - Little Laurel Run_MetaG_LLR_2012 (SPAdes) (version 2) | ecosystem: Environmental > Aquatic > Freshwater > Creek >... | reverse complement strand
GCCAGGAGATCGACGAAATGCTCGGCGTCGCGGTCTACATGGGTGGCGGGCCCTCGCTGATGTACGCGGCGAGCGCCATCGCCGCATTTGACGAGTTTTGCGCCGCCGCCCAGTAGATTTTCCGGCGCATTGGGTATCGTTGCAAGCGCCGCAAGGTACCCACGGTTGCTCCGCTGAACCGCCAGAGAATGCGGGAGTAGTTGTGCTGCAATTCCCGAGGCCGGCGCAACGGCGCTTCGCTAGCGAAGCGCCCCGAAAAAACTAGAAACTGATCAGCTTCGCGTCTGCGCGGGACGCATGCGCATGCAGATCGTTCATGCCGCCGAAAATGGCGTTCTTCACCAGCATCGCTTCCTCGATGCCCCGCAACTCCGCACAAGGCTTGCAAACAAAAACCTGGGCCTTGGGGTTGGAAAATATCTCCTCGAATCGCGACGGCGGACCAAAGGGAACCATCTTCTGGTAAGCCCCATCGAGGGCAATGGTGACCGCGTCGTGAAACAGCATGATCATGACCGTGTCGCCCGCCTGCAAGGCCGATGCGGCGAAGACAAAAGGAAGCGCCCCGCGCGTTACATCCGTCGGGCCCCACGTAGTAGAGATCGCAAAATGCATTTAGCCTCCAAGGAAAATTGCCGGGCTGCGAGAGCCAGGGCGCGGATGATGACCCCGATGCACCGGGTATTGTGAAACCGCATTGCGCCGCGCGTTCTCACGACGCTCTAGCTGCCGATTATCCACCGCAATTTGGCGATACGGTAGACGACGGCCGCGCCGAGCCATTGCACTTATGGGCCCAATACATTCGCGGTTGTATCCCGGAATCTCGGGCCGACTCCGGCCGGCGCTAAGCCAGCGCCCTCATAGCTCCGGCACCCGAGTTACCGCGGGCTCCGGCAAGCCGGGCCGCAGCGATCCGGGCTTGCACGCTATGAGATCGACCAGGGACGACATTCCGCTGTGACCAGCGCCCTCGTGAACCACTGCGTCGTAGGCCCGAAGTTCGATGATCTCGAATCCGCGGAATGCGTCCCGCAGCATGGCTTCGGTATAAAGGTTTTCAAGGATGGGCGGGCCGCCGGTTCGATACTCCAGCTGCTTGTGCCCGTAGCCCTCCAGCAAAAGGATCCCGCCGGCCTTCAGGGACTGCATCATCCCGTCAAAGAGCCGCGCGCGCAGCGCGGGACCTGCGAACTGAATGAAAATCGCCGCGACCACGTCGAACTGGCCAGCGGGAAACGCCCAGGTTTCCAGGTTTGCGAGCTCAAACCGCAGGTGCACGCCCCGCATCTGGGCCAGGCGTCTGGCTTTTCGCTGTGCGACGCTCGATGCGTCCACGGAGGTGACGTCCATGCCCTGCTCGGCAAGCCAGACACCGTTGCGGCCTTCCCCGTCGGCGACGGCCAACGCCTTCCAGCCGGGCCGAAGGCGCGCGCGCTGCGAAGCCAGGAACGCATTGGGCTGCATTCCAAAAAGGAATTCATCGCCTGCATAGCGCGCATCCCAACGGGAAATTTCGTCAGCGTTCATGACCGTGCGGGTCCCCGGATAGCGTGACACGTAGACCGACATCACCAATGCAGCGAGCGCTATGCAAGTGCTGGCCCGCAGGCCGATGCGCATGCCAAGTCGCAAGGGAGCGACACATGCGCGGGCGCTCAAATAAAAAACCCCGCCGAGCGGGGTTTTTTATTTCGCTCGCCGCCTCAGACCGGCACCGTTGCCGGCTCGCTGGTGGCATGGCCGGAGTACGCTGTCCAGCAGCGCCGCGTGAAGTCGTAGAGCTTGCAGCGGTTCGCCGTATCGAAATACCAGCGCCAGGAAAAACGCTGGATCACGATGCGCTGGGGCAGCAGGTCTTCGAGCATCTTCTGCGCGGTCTTGAGCCGGTACAGCGGGATGCTCATGTCCAGGTGATGGGCCGTGTGCTCCATGATGTGGTGCAGGACGGCGCCAAAGCGCAGCGGGAACGTGAGGTGAACGGTGGTGGAGATGAAGGGCTGCGCGCGCGCCCAGTCGGCGCGGTCGTCGTACCAGGACACCTTTACATGGGTGTGGTGCACGTAAACGACGAAGCCGATCATGGAACACCAGAAGAGGAAAGGCACAACAAGGCCGCAGACCAGCACCGGCAACAGCGGCTCGGCCGCGGCCGCGGCCGCGGCGACCAGCGCCGCTGTCCAGACCACGCCATAGACCGAAACGAGCAGGCAGTCCCACAGGAAGATGGAACGGCGCGTGCCCATGTAGGATTTGCTGGGGAAGAACATCCGCAGCCACCAGATCTCGATCATGTAGTACAGGCCGGGGGCCCAGCCGCTGCGGTAGACGCGGTCCATGGCCTGGCGCCACAGCGGCAGCGCGTTGAATTCGTCGCGCGTGAGCGGGGCCCAGACAAAATCAAAGCCCTTGAGATTGGTATAGCCGTGGTGCACCACATTGTGGCCGACGTCCCAGAGGCTGTAGGGCGTGATGGAAGGCAGGAAGGCGATGCGTCCCAGGACGCGATTGAGGCCGCGGTGGGGCGTGAGGCTCTGGTGGCAGGCGTCGTGGCCGATGATGAACAGCCGGCCTATCATGAAGCCCGCCGCCATTCCCAGCACCAGCTTGCCCAGCCAGGCGTGCACGAGCACCGTACCGGCAAGCGCGCCAAACAGCAGCGTGTAATCAAACACGAGCAGCACGATGGCATACGCCGTTGTGCGCTCGGAAAGCGGGATGAGCCAGCGCCGCATCACCTTGCGGTGGGGCAGCGGCTCGTTCACCGCGATGGGTACCAGTTTTTCCTGAGCAACGTCGTTTGATGCATTCATGGATTCATGACCAAGGCTAAAGGCCTCCAGCAAACCATCCTAGTCGCTCAGCGCGACCGGAATCTGACATTTCACAAGGACCTCCGCGCCTGTTGCGGCAAAGCATCGGGCCCCGGCGCGGGCAGGACAGGCACGGCACCTGCGGTACCAAGCGTCTATTGTTCTGAGCACGATTTTACTGCAGTCCGGGTAGCATAATTCCCGGATAAGGCGTGTCCGATGATAGATTCTTCCGGCAGTGCGGTACGCCCGAGCCGGCCCAAGCGTCCCGGCCGGCGGCACCGCGGGGCATTTCACTGGCGGTTGGTGCCTCCAGGTCGTTGATACTACGGCCTTTCCCGCCAAAAAGCCACAAAACCTCCGTCCATTCCGCGGTCATTCGAGAGAAACGCCATTGCAAGGTAGCGCTGGGCCCACACCACCGCCTGTCAGCAGGGATTTGTCGGCACATACGCCGGTGATGCAGCAGTACCTGCGGATCAAGGCCGAATACCCGGACGTGCTGGTGTTCTACCGCATGGGCGACTTCTACGAACTCTTCTACGAGGACGCCGAACGCGCCGCGCGTCTGATCAACCTCACGCTGACCGCGCGCGGCGCCTCCGGCGGTGCGCCCGTTCGCATGGCGGGCGTTCCGGCGGTCAGTCTCGACCAATACCTTGCGCGCCTGGTGCGTCTGGGCGAGTCGGTGGCCATCTGCGAGCAGATCGGCGACCCGGCATTGGCCAAGGGGCCCGTGGAGCGGCGCGTCGTACGCATCGTCACGCCCGGCACCCTCACCGACCAGAGCCTGCTCCCGCCCAAGGCCGACGCCGTGCTGGCCGCCGTGCACTACGCCGACGCCACGAGCGACGTGGCGATCGCATGGCTGGTGCTTGCCAGCGGCGAACTGCGCATGACGCGGTCCACGGAGGGCGAGCTCGCCTCGGAACTGGCGCGCATCGCGCCGGCAGAAATCGTCCTTGCCGAGGCGCAGCGCGCGCGCCTGGTCACCGGCGTTCCGCTGCACATCGCGCCCGATTGGCACTTCGAAACAGCGCGCGGCCGCCAGCTGCTGGAGGCGGCCCTGGCCGTAGCCAGCCTGCGCGCCTTCGATGTCGACGAACAGCCATTGGCGCTGGCCGCGTGCGCGGGACTGCTTGCCTATGCCCAGCAGACCCAGGGCGGCCGCGCCGTGCAGATCACCACGCTGCGGGTCGAGGCGGCCACCGACTACCTGCGCCTGGATCCGGTCACCCGGCGCAACCTCGAGCTGACGCAGCCAATGCGCGACGCCGACGCGCCCACCCTCTTTTCGGTGCTCGACCACTGCGCCACGGGCATGGGCAGCCGGCGGCTGCGCCACAGCCTGCACCACCCGCTGCGCGACGCCGCAGCCGCCCGCGCGCGCCATGCGCTGATCGAGGGCCTGCTGGTGGACGATCGCGCGGCCCAGGTGCTGGGTGCGCTGGGACAGGTGCCGGACCTGGACCGCATCGCCAGCCGCATCGCCTTGCAGTCGGCGCGGCCGCGCGAGCTGGCAGCATTGCGCGACAGCGCGCCCGCGCTGCTGCGCGCCGCCGCACTGGCCGCACAGCTGGATGAACCTCCGCACGGGCGGCACGACGCGCAAGCCGAGGCGCCATCGGCAATGCCGGCGCCGGCGCGACCGGCCGGCGCGCACGCCGGTACGCTGGCCCAGCGCATTGCGCTGGCGCCCCAGTGGGTCGAACGGCTCACGGCCGCGCTGCTGCCCGAGCCCGCGTTCAGTCCGCGCGACGGCGATGTGATGCAGCCGGGTTTTGATGCGGAGCTCGACGAGTTGCGGGCGCTGCGCGATAACGCCGGCCAGTTCCTGGCGGCGCTCGAGGCGCGCGAGCGCGACCGCACCGGCATCGCCAACCTGCGCGTCGAATACAACCGCGTGCACGGCTTCTACATCGAAGTCACCAACGGCCAGACCGACAAGGTTCCCGAGGACTACCGGCGCCGCCAGACATTGAAGAATGCCGAGCGCTACATAACGCCGGAACTCAAGGCCTTCGAGGACCGGGCCCTGTCGGCCCAGGAGCGTGCGCGCCAGCGTGAAAGGGAACTCTTCGATGCGCTGCTGCGCCAGCTGGCCCAAGCCGTGCCGTCGATCCTGGACAGCGCCGATGCCGTTGCCACGCTCGACATGCTGGCCGCGCTGGCCCGGCATGCGCGCCGGGCGCGGTGGGTGCGGCCCGTGCTGCATGAATCCGCCGGCACCGGCCTGACCATCACGGGCGCGCGCCATGCGGTGGTCGAGCGCATGCTGGAGGACTACATGCCCAATGACTGCCGCCTGGGCCCGGACCGGCGCATGCTGATCATCACGGGCCCGAACATGGGGGGCAAGTCCACGTACATGCGCTCCATCGCCCTGATCACCCTGCTCGCCTACTGCGGCAGCTACGTGCCGGCCGCCCATGCCGAGCTCGGCCCGGTCGACCGGATCCTGACGCGCATTGGCGCGGCCGATGACCTGGCGCGCGGCGCTTCCACGTTCCTCGTGGAGATGACCGAGGCGGCCGCCATCCTGCACAGCGCAGGCCCGCACAGCCTGGTGCTCATGGACGAAATCGGCCGCGGCACCTCCACCTTCGACGGCATGGCGCTGGCCGCGGCCATCGCGCGCGCGCTCGTCGAGGACAACGCCTGCATGACGCTGTTCGCCACCCATTATTTCGAGATAACGGCGCTGGCCAATCGCCTGGCCGGGGTGGCCAACGTGCATGTCACGGCCACCCAGACCCGCGACAGGCTCGTCTTCCTGCATCAGGTACGCGAGGGTCCCGCCAGCCAGAGCCACGGCCTCGCCGTGGCCGCCCTGGCCGGCGTACCCCGCGCTGTCATCGCCCACGCCCGGCAGTTGCTGCGGCAACTCGAAGCGGGACACACCGCGGACCGGTCCCAGCTCGACCTTTTCACCGCCGCCGAATCCGGGGACGTTGGCGAGGCCGATCCCGCCGCTTACCAGGGACCCGATCCACTGCGCGAACGGCTGCAGGGCGTCGAGCCCGACCAGCTCACGCCGCGGGCCGCGCTGGAGCTGCTCTACGAGTTGCGCGCGCTGGCGCTGGTGCCACCGGGCGCGCTGCGATGAGCGGCGCGGCGCGCGGCCGCGCACGCGCCGGCACGCGCATTGCCGCAGACGCGGGCCGTGCGGCGCCCTTGCGGCGCCTGGGCACCATGCCGGTTGCGCAGTTCATGGCGCAGTACTGGCAGCAGCGTGCACTGTGCGTACGCGAGGCGCTGCCGTCGTTTGCCAGCCCGGTGACCCGGGAGACGCTGCTCGCACTGGCCGCCGACGCCGACATCGAATCGCGCCTGGTCACGCTGCGCGGCGGCCGCTGGCAACTGCGTCATGGTCCGTTCGACCACGCCGACCTGCCGGCGCGGCGGCGCGGCGCGTGGACCCTGCTGGTGCAGGGGGTCGACCTGCACCATGCCGCGGTTGCGGCGCTCGCGGCGCGCTTTCGCTTCGTGCCTGCCGCGCGCTTTGACGACGTGATGGTCAGCTTTGCCACCGACGGCGGCGGCGTGGGACCGCATGTCGACCAGTACGACGTATTCCTGCTGCAGGCGCAAGGCCGGCGCCGCTGGCGCATCGCGCGCGATTTCGACCCGTCGCTGGTACCGGACCTGCCGCTACGCGTGCTGTCGCGGTTTCGCCATGACGCGGAGTGGATACTCGAGCCGGGCGATGCGCTGTACCTGCCGCCGGGCGTGGCGCACGAAGGCGTGGCCCTGGGCGACTGCATCACCATCTCCATCGGTTTCCGGCTGCCCGCGTGGCAGGAGCTCGCCGCTGCGTGGCAGGACCACCAGGCGCGCACGGCGCCGCGCGAAGGCCGCGTTCCCGACACCACGCGCCGCCCGACAGCGGCCGCGGCACGGCTGCCCGCAGCCATGGTCGATGCCGTTGCACGCGAACTTCAGCGCATCGTGCCGACGCGGCGCGACACCGCTCGCACCCTGCTCGAACACCTGAGCGAGCCCAAGTCCAGCGTGGTCTTCGATCCGCCCGACGCCGCGCTGGGGCCCGCGCGTCTGCTCGAATCCGCGGCGCGCCGCGGACTGCGCCTGGACCTGCGCACGCGGATGTTGTACGAAGGACCGGACATCGCCATCAATGGCGAACTCGCAGCCGCCTCGCGGGCCATGCGTCCGCTGCTGCGCCGGCTGGCCGATCATGGACGACTTGAAGGCGGCGCCGCGTGGGAGCGCGCGTGGATGGCACTGCCGGCCGACGATCAGGCGGCACTGCGTGCGCTGCTGCACACATGGTATCGGGCGGGCTGGTTACATCTTGCCGCGTAATAGGGATATTTGCCGCTCGCGTCGCCCAGATGCTGCGCCGCGCCAGCTATACTTCAGGGCCGGGGAGTTTGCGGCTGGCGCAGAGCGTCAGCCGGCGCCGGTTAGTATTCCGCGGTCAACTCGCCTTGAGTTCCTGTGTGCATTCCATATTAATTAGAAGGGAATATATCGTGAAGAAATTGCTCATCGCCGCTTCTCTGTCGGTGGCTGCTCTGGCCGCTTGCGACAAACCCGCGCCCCCGCCGCCGCCGCCGCCGCCGGCTCCGGTCGCTGCTCCCGCTCCGGCGCCGGCTCCGGACGCTGCCGCTCCCGCCGCTGGCGCACCGGCCGCAGCACCTGGCGCAATGGCCCCGGCCGACGCCTCGAAAGACGCCAAGAAGTAATTCACGTCCCGTCGCAATGCAAAGGGCCGGCATAGCCGGCCCTTTGCATTGCTGGCGCGGCACGTGCCGCACGCGGGTGCAGGCTCAGCGCAGGTTTTCCTCGAGCTGATCGACGATGCGCAGCGCGGTGGGGCTGTTGTCGGACTTTCCGTCCTTGGCGTGCACCTGGACAACGGTCACCGCGCCATTGGGCGCCAGCGCGATCTGGAATTCCTGCTCGGGTATCTTGGCTTCGGAGTTGAACATCCGGTCCCACCAGCCGCGCTTTTCCTTCTCGCTGGTTTCATAATCCGGATCAAGATAGCGCACGGAATACTGGTGCTTGTCGCGGCTGCGGTCCTCGATGGTGAAGCCGCCGCGATCGAGCGCGATGCCCACGCGCCGCCAGGCATGATCGACGTCGTCTTCGATCTGCAGCGTGACATAGCCACCGGCCGTCACCTTGTGCACGCGCGCATCGCTGGCCGCAACCGGTGCTGCCGCAGGAGCTGCCGTTGCCGCGGGCGGCGCCGCTGCCGCGGGCGCCGGCGCAACGGCGACCGCCGGCTGCACCGCGGCAAAACGCAATGCCACGCGCTGCAGAAGTATGGCTTCGAGTTCGGGGTCCGGCGCGCGCACCTGCCACTTGGTGGTGTCCTTCTGCGGCGAGGTGAACACTTCGTCCAGGCCCTTGTGCGTGATGGTGATCTCGGCGGTGTTGGTGGCCGTTCGCTCGATGCGCGCGCGGAACTTGTTCTGCTCGCCGTTCGAATCGAATGCGCCGAGCAGGCGGGTAAGCGCGTTGCGCGGGGCGTCCTCGTTGACCTTGGGGCGCGTTTCCGCCCATTCGGTCTCGAGAAGGCCCAACGCAGGGTCATCGATCGCGATCTTGAAACCCTGGCTGACGAATACATCGCGCACCGTGGCGTAGGCCACTTCCGGCGAGGCATTGACCGCGAGCCAGCGCTGGCTGCCCTCGCGCACGATGCGGGCCGCCGGTACGGCAGGATCGACCGCCGGGCCCGCGGGCGCCGCCATGGCGCCCGGCGCGAGCACCGGCGTGGCCGCCACCGGTGCGGCCGCGGCCGCCGCCGCGGGCTTTTGCGCGGCGGCGCTGGGCACCGAGAAGCGCTCGTCCTTGGGCAGGGGCGACAGATCCGGCGGAACGTCCAGGGGCTGCTGCCGGGCCTTGGCCTTGCGATAGTCGTAGGCTTCGTCCTGCGAGCCGAAGTGCAGCCACGAACAGGCGCCCAGCGTCGCGACGGCACCGCTCGCAACCGCCAGGCCCACACCCACCATCGCGCCGCGCCGCGCGGCTTTCCAGATCTGCAGCAACATTGACTCCTTGACCATATCTGATCGGTTCCGAAAACCACGACGTGATTCCCGGCTGGCAACCGCCCTTCCCTTTTGGGGCGAGGGCGGGGTTTCGCGCTTCACGCTTCGCGCCGCCGCAGCTACCGCGCCAGGCCCGGCGCGAACGGGCGCAGGGGCGCGCAGCGCTGGCCCCGCGGGCAGATCACTTACAGGCCGGACTCGCGCAGGGCGCCAGCGAGCATTTCCTGTGCAGCGGGCGACATGGGCAGCAGCGGCAGGCGTATGCCCGTGCCGATGCGTCCCATGCTCGCAAGCGCCCACTTGACCGGAATGGGGTTGGGTTCGGCGAACAGCCTCAGGTGCAGCGGCATGAGGCGCTCGTTGATGGCACGGGCGCGGGCAAGGTCTCCGGCCAGTGCCGCGGCGAGCATCTCGCTCATCGCGCGCGGCGCGACGTTGGCGGTCACGGAAATGACGCCGCTGCCGCCCAGCAGCACGTATGCCAGGGCGCTGTCGTCATTGCCGCTGTACAGGCCGAACTGCTTGAGCCCGCGCCGGCGCATTTCCACCACCCGCGACAGGTCGCCGCTGGCATCCTTGAGCCCGACGATGCCCGGAACCTGCGCCAGGCGCACGGTGGTATCGACGCCGAGGTCGGCAGCGGTGCGCGAGGGCACGTTGTAGAGGATGACCGGCAGATCGACGGACTCGGCAACCGCCGAAAAATGCCGGTACATGCCTTCCTGGGTTGGCCGGTTGTAGTAGGGCACAACCTGCAGCGTGGCGTCGGCGCCCACGCGTTTGGCGTGCGCGGTAAGTTCGATGGCTTCGCGCGTGGAATTGGCGCCGGATCCGGCAATGACCTTGACGCGGCCGCGCGCGGCCTCGACCGCCACGCGGATCAGTTCCACGTGCTCGGCAGGATCCACCGTGGCCGACTCGCCCGTGGTGCCCACCGCGACGATGGCGCTGGTGCCCTCGGCGATGTGCCAGTCGATCAGCCGCCGGTACGCGTCGAGGTCGAGCGAGCCGTCCTCGTGCATGGGCGTTACGATGGCGACCAGGCTGCCGGTGATCATGTTGCTGGTTCCTTGTGTGCGTTCGCAGTTTCGAGCGGCGCGCCTTCACGCGCAGATCCTGCGCACGCCGCGCCATCGCGCCCGGACCCGATTGCGGAACGCCGGATTTTACACGCTGTCACCGGGGGGCACCCCGGGGCATCAGGTGTAGCCCAGGCCCATGGCCTCGCGCACGTCGCGCATGGTCTCCAGGGCAATCGCGCGCGCGCGGTCGCAGCCGTCGGCGACGATGGATCGCACCAGGGACGGATCGTCCAGGTAGGGCTGGGCGCGCTGGCGCCAGGGCTCCTGCTCGGCCAGCATGGCATCGATGACCGGCTGCTTGCACTCGAGGCAGCCAATGCTCGCGGAGCGGCAGCCGCGCTCGACCCACGCACGCGTGTCGTCGCTGGTGTAGATCTGGTGCAGCTGCCACAC
>Ga0209698_10008914_pt1 | contig 10312 bp, 8 predicted proteins | sample LitLauG_LLR_2012_FD_187203 | JGI IMG/M metagenome (GOLD analysis project Ga0209698, IMG submission 187203) | Freshwater sediment microbial communities from Pennsylvania, USA - Little Laurel Run_MetaG_LLR_2012 (SPAdes) (version 2) | ecosystem: Environmental > Aquatic > Freshwater > Creek >... | reverse complement strand
AGGCTGTGGCGTATTGATCCTGCTTGCCGATCGGTTCTGCCAGTTCGTCGATTTCGATCTGGCAGGCGGCGGCTGCGAGTCCCTCGGGGGTCAGGGCACGGCCGGCGCGCGCCACAAGCGCATGCAGCAGGCCAACCGTGAAAGCGCTGCTCGATCCCATCCCGGTCCCGGCGGGAACGTCAGCGAAGCTGGCGATCTCCATGCCGCGTTCGATGCCGACCATGCGAAGACACTCCCGCACTAGGGGATGTTGCACATCTGCGGCGCTGGCTACGTCTTCCGTGCGGGAATACTTGATGCGGATCTTGTCGTGAAAGTAAGGATGGATGGCCACGTACATGGCTTTGTCGATGGTGGTGCTCACGACCGCGCCCGGCCGGCGCGAATAGAAACTGCGCAGGTCACTGCCGCCTCCGGCAAAGCTGATGCGAAATGGCGTGCGCGTCAGGATCATCCCAACCTCGCAGCCAAGGCTTCCAGGCCGGCAGGCGTTCCCATGTCGTAGAAAGCTTCTGTGGTGGTCCACGCTTCCATCCGGTGCTGGGCAATCAGTTGAGGGAAGATCTCTTCCTCGAGGGAGCACTTGCGCGGGGGGATTGCGTTGAGGATGTCCTTGCGCAGCACCAGAACGCCGGCGTCGACGTGGGTCAAGCCCTGCGGATCGCGCTTGCGGTAGGCAGAGATCTTCCCGTCAGCCGAAATAGCCAGGTTTCTCGGCAGGCGGCTGACCAGGTCAGCGGATGCTTCCGTCGCAGGGCGGTAAGCCACGATCATGGCGGAGTTGTTCTTTTCGCGGAAGGATTGCAGCAGGGCCCGGTAGTCGATGGGCAGATAGGTGTCGCCGTTCAATACCACGAATTGTTTGTCGAGCTGGGCGGCGGCGTTCTTGAGAGCGCCCCCGGTGCCCAGCGGCTCCGACTCGTAGCTATAAGCGAGTTCGATTCCGAGAGCGGCGCCTTTGCCGAAGTGTGCTTCGATCTGCTCGCCCAGGTAGGCCACCAGTAAGAGCACCCGCCGCAGGCCGTAGCGAGCCAGCAACTCGAACTGGTACTGCAGGAACGGTTTCCCATTCACCGGGATCATAGGCTTAGGAATGGAAGTAGTGATCGGCAACATGCGAGTGCCCAGTCCGCCCGCCAGAATGACGGCCTGAAAGTCTGAGCTGGGTTCCGAATTTCTGGCATCGCGCGAAGGCTGCCCGGGTGCGCCCTGGGTGCCGGGCTCAGGGGAATCCGTGTTCATTCGCAAACGATCATAGTCGAAGAACGGGGACCGCTGCAGAGCTGTGAAGAATTCGCCGCGTCCGTCCGCGTAATCCACATAGGTCAATGCGGCGGCGGCAGGGCTTGGTTGGTGAAGATGAATTTTCCGCCCAATCGTGCGACTAGGTAGCGCGATCGTCCTTCCAGTGCAGCCGGGGACTCCTGGTCAGCCCAGAGAAAAACTCGAGCTTGCCCGGTCCACAGTGGGCCAAAGGATGCCGGCGTCTCGAAGATGTGGGGTGCGTCCGGAAACTTGGAGCCATACCACAGGTTTCCGCTGGGCTCGTGCAGCACGTGCAGGGGAAGCCGCAGGTAGAAGTTCAAGGTGGATGCTTTGTGATACTCGCCGTCCACGACGACGATATCGCCGGCCTGGTAGTAGCGCTGAATGGCGGCCGCCAATCCACGGGAAGAGAGGATCGGCGAGAAGCCCGCGAAGGCGGCATGCACGCTGGCCAGCACTCCGACCATCATGAGCGCCAATGCGTAGTTGCCAAAAGTCGGTTTCCGCTTGCGGCGCAAAATCCAGTTGGCGAAAGTTCCCAGCAGCAATGACAGGGAGGTCCCGAGGAGGGGGATGCGGAAAAATCCCAAGGCTCCGGGAGTCAGGTCCAGGACATGCCCCAACGAAAAATCGTAGTCCTGGGGATTCTTCTTCAGCAGGTCGGCCAGATCCATCCCCGGTGTTGGCGGGCGCGAGAGGAACAGCAAAGACGCGCCGACCAAAAATGCGACCACGCCGATTGCAAACATAACCGAGGAGGAGATTCTTCCCGCGCGCAGGTCGGCCTCAGGGGCATTCGGGCTCGATTCGCGCGCCAGCCAGCCACCCAGGAGTAACGCGATTCCGGGCAAGCCGGGGATAGTGTAGTACTCCTGGCGAGTCGAGAAACTGAAGAACGTCACGATGGCCAGCGGCCACAAGAAAAACAGAAGTTGCGCCCGCTGGGCGCGGCTCAATGGCGGTTGATTTTCGCGCCGGCGCAGCGAGAGACCGCGCAGAGATTCCGGCAGGAACGCGACCCATGGGATCATCCAGACGAGTAGCAGGACCCAGAAAAGCAGAAGCGGCACCGTGTCATAGCCAGGGGGGACGCGCTTGTTCAGGAAGCGGTTCAGGTGCTCGTTGACAAAGTAAAACCAAAGGAATCCTCGAACTTCTCCCTGAGCCGGATTGTGCAAGGCGGCCAGGATATGCCAGGGAGCAGCGATCACAAAAAAAATCACCGTGCTGAATCCGATGCGGAGCTTTGCCAGGTGACGGAGGTTCCCGGTCAAAATCAAATACAAACCAATGGCCGCCGCCGGGAAGACAAGCCCGATCAGCCCCTTAGTCATCACATTCAGCGCGCAGGTGGCGGCAAACCCGCCACAAGTCCAGCGCGAAGGCGGGTCCTCTTCGAGCGATCGCAGAAAAAAGTAATACCCGAGGGTGAGCCACAAGCCCACGAGGATGTCGGGAATCAGAAAGCGCGTGAAAATGTAGGGCCCTACGCTAGTAGAGACGACCACGCCCGACCAGAATCCCGCCCTCTCCCCGAATGCATAGCGTCCTAGCCCGTATGTCGCGAGGATGACGCCCAGCATGCCCAGGGCGAGAGGCAGGCGCGTACTCCAATCACTGATGCCGAAAACGCTGTAGCTGGCGGCGAGGCTCCAATACATCAGCGGAGCCTTTTCCAGGTAGCGGATGCCGTCGGTGTAGAGCGTCACCCAGTCGTGGCGCAGGAGCATTTCGCGAGCGGCCTCGGCGTGCACGGTGTCGGCATCGTCCATCAAGGGCGGATGGAAGATCGCGGTGACGTAGATCAGCAGCCACAGCAGAATGAGAATCCAGATGGAGCGGGAGCTCGTGAGAGTTGAATCGAGTGCGGAGCCCGAAAAGTGGGCGGGAGGATCCGGTTGGTCGTCCCGGAGGGCAACAGGCAGGTTCATGAAGGATTCCGCGAGCAGTGATTATACGGGGCGCAGAAAGAGCCAATCAACCGAAACTCAGTGGGATCCGGCCGCTGCAGCCGTACTGTGCGCGAGAGTCTCGCGAATCTTGCTGGCAAGACACTGCAGGGTGAAGGGCTTTTGCAGGAAATTCGTGTGAACGTCGACAATTTTGTGTTTGAGAACGACTCTTTCGGCGTATCCAGAGACAAACACCACCTTCATGTCCGGGTATTGCGCGCCGAGAATTTCGGCAAGCTGACTGCCGCTCATTCCCGGCATAACCACATCGGTCACCATGAGATCGATGCGGCCGGGGTGCTTGCTGGCAGCTTCGACGGCCTGGAGTCCGTCTTGTGCCTCGATGACGGTGTATCCGATTTTTTTCAGGAACTCGACGGCCGGATGCCGGACGGCATTCTCGTCTTCGACGAAAAGAAGGGTCTCGGATCCGCGCAGGTCGGCCTCGGCGGTTGGCTTGCGCGTGTCCGAGGTTCGCGACGTCCCCTGATGCACCCGAGGGAAGTAGATCTTGAACGTCGTTCCCATGCCGGGTTCGCTGTAGACCCAGATGAAGCCGCCGCTCTGTTTCACGATCCCGTAGACAGTCGCCAATCCAAGCCCGGTGCCTTTCCCCTGTTCCTTGGTGGTGTAAAAAGGCTCGAAGATGTGCGGCAAGTGCTCGGCCGGGATGCCCTCCCCCATGTCGGTAACCTCCAGCAAAACGTAGTCCCCGGCCGGGACCATGGTGCGCTCGGGGGCGTAGTTTCCGTCGAGAGTGACGTTGCGCGTCTCGAGGGTGAGTCTGCCACCTGCGGGCATAGCATCACGCGCATTGGCCGCGAGATTCAGGACGACTTGCTCTACCTGGATGGGATCCAGGCGCACTCTGCCCAGATCTGTTCCCGGAGCGATGACCAGGTCAATATCCTCACCGATCAGGCGTGGCAGCATCCTGGAGATGTCCGCCAGGATTCCGTTCAGATCGAGCATCTGCAGGGACTGCGTTTGCTTCCGGCCGAAGGCCAGCAACTGGCGGGTCAAATCGGCGGCGCGGCGGGACGCCTTCAGGATTTCCTGCACGTTGCGGTGGAGCGGATGTTCGGGACCGATCGAGTCCCGCATCAGCTCCGCATAGCTGCTGATCACCATCAACAGGTTATTGAAGTCGTGGGCGACGCCGCCCGCCAGTTGCCCGATGGCATCCATTTTCTGGGCCTGATACAGCACGCCTTCCAGGCGGCGTTGCTCGGTGATGTCCTTGTCGTTGGAGATGAAGTGAGTGACCTGGCCCTCAGCGTTGCGCACCGGGGTAATGGTCTTCTCGGCGATGTAAGACTCTCCGCTTTTCTTCCGGTTGACCAGAACACCGCGGAATACCTTGCCGGCGCGGATGGTCTCCCAGAGTTCGCGGTACATCGTGGGGCTCTGCTCCCCCGACTTCAGAATGCGCGGTGTCTGGCCGATGACCTCCGCGCGCGCGTACCCTGTCGTTTCCTCGAAGGCCGGGTTGACATACTCGATGACGCCAGAGCCATCGGTGATCAGGACCATGTCGGCCGGCTGTTCGATAGCGCGGTAAAGGCGGCGCAAGGTGTCTTCGGCGTCGCGCCGCTGCTTTTCGATGTGGTGCTGACTGACGGCGCTACGGATGGCCCGGGCCAGAGATGCCCGGTTCAACTCCGACCGGCTGACGCAGTCGCAGGCACTGGCGCGGATGATCTCGGCCAGAGTCGCTTCATCGGCCTGCTCGGTGAGAAAGAGGCAGGGCACACTCTTGTTCTGGGTGCGAAGTTCCCGGAGGATGCGAACAGCCTCATCTTCCGAGGACTCGTACTCGAACAGCACCAGGTCGTAGGAGCTTGCTGCGATCTTCGCCCGCACCTCTTCCAGGCCGCAGGCCTGGTCAAGATTCGCGACGATCTGGCTTTCGTGCGCCTGTAACAGATCGTGGATAATGAAAAAATCTTCCTCGCGCGTGCCCACCAGCAAAATCTGCAGCGGCTGTGACCCAACCGGATTGGGTAGATCCTTTTGCACCGCGTAAACTCCCGCTGTTCCTTCCATCGGACAATCCCGGTGCAGGCATTGCCGGGTTACCGGCGGTGACGAAAATAATCAGGCGTACATTCCCGGAACGAGAATCGTGTCAGGCCGGAAACGGAGAACGCATTGTCAGCTGGGAGATGTTCTCCTTTATGGAGCTGTGAAGTACCCTGCCCGCGAGCGCACTTGCGCCCCATCGCCCCGGGTCGGGAGCACGTAGACCCGGCGGAAGCCACGTTTCCCGGATTCCTCCGGGGGACGATAGTAGAGCAGGTACGATGTGCGAAGTTCGCCGTCGATCGCCGCCAGGGCCTCCTGTAGTTGGTTTGCGTTCTTGGCTACGAAGTCCCGGCCGCCGGTATCGGCGGCGAGATCGTGCAGCACTGCGTCTCCGGGCGCCCGCACTTTGGGGTTGTGGGCCGATACCGTGTAAATGGCGACACCGCTGACCTCGGCTTTGGCGATTGCGTCGCTCAAGTCATGCAGGCTCAAGTCGTCTTCGCCGTCGGAGAACAGGATGAGCGCGGATCGATGCGGCGCCTGATCGCTGGTGAACATCGCCTGATCGCAGACGTGATACAGCGTGTCGTAGAGCGCGGTCAGTCCTCCGGTCCTGGGGTGCGTCAGTGCCGCCTGCAATTGCGCCGGATCGGCGACGGTGCGCTCCATTTCGATTCTGCTGTTGAACGCTGTCACCAGCAGTTCGTCGTCAGCGCGCATGCTTTGTTGCAGCGACTGGAGCAGCGTATTGCGCACCGTTGCCCAGGACTTCTGGGTGGAATCGCTTAAGTCGAGCACGATCCCGACCCGCAGCGGCAGATCGGCCGCGGGACGCAGTTCGAAGTACGGGACGGGCTGGCCGTCTTCCAGAACGACGATATCGGCGGGTGACAGGTTGGAAAGGGGCCGGTCATTGCGGTCGGTGGCGACCAGCGTGAGACGTACTTCGCTCACCCGCTTCCGGATCAATGGGGCGGATTCGGGGTTGCAGTTAGGGACGAGGAGAACGGCCAGAAACAGCAGAGCTAGTCTGTGCCTCACGCCAAAGCCATCGGCACCTTTTGCCGCGGCCTTTCGGGCAGAACCGCACCGGAGTAACTCGTGGACTAAGCCCGGCCCAGGCACGCGCTAAAACACCCGCAGATCTGCGGGGAAAGCCACGTTTTACCGCCGCAGGCTGGTCGGTTCCCAAGCGTTGAACTCTGCTAATCCATTGAAACTAAAGCCTAAGCCCAAGTGGATGGCTTCCTCCCTTTTTGGCACCAGGGATGCCTTTGGGAAAGGGGGCAACTGTCTGGGGGAGTCCTGAAACGATGGCGAACGAAACCAATGCGGCAGACGCACCGGCGTCGCCCTGGCGGCCAGCACTCGTATACGGCATGGCAGCGGCCTGCCTGATCTTAGGTCTCGTGGTGGGCTACCTGGTGCGAGGCTCGGGATCTCCGCGAGTCGCAGCAGCCACCCCGGCAACTTCACCCGCACCTGTGAGCAGTGTCGGGCAACATCCCACCCCTACGCTCGAGCAGATGAAGCAGATGGCCGACAAGCAGGCGCAGCCGCTTCTCCAGCAACTCAAAACCGACCCGAACAACAAAGACGTGCTGACTCACGTCGCCTACTTGTACAAATCGGCGCACCAGTTCAAAGAAGCCGCGGGCTATTTCGAGGAGGCGCTGCAACTGGATCCTAAGAACGTGGCTGCGCGCACGGAAATGGCGTCGTGCCTTTACTACGACGGCGATGTCGACGCCGCGCTCAGCCAATTACAACAGGCGCTGAAATACGACCCGAAGGACGCGAATTCGCTGTTCAACCTGGGTGTCGTCAAGTGGAAGGGAAAGAATGATCCGGCGGGCGCGATCGCGGCCTGGCAGCGGTTGCTTGCGACCAATCCCAAGCTTGACCGCAAGCCCACTGTGGAGCGAATGATCGCCGAAGCCCGGCAGCAGGGGAGCGCGAAGTAGCTGGCATCGGAAAATGAGAACGCAAGGAGCAGACGTCATGGCGGACCCAAAGAGACCCTCGCAGGACCAGTGGACGAGCGTACAGGCGTATACGATCGCGGCCGTTTGCCTTTTCGTAGGCGTTGCCGGAGGCTGGCTGGTGCGCGGATCGCAAGCCCCCCCCGCCGTGGCAGCGGCAACTGTGACCGCGCCTGGCGCAACGAACAACTCGGCACAACCCAGCCCGGAACAAATGAAGCGCATGGCGGAGACCCAGGCGGAGCCACTGCTGGCAGAGTTGAAAGCTGATCCAGGCAATCCGGAACTGCTGGCGAACGTCGGAAATGTCTACTACGACGCGCAGCAATTTCCCGTTGCGATCGAGTACTACCAGAAGGCCCTGAAAGTGAAGCCGGAAGATTCGTCGGTGCGCACCGACATGGCCACCGCGTACTGGTACTTGGGCAATGCCGATTCCGCGATCGCGGAATTCAACCGGGCGCTTACCTACGAACCTAACAAGCCCAACGCACTTTTCAATCTGGGCATCGTGGAGTGGCAGGGAAAAATGAACGTCGACGGAGCTCTGGCGGCGTGGCAGAAACTGATCGATTCAAATCCGAACTATGAGAATAAAGCGAAGCTTCTCGAACTCATGGCGCAGGTGAAAAAGCATTCCGGGCTCAAGCCGGGTGTGCAGGCCAAGGCCCAGGCTGAATAGGTTTCGAGTTTCCCCGACCCCAATTTACCCGGCGTGCGCGGCAGACGCAGGCAGTTCATTAGCGCTGCCCGATCGCAACACCCCGCGAAGCCGCCAGAGCACCCAGCCCAACAGGAGAAGACCTGCACCCCAGGCGACAAACGCGATGCCTACGACCCACCCTGGGGCCGCTCCTACTCTTCGCAGAACGAAGGGGAAGAAGTTCCACGTGGTGATGTGAATGTAGTCCCATGCGTCGTCTGCCATCGCGGAGTTCGTGAGGCCCCATTGGTCCATCTTCCCGAGCGCAAATGCAACAATGTTTTGGAAGCGCAAAGCCACGATGAAAGTGGGAGGATTCCGAGTCATGATCTGGTAAAGCTCGAGCTCCAGCCAGAAGGCGACCGAGGCGGCCTGAATCGCCGCGCCCGCCGTGACAACCCCAAGGCCGACGGCACGCACAAATTTTCCCAGGCCAGCGCGATAGCGCAGCAACAACGGCACCGAGATGAAAGCCGCCAGATCGACAGCGGTTGAGACGTAGCGGTCGCCCCACGCCGAATCTCCGCTCCACACGGTGTAGCGGGCATAAAAAGCGAGATATGCAAGCAAGAGAAGAAATGCGCTGACCACGTATGCCCGCAGTTCTGGAGTGAGTCTCTTCCAGAGTAGCGCCGCTAGCAGGATTGTCAGCACCAGCAAAGGATCGAACAGGAAGATCGACTTCTCCGGAGTAAACAGGGCTCCGAAGAATCCAACGTGGAACGGTGTTTCGAAAGGAAAGCTTGCCGGTAGCTCGGGACGCAATTTGCGTTGCTCCGTTGCGAACAGGCTCACGTACGTATTGAGAAACGATTCGAATCGATAGAACTGATACAGGCGGTCGATCAGGAAGAAGAAGACGTAGATCGGCAGGGCAGTTCGAACATAGGAAAGGCCTCGCTTCCAGATCACGTCGGGGCGCGCGCGTTTCAGCAAAAGCACCAGCAACAGGAACACTTCCACTGCGACCAGATCCATCCCCGTCGTCAAGCGGGTGAGCAGGTTGAGCCCAAGGGCTGCGGATCCAAGCCACAATGCGCGCCGACTGCCGGTCCGCAGCCACTCGTACTGGAATGAAAACCCAGCGAGTGTGAGCAGCAGGATGTAGTTGTTCTCCATCATGTTCTGCGTGTAGTGCAGGTGGGTGGTGCAGGCGAGCAGGGCGAGCACGCCCGCGGCAGCCTCGGGCATCGAGAAACCCAATAAGAGGAGGAAGCGCAGGCACAGCAAAGCCGTCAGCACATTGACCAGCATGTTGGTGGAGTAGCTGACGACGATGGCCCGTACGCTGGGATCGTTGCCGTTGTATTCTTGAAAAGCCGGGAGCTTCTCGATGCCGGTTCCGACGATGTCGGCGGGCAGCATGAGCAGGGACTGGCCGATGCCGTACCACGCATAGATCCTGCCGCCACGGCCGCGCAGTCCGAAATCGGGATAGTCTCCGGGCAGCACCGGTGGCGCCGAGGTCCAGAACGAGTGGGTGGTCTGCAGCCGCCGGGCCGTGTCGGCGGAATCCAGGTCGCCGGATTGCACCATGAACGCGATCAGGCCTGCCGCCAGGCCCACCAGAAAACGCGGATCGCGCAGCCAGCGACCGAGGCGGTTGATCATTTATGGCGATGGTAATGCACCGCGACCGCGCGATCCAAATCCGGGCGGATCGAAGTGCGATGCTGTCCTGAAATCACTTCCTGGGTTTTCCCACGCGCTGCGCGGTCGCGAACATCTTGGCCACCGTGTCCAGGTCTCTCGGCTGCACCTTTCCCGCAGGAATGCGCATGTGGGTGAGGTCTTCGAGTTTCAACAGCAGGTCCACGAGAGCCATCGAGTCGATAAGCCCGGAAGAAACCAGGGGCGTGTTTTCGTCGATCGAGACTCCGGGCTTTCGGATCAGCTGTAGGATGTGGCCGATCATCTGTTGGGCTGCAGCAGTCATGCGGAGGTTGCTCTCCTACGGCTCGGCGTTGAGTTCGGGATGTTCTCGCAGCAGCTTCTCGCGCGTGGCGGAACGCGCCGCTTTTCCGGCGGTGCTCTTTACGATCCACTTCGGCGGTTTCAGGAAAATCGCGCGCACGGCCACTCCGAGACCGGCGACGATCCGGCTGCGTATCTCCTGTTCGACCTCGAGTGCGCGCACAAGAAGCTCTTCGCTCTCCAATTCAGCAACTACAACGACGTCTTCGGTGCCGAGGTCGGGATTGTACACGCCCATGGCGATGACCCGGCCGTCACGAATCGCCGGGTGGTCGGCGACGATCTCTTCGATGTCTTGCGGATAAATGTTTTCCCCGCCGATGATGAGAAGGTCTTTCTTCCGCCCGACCACGTAAAGCTCGCCGCCGAGAAAGAAGCCAAGGTCTCCCGTGCTGTACCAGTCTCCGGCG
>Ga0209698_10008913_pt1 | contig 10312 bp, 13 predicted proteins | sample LitLauG_LLR_2012_FD_187203 | JGI IMG/M metagenome (GOLD analysis project Ga0209698, IMG submission 187203) | Freshwater sediment microbial communities from Pennsylvania, USA - Little Laurel Run_MetaG_LLR_2012 (SPAdes) (version 2) | ecosystem: Environmental > Aquatic > Freshwater > Creek >... | reverse complement strand
CAGGGCGACGATGTGCTGCCGCTGATCCTCGGCGGCCCCAATCGCTGGACCGGTGCGGCGCACGAGTTCATTGTTTCCGCCAATGCCTATCTCGGAGCCGGACCGATTCGCCAGGCGCTCGGCATGGGCGCCGACGTCGTCCTCACTGGCCGCACCAGCGATCCAGCGCTTTTTCTGGCGCCGCTCCTGCATGAATTCGGCTGGCGCGACGATGATTGGGCCATTCTCGGGCAAGGCACCGTCATTGGCCACCTGCTCGAGTGCGCCGGGCAGATTACGGGCGGATACTTTGCCGATCCGGCCAGCAACAAGAATGTGCCCGGTTTGGCGCGCCTCGGCTTCCCTCTCGCCGAGGTGCAGGAGAATGGAGCCGCAACCATCACCAAGGTCGCGGGCTCCGGCGGAATCATTACGCGGCATACTTGTATGGAGCAACTTCTCTACGAAGTGCAGGATCCCGCTGCGTACATCACGCCCGACGTGATCGCGGACTTTTCTTCCGTCACGCTGGAGGAAATGGCCGCTGACTGCGTTCGCGTCTCCGGTGCCCGCGGGCGGCCGGCCCCCAGCGATCTGAAGGTTTCGGTCGGCTATCGCAATGGGTTCCTGGGCGAAGGACAGATTTCCTACGCAGGCGCGGGTGTTCTGGCGCGCGCCCGGCTTGCGCAAGAGATTCTCGAAGAGCGTCTGAAGCCGGCGGACCTGGCCGAACTGGAATGCACCATCATCGGAATCAATTCCATCCATGGTCCCGCGTTATCGCCGGTTCCTCAGCAGGAACCGTATGAGGTGCGGTTGCGTGTTGCGGGACGAGCCCGAACGCTCGCGGCGGCGAAGCGCATCTTCCGCGAGGTCGAGGCCCTGTATACCAACGGGCCGGCGGGCGGGGGCGGGGCGACCGGTTTCGCGCGCGAGATGATCACCATGGATTCTCTGTTGCTGCCGCGCTTCCTGGTCCACACCCAGGTTTCGCTGGAGGTGGTTCCATGAAACTGCGCGAAATCGCCCATGCGCGCACCGGGGACAAGGGCAGCGTGCTCACCATCTCGCTGATCGCCTGGAAGGCAGAGGACTTCCAGCGCATCGCGGAACGCATCACGGCTCAGGCCGTTTCGCAGCGCTTTGCCCCGCTCATCGTCGCGCCAGCGGTCCGTTATGAGCTGCCACGCCTGCACGCGCTCAATTTCGTGCTCACGCGTCCGGCCAGCCGCGGTGTAACCAGTACTCTCGCGCTCGATATGCACGGCAAATGCCTGGGCGATCTGCTTCTCGATATGGAAATCTAAAGCGACGGGAAAGCCGGAGGCATGCCTGCCGGCTTGCCATCCATCGCAGCGCGATATAATCATCGCCTCGAAGCTCTGCATCGAAATTCCATTTCCATTCATCTCAAGAATCTGGAGGATGTCATTCATGGCTCACGAATTGCCGCCGTTGCCGTATGCCTACGAGGCTTTGGAATCAACGATTGATAAGCAGACCATGACGTTGCATCACGACATGCATCATGGCGCGTATGTGAAGAATCTGAATGCCGCGCTGGAAAAATATCCCAACCTGGCCGGGAAGTCGGCCGAAGACCTGGTCCGCGACTTGAACGCGGTTCCTGAAGAAATCCGCGCCGCCGTGCGCAACAACGCGGGCGGACACGTCAATCACACCATGTTCTGGAAGATCATGAAGCCCCAGGGCGGAGGCGATCCGACCGGTCCCATTGCGGATGCGATCCACAAGACGTTTGGCAGCTTCAAGGACTTCCAGGCCAAGTTCAACGACGCTGGCGTGAAGCAGTTCGGCAGCGGGTGGGCGTGGCTGGCCGGAAAGCCGAACGGCGAGGTTCAGGTTATGTCGACGCCGAACCAGGACAATCCGCTGGCGCAGGGGCTGTACCCGATTTTCGGCAACGATGTGTGGGAGCACGCCTACTACCTGAAATACAACAACCGCCGGCCGGAATACCTGGCGGCGTGGTGGAACGTGGTCAACTGGGACGAGATCAACCACCGCTACGCGGCTTTCAAAGCCGGCAAGTAGTCGCGACTGGCGATTCCGGGAACCCGCGAGGGACGGGCGCCGTACCATCGAACGAGGCACGAACTTGACTCGACGATGGCGGCGCCTTTGTGTTGCCTTGCTGCTTTACGCCGCGTTCTGCGCGATCGGCGGGGTGTATCTGGCGGATATAGCGCTGCATCCCGGGAGGCGTCCGCTGACCGACGAAGAAGGCGCCGAGGCGCGGCAGATAGTGAAAACTGCCGATGCTGAGATGGAAGATGTCTCGGTCACGGCCGCGGACGGAACGGCACTTCGCGCCTGGATGCTGCGTCCGAGGCGCGACACCGGCAACGCGGTGATCGTGCTACACGGAGTGAGCGATAACCGCGGCGGCATGATCGGATATGCGCAGCTTCTGCTGGCTCACGGTCTCACCGTGTTGATGCCGGACGCGCGGGCGCACGGCGCCAGCGACGGCACGGTTGCCACGTATGGACTGCTGGAAAGGCAGGACATTGCCTCGTGGTACCAATTCCTGGTCGAACACGCGCATCCACAATGCATTTTCGGATTCGGGGAGTCAATGGGTGCCGCGCAATTGCTGCAGTCGCTTTCGGCCGGGGTTCGCTTCTGCGCCATCGCCGTGGAGTCCCCTTTCGCCAATTTCCGCGAAATTGCCTATGACCGCATGGGGCAGCCGTTTCATCTAGGGCCGTGGTTTGGGCGAACCGTTCTGCGGCCGCTGGTGGAGGCCGCATTTCTCCGCGCGCGCTGGAAATATGGACTCGATATGCAGTTGGTTTCTCCGGAAGACTCCGCAGCCGGCGCGAATGCTCCCATTCTCCTGATTCACGGGCAGGAGGACAGCAACATTCCGGTGCGACACTCGCGGGAAATCCACGCGCGAGCGCCCGCCACAGAACTCTGGGAAGTTCCCGGCGCCGACCATTGCGGTGCAATCAGCGTTGCGCCGAAGGAATTTGAAGAGCGTCTGGTGAGATGGTTTTCACTGGACCACACAGTGCGTTGAACGCGTTTCTGCATTTCCTGTGCACGTGCTGTGGAGATTGTTCCTGCCGAGGGCGGATTCCTGTTTCGGGAGAGAATCGACCGCGCGAAACCCGGAGCGGGGCTTGGAGTTCGGCGCGACGCACGCCGGCGTTCGGCGATGCGATCGATGCGACTCGCTTTTCCTCAACTGCACAATAAATACTGAATTGACCTGCGCCGCATTCGACCGTACAGTCGGATTCGCTTCCACACAAAATGCAGTCGGCATGAAGCGGAGGCCAGCGGGAGACATCCGCTGGCGGCAGAGGATCACCGTGCAAGGGGCTGAGATGGATTCGGGTCGGCGCGCCATGAAATCGGCAGAATGGAAGACGTATCGCACACGCTTTTTGGTCCAGGCCAAGCAACTGAGTTCGAACCTGACTTTCGTGGATGCACTGGGGCGGCAACATTCGGGACGCAAAGGCGACTACCTGGTCGAGTCGTCCGACGGGGTGCTCAGTATTGCTCCGCGCCAGATTTTTGAGGACATTTACGTTCCGATGCTGGCGGAAGAACCGGGGCCCACCCCCAGGGTGGACAAGGTCGCGCGGGGGCTGCGAAAGATGCCACAACCCTTCCGGGAGCAGCACCGTTCCGCGATCCGCGTCCGCATGATGTGGGACTGAGAGCGTAGAACCGGCGGTTTTCGCTTTTCCGTGCCTGCGAACCGTGCTGTTTTTCGCGTTCTTTGCGAAAGGGTGGACTCACCGCCCCGCATCTTGCGGATCAGGTGCCACCTTCGGAGCAGTACGCAGAAATTTCATCAAGCCTTCTCCACTAGCCTTGCCGGCCCGCTTCTTGAAGAAATCGGCCGCCGTTTCGACGACTCCTACTTTTTCGGCGACGGCCGCGGCAATCCATTGATTCAAGGAGACACCATCTTCCTTGGCCAGGCGCTGCGCGGCTTTCTTGATTGAAAGCGGTAGTTTTAGTGGATACGTTGCCTTGCTCATCGGTTCACCTTCTTCAGCAATTCTGCCGGGCGCAGTACGGAAATTTCAAATCGTTCGGCCGCCTCCGCGAAGTCGGCCACGTTGTAGGTAACCACAGCGTCTGCTTCCCCGTTGATCGCGGCTTCCAGGACCATCTCGTCATTCGGGTCTCGGGTCTGCGGTCGCCATTGAAAATGAAACCTCAACCGGTTCGATCAAGGCAGCCACAAGACGTTGTACTCATCGAAGCCGGACCGACAAAAGAGCACAGGTGGGTGACGTCCGGGCGGGACTGTCGTTAGCCATGAAAATGTCCGGTTTTCTTAGCATGTGTTATGTCCGGGCCGGGACTTGGCAGGGACCCTCGGCTCAGGTAGACTAGGCCTTCTCTTGGACCGAGGACGACTGCCCCATGACGAATCGTGTCAGCTTCTCCCCGCAAGACTTTCAGAAGAAGTGCAACCAGGCAGAACGAGATCACGAATCCAGGAAAATCGAAGTGCTCCTCGAAAGAGTGCGGCGGCAAATCGCCGAGCGCGTCAGCGGCGACGCGCAGGTGGAATCCCCCAAGCCTCCAGTGACTGCCCTCCCAAAGAATCGCCCCGCGGCGCGCGCCCTGCTTTTTGAGCGGTAGTGGTGGCGCCAGTCTCCCGCGTAATTTGCCTCATGGAGCGTCAATCGTCGAGGGAGATTTCCACAAACCCACGCGCAACCGTTTCGTCTAGAATTGTCCACGCGTTCGGGTCTTGCCCATTCGAAACAGGGTGGACCACGGCCTTCCCCCAGGAGGTAGTAGATGTACCGGCCTTATCCGAATCAGTCGGCGGATGCTGGTCTTCCGCGAAACGTGGAAGCCATTGTCCGCGACCTCACGCAAGACTTTGCCATGTCGTTTAATACCGGCAATTTCGATCAGGCCTCCGCTCTGTTCAGCAAAGACGGCATGATTGTGACGCCGGGAATGGAAGCCGTGCATGGGCAAAAGGCGATCGAGGCGACGTTGCGGCGTTTGGGAGATCTGGGATACAGCGACCTGCGCCTGGAAACCGCGCGCGTCGAGCACTCGGGCGATCTGGCGATGGAGATTGGCCGATTCACCGTGAAACTGCGCAAGGGGGATGGCACCGGCACAACCGACCGCGGCAGCTACGTGAAAGTGTGGCGGCGCCTGGGAGTGTGGCTGGTGGTTGCGGACTGCTGGAGCCGGACCGGAGAGGCGGCAGGACAGATCGCCGCCTAGACTCGCCCTGATTCCAGTTCAAACGGATGGAGACAAGAAGGCAAAGTCCGTCGCAGAACGGGGCGCCAGAGAAACAGGCCAGCGATCTCGGACATGGGGCGGGAGCGGAGACGGGTGATCCGGGGCAGTATTGTCCGAACTGCTCGATGAAACTGCTGGAGCAGGGCTGCAAACTGAAGTGTCCGCGGTGCGAATTCTACTTGAGTTGTTCGGATTTCTACTGAATCTCTGATGGGCGAACAACCGGAAATCAACCATCAACAATTCTCGCCGCCAGGTGTCCCTCCCACCTACGCTACAATGGCGGTTCGTTCCCAACAGATCATCCAAGGAGAAAGAGTATGCAACGCAAAGCAAGCGCAGTTTGGAAGGGCGGGCTGAAGGACGGCAAAGGGACCATATCGGCGCCGGGCGGCGCGCTGAACAACACGCAGTATTCGTTTGCGATGCGCTTTGGGGATGCGCCCGGGACCAATCCGGAAGAGCTGATCGCGGCGGCGCACGCGGGATGCTTTTCCATGGCGCTTTCGGCTCAGCTGGGCGAAGCGAATCTCACTCCGGAAAGTATTGCGACTACGGTGACGCTGTCGCTCGACAAGCTGGATTCCGGCTGGACGATCACCGCGAGCCACATCGACGTGGTGGGGAAAGTGCCGGGCGCGGATGCCGCGACCTTTCTGAAGTACGCCGAGGCGGCGGAGAAGGGATGCCCGGTGTCCAAGGTCCTGAACGCCAAGATTACGATGAACGCCAAGCTGGGCTAGGACCCGCCCAGGCCGTTTGTCATCTGAGAGCGAAACCCACTCAAGAGAACTTGGGTGCCCCACTTCTCGCCGCTTTTGCGAGAAGTGGGATTTTCCCGAAGTCGAAGCGATCCATGCAGTTCTCCACCTGCGCCCATGTTGCCGGCGTACGGGCTGGTTTCATAAATAGGTTTTGGGAAGGGCACGGCTTCAAGCCGTGCCGTTCAAGCCCGCCAAAAGCGCGGGCTTTAGCCCCCGAGGGCCAAGTTCCCCGGCTCGCAAAGCCATTAGGGCTGGTTTCATAAATAGGTTTTGGGAAGGGCACGGCTTCAGCCGTGCCGTTCAAGCCCGCCAAAAGCGCGGGCTTTAGCCCCTGTGGGCCATGCGGCGCAGGGCCTAGAGCTGGTTAACTGGTCTCATAAATGGCTTTGCGAGGCGGGGAATCCGTGCCGTCTAGTCGGCCAGCGGTTGGAAAGGATCGGGGACGCCGGCGCGCCGGCGCAATTCGGTGAGCAGGGCCATGGCCGCATTTTCATAAGTCTTGCTCGGATCCGAAGGATCCGCCCATACCGCGTCGTAGATGATCTGGGCTGCGTCTTTCAGATCGATTTGGAACGCCGCCTCGAAGGCCTGCAGGCGCTCCTGGAGCCGCTGATAGCAGGCTTCGCAGATTTCCGCGCTGGCCTCGCTTCCGTCATGATGCTCGGTCAGGGCGCACAGCGATCCTGGAGCGTTGACGACTTCGGAGTGAACCTCGATCAGCTTCGATTTGAACTGCCGGAGAAATTCCTCCCGCTCTTGCTCAATAATTGTGCTGTCGGGAACGGGGTCAGGCAGTTTTTCAGCGCTCTTCCGCGGGGGTGTGGTGACCACGGGCGAAACGCGTTCCCGGTGGTGACAGGTCGGGCAGGTATCGAGGCCGGCCGGATAGTACAGCTTGCACTTGGCACAGGGCAGGCCGTAGCCCGAAGATTTCGCGGGAGCCGGTTCGGCGCCGCGGGGAATCGGCGGAGGGGCCGCTGCGGATTGTTGGGGTCGTACGCCTGTCGTGGACATAGGGTTCGTGGTCGAACTACCTCAGTTTATGAACTGCCGGTCCGGTTGCCTATGCACGACGGTACACTGGGGCTACTGAACGGTGGTACCTGGCCTCCCTTTCCTCACTGGATCCGGCCCGACTCCTTCATCACTCGCAGCAGTTCCTCGCGGCGAGCGCGATACAGCGTCTGAGTGGGATCGAGACGCGAGGCCGTTTCCAGCTCCGCCAGGGCTTCTTCGTCGAGCTTCAGACTCATCAGGCAGGCGGCCAGCGCGAAATGGTTGTCCGCCGACGGATTCAGACGGAGTGCCTCGCGAAATTCCTTTTCCGCGGCCAGCAGTTGCTGCTGCTGAAACAGGACCGTGCCCAGCAGGCGGTGCGCCTCTTCCGAATCGGGATTGAGGGCGACCGCGAGACGGAGTTCGTGCAAGGCCTCTTCCGGCTTGTCGTCGAGCAGCAACGCCTGGCCAAGGATGCGGTGCTCGACCGAGCCGTTGGGATTCTGCCGGAGTGCGATCTGCAGCTCGTCGACCGCCTCATCGTAGTTTTTCTTCGCCATGTAGGCACTGGCCAGGCAGGCGTGTCCCTGCCCCCACTCGGGATGTTCGCGGTACAAATCCTTCAGTTCGCTGATCGCGGCGTCGAAATTTCCCTGGTCGCAATAAGTGTTGCCCAGGTTGTTGCGTACCGAAGCTTCGGTGGGTGCAAGCTGTTTGGCTTCACGATACTCTTCCACCGCGCCTTCAAGGTTGCCTTCCTCATGCAGGATCAGGGCCAGGTTGGCATGCGCCTCCCAGAATGCGGGCTGGAGCCTGATCGCGCGCTGGTAGGCCGCCATGGCTGCCGAAAGGTCGCCGGCGCCGTGCAGCGCAATGCCGAGGTCGTAAAGGGTATCGGCATTGCTGGGGTCGCGCGCCAGAGACTCCTGGTACGCGTGGGCAGACGCCGCGTACTTGCCGGCGGAGTAGAGGCCCAGGCCCAGATACTGATACGCCTCGGCGTTACCGGGATCGATGCTGAGCGCGGTGCGGGCTTCCGCAATGGCCAGCTGGTCGTCGTCGGTACGGTAGAAGGTGTAGGCCATGGCGCTGTGGTTCTCGGGTAATTCGGGCATCAGCCTGGTGGCCTCGGCCATCTCGTCGAGGGATTCCTCCCACTGGTCCTGGTGGCGCAGCATCGCGGCCAGGGCGAAGTGAAGGGCGGAATTGCCGTCGTCGGTGCTCAGCGCGTCCCGCAAACCAAGTTCAGCGTCGTGGTAGCGCTGGTGGCCGGCCGCAATCGCCGCGTTCAGCAGGGCGTCCGGAATGGTAGGGCCGATCTGGGCAGACTGCACCTTCCCCGAGGCCAGCTGATCCATCAGGCTCTTGTCGGCCCCAACGGCTTGCAGCTGCCGGAGCTCCGCCATGGTCGGCAGATTCGCCACACCATGCTCGCGGACCAGGCCGGCCAGCCGCTTGGAGGAGATCCCCCCCAACAGCCATGCCGCCAATTGGGTCGTGGTAACTGGATGAGATTCAGTGAGTTGGGCGATGGCCCCACCCGTTGCCAGAACAATAAAGAAGACCGCCGATCGGATGTGCAAACCGCACCTCTGGGAATGACTCCTTTGGAGAAGATAGTGCCGGGCACTATCCGGCGGTAAGGTAACGGAGGTAATGCGCTTAAGGCCTTCAGCGCAGGGCATTTGTGATCCTAGTCACATGGGGTCGTATGGGGGTTCACCGCCCTTTGCGGTTCCAGGCCGGAACATGGTGAGGACGGGAAAGCCACCGGGGCCTGGTTTGACTTCGGCCGGGCGCTCCCGTACGCTAGAACTCGGTTTGGAGGCTCCGATGTTAGAAGGTCTATTTCAACCGATGCACCTGCTGGTGATTTTCTTTATTGCCCTGCTGGTGTTCGGGCCTAAGAAATTACCTGAACTCGGGAAGGGCTTGGGAGAGGGGATCCGCGCGTTGAAAGACGGCATGAAGGATCATTCCTCGAACCAGGCTTCAAGCGAGCAGAGCAAGAACACCGAAACCAAGAGCTAGCCGAGTCCCGCCATCCCAGGGGCACTTCACTTTCTGGTTTTCGATTCCGCCGCTTTGTGTGCGTTTTCTATTTCGTTCCAAACCTGCCCGTGGGACCCAACTGTAGAAACGAAATGTCCGAAGTCTCGATATTCTAGGAGGTTGCAGTGTTTCGCAGATTTGAATTCCTCATACTGGCCGTGTTTCTAAGTGTGTCGTCGGCGATGTTCGGCGACCAGATCACGCTGAAAAATGGCGACAAGTTAACGGGCACGGTAGTCAAAGGGGACGGCAAGACCGTCGTGCTGCATACCGACGCGCTCGGAGACGTCACCATTCAGTTCGCCGCGATCCAGGAAATCAAGACCGACAAGGACTTGCACATCGGCCTGAAGGGCGGGAAGACGGCGGTGGGGCCGGTAACTACCACCGACGGCAAACTGGAAGTGGCCACAAAAACGGCGGGCACGGTTGAGGCGGCCAAGGAAGACGTAACCGTGATTCGCAACGACGCCGAGCAGACGGCATGGGAAAAGTCCCAGCATCCTGGGCTGATGCGCGGCTGGACGGGCGGCGCCAACGTCGGCTTCTCCGTGGCGCGCGGCAACAGCCAGTCGGAAAACCTGGCCCTGGCCTTCAATGCCGTGCACGCCAGCGCCAACGACAAACTTACGTTGTATGCCACCTCCATCAACACCACGAACAATCTGGCAACTCCCAGCACGGTCGCGAACCTGGAGACGGGCGGGCTGCGTCTCGACCACAACGTGAATCCAAAGTTGTTCGTCTTTGGCGCTGCGGACTTTATGGCGAATGCGCTGCAGTCCCTGGATCTGCGCGCCGTGTACACCGGCGGATTCGGCTTGCACGCGATTCAAAATGACCGCACTTCACTCAATGTTCTGGGCGGCGTGAACTACACGCATGAGACCTATTCCAACGGACCCGAGCTGCCGCCCACGCCTCCTTCCACGACACCGACGGGCATCTTCACGTCGTACGGAGTCACCAATCGCTACGTCGCTCTCACGCTGGGCGAGGAACTGAATCAGAAGCTGGGTAAGAGCACAGTGGTGACGCAGAATCTGTATTTCTATCCGGACCTGCAGCAGACCGGTGAGTACCGCGGCGTTTTCAACCTGGGCACGGTCACCAAGCTGAGCAAGTGGCTGGGCTGGCAGAATCAGTTTGGGGATATTTATGTGTCGAACCCGCCGATCGGTGCGAAGAAGAATGACATCATTCTGACGACGGGGCTGAACCTGACGTTCACCCACTAGCGTTACCTCAAGCAATGTAGG